>Ga0224558_1001341_pt1 | contig 25954 bp, 18 predicted proteins | sample 714S32024metaG_FD_180682 | JGI IMG/M metagenome (GOLD analysis project Ga0224558, IMG submission 180682) | Peat soil microbial communities from Stordalen Mire, Sweden - 717 S3 20-24 | ecosystem: Environmental > Terrestrial > Soil > Wetlands > Peat | place: Sweden: Norrbotten County, Stordalen... | reverse complement strand
ACCACGAACCAATCCGCCAACGCGCGGGCAATCACCACGAACTCAAACAGCAACCCCATCCACGAAATAGCGCGTCACGTTACAGCTAATGAGATTCTTCTTTCCTTCGAGCTGGGCCCGTGGCCAAATGCCCCCGACCACTATGAGCACCTTGAAACCAAACGGGAGCCTTTTGGGGAAATGCTTGATAACACTCCTCCTTTTTCCGATTCAGTTTTGGCTGCTGGCGCCGCATCCCGGCTGCGCGGCAGAGCTTCATGATCCGGCCGATCGGGGTGAGCCGGGCGACGCCATGATCCAGGAGTATCTCCGGCAGGAAGCCGAGAAGATCGAGTCGGACTTTCTCGTGGGAATAAAATCGGCCGAGGGTTGGAACCAAGGGCGCCCGCGCTTCCGGCAGGAATATTTCGATATGCTGGGGTTGTGGCCTCTGCCGGAGAAGACTCCATTGCAGGCGACGGTTACCCGCACGCTGGATCGGGGTGATTACGTCGTGGACATGCTCCATTATCAGAGCCGGCCAGGCTTGTACGTCACCGGCAACTTATATCGCCCGCTCAAGACCGCCTCGGACCAGAGACTGCCCGCCATTCTATATGTGTGCTGCCATTCACCACGGCCACGGAATGGGAACAAGACGGCCTATCAGTCGCAAGGGATCTGGTTTGCGCGCCACGGCTACGTTTGTCTGGTACTCGACAGCCTGGAGATGGGCGAACTCACTTGCACACACCATGGCACTTATCGCGATGGCCGCTGGTGGTGGTTGTCACGGGGCTATACGCCCGCCGGGGTGGAATGCTGGAACGGCATCCGCGGCATCGATTATCTAGCCGGCCTGCCTTATGTGGATCCGGAGCGCATCGGCGTTACGGGCATCAGCGGCGGCGGCGCGGCGACTTTCTGGATTGCGGCGGGCGACGAGCGGGTCAGAGCGGCGGCGCCTGTCAGTGGGTTGAGCGACTTGATCACCCAGGTGCCCCACCGCGTCGTCAACGGCCACTGTGATTGCATGTTTCTCTACAACACCTACCAGTGGGCCTGGGCTCGCGTGGCCGGCATGGTCGCCCCGCGGCCGCTTTTGTTCGTGAACAGCGACGCGGATACGATCTTCCCGATGGACGGCAATGAGCGCGTGATCAACCGGCTCGAGCGCATTTACAGCCTGATGGGCGCCGGCGACCTCGTGGACAGCGTGGTGAGCATCGGCGAACATGCCTATCGGCAGGACATCCGCCAGGCGGCGTTCCGGTTCATGAATACCCATCTAAAGAACGACCCGAGGCCGGTCCTTGACAGCGAGGTGGACCTGGTGACCGGCGCTTCCGACTCAAACCACCCGATCCCGCCGGAGCAACTGCGGGTATTCCCGCAGGACTCCGATTTGCCCAAAGACGCCCTGAACGGCCGGATTGACTACGAGTTCGTGGCGATGGCGAGGCCGGAATTGCCCCAAGCCGGCCAATTCGAGGCTTGGAAGAACGAGCGACTCCTCAGGCTGCGGCAACTGTCTTTCCACCATTTTCCCACCCGAATCCCGGTGGCGGCTGTCGCCGAGACCAACGGCTCGGGAGCAGTGCGCCTGACCACCGAGGCGCCAATCTCCGTCAGACTGAAGGCCGTGCGCATTCCCGCCGGCGGCGTTCACAGAATCTGGCTGTATGTCACGTCGTCGGACCTCAACGAAGCGCCCCCATCCTGGCTGAAGGACTGCTCGGCGGAGCAGGAGGCACTGTATGTCATAGAACCGCGAGGCGTTGGGGGCAGCCGCTGGACCACCAAGAACCCTCCCAACTATGTCGAACGTTCCCATTATCTGCTCGGTCGGACGGTTGACAGCGGACGAGTATGGGACATCGCCGCCGCCGCCAGGTGTCTGCGAGCGCTCGCCGGGGAGAAAACCGAGGTATATCTTGCCGGGGAAGGACCTGCGGCGGTGCTGGCCACCTATGCGGCGTTGCTCGAGCCGGACATTGGCGGCCTTGTGCTTTGCCGCCCGCCCGCTTCGCACATGGACAACTCGGCCCCTCCACTGCTGGGTGTATTGCGGGCCCTCGATATACCGCAAGCCATCGGCATGCTGGCGCCGCTTCCCCTTACGTTGCTCCAAGCTCCGGCAGAGTGCAGGCAGACGGCGGCCGAAGCTTACCACCTGGCAAGTGCCAGCGATAGACTCAAGGTGGGCAACTGATACGAGCGCGGACGTGCCGGGCGGCAGCGACGAAAGCATGATTCGCTTCGGCGCCATCGGTTAGGCTCCAAACTTCTGTTCTTCGGGTTCCGGCTCCTGCACTCGCACTTGGATGACCAGCCCACACGTTCCACATTTCCCCGAGCCAATCGCGACCGTTTGCTTGGTCCGGCAGCGAGGGCATGTCAACGCGATCTCACACAGGTCTGCCAGAGTGGCGGCAAGCGGGACAATGCGCTGATTGATCCGGGCGAGGATCAGGAACGCGAGCGTTCCGCACCCCGCGATGATGGCCGTTGCCCCGGCGAGGCGGCCAAGCATTTCCTCCTGCCACGGATTCGTAATTCTGGCCAAATCCACGAAGCCACCGGTGGCGATGCCGGCCCCAATCGTGCCCCACAAGAGCCACCTCTGGGCTGGCTTTAAGGGACACCACGCCATGGCGTTGGCGTGCGCAACGACCGCGGCCACGCTCACGATGCAGACGAAGAACGCGGACATCTTATGGATGTCCAGGATGATCGCGTACGCGGAGATCGAAAAGGCGGCTGCTGCCGCCGCCACGCCCAGCCAGCGCCAGTGTCGCCGGTCCGTGCCTGCCCCTATGAGGCAGAGCACCGCCAGCACGGCGAAGACGGCGAGGGACAGTCCGAGGGAGTGCCAACGCTCCGCTCGAACTGACCCAAGCCACCTGCCCCACGTTCCCACCATGAGCAATGCGAATACCGCCGCGCTCGCGAAGAGGCCGACCCGCGCCGAAAGAGCGCTGTCCGGTCGCTTCATAATTCCCATGAAACCGATGGAGGAGACCGAGGTGGCCGCAAGGAAGAGCATCGTTAGCGCCGCCACTTCATCCGCGCTCCTGAACAGATTCCAGATCAAGCCGAGGGATGCGAGGTATTCGGTTACAATGAGTGAAATCGCCATGACGCCTGGCAGCCAGGTCGTTTCCCGGTCGAGTTGGCGGGATGCGGCCAGCACCAGGAACGCCCCGGCGGCGGTCGCCGCACACGTCCCCACGATCCGCCAGAGCGTGTCGTGTCCCGCAAATATGACGCCCACCGCTCCGAAACACGCCGCCAGCCCCAGCGCCCAGAACACAATCCGCAGCAGGACCTTTCGATAGATCATGGGTTGGTTCTCCATGCTTTCGGGGTCTTCAATCGTCCCGTGCCGAACCCTATTGCTGGGGGTCATCCCTGGTGTATTCATATTCATGCGCCCCAGCTTGCCACAGGGGCGGCTCCAGGGACTAATTGATAATTCTGTCGAGGTTATTGATCTTCTCGATGGACGCGCGCTGCACAGGCAGAGATCGAAAAACAACAGCGCGGCAATGCCACAACCAACTGGCGCAATCGTTTGGAGTAAGCCGAGTTTGACTGGCAGCAAGGCCTCATGAGATTCCACCCGGTACTGGGGTGTTCACCCCATAGCGAAGCACGCCGGAAATACTACGTTTGGCATGCAATTGTGATTCAACTCGGGTAGGAGGCGAGTTAAGTGGCACTACGAAGGGCGGCCTGTTAAGGGCCGCCTTCTTCGCGCCGGGCAACACCCTATCGAAGCCCTCTTTCACCCATACCGAGGGCAACAACCCAGTCAGGGATATCCTGATCCTACAACTCGGTGCCCTCGGCCGGGGAGCGGCGTCTCTCAGGCCGCGTCCAGTGAACTTGGCTGCAGGATTTTTGGCTTTAGTAATGCGCCCGCTTGTTGTTTGCTGTCCGGGTGACTCGACGACCATTCGTCTTTGGCGGACTGACCGCCCTCGGGGCAGTCGTGGCCGCAACCCTGCATTTGGCGGCAGCACAAGCCCCCATGCCCGCCGTGCCGGTGCCACCTCCGGCTGAGATTCTGACGCGGCTCAACAAAGCACATCCGCGACTACTCGCCACGACGGATGATTTCGCGCAGTTGAAGAGGCGGATAACGACCAACTCGCAACTCCAGTCCTGGCATTCAAACCTCCAGACCCAGGCGGAGGCAATAATGAAGCAGACGCCCTCGCGCTACGAGATCCCGGATGGTCTGCGCCTGCTGGCGACCAGTCGGCGGGTCGTGCAACGGGTTTATACGCTGGCGTTGCTGCACCGCCTGGACGGCGACCAGCGGTATGCTGAGCGCGCGTGGCAGGAATTGGCCGCCGCGGCGAACTTCCCCGACTGGAACCCGCGGCACTTTCTCGACACGGCGGAGATGACGCACGCGTTCGCCATTGGTTACGATTGGCTTTATGACGTGTGGACACCTGAGCAACGCGCCGAGTTGCAGCAGGCAATGGTGGAAAAGGGGCTTAAGCCTGCGCTCAAGGTCTATCATGCCAACAACGGCTGGGCCAACGCACGTCACAACTGGAACCAGGTCTGCAACGGCGGTATCGGCATGGGCGCGCTCGCCCTGGCCGATATCGAGGCTCAAATCGCCGGCGAGATCCTGCATGATGCCCTGAAATCCATTCAACTGGCCATGGCTGAATTCGCGCCGGACGGTGCCTGGAAGGAGGGCCCTGGGTATTGGAATTATGCGACTTCGTACAACGTCGTCTTCCTGGCCGGGCTGCAAACGGCGCTGGGCACCGACTTCGGGCTATCGCAGATCGGCGCGTTCAGGGAGACCGGCCTTTTCCCTGTCTTCCTTACAGGGCCGCTGGGTCGCACCTTCAATTACGCCGATGGGGGGGACTCCGCCATCTTCGCATCGCAAATGTTCTGGCTGGCGCGCGAGTTCAACCAGCCGGTCCTGGCCTGGTATGAACGGCGCGCGAGCAAACCGTCCGCATTGGACCTGCTCTGGTTCGACCCGGCGGGCGACGGCCCGAAAGCGGCGGGTCTGCCGCTGGACAAGTATTTCCGCGGCGCAGAAGTCGCCATGCTCCGCAGCGAATGGGACAACCCGAAGGCGCTGTTCGTGGGCTTCAAGGCGGGCGACAACAAAGCCAACCACAGCCACCTTGATCTGGGCAGCTTTGTCTTCGACGCGGCGGGTGCGCGCTGGGCCATGGACCTGGGTGCGGACGATTACAACCTGCCTGGTTACTTCGGCGCCCAGCGGTGGAATTACTATCGCCTCCGCGCCGAAGGCCAGAATACCCTCGTGATCAACCCGACCGAGACCCCCGATCAGGACCCGGCGGCTGCCACGCAGATTATTCGGTTCAACTCCAAGCCCGAGCACGCGTTTGCGATTGCGGATCTCACCCCCGCCTATGCGAGGAATGCGCGCCGGGTCTGGCGCGGTATCGCCCTCTTGGATCGCAACAAGGCGCTGGTACACGATGAGATTCAGGCGAACAAACCGATTGATCTTTGGTGGTTTATGCACACCCCAGCCAGCATCAGCATCGAGAGCGACGGCCGTGCCGCCAATCTCGAGCAAGTCGGCGCGCAGCTTCGCGCTGTGATTCTCTCGCCGCCGGAGGCGAAGTTTCAAATCAGGGACGCACAGCCCTTGCCGGCCTCACCGCATCCCGAAGGGCAGGCGAAGAACGAACGCGTCCGGAAGCTCGCAATCTACCTGACCGGGATCAACGATTCGCGGCTCGCCGTGTTGCTGGTGCCGAATCCGTCCAAAGCGGAAGAAGCTGGCGAGGCGATCAAACTGTCCCCTTTGTCTGAGTGGTGATGGGCGGAAAACCTGAATGTATGAGAAATAATACCAATAGCCTTAGGCAAATGCTGATGCCCCTCATCCTGGGGGCGGTCTGCACCTTTGCCTTCAAAAACCTCGCGGTGGAGCATCCGCAAGGCACTGCGAAGATTGAAACCCGCTTCTTCCGTTTCACCCTCTCCGGAGAAACGGGACGTTCCGAGCTGTTGGACAAACGGACGGGCGTCAGTTGGCTCGGCGACACCAACCACCCTCGCTTCGGAGAGGTAACTCTGCAGGTTGACGGGAAGCCGCGCCGCGTGGACCTCACCCCCAGCGCCGTTGAATCAGAGGGCCGGAGCCTTGTCGCGTCCTTCCATCCACTGAGCGAGCAGCCGGCGGCAACTTTGCGCGTCCGGCTTCAGGCCCTCCCCGACCGGGAGACGTTGGACGTAAGTTACCAGGCCGATGATGCGCTTCAGGTGACCAGCATATCGCTGTTGGAGGACCTGATGGCAGCGACGGACGCGGCGAAAGGCTACGTGATCGTGCCCGTGCGGGAAGGGTTGTTGGTGCCGGCAGATAGCGGACTCAGCTTCACCCATCGCTTTGGCACTTTTGAATACGAAGGCTGCCATATGGAGATGCTGGGGATTGTAGAAGGGGATGCCGCCGTGATGATCACCTGGCATGATCCCTATGCAGCCGCCGAGCTCAGGAGCGCCGTTGCCGGGACGCCTTCGCCCGCCGGGCGACAGCGGCTCTCAGCTTCACTGGTGCTCGCCAAATCCGCCAAGTCCTTCCGCATCAGATGTCTCGGCAAAGGCGATTATGTGACCATCGGGCGAGCCTATCGAAAGGTGGCCCAGGAGAAAGGCTGGCTGGTGACGTGGGATGAGAAGCTGAAGACCAACCCCCAGCGGGCTAAGCTGTTCGGCGCCATTAATTTCAAGCTCTGGAGCACCCTTGACCGCCGCATGGACGCTGAGAGTGCGAAGGAGGAATCCGTACGCGTGAACTGGACGTTTGACGAGTCGGCGCAAGTGGCCGAGCACCTTAAGCGTGACCTGAAGCTCGACCAGGTTCTTTTCATCATGGGCGGCTGGATCCATCGCGGCTATGACAATCAGCATCCGGATATCCTCCCCACCGCGCCGGAGTGCGGCGGCGACGCCGCGTTCGCGGACTGCGCCCGGCGGGTGCGCAATCTCGGCTACCTGTTCTGTCTCCACGACAATTACCAGGACATTTACCGGGATTCCCCTTCCTGGGACGAAAAGCTCATCATGAAGACGCCGGACGGCAAAATAGCTCGTGGCGGTCACTGGGCCGGGGGCACCGCTTACCTCACCTGCTCCCAAATGGCGCTCGACCTGGCCCGTCGCCCGCAGAACTTGCCAGCAGTCAAAGACCTCTCTGCGGCCGACGCCTATTTCATTGATACCACTTACGCCGCGGGCTTGCAGGAATGTTTCGACCCGGCGCATCCACTAACTCGCTGGGACGATATGAAGTGGAAGCAGGCCCTGTCTGATTACGGGCGCGAGGTCTTTGGCATTTTCGGCAGTGAGTGCGGACGCGAATGGGCCATCCCCCATAGCGATTTCTTTGAGGGCCTCACAGGCGTCAGCGGCCACGCCTATCACGACACCAAGCTTATGAGCAAACTGGGCGCGACCGTGGTGCCGCTCTTCGAGCTGGTCTATCGCGACTGCATTGCGATGTACGGCAAATACGGCTATGACCCGCAACGCTCCGCCGAGTATGTGCTCCAGCACATCAGCCTCGCGCGCCCATTGAACTACCACTCGATTCCACCGCATCTCTACTGGAAGAGAGAGTTTAAGCCGGCGACCGAGCCGGCATCGAATGCCCCCAATCCTGGCCTGTTTGCACGGGCCGACGGCGGCTGGGCGGCGGAACTGCACCCCATGGACCGTTTCGTCAAGAACACCTATGAGATTCTGTCGCCGCTCAATGAACTAACGGCGCGGATGCGGATGACTCAGCACCGGTTTCTGACGCCTGACCGCAAGGTCCAGCAGAGCACCTTTGGCGAAGGCGCGGACGCGGTTGAAGTGGTGGTGAATGGAGGGGAGACTCCGTTTACGTACGCCTCGCGCTCCGGCGGCATTGTGGAACTACCCCCCTATGGCTTTATCGCCGAATCCAGGACTTTTGTGGCCTTTCACGCTTTTAGTTACGGAGGCCTGCGCTACAGCGCGCCGGTGATGTTCACTCTGCACAGCCTCGACAACCGGCCACTGTCCCGCTCTCGCCAAGTACGCGTGTATCATGCGTTTGGCAGCGACCAGATTCGGGTGGGGAAGGCAACGCTAGCGGTGCCAAGGGAGGCGATTGTCGCGCCGGGGCGGTCATAAGGTCCGAATGTACCAAGTGGCTTTCCCTGGCAGCGTGGGGGAGAAGGATGACCTGAGACCACATTTGGGTCCGTGCCCGAGTCGGCCGACCCTGCACACAACAACGCTAAACCCATCCGGATGAGATTGACTATGGCCGCGCCACAATGTATCCACAATGTAGATACGTATGATGACGACCATTCAAAAGTGGGGAAACAGTCTGGCGCTGCGCCTGCCCAAGGCTCTCGCTGATGCGGCTCAGCTTCGGGAGGGAGCTAAGGTGGAGCTCGTACCCACCACGGAAGGAGTGCTGGTAAAGGCGAAGCGCAAGCCGAAGCCGCGCTACGTCCTTTCCGAGCTCTTAGCCGGAATAACGCCAGACAATGCGCATTCGGCAACGAACTGGGGTCCACCAGTGGGTAAGGAAATCCTTGAATGAACGCTCCAGAGCGCGGGGACGTGGTCTGGATTGACTTTGATCCCCAGTCCGGTCGTGAGCAGGCGGGCCGGAGGCCCGCGTTGGTGCTAAGTCCTGCGCGCTACAATCGCGTCGTCGGGCTGCTCATAGCATGCCCAGTGACCAAGCACGCTAAGGGTTACCCGTTCGAGTCGCCCTTGCCCGCCGATCTCGCTGTCCATGGCGTCGTACTCTCCGATCATATCCAGTCATTAGACTGGCGGACTCGCCATGCGGAGTTCCTCTGCAAAGCCCCTTTCGAACTCGTGGACGACGTCTCCGCAAAGGTCCGGGCGCTGATCGGCGACGAAGGTTGAAAGGGCCAGAAATGCGCGTGGTGTGGGTGAGGCTAAATCGCGAGCAGAGGAGGCAGGGCCGCGCCGAGAGTTTTTGGCTTTAGCATTACGCCCTCTTGTTGTTTGCTGTCCGGGTGAATCGACTGAGCAAGCAGCTATACTCCATCCTCCTGGTTTTCTGTGCTTTGACCTCCGCTTTCGGCACGCCGGCAATGCGTGTCGTGAGGGCCGGCAGCAGCGGGACCCAGCTTCTCGTCAACGGCAGCTTTGACGACGTGCAGCAAGGCAAACCGGCCCCTTGGGTCGCGTGGCAAAAAGGCTATCGCCTGGCGCCGGGCGAAGGACGCAGCGGCTCGCAGAGTATCGTCTGCGAGCGTAAGGAGGCCGACGGCGAGCGCGGCGCCAGCCAGACGCTTGCGCTCAACCGGACGAACATTGCGCCCTTCATCATCCGCGGCTGGAGCAAAGCCGAGAATGTCAGCGGCAGCCCGGACAACGGCTACTCGCTCTATGTGGACATCGTTTATGCGGATGGCAGCCATCTCTGGGGCCAGACCGCGAATTTCAATTGCGGCACACACGACTGGGAGAAACGCGAGTTCGTGCTGCTGCCGGACAAGCCGGTCAAATCATTTACCTTGCACTGCCTCTTTCGCGGGCACACGGGCAAGGTGTGGTTTGATGACGCGTCGGTGGAAGAGGTACCCGCCCCCACGGGCGCAATCCTGTTCCAGGGAGCAACTCTGCAGGGTTCCACCCAGGCGCGGCCCGATACGAGAGCCGCCCGGCGAACATTCGCCACGCACGACGGCTTGAAGCTGACATTGCGTGACAACACAGTCACTTCGATAAAACTCAAGGGCCAGGAGCTTAGCGCCGCATCCCCCTCAGGTTTTCTGGCCCGCGACTTCGCTGCGGACTCGGATGTGTGCGCTTTTGACGGCGGCGCTTGCAAGGAACTCGGCCTGAAATTGGAGGCCACCTTCAGCGCCGGTCAGGACCACATAGTCGTCGAGGGGAGCGTGGCCGACCTCACCGGCCGTGACCGCGCGGTGACTCTCCTTTTCGCCTTGCCGTTGGACGCGACTGGCTGGCAATGGGGCGACGACGTGCGTCAAAGCCGCCGGATCGAGGGCAACGGTGAATTCGCCGGCACTACCAGCCTCCGCTGTGGAGCCAACGGCAAGATGTCGCTCTACCCTTTGGCCGCAGTTTGGAATGAGCGCGCCGGCCTCGCGTTGGGGTTGGACATGGCCCGCCCTGCCCAATATCGCCTGGTCTATCACGCCGGCACCAGGCAGTTCTTCATCGCCTATGATTTCGGGTTGTCCCAGGACACCGCAAAGTCCCCCGGCAGCGCTGCGTTCAGGTTTGTCCTTTATTGCTTCGATCCGCGCTGGGGCTTCCGGGCCGCCCTGCAAAAGTATTACGACCTCTTCCCTGAGCAGTTCACCAAGCGCGTGACGCGCGAAGGGGTCTGGATGCCCTTCACCGACATTGCCAAGGTGCCCGGCTTCGAGGATTTCGGTTTCGCCTTCCAAGAGGGCGCCTCAAACGTCGCCTTCGATGACCAGCATGGCATCGCCAGCTTCATCTATGTTGAACCGATGAGCCACTGGCTGGCCATGCCCCGCGACGTGCCGCGCACTTACGATGGCGCGCTGTCCGTCTTGAACAAGGACCTCGATGGTGCCCGGCGCAAGGAGGCCACGGAAATGGCGGCGGCCACCCTCACCAGCGGAATTGAGAATGCAGAGGGCCGCCTCTTCCTTCATCTCGAGAAAGCGCCCTGGTGCGACGGAGGCGTGTTTTCGCTCAATCCCGACCCCGACATCCCCACAACTCCCGAGCACCCCTTCAACAAAGCGATGGTCATGCGTCAAGCCATCGCCGCCGCCTTCAAGCGGAATGAACCCAAACAAGCTCCGCCGGAAGCTCTCCCTCCTCTTGAAACTGGTAAGGACGCGTTCCACCGCGTCCCTGTCATCCCAGAAGAAGTGGGACGCGGTGGAACGCGTCCTTACCAGACTCCCGGCCCTGGCCTCGACGGCGTGTATCTCGATTCCCTGGAGATGGCAGCCAGTGAGTTGAATTATCGGCGGGACCATTTCCGCACTGCGAATGTCCCGCTCGTCTTCGACCACGAAGGCCGGCCCTGCCAACTAATGATCTTCAACACCTGGACCTTCGAGCGCGACATCGCGGCCCAGATGCACGCGGCGGGCAAGCTCCTGTTCGCGAATGCGGTGCTTTGGCAGTTCTCCTTCCCTGCCCCGCTGCTCGATGTCCTTGGCACTGAAGTCAATTACTTGCAGCGCGGCGAATACGCGCCCGACTCCGACGCGGTCATGAACTTCCGCCGCGCCCTCTGCCGCCAAAAGCCCTACTGCCTGCTGATGAACACCGACTTTGCGAAGTTCACGCCGGAGCTGGTGGAGCGCTATTTCCAACGCTGCCTCTTTTACGGCGTCTGGCCCGGCTTCTTCGACGAGGAAGCCGCATCTAAGGACCCGTATTGGGCCTCAGCGAAGAAGTGGTATGAGCGTGACCGCCCGCTCTTCAGGCAATACATCCCGCTGCTGCGGCGCGTCACCGCAGCCGGCTGGCAGCCTCTGACCCAAGCAGCGTGCGACAATTCAAAGATCCTGGTCGAGCGCTTTGGCCCTGAGGCGGACGGCACCATGTTCCTGACGCTGCTCAACGACACAGCAGACGCGCAGAGCGGAACGGTGACGGCGGACTTCAAGTCGCTGGGCCTGAAGCAGATCTCCTCGGCACGCGAGCTGGTGTCCGGCAACGCGGCCAAGCTCGCTGACCATGGCTGGGGCGTCTCCCTGCGTCCCCAGCAGGCCGAGGTGCTGTGCCTGAGCCGGTCACCAAAATGAGCTTCCCGGGGAACGGGTCATACCGAGGCCGCTATCCCTCAGCGCCAAGTTTCAGCACAGGGAACCACGCTACTTCAGTTTAACGGGGGCGGAGTAGCGTAACACCCTCCAGACTCCTAGCTTACGACCGAACTCCGGCAGGTTTTTCCTGGGCGCCAATCGCACCGTCCTACGGGAGGGGGGGACCACCGACGAGGCCAACCGTTGCAATCTGAGGCACGTAACGCCAAAAACGCTCCAGAAAGCGCTATATGCGGGGTTCTCCCAAATCGGCCAACCCCTATAGCTAGTGTGCCTTGGCTGGTCCCGATTTCCAGTCCCAGAAGCGCGCCTCGCAGGATAGGCCGGACCCCATCTACGGTCTGACGCCTTGCCCGGTCTGGTGTCTTAGAGGCCGGCAATGGCCAGGCCCTGCGTGATCTTTCGGGCGATATCCCGGCGTCGTTCCAGGGACACCACTTCACCGCGCCGTTGCGAGAGGTCCTTCTTCTCCAACGTGTAGAGGAGGTCACAGTCGAAGCGGGTTTGAGTCTCCAGCCCGTCCTCCTGGTCCAGCGTCGCCTGGAGCGCATCCACCTTGAAGGGCTGTCCTGGGCGCATCGTGACGCCCCTCAGCACGACCAGAGCTTGTTTCCGGTCAATGCGGGCCTGAGCGGAAACCAACAGGACCGGATGGGGTCCGAAGACCGGGCCGGTCCAGATTTCCCAGGCCCTCACTGGGCATCCTTCGGCTGGGCCGCAATGAATCGGCGGATCGAGTCCATATCCTCCTCGCGTTCGGCGTAGAGCTTCCGGGCAACCTTGTCCGGCAATGGGGCGACGTTGGTGACTCTGCTGCTGGAGATTTGCTCGCGGAACTTGGGAAGCCCCAGTTTGGCGCTCTGGCGGATGGTCGCCGCAGTAGAAAGGCCCGCTTCCTTGGCGGCCTGCTTGAACTCGTCCAGGAACTCCAACGGCAGGGCCAGCGGATAATTCACGCTTTTCATGGTGGAAACATACATTGGCGGGCTTTCAAATCAAACCCTTTTTGCCCTGACCCGTTTACGCTTGTGCATGCAAAGCCGCGCCGGTGACTTTGTGTCAATAGTGAGAACTGACACTTGCACGAAAAGGGCTTCCCTCGCGCAGCAGGGAGAGTATGCTCGCCGCACCCGTTGTGCTGTGGGAGCACTCGAAATATGGAATCGAACCCGATGAAATTGAAGTGATTTGCCTGACGATGAAGCGCGAATCCAAGAACTCCTTCCGAAAGCCTGAGAAGTCTCCCCTATCTGTCGGGAAGCATGTGATCGTTCTTGGGGCCGGTGCCTCAGCGAGCTCCGGTTATCCGGTTGGAGAAGGCTTGCGCAAATTGCTGGCCAATCCAGAGCGCCTGTGTGCGAAGGTGAAAGAGCAATTGAAAGAGAAGAATGAGGAAATCGAAGGTGGCTTGGATTACAGCCTGAAGACTCTCGACAGGTCAATCCGCCTCTTCAGAAATGGCGGTTTTGCTACGGTGGATGAGTTTGTTCGGTTGGCAGGCCAGCACCGCGAAACGGAAGCTGAATACCTCCGTCGCTTGCTTTCTCTCTGCTTTGCCATCGAGAACCCGGAAGCAAGCTTCGAGCAATCTGATTACTACCCGTTCGTTCAGCGCTTGTTCGAGGGGGATTTGATGAGCTTGCGAGCCGATCTTTCTGTCCTGACTTTCAACTACGACTCTTACCTTGAGTTCCTCCTGCGCCGCGCCTACGAAACGCGTTGCGAAGCCAAAGGCATGGCTCCGTCAGACGTTGTGCTGGACGCAATCTTGAGCGGTTTCCGATCACGTTTGACGCAGAAGTTGGCTGAGCCCGGTGGCTTCTGCCTTTTGAAACTGCACGGGACTTGCGCTCTGCCTTCATGCGACGAACGAGATGAGCCATGCCCAACGCACGATGAGCTTTTCAATCCAGACCCCGCAAGGCGCTTCCACACTGTTTCAAGCAGACGCTTTGCCGACGTTGGTTTCTCACCGATCTTCTTTCCGTGGGAGATTCTCAACCGTAGTGGCAGTTTCGTCTCGAAAGAGAAGTTTCGATGGGCAAAGCAGCGTCAGACTGGCAGCGAAATAGAGCTTTTTTCTCTATTCAAGGCGATCTGGGAGCGGGCACGCAAGGAAGTGCGAGGCGCGGCGAGGCTGTCCTTCGTCGGCCTTTCCATGCACAACTACTTGGAGCCTGGGTTCCGCTTCCTGCTCAAAGGCAAGGGTGGGCATGCAGAACTGGTCATCGCCGACAAAGAACCGCAGAAACCTGCTGAGCGATTAGAACGCTGGCTCAAAGGATCCTGCCCTGATCTCCAATGGAAAGTCCGGGTCCGGACAAGTTTCGCGGAGTTCATCCAGGAGGAAATGGAACCGCTGAACGTTCATTCGGAACCGAACGGTTCGCCCAGTCCCTAAATCGCTATGCAAATCGAAACCCAAGACACAACTGCCAAGACGGTGATCGCCTTCCTCGGCTTCCGCGAGTTCGACGACGGCGAAGCATATCGCGGCGCGATTCTGGTGACGGATGAGTCCAGCAAGCCGCTTGAATTCCGCTGCACCGCACCTGTTCGCCCGACTCAGCTTCAGCGAACTCTCTATGGAAAATCGCTGTTGCCCCATGTGTTGACGGAACTCATCGCCATGCCGTTGATTTCGTCAGTCCGAGAAAAGCCGCAACTCATCCTGATTGCGGAGGACGCTTTCTTTGACGTACGGCAAAAAGTTTCCACACCTGTCATCCGAGTCGTGCGGCCCGGCGGTTCGAAGTCCAAGCAAGAAGACCAGTCCAAGTCCAAATCGCTTCTCCTTCAGTCCGCCTCTGGCAAGTTTACCCAGGTGGAGATTGACGCTCACTGGAAATTCAGTGGCGACCTCGACTCCAGTAGCGACCGTCTGCGCGACTTGTTTGGCCGCTGGGATTTGACCGAACCGTTTCAGCGACTTGGCGAAGGGCTGCAATACGTCCACGACGAGCGGGTGCTCGAAAGCTGATTGCCAGTGCGCTCGCTGCTCCAAGACATTCAGCAGGCACTTGGAAAGACAGCCAGCCGGATTACCGCACCGTCAATTCTCGAGTTGCCGGTGACGCAAATTCCAGAGCCAACCATCGGTTGGTTGCCCGAAGATTGTTATTCGCTACATCTGGCGCAGACACGCGCTGTAAGCCTCGCCAGCATTGCTTCTCCATCTCAAATCTCATTGGCACTGCTTGCCGTCCCACTTACCAGAGCTGTTGAGCTTGGGCAGCCAGCAAGGACTGGTGAAACGCCTGCTGATAAGTGGCGCTTTCATGGGCGTGTTGAACATTCGTCGCTCGCACTTCTCACCGAAACCGAAACGGAAGAACTTCGAGCGAAGCTCGGAAGTTCGGCTGGGCCGAATCGCATCCGTCGCCTGATAAATCCACCGGGCATTTCCGAGAATCTGCATCGCAAGCTCACGAGGTCAAGCCCGCTCCGCACCGAAGATTGTCTGGCCTTGCTCATGGCCCGGTGCGTGGTGTCGGACGACTTGCACAAGCCGCTTGCGCGGCACGCACGAGCAGACGGCAAACGATACGCAGACAAAGCGCAGACGCCGGACAAGACGCCCGGAGTGGATAAACTTCAAACTCCTGAGCTTGCCTTCGTTGGCGAAGGACTCGGCAACCGCAAGGCATTCGAGCAGGAACGCGGGCGCGTGACGCGCGGCATGAGTGTTTGGGATTTGCTGCTCCCACTTCTGCAACGTCCGGTCAATCTCGATTTCGGCACGGTCGTTGACCTGCCATCGAATCTCTACCCCTACCAGACCAAGGGAGTCGAATTTCTTCTCGAAACACCCTCGGCGCTGCTTGGCGATGACATGGGGACTGGCAAAACCGTCCAGACCTCGGTTGCACTGCGAATGCTTTTTCAGACCGGCAAGATTCGGACGGCGTTGATTGTCTGCCCTCTCAGCGTAATTCCGAACTGGGACAGAGAGCTCGCGAAGTGGGCTGGAAATCTCGCGGTCACGGCCGTGCGCGGCGACAAGGAGCATCGCAAGATTTGTTGGCGACAGGCCGCGCACATCTGGCTTGTGACTTACGACACGCTGCGAAACGACACTGACAATGTGCTCATTTCGAGGAAGGGCGGTTTCGATTTGGTCGTTCTTGATGAAGCGCAGCGGGTGAAGAATTGGAGTGCTGGAATCACTCGTGCGGTGCGCTCTCTTCGTGCGACCTACCGTTGGGGACTAACGGGCACGCCTCTTGAAAACAACACCGATGAATTGTGGACAATCCTGAACGTGCTCAAGCCGGAACTTTCAGAACTTCAGCGTGCTGGCCTCCTCGACTGGTCAGGTGGAATCCGAAGCGTTTTGCGCCCGATGTTCCTTCGTCGGCGCAAGCAGGACGTGCTCACCGATTTGCCACCGCTCGTTAAGAAGGACCAATGGCTTGCACTTGATGATGAGCAACGAAAAAGCTACGACGAACTTGAACAACGAGGCGTGTTGGAACTTCATGCCAAGGGCGAAACGATCACTGCTCAGATTATCATCGTTTTGCTAAATAAATTGAAGCAGGTCTGTAATCGCTGCCCGAGAACCGGAGCGAGTTCAAAAATCGTTTGGCTGCGTGAGAGGCTGGAAACCGTCGTTGCTGAAGGAGACAAGGCGCTGATCTTCTCGCAATACACTGACGAACGATTTGCCGGAGCTGACTGGCTGGAGAAGGAACTGGCTGGCTTTGGCGCTCTCAACTACTCAAACGCAACGAGCGACAAGCAGCGCAAGGCGCTGCTTGCTGCGTTCAAAGAGAAGCCGGAGCACAAAGTTTTCGTCGGCCATCCGAAGACAGCCGGGCTGGGATTGAACGAACTCGTCGTTGCGAACTACGTCGTTCACTTCGACCACTGGTGGAATCCGGCGGTGATGAACCAGGCAACCGCTCGCGCTCACCGCCCAGGCCAAACGAAAACCGTCTTTGCTTACGACCTGTGGGTTCAAGACACCTACGAGGAAATCATTTCTAAACGCTTGGAGCAGAAGCAGGGGCTTTACAACGAGGTCGTGGACAGCATGAGTGTCGAGCGCAAGCCCGAGGACAATCTCGCCTTCGCCGTAGCCGACACGTTGTTTGCGAAATACGGACTGAAGCCGATTCAGCGTAAACCGGTCGAACAAACAGGGGCCAAATGACATGTCCCTCACAGCTTTTTCACTGTTACCCTGAACCGGCGAAACTACTGGTCGTGCAAGTGTCAGTTCTTCCAAGTGACACTTCTGCAAGTCGAGGATTTGCGGTGGGATGCAAAAGGCGCAGTTTTAGACCTGACGGCCTCGAACTCTGGTTCGTCACTGGCCCCTTCCACCCGCCCCGCGTGTGGGGTGCTCACTATTGACACAAGCGCAACTCCTCCTGAGCTTGCGGATGGATTCGGGGTTGCACATTCAGCAGGTTGGAGACGTAGCTCCAACAGATTGTCTGTCAAGGCAAGCGCACCTTGGCATCTCAGGCTCTCGTGGTGCCAGAGGGCGCTTCCTGACACCACCACCGGAACGCCGGATTCATCCGGCAGCCCTAATGCGGCTCGCCGGCCTGCCGGATGAATCCGGCGTCCCGATTGGCATGGCCGCCCGCCTGGGTGGTGGTGTCGGGATGCGCTGCGATGCCAGTTAGCCACGCCCAAAGAGTTTGCACCGGCCTCTGGTTTCAGCTATAGGCAGTACCCGAGTGAGCATGACGGCCGCTGAATTCAAGAAGAAATGGTCCCGCTACCAGGGCAAGGAATCGGCCGCCTATCAGGAGCATTTCATAGACCTTTGCCGCCTCCTGGGCCAGCCTACGCCGGTCGAAGCCGACCCCAGTGGCAACGATTTCTTCTGCTTCCAGAAACGCGTCGTCAAGGGCGCCGAGTTTCTCAACCTCGAACACCCGGACTGCGGCGACCCCACCGAGCGCGGCTTTGCCGACGTGTGGCGGAAGGACTGTTTCGGCTGGGAATACAAGGGCAAGAAGAAGAGCCTGGACATAGCCTACAAACAGCTTCAGCGCTACCGCGAGGCCCTCTACAACCCACCCTTGCTGATCGTGTGCGATTTCGACCGCTACATCATCAAGACCAACTTCAACGGCACGGTCCCGGACACCCACGAGTTCACCAATGACCAGATTGACCGCCCGGAGAACTGGCGCATGCTCCGCGCCGCTTTCGAGGGACCCGAATACCTCAAGCCCCAGCGCACCACCGCCCAGGTCACCCAGGAACTTGCGGAAAAGTTCGCCAAAGTCGCCCGCTCCCTGCACCAGCGAGAGAGCGCCGAATTGGCGGACGCGCACACCCGCGCCGAAGTCAGCGTCGCCCAGCGCAAGAGCCTGCGCATCGCCCGGTTCCTTAACCGCCTCATCTTCTGCTTCTTCGCCGAGGACACCGACCTGCTGCCCAAGAAGCTTTTCTCGGAGCTGGCCAGGACGGCCCTGGACGATCCGCACCATCTCTCGCAAACGCTCGAATCACTCTTTCGCGCGATGGCGACGGGTGGAACGTTCGGCGCTCACAAGATCCGCCAATTCAACGGCCATCTTTTCGAGGATGCCACCGTCTTCGATTTGAACGATGACGAGCGCCGCATCCTGGCGGACGCGTCGGAGGCGGATTGGCAATACGTCGAGCCCAGCATCATGGGCACCCTTTTTGCCCGCGGCCTGGACCCCGATCAGTTGGCCGCCTTGGGGGCGCAATTCACCGGCCGGGACGACATCGTCACCATCGTCGAACCCGTGCTCATGGCCCCGCTGCGACGCGAATGGACTGTGCTCAAGGCCTCCCTGCTGTCCTCGCCCAATAAGGGCAAGGCCAGGCCGGGCGACCGAGCCCGCCTGGAAGCCTTCCTCAAGAAGCTCCGCAAGATCGTGGTCATGGACCCCGCCTGCGGCAGCGGCAACTTCCTTTACGTCTCGCTCCAGATGTTGCTCGACCTCGAAAAGGAAGTCATCACCTTTGCCGCCACACTCGGTTTCCAGTTCACGCCAGAAGTCGGCGTCCACCAGCTCCGCGCTTTTGAGATCAACCCCTACGCTTACGAACTCGCCCAGGTGACCGTCCAAATCGGCTACCTGCAATGGCGGCGCGACAACGGCTTCGACAACGATCGCACGCCCGTCCTGCAAAACCTCGACGGCTTCCAAAACGAAGACGCGCTGCTGGTTCCGCACTTCCACAACAAGGCCCGGACCTTGAAGGAGGCCCAGGCCGACGAGCACAAAGCAGACGCCTCGTTGAAGTTCTACACCGAGCGCTCATGGCCGCAGTGCGACGTGCTCGTGGGCAATCCACCGTTTCTGGGCGACAAGCTGATGCGCGGGGAACTGGGCGACGACTACGTTGAAGAACTCCGTCGAACCTACGCAAACCGCATCCCCGGCCAGTCGGACCTGTGCTGCTACTGGTTCGAGAAGGCGCGGGATTTGATTGAACAAGGCAAGTGCAAGCGGGCCGGACTTTTGGCAACTCAGGGCATTCGTGGGGGAGCCAGCCGCGAGGTGTTAAAGCGGATAAAGGAATCAGGAGACATCTTCTTCGCATGTTCGGACAGGAATTGGATCCTGGCTGGTGCAACCGTCCATGTCAGCATGGTCGGCTTCGACAACGGCAGCGAGGTAACACGACAGCTCGACGGCAAGACCGTGGCGACGATAACACCACAGCTTGCAGCGACACTCGACGTGTCGATTGCTAGAAAGCTACTGGCTTCTTCAGGAGTTAGCTTCATGGGGATCACGCCATCCGGCCCTTTTGACATCTCAGAAGACGTCGCGCTGCGAATGCTCATGGCTTCGAACCCGAATGGCCTCCCTTCCTCCGATGTCTTGCGGCCTTGGATAAACGGGGAAGAAATTGCTGAAAGGTGGAGAGGGAGCTGGATTATCGACTTCACGGCACTCACAGACGAAGCGCAAGCCTCGGCCTACGAGCAACCTTTTGAACGAGTGAAAGAGGCCGTAGTTGAAGCGCGCAAGAACTACAAGACCGGCGGAAAGCTCTTCTGGAAATTCGAGCGTCCGCGCCCGGCCATGCGCCTAGCGTTTATGCCGCTCTCTCGCTTCCTGGCACGTTCAATGGTTGGGAAGCACCAGTTCTACCGCTGGTTGGACACCAGTTTCCTACCGGCAAACTTGATCATAGCCTTCTCCCGCCAAGATGACGCCTTTTTCGGCCTGCAGCATTCGCGAATCCACGGTATCTGGGCACTGGTTCAAGGCACGCAATTGCGCGAAAAGGAATCTGGCTTTCGCTACACCCCGACCACCTGCTTCGAGACTTTCCCGTTCCCGCTCCCCGAGGCCTTGAAACCGGGGAAGCCCGCGCCCGTCAAACCACCGCCCGAGTCTGAGAAGCCGCTCGAGCCCGACCGCTTTTACGCCGAGAACCTCGCGGCAAAGAATTATTACATGGGCAAAGAGGAACCACCGCCTTACGGCAGTCACAGCCGACACGAGGAGGCTAATCCTTCTGCTTCACCGCTCGGCACTCCGCCTGCCGCACCTGATCATCGCGCTGCCATCGCCGCCGCGGCGAAAGAGCTGAACGAACTGCGCGAACGCTGGCTCAATCCACCGGAATGGACCGTCGAACGCATCCTGGAATTCCCCGGCTCAAACGACGGCGCGTGGTCGCACTACGTGGCAGACCCGGACCAGAACGGTATCGGCACCGTGCGCTATCCGCGACTGGAACCCCGCGACGCCGATTGCGCCGCCAAGCTCAAGCAGCGCACGTTAACAAACCTCTACAACCAACGCCCCACCTGGCTTGACCTTGCTCACAAGAGGCTCGATGTTGCGGTGGCCGCCGCCTATAGCTGGCCGGCGGATTTAACCGACGAGCAGATTCTGGAAAGGCTTCTGGCGCTGAACCTGGAACGGGCCGCTGAGGAAGCGAAAGCGGCCAAGGTAAAGAAGCCAAGGGTATCGCGAGAGAAGCAACACGATGAAATGATTTAGCGAAGGCAAGTATGATGAGCGTATGGGTTTGACAATCCATTTCAAGCTGCGGGCGCCGCCGGGCACCGACAAGAGGCGGGCCAAAGAAATCATGACTGAGCTTCGTGAGTGCGCGGACCGCTACGGCCATGCCGGCCGCGTGGACGCAGTGCCGCCGCTCCGGGAGGACGCGCAAGCCCTGCGGTACGGGCGCACCTGGCGCTTCGTCCCGGTGCCGGACCGGCCCAACTCGCACTACGACGTGGAGTTGGTGCCCGAGGAAGGATACGTTCTGATCGTAAGGCCGGGCATAGACTGCGAGACGCTCACCCTAGGCTTGTGCCGATATCCGTCGAAGGCGTGGGTGGGAAACGAAAAGCGGCGGACCGGCCTCCGTGGCTGGTGGTGGGAGGGATTTTGCAAGACCCAATACGCCAGCCTGCATGGCTGGGAACATTTCCGCCGCTGTCACCTCGCCGTGCTTGACCTGTTGGACGAGGCCCGCCGCCTGGGCTGCCGAGTGACAATTACCGACGAAGGCGAATACTGGCCCAGGCGAAATGAGGCCAAGCTGCGTCGGAACGTTGAACAGATGAACTGTGCGATCGCCGCCGCGGCGGGCGCGATGAAAGACCACGATAAGGCAACGGGCTCAGAGGGTGTGCAGTCGCCGATTTTCTCCCATCCGCAGTTCGAGCACCTGGAGGCCGAAGGCGCGGCCCGAGGGCACGCGGCGGCTCTGCGCAAGGCTTTGTCCTAACCCTCAGGGCGAGTGCCCCGTCTCCTCGAACTGAAATGCTGTTGTAACCTTGACAGCGGTTCCGACGTCTGTAAACTATAACAAGACGGTTGTGGGAACCCCGGATGGCGGCCGGGGAAATAAGAGGAGCGGAAAGCTAAGAACAAGCTAGAAACATCCTAGGAACATGCTTGCAACATGCTTGCTACTAGTGTGGCGCTTGGGTGGTGCTATGGTGCTGCCTCGGCCTTGGTGCTACGTCTCCGGCGGGGGAACATCGGCCCAAGACCGCTTGAGTGCGTCTTGGCGGCCGTTGACGTTGATTTTGCAGAAGAGCCGGTAGGGGAGCATCTTCTCCTTCCTGGCTGCGGCAGCCCAGGCGGCGAATTGCTGGTCTGAGAGCGTGCGGCGTGAGGGCGGGTTGGCGTCGCGAAGGCCATCATATTCAGGCGAGAGATTTCTCTCGACTGGGCTAACCCGAGCCTTAAGCTGCGTTGCGTCGGCAATTTACTGACGCTATGAACCGAAGAGATTTCATTCGCAACACCTCGCTCCTCACTTCAGGCATGATGCTCAGTTCGGTTAGCTGGGCGGCTGACAGCGATTTCCCGGTCGTCCGCACCCCGGAGGCCAAGCGGAAATTCAAGAGCCCCGCGGTGGAGCGGACCATCAACACCATCAAGGCGCGCATTGGCAATAAGGAGCTGGCGTGGATGTTCGAGAACTGCTTCCCGAACACGCTGGACACGACGGTGGATTTCGAGGTCGTGAACGGCCGGCCTGACACCTACGTCATCACCGGGGACATTGACGCCATGTGGCTGCGGGACAGCACGGCCCAAGTCTGGCCTTACCTGCCGCTGATGAAGAGCGATTCCAACCTGCAGCAGTTGATTGCGGGGGTGATCAACCGTCAGACGCGCTGCATCCTGAAGGACCCTTACGCCAACGCCTTCTACAAGGACGAAGCCAAGGTGAGCGATTGGAAGAGCGACCGCACCGAGATGAAGCCCGGCGTCCACGAACGCAAATGGGAGGTTGATTCCCTGTGTTACCCCATTCGGCTGGGGTATCATTATTGGAAGCTCAGCAGCGACCGCGCCCCCTTCGATGCCGCCTGGCGCGAGGCGGTCTTGCTAACGCTCAAGACCTTCCGCGAGCAGCAGCGCAAGACGGGCCCGGGGCCGTACCGTTTCCAGCGCCGCACCGAGGTGCAGACCGATACCCTGGCCGGGGGCGGATATGGCCGGCCCGTCAAACCGGTGGGGCTGATCTGCTCGATGTTCCGCCCGAGCGACGACTCGACGGTGTTCCCGTTCCTGGTGCCGTCGAACTTCTTTGCAGTTGTCAGCCTGCGCCAGGCTGCCGAGATGCTTACCCAGATTCATCAGGACCAGGATTCGGCCGCCAAGTTCCGGGCGCTGGCAGATGAGGTTGAGGGCGCGCTTCGCCAATACGCCGTAGTGATACACGAAAAGCATGGGCGCATCCTGCCTTACGAGATAGACGGGTATGGCAATTACTACTGCATTGACGATGGCAACGTCCCCAGCCTGTTGTCCTTGCCCTATATTGAGGCCACCGGCCCCGGCGACCCGCTCTATCTGAATACGCGGCAGTTCATCCTGTCTGACAGCAATCCCTATTACTGTATCGGCAAAGCCGCTTCGGGGCCGGGCGGGCCGCATGTGGGCCGGGACATGATTTGGCCGCTGGGTCTTATCGTGCAGGGACTTACCAGCGCCGATGATCAGGAAGTGCGGCAGGTGCTCCTCACGCTCCAAAAGACTCACGCCGGCACCGGCTTCATGCACGAGGCGTTCAACAAAGACGACCCGAGCAAGTTCACGCGCTCCTGGTTCGCCTGGGCTAACACGATCTTCGGCGAACTGGTTCTCAAGAGTTACAAAGAGCGGCCGCTGGTGCTCAATTGAACTAGCCCGCCAGCGGAATCCCCTCGTCCACCAGCATTACCGGTATGTTGTGCCGGATGGGGTAAAGGATTTTGCCGTCGGCGCGAATCAATCCGCTCTCAAGCTTCTCCTGCACCGGTTGGCCGGCGCGATTCTTTAAGGCGCCGGCGGCAATCTGCGCGTTCAGCTTGTCAACGACTGCCGCTTCCGCCAACTGCACCTCTTGGTGCGTCTCCGGGCAGCACAGAATCTTCAGCAGGTCGGCGTCGATCATTTCAAGAGGGAAGCAGGGATAGCGCGGAGGGCGGCTTCGTAAATCTCTTTCAGGGACATCTTAGCTTGCTCGGCCAGCTTTCGGCATGACTCGAATTCCGGCGCAGCTTGGAGGACCTTGCCGTTGAGCCGGCCAACTTTGACGGTCACGGCGCCGTGAGGAGTCTGGACCGTTACGAACTCGCGCCGGAGTTTGCGCCGCTCAGCCGCATAGCGGCGGACGCCAAAGGTGCTGGTCTCACGCATGAGCATCTCGGAGAACCTATCCGCATCGGCTGAGGCGCATAGCACGGTCAGCAGCACGCCGGGCCGGTTCTTCTTCATTTGGATTGCCGTGTGGAACACGTCCAGCGCGCCGGCAGCCAGCGCCTTGTCCATGAAGCTGCCGAGAATCTCGGCGTTGAGGTCATCGAGGTTTGTTTCCAGCACCGCGATGGTGTCGGTTTCCCAATCGTGCGCCGCCGCTTCGCCACTCGCCACTTGCCACTCGCCACTCGACTCCCCTAGCACCGCGCGCAGAACATTGGGCCTCGTCTGGTTGTCTCGGGTGCCCAGGCCGTAACCGATCTTCTCGGCCACCACCCCCTGCATAGGGCCGAAGGTCTCAACTAACTCCGCCAGCAGCGCGGCCCCCGTGGGCGTGACCAGTTCGTTCGGCTCGGCACATTGCGACAGGGGAATGCCGCGCGCGCCTAGAATCGCGAGCGTCGCAGGAGCCGGAATGGGAAGGCGCCCGTGGGCACAGTCAATCCAGCCGGTTCCTTCTATTACAGGACTCGCGAGCAGACGCGGCTTGCCCAGCATCTCCAAAGCAATGCACGCACCGATGATGTCTATAATCGAGTCCACCGCCCCCACCTCATGGAAAGCCACCTGGTCGGGCCGCAGGCCGTGGATCTTGCCTTCGGCCACGGCGATGCGTTGGAAGACGGCCACTGCCTTCTGTTTGACCCAGTCGGAGAGGTGGCTATCAGTGATCAGTTGTCGGATTTGAGCAAAGGTGCGTCCGTGCTCATGCGGGTGGGAATGACTGTGCGAGTGGGTGTGGCCATGGGCATGCGACTCTTCTCCGTGGCCATGATCGCTGGAGAGGTGCACGTCGAACTTAACTCCTTCCAGGCTCGCTTTATGCCCGCGCGCGATGTGCAGGTGACAGCCTTCCAGCCGCAGCTTCTTCAGCTCTTGCTCCAACTGGCTGGCCTCGACGCCCAGGTCAATCAACGCGGCGATGAACATGTCGCCGCTGATGCCGCTGAACAGGTCGAGGTATAGAGTCTTCATGCTACTCCGAGGCCAGCGCGTTGATCTGGCTGGCGGCATAGCCAGCGCCGAAGCCGTTGTCAATATTCACCACGGTCAAGCCGCTGGCGCAACTGTTGAGCATGCCGAGCAGCGGCGCCAGCCCGCTGAAACTTGCGCCATAACCCACGCTCGTCGGCACCGCAATGACAGGCTTCGAAACCAAGCCCGCCACCACACTCGGCAAAGCCCCTTCCATGCCCGCTACCACGATGATGACATTCGCGCGCTGGATGGTACCCAGCCGGCCAAAGAGCCGGTGCACGCCGGCGACGCCCACATCGGTGATCCGCTCGACGCGATTGCCCATGATCTCGGCGGTGACGGCTGCCTCTTCGGAGACCGGCAAATCGCTGGTGCCGGCGCAGACAACCGCGATGGCTCCAGCCCGCTTGGGCAATGGCTTGCTCTCGATAGTCACACAGCGCGCCAATTCATGATAAACGGCGCGTTTGAAGCGCCGGCGCAAGCGGCGCGCATGTTCGGGCGTCACCCGGGTGACCAGCACCCTTTGCTCGACTTCGAAGAGCTTCGCCGCGATTTTAACCACTTGGTCTGGGGTCTTGCCTTCGCCAAAAATGATCTCGGGAAACCCCCGGCGCAGCGCGCGATGGGTATCCACCTGCGCAAAACCAAGGTCTGCCACGGGCGCCGCTTGAAATGCCCGCACGACCTCGTCACGGCTGACGCCACCTGCCCGAAACTTCTCCAGGAGTTTGATTGCTTCCGTCGTGGTCACCCTGTCACCTTGCCACGGAAGGGCACCCTGGTCACGGTCAAAGTTGATGCCCGCTCATACCTCCATCGCCCCACCGGACCTTCGCCGGAGCCTCGCCGGAGCCTCGCCGTAGCACCTCTAACCCGGGGTTAGAGGTGCTACGGCGAGGCTCTGTACAGCGACAATTACTTTTGGGGTCTGGCGACAATTATCAATTCACGTAAGTCGCATTTGTCTTTTCTAACCCAACCGCAGCTAAAGCTCTCATAGCG
>Ga0224558_1001340_pt1 | contig 25977 bp, 19 predicted proteins | sample 714S32024metaG_FD_180682 | JGI IMG/M metagenome (GOLD analysis project Ga0224558, IMG submission 180682) | Peat soil microbial communities from Stordalen Mire, Sweden - 717 S3 20-24 | ecosystem: Environmental > Terrestrial > Soil > Wetlands > Peat | place: Sweden: Norrbotten County, Stordalen... | reverse complement strand
GCTCAGCGAGTCCAGCCGGATTGGCTTGGTCCCTGCGAGCTGGCGCTCGAAGGTCCCCCTCACTGAGTCGATTAGCGGAACGTCGCGCCAGTCCGACTCCTTGGTCAGCTTGCGCACCAGACCAACACCCGGGGGCTGCCGTCGTCGATGGCGAACGCGACGTGCATCTGTTCGGCATTCAAGTCGACATCCTCGACGCGAAGAGCGAGCAGCTCTCCCCTGCGAACTCCGGTCCCGGCGGTGCGTGGCTACATTTTTGGCTACATTCACACCGGGGTCCCAAACCTTGGCCATACCGACACAGTGCTATGACCTGGACATTTTCGGTGGAGGCGAAGGGACTCGAACCCTCGAACCTCCTGACTGCCAGTCAGGCGCTCTACCAACTGAGCTACGCCCCCGAGGAACGCCAGCACTCTATCCGACCTGGCCGATGCTGGCCTCCCGGCTGGGCGCCGCTTCCACTAATGAAGGCTGGGCGACATCCGGCGTCCGGCGTCCGGGTGCATCGGGCCACCTCAGCTTTGCCGTCCGTACTGCGGTCCCTGCACGCAGCTCCTCCGAGAGGTCCACACCGGCCAACTAACCTGTTCCCGTGGCGGAATACGACTTTCGCGAGGTTGAAGAGCGCTGGCAGCGCCGTTGGGACGAGGATGGTACGTACCGGGTCGACCTCGACGACCCTCGACCGCCTTACTACGTGCTGTGCATGTACCCCTACCCGAGCGGGCCCGCCCACCAGGGCCACATCCGCAACTACACCTTCGGCGACGTCTTGGTCCGGCACAGAACGATGCAGGGCCACGCCGTACTGAGCCCCTTCGGCTTCGACTCGTTCGGCCTGCCTGCGGAGAACGCCGCCATAAAGGGCGGAGACCACCCGCGCGTGTACACCGAGGCACGCATCGCGGAGCTCACGGCGTCGGTAAGACGGCTGGGAGCGGTCTACGACTGGCGGCGCGAGCTGCGCAGCCACGACCCTGACTACATCCGCTGGAACCAGGTCATCTTCCTCGAATTGCTCCGCGCGGGCCTCGCCTACCGAGCCGAGGCGCCGGTCAACTGGTGCCCCGGATGCCACACGGTCCTCGCAAACGAGCAGGTCCTTGCCGACGGTACCTGCGAGCGCTCCGCAGACGTCGTCGAACGCCGCAACCTCGAGCAGTGGTTCCTCCGGATCACCCAGTACGCCGAGGAGCTGCTGGATGCTCTCGACGGCCTGGACTGGCCCGAGCGCGTCAAGACGATGCAGCGCAACTGGATCGGTCGATCCGAAGGTGCTCAGTTCCGTATGGCCGTTGCCGGCCGGCCGGGGATCGAGATCGAGGTTTTCACCACACGCCCGGACACCAGCTTCGGCATGACCTACGCCGTGCTCGCACCGGAGCACCCGCTCGTGGCTGAGCTCGTGACCGACACCCACGAGGACGAGGTCGCCGGGCTGTGTGCCCGTGCCCAGCGGGCCACCGACATCGAGCGCCAATCGTCCGAAGGATCGCTCGAAAAGCGAGGCGCCTTCACGGGCAGCTACTGTGTGAATCCCTTCAACGACGAGCTCGTGCCGATCTACGTGGCGGACTACGTGCTCATGGGTTACGGCACCGGGGCAATCATGGCTGTGCCCGCCGAGGACGAGCGTGACTTCGCGTTCGCCGAGGCGTACGGCCTGCCCATAGTGCGCACCGTCGAACCGCCCGATGGCTTCACCGGGGGTGCCTACTCGGGTGACGGCCTCAAGATCAACAGTGGCTTCCTCGATGGGTTTGACGTCCCGACCGCGAAGCGAGTGGCAATCGAGTTCCTCGAGCAGCTCGGCATCGGCTCAGGCAAGGTCAACTACCGGCTGCGCGACTGGCTTATCAGCCGGCAGCGATACTGGGGCTGCCCGATCCCGGTGATGTACTGCCCCACTCACGGAATCGTGCCGGTTCCCGCCGAGGAGCTCCCGATCCTTCTCCCCGACGATGTCGAGTTCCGGCCTACAGGCGAGTCCCCACTCCGTTTCGACGAGGGGTTCCTGCAAACTACCTGCCCCACTTGTGGGGGCCCGGCGCTCCGGGAGACCGACACGATGGACACCTTTGTGGACTCGTCGTGGTACTTCCTGCGCTTTTGCAATCCCCGCGATGAGACAGGACCCGTCGACGTCGGAGCGGCCCGCCACTTCATGCCGGTCGATCAGTACATCGGTGGGATCACCCATGCGATCTTGCACTTGCTGTACGCCCGTTTCTTCACGCGGGCTCTCGCCGACACCGGCCTCGGCCCGAAGGAGGTGCGCGAGCCTTTCGCGCAGTTGTTCTGCCAGGGCATGATCCGCCTCGGCGGCCGGGCGATGTCGAAATCCAAGGGCAACGTCGTGTCCCCCGACGATTACTTCGCGAAGGTCGGGGCTGACTCGCTGCGGCTGCTTCACTTGTTCATCGGCCCACCCGTTGACGACGTCGACTGGAATGACCAGACCGAGGAGATCCTCGAAGGTTGCTCCCGCTACCTCGGCAGGGTCTGGCGGTTAGCGACCGACGCTCCAGAACAGCCAGATCATCCAGCGAAAGACAACGCGGCCGGTGACAGCCACGAACTGAAGCGGGCCGTTCACCACACCATTGCGCGCGTGACCGCCGACATCGAGCGCTACTCGTTCAACACTGCGGTCGCGGCGTGCATGGAGCTGAGCAACACCATCTCCCGCCACGCTCGATCAGGTACGGACCGGGCTGTCATCGAAGAGTCGACCGACACACTTCTCGAGCTTCTGGCTCCATTTGCCCCGCATCTCGCGGCCGAGGCCTACGAACGCCGCCACGGTGACAATGTGCACACCCGACCATGGCCGGTCGCGGACGTGCGCCTACTGACCGAGCAGAAGATGACGATGGTCGTTCAGGTAAGTGGCAAGTTGAAGGACCGGATCGAGGTCGAGCGCGACATCTCGGAGAAAGCAGCCACCGAGATGGCCCTGGCGTCACCGAGAGTCCAGGAGGCCCTGGGCGGCGCCTTGCCGGCACGAGTCATCGCAAAGCCCCCGCGGCTCGTCAACATCATCCCCTGACCGGCGGCCGCAGTCGGTTCTCCGCCACCCGGGAGCTCGCCCCGATGCTCATCAAGCCCAGCGTCGTCTGCCGACCCAGCGCCGAGCTCTGCCGGTGATCGCGTCCATGGCGCAGGCCTTCTGCGGTATGGCTTCGGTCGCCACGAACTCTCGGATGCCGCATGCCTTGAGCCGGGACCGGGCCGAGCCAGGCCACCGTCTGGGGCGCCACATCAATCTGTGTGCGAGGACACCAGCGGGCGACATATGGTTCTAGGTCGTGCTCGCCTTCAACCTTGCCGCCCCTTCCTTGTTGTTCATGCTGCCAACCGTCACCTCGGTGAACGGCGACTCGTTCAAGTACGCCGAGTTCACCAACGGCGTGCATGAATTGGGGGAGATCAGTTGAGCGATGCCTCGCCAGGCCTTACGGTCGACCGGCTGGCGAAGCTTGTCGCTTCCCGTGACATCGACACGGTGGTCGTAGGGATCACCGACATGCAGGGACGACTGCAGGGAAAACGGTTCGCTGCCGCCCACTTCCTGGAGGAAGTGGTGACCCGCGGAACCGAGGGGTGCAATTACCTGCTCGCAGTCGATGTCGAGATGAACACCGTCGCTGGCTACGCGATGGCCTCGTGGGAGCGCGGTTACGGCGACTTCGTCATGGCGCCAGATCTGTCGACGATACGGCTGCTTCCATGGCATCCCGGCACGGCTTTTTGTGTGGCTGACGTGGAGTGGGCCGACGGCACTCCAGTGGTCGCGGCACCACGCCAAATCCTCCGGCGCCAGTCCGAGCGCCTGGAGGTGCACGGCTGGCACGCTCTGGCCGCCACCGAGCTCGAGTTCATCGTCTTCAACGACACTTTCGAAGATGCCTGGCAGGTTGGATATCGGAACCTCACCCCGGCGAACCTGTACAACGTCGACTACTCGCTCCTCGGCACGGGCCGGGTGGAGCCGCTCTTGCGACGGATCCGCAACGAGATGGGCGGGGCGGGCATGTGGGTTGAGTCCGCAAAGGGAGAATGCAACCTCGGCCAGCACGAGATCGCGTTCCGGTACACGGGTCTCGTCTCCAAGGCCGACGAGCACTCACTGTTCAAGACGGGAGCCAAGGAGATCGCGGCCCAGGAGGGCTGCAGTCTCACCTTCATGGCGAAGTACGACGCCCGGGAGGGCAGCTCCTGCCACATCCACATCTCGCTCCGGGACGATTCGGATCAACCCGTGTTCTCCGGTGACAAGAGCCACGGGTTCTCGAAGGTATTCGAGCAGTTCATCGCAGGACTGCTCGCCTCGCTGCGCGAGCTGACCCTGTTGGTCGCGCCGAACGTCAACAGCTACAAGCGCTTTACCCCCGGGTTGTTTGCACCGACCGCACTAGCCTGGGGCCGTGACAACCGGTCCTGCGCGCTCCGCGTCGTCGGCCATGAGCCGTCCGCACTGCGCGTCGAGTGCCGAGTGCCCGGTGGGGACGTGAACCCCTACCTGGCACTGGCCGCGATCGTCGCGGGCGGCCTGTACGGGATCGAGGAGGGCCTGGAGCTCGAGCCCGAGTTCGTCGGCAACGCCTATGACTCGGACAAGCCGCGGCTGCCGACCACGCTCCGGGAGGCAGCCGACCTGTTCGCCACGAGCCCCGTCGCCCGCGACGCCTTCGGTGCCGAGGTCGTCGACCACTACACGAACATGGCACGAGTCGAGCTCGACGCGTTCGACTCGGCCGTCACCGACTGGGAGCGCTACAGGGGGTTCGAACGCCTGTGAACACCGAACGTGCGGTTGTCAACCCCGCCACCGAGGAGATAATCGCGACCATCACCCAGATCGGCGGGGAAGCCGCCGACGAAGCGATCGCCCGCTCTGCGGCCGTGCTGCCGGCCTGGCGGGCTGTCTCACCAGGCGATCGCGCCCGTCTGCTCCGGCGTTTTGCCGAGGCCGTGGACGGGGCCAACGAGGAACTGGCACGGCTCGAGGTCGCGAACTCGGGTCACACGATCTCGAACGCCCGCTGGGAGGCGGGCAACGTCCGCGACGTGCTTGCGTACTACGCAGGAGCACCCGAGCGGCTGTGCGGGCGTCAGATCCCGGTGCCCGGTGGCGTGGACGTCACCTTCCGTGAGCCGATCGGGGTCGTGGGGATCATCGTGCCCTGGAACTTCCCGATGCCGATCGCCTCCTGGGGCTTCGGCCCGGCACTTGCCGCAGGCAACACGGTCGTTCTGAAGCCGGCCGACCTAACTCCGCTCACGGCGATCCGTGTCGGCGAACTGGCCCTCGAAGCCGGAATCCCGGAGCACGTGTTCCAGGTCTTACCAGGCCGCGGCTCGGTCGTAGGTTGGCGCTTCGTCACCCATCCTGTTGTCGGCAAGATCTGCTTCACGGGCTCGACCGAGGTCGGCCAGGCGATCATGGCCGGTTGCTCCGAGCAGGTAAAGCGGGTGACCCTCGAGCTTGGCGGCAAGAGTGCCAACATCATCTTCGCCGACTCCGACCTCGAGGCCGCGGCGGCAGCGGCGCCCTACGCGGTATTCGACAACGCGGGCCAGGATTGCTGCGCGCGTTCGCGCATCCTCGTGGAGGCAAGCGCGTACGAGCGCTTCATGGAGCACTTCGAAGCGGCGGTCAAAGCGGTGCGTGTCATCGATCCCTCCGATGAAAAAAGCGAGATGGGGCCGCTCATCAGTGCCGAGCAACGGGCGACCGTATCCGCCTTCGTGCCCGACGACGCCCCGGTCGCCTTCCGGGGAAGCGCACCGGAGGGTGCCGGTTTCTGGTATCCGCCGACTGTCCTGGTGCCGGATTCGCCGGATTCGCCAGCGGTCCGAGAGGAGATCTTCGGCCCAGTGGTCGCGGTGTTGCGGTTCGAAGACGAGGCGGATGCGATCCGTATCGCGAACGACACGCCATACGGTCTCTCGGGCTCGATCTGGACCCGCGACGTCGGGCGTGCCTTCCGGGTCGCGCGGGCGGTCGAGACCGGCGCGATCTCCGTGAACTCGAACTCCTCTGTCCGCTACTGGACACCGTTCGGCGGCTTCAAGCGCTCCGGCATCGGGCGCGAGCTCGGACCCGACGCCCTCGAGGCGTTCACCGAGCTGAAGAACGTTTTCATCGCGACCGGGAGCTGATCGTCGCAGCTCCCACCCCTGCTAAGCACCTAAGGATCGGGGAAAGACAATGTCGGGAAGGCTCGACGGCAAGGTAGCCGTCATCACGGGTGCGGCGAGCGGCATCGGCCGCGCGAGTGCCATCAGGTTCGCGCGAGAAGGGGCTCACGTCGTTGTGGCCGACCTCGCCGACATTCCGGGCAACGCCGTCGCGGACGAGGTCGGTGGGCTGTACGTCCACGCGGACGTGACCGATCCGGGCAGCGTGGCTGGGATGTACAAGGCTGCACTCGACCGGTTCGGCACGCTCGACATCTGCTTCAACAACGCCGGGATCTCACCTCCCGACGACGACTCGATCCTCGAGACAGAGCTCGACGCCTGGCGCCGCGTGCAAGACGTGAACCTGACCAGCGTCTACCTGTGCTGCAAGGCAGCGATCCCGATACTGCTCGAACACGGTGGCGGGAGCATCGTCAACACCGCGTCGTTCGTCGCGCTCATGGGCGCCGCGACATCCCAGATCTCCTACACCGCATCGAAAGGCGGCGTGCTCTCGCTGTCGCGCGAGCTCGGAGTGCAGTTCGCCCGCCAGTCGATCCGTGTCAATGCCCTGTGCCCCGGACCGGTGAACACGCCGCTCCTCCAGGAGCTGTTCGCCAAGGACGCCGAGCGCGCTGCGCGCCGTCTCGTGCACATCCCGATGGGCCGTTTCGCAGAGCCGGAAGAGATCGCTGCAGCCGCATGCTTCCTCGCGTCCGATGACGCGTCGTTCATCACGGCCAGCACCTTCCTCGTCGACGGAGGCATCAACGCCGCGTACGTGACGCCGCTGTGACGAGCTCCGCGGGCCGCGAACGCCCCGTGATCGGGATAACCGCTTACCACGAGAAGGCGTCGTGGGGCTCGTGGCACACGGAGGCCTCGCTGGTGCCGGCCGATTACGTGCGGTCCCTTGCCGGAGCGGGCGCGAACCCGGTCATCCTCCCGGTCCACGAGCAGCCCGAAGACACTCTCGACGCGCTCGTTCGGCGCCTCGACGGCCTGCTGCTCACAGGTGGCCCCGATGTCGACCCAGCGCGTTACGGCGCCGAACCGCATCCTCGATCCCAGCCGCCGCGCTTTCAGCGCGACGAACGTGAGGTCGCGCTTCTCAGCGCGGCGGAACGTTCAGGTTTGCCGGTGCTCGCCATCTGCAGGGGGATGCAGCTGCTGAATGTCGCTCACGGCGGCACGCTCATCCAGCACCTCCCTGACGTCGTCGGCCATGAGGAGCACAGCCCGACGCCGGGCGCGATGTCCAAGCATCTTGTCCGAGTCGCGGAGGGCAGCTTGCTCCACAAGGTGCTCGGCTGGGACGAACGATACGTGCCGACCCATCATCACCAGGCCATCGAGCGTCTCGCCGGTGACCTTTCGGCAGTCGCGTGGACCGATGACGGCACGATCGAGGCGGTCGAGAGCCCGGCAAGGTCCTTCCTTGTCGGCGTGCAGTGGCACGCCGAAGCAGACGACGACGCGTCCGTGTTCGAAGCCCTCGTCCGCGCAGCCGCGTCGGTGCCTACCGCACGGGAGGGTATGCACCGATCGGTGCCGTGAGCCGCCCGACAGGCGGAAGCCCAGCCTTCCCGGCGGCCGGACCCGAACACGGACCCCCAGAAGCTCGCAATGGATGCGGGATCGCGGGCATCGACGCACAAGGACTGGATACGAAGGTCCTTTGTCCTTCTCTTGTGATCCAGTCTTGAAAGCGGCCTCGTCGAGTCCTTCCCGGTCTCGACGAGGCCCGCGCTTGCCAGATACCCACCACCTCAGCCCTAGATGACTTCACGCAGCCTCCCGTTCGACACGTCGTAGACGAATCCCCGAACCGAGTGCTTCTTCGGAATGAACGGGCTCGCCTTGATGCGGGCGATCGACTGGCGAACGTCCTCGTCGAGATCCCCGAAAGCTTCGACCGCCCACGGCGGCTTGATGCCGGTCTCGTCCTGGATCTGCTTCTTGAACTGGTCGTCGGTGAAGGTGAGCATTCCGCAGTCGGTGTGATGGACGAGGATGATCTCCTCGGTACCGAGCAGCCGCTGGGAGATCGCCAACGAGCGGATCTCGTCATCTGTGACGACGCCGCCGGCGTTGCGGATGACGTGGGCATCGCCCTCTTTCAGGCCGAGCGCCCCGTAGGGGTTCAACCTCGCGTCCATGCAGGCCAGCACCGCCACCTTCTTGCCCGGCGGCAGAGGCAGGGCGCCCTTGTCGAACGACGAGGCGTAGGCCTCGTTGTTGCGCAGAAGCTCGTCGGTCACATTCATCGCAGTCCCCCATCGTCGCGAACAGCACTAATGATGACTTAAGTCATCAGCTTTCGTAACTTAGCGCAACAGCACGGCCGCCGTGCCCTCACTGGCCACGCAGGTACCGCTCGAGCTCTGCTGCGATCTCGTCTCCTGAGGGGACGACCCGGTCGTCAAACACCCCGGGTGTCCCTTCGAGCTCGTCGATCTGCAGCTCGAGCTGGCGAACCATCTCCAGGTGTTCGCTGCTCTGGGCAATCAGCTCGTCGACCTTCTTGCGTGCCGCGTCGGCAGCTTCGTCGAGGTGGTGGGAATCGATCACGAGGCCTGTCAGGATCGCGAGACCATCCAGCAAGGCGGCCGACGCCGCGGGAAACGGCATCGCAGCGACATAGTGCGGCACGCGTGCCCACAGTCCGACAGAGGGGATCCCCGCTTTCGAGCATGCACGCTCGATGACCGCCTGAATCCCAGCCGGGACATCGATGGCGCCCGGGATGAACCCGATCTTCTGGGCCAACTGGCCGCTGGAGGCTGTCGCCGCGAGCTTCACCGGCCGCGTGTGCGGAGCGGCGGCGGGAAAGCCGCCGAATCCCACCATCAGCCTGACCTCGAGGGCTGCAGAGAGCTCGGCGACGGCATTGGAGAACGACCGCCAGTGCATGTCAGGTTCGGGACCGGCAAGCATCGCAATGCCCGAGCCGAGTCGGTCGGCCCCGACGCTGAGGATCACTTGCGGCCATTCGATCCCGTCGTTGATGCCATCGACGATCTTGAGCTTCGGCCTGCGGGCACGTTGGTCGAGCAGCTCCTCGGAGTCGAACACCGCGTACGGCCAAGTCTCGACGGCCTCGAGCAGGCTCGCCATGGCAGTCCCACCGGCGAGACCTGCATCGACCCATCCATCGAGCGCGACTACGAGCACCGGGGAGGGCGGAGCCGGCTCGCCGGTGAGCCGGTAGAGGGACGATGGGACAGTCATTGACGTTTCCTTCCCACGTCGGTGCCTTGCATAACCGCAGGTTATCGGTCCGCTCCTGCGGTCGGATGACAACGACACACGCTCAGAGGGCGAGAGACTCCCCGCCGTCGACGACGATCCTCGCGCCCTTCACGTTGGCGGCCGCCTGCGAGCACAGGAAAGCCACCACCTTGCCGAAGTCGGCCGGATCGCCGCCGGGCGCCCGCTGCTGGTGAAGCCGAGCTCGATCATGTGATCTGTTGGGTGATACCCGGGACAGGCCAGGTTCAAGGTGACGACCGCACGAAACAGACACTCGTGAGCAGGTTCGCCTGGATCGCCTTCAAGATGGCGCCGTGTTCGGGCAGGGAAGCGGACCGCACCCGGCTCGCCACGAGCGAGCTGACCGTTCGAGCGGATCACTACTCGGTCAGGCCTCGACCACCGCCAGGCGATGGTCGGCTTGATTGCAGGCAAGCGGACCGTCGTCGGTCGCGATCACGACGTCCTCGATGCGGGCCCCGAAACGTCCGTTCAGGTAGATGCCCGGCTCGACCGAGAAGGCGTGGCCGGCAACGAGCGGCGTCGGGTTCCCGGCGACGATGTAGGGGTCCTCGTGCTCCTCGATCCCGATCCCGTGCCCGATGCGGTGGATGAAGGACTTGCCGTAGCCGGCGGCGGCGATCAATTCCCGCCCGGCACGATCGACCTGCTCGCACGGCGTGCCGACCACCGCGGCCGCCACCGCGGTCGCTTGCGCGAAATGCAGAACCCCGAACAGCTCGAGGAATTCCGCTTCAGGCTCTCCCGTCACCACCGTGCGGGTGATGTCCGAGCAGTAGCCGACACCGTCGCCGAGGCGGAGAGAACCACCGAAATCGCACACGACGACCTCGCCCCTGCCGATGACGCGCGGGCCAGGCTCGTGGTGCGGGCTGGCGGAGTTGGGGCCACTCCCGACGATGGCGAAATTGACGCGCTCATGGCCTTCATCGCGGAGCCGGGTCGAGATATCAGCGGAGACCTCGGCCTCGGTTCTCCCGATGAGGGCGATCTCGCCGCCCAACAGCGCCACCGCCACGGCGTCCGCAGCCGTCCCCGCGGCGCGTAGCGCGGCGACCTCGTGGGCGTCCTTCACCGCCCGTAGCGGGCCGACAACCTCTCTCGCGCTGCGCCAATGCGCGCGTGGGATCGAACGCTCCAGCTCGAGCAGGTGCGAAGCCCAGCAGCGGTCCGAGATGGCGAGCCGCGTCCTGCGACCGACCAGTGCCGCCACGACGTCGGTGGGTTGTTCGTGCTCTGCCCAAGGGCGCATCTCGAACAAACGCGGATCGTGGTCCACGCGTGACGCCTCGAGCTCGGGAACGACGAGGGTCGCTTGGTCGTCGACCGGAAGAACGAGCATCGTCAACCGCTCGAGCGGCATGGCCTCGTAGCCCGTCAGCCACGGAAGGTCAGCCCCGAGCGAGAGGAGAAGGGCGTCAACATCCATTTCCCTCATGCGGTCCCGCACGCGCGCCAAACGCGCCGCCCTCGCGAGGCAAGCGTCCATCGGTGGATCGAGCGGGCTGGCGACGCTCACGACACCTGCGCTGTCTTCGGCACTGCAGCCGCAACGTTCGATGCGACGACCGCGCGCTTTGCGTGGTAGCTCGAGCGTGTCAGCGGCGACGCTTCGACGTGCGCAATGCCCATCGCCCGGGCCGTCGCCGCCAGCTCGTCGAACTCGGCCGGGGCCCACCAGCGGGCCACCGCCAGGTGCGCTGCGGTCGGGCGCAGGTACTGGCCCAGCGTCACGATCTCGACTCCCACGGCACGAAGATCGCCGAGCGCTGCCACCACCTCGGACACAGTCTCACCCATGCCGAGGATGATGCCGGACTTCGTCGTACATCCGGCCGATGCCGAGCGGGCGAGCACCGACAGGCTTCGCGCGTAGGAAGCCGAGGGGCGGACGGCACGCTGGAGCCGGTTGACGGTCTCGAGGTTGTGGTTCAGTACGTCAGGACGGGCATCGAAGATGACGTTGAGGGCTGCCTCGTCGCCCTTGCAGTCTGGGATGAGGACCTCGACAGTGGTACCGGGACTGCGGCGACGAACGGCGGCGATCGTCTCGGCGAAGGCCAGCGCCCCGCCATCGGCGAGGTCGTCGCGCGCCACGGCCGTGACGACTGCGTGTGTCAGTTTCATGCGGGCGACCGCCTCGGCAACGCGATCGGGCTCGCCCGGATCGAGGGGAAGCGGCCGCCTCGTGTCGATCAGGCAGAAACCACAAGCTCTCGTACAGCGCTCACCGTTGATCATGAACGTCGCGGTGCCGTCAGCCCAACACTCGAAGATGTTCGGGCACCCGGCTTCCTCACAGACGGTCACCAGGTCGAGCTCGCGCATCGTCGAGCGAAGTCGAATCAGCTCTGGGCCGATTCGGGCTTGAGCGCGCGCCCACTCGGGCTTGGGACTCGAGATCGCCACCCCTTGTTCGAGATCGACTCCCGCGTCGAGCAGCCGGCGATCGAGCGCGCGCGTCGAGCGCGGCCCTCCGTCCGCGGCGCCAAGGTGTGGCACGGTCCGCGCAGGGCCCGGCCACCAAGACGCATCCTGACGCTCGATGGACGCGCCTGGGACGAGCTGATCGGGCGCACGGCGCACGATCGCCTCGACGACGTCGCGCATCGACACGTTCACGCCCTCAGCGGCGAGCGAGGTCACACCCAGATCGGCCAGGCCGCAAGGGACGATGTGCCCGAACATGGAAAGGTCGGGCTCGACGTTCAAGGCGAAGCCGTGCATCGACCGTCCCCGGTCGATCCTCACCCCGACGGCACAGAGCTTCTTCGGTTCGGGTCCGTCGGGATCCATCCAGACTCCTGGATAGCCCTCGAGCCGTCCCGCTCCCCGAAGCCCGAGGTCGCCGATGGCATCGATGACGAGCTGCTCGATCGCGTGCACATGCGCAGGCACGGCGCGCAGCCCCATCGGGACATTGAGGATCGGGTAGCCGACTAGCTGACCGGGCCCGTGGTAGGTGACGTCGCCGCCACGATCGGCGTGCACGAGCTCCGCGCCGACCGACTCCGGATCCACGAGGACGTGCCCGGCCACCGCGCGCACGCCGAGGGTGTACACGTGTGGGTGCTCGAGGAGGAGCAGGTACTCCGCTCCGCACGCTTTGTACAAGGCTTGCTGCAGGACATGGGCATCCCGGTACCGGACACGCCCGAGCCAGCGGACGCGCAGCTCCCGGCCGGTAGCGCTCAAAGCTCGGCTTCCCAGTCGCGCGACTCGATGACCCGGGCCAGCTCGTGAAGGAATGCCGACGCGTACGCTCCGTCTACGGCGCGGTGGTCGAAAGAGAGCGCGAGCAGGCCCACCGAATGAATCCCGACCGCCTCGGTCCCATCGGGCGCGGTGATCACGACAGGGCGGCGCTTGATCCCATCGGTCGAGAGGATCGCCACCTGTGGTTGGTTGATGATCGGCGCAGTCAAGAACGTGCCAAACGGGCCCGGATTCGTGATGGTGAACGTCCCACCGACGATGTCGTCGGCCGCGAGCTTGCGCGTGCGGGCTCGCTCGGCGAGATCAGCCATGGCGCGGGCGAGCCCCCGGAGCGACTGACCCTCGGCGTGGCGGACTACGGGCACGATGAGCCCCCGCTGTCCCAGATCGACTGCGATGCCGAGGTGGACGTCCCGGTGGATGACGAGCGCGTCGTCACCGACGGACGCGTTCAACTGCGGGTAGTCGCGCAACGCCTCGACGAGGGCGCGAGCGATGAAGGCAAGGTAGGTGAGACCGATCCCCTCCTCGTCGCGGAACCGGTCCTTGTGCGCCTTGCGAACCCGCTCGATCCCCTCGTAATCGGCTTCGATCACTGCAAGGGTGTGAGCCGACGTCGCCTTCGACCGGACCATGTGCTCGGCGGTGAGGCGCCGGATGTTCGTGAACGGCACGACCTCGTCGCGTGCTCCCGCGACGGACGTGTACGAATGGGTCGCTGGCGCGCCGGCCGCGACTGGCGCCGATCCTGGCGTGCTCGCTGGCGCCTCGTCGCGAGCCGGTGCGCTCGCCTCATCGACCGTCGCCCCGCCTCCGGCCGCGCGACGGTCGATGAACGCGAGCACGTCCGCCCGGGTGATCCGGCCACCCTTGCCGGTGCCAGGCACCGAGGCCGGGTCGATGCCGTACTCGCCGACCAGTTGCCGGACGACGGGAGACAGCACCAACCCCTTTCCGTTCGACTTGGTCCCGACAGATTCAGTCGCCTCTTCCGGCGAGGGAGAAGGCTCGGGCTCCGGCTCGCGCTGTGCAGCCGGAGGCACAGGCTCGCGTTGTGCGGTCGCAGGCGCAGGCTCGGGCTCGCGTTGTGCGGTCGCAGGCGCAGGCTCGGGCTCGGGCTCGGGCTGTGGGGTCGCAGGGGCTGGTGCCGGCGCCAAGACAGGCGGGGCACCGGCCGAATCTGCCGGGACGCTGCCCGGGGGAGCCTCGTCGGTGACGACGGCGAGCTTGGTGCCGACGTCCACCGTCGCACCCTCAGCTACGAGGATCTCTGCGAGGTAGCCCGACGCCGGCGAGGGGACCTCGGAGTCGACCTTGTCGGTCGAGACCTCGAAAAGCGGCTCGTCGTAGGCGATCTCGTCGCCGACCTTCTTCATCCAGCGGATGATCGTCCCCTCTGTGACGGTCTCGCCGAGCTGCGGCATCGTGATGTCAGGCAACGTGGAGGCCCCTTCCTGTGAGAGCTAGAACAGTCTCGCCGAAGGTTTCGGAGAGCGACGGATGTGGTTGCAGGAACGGCGAGATCTCGTCGGGTGTGGCTTCCCAGTTCACTGACAGATAGGCCTGCCCCAGCTGCTCTGTCACCCACGGGCCGGCCATGTGCACGCCGAGCAGGCGTCCTGCCCCTCCATCCGGCCTTTTCTCGCATATCACCTTCACGAGCCCGTCGGTCTCGCCCAGGATGCGGGCGCGGCTGTTGCCTCCGAATGGGTCTCGTTTCGTGACGGTTTCGATGCCTGCGTCGGCAGCGCCCTGCTCGGTCATCCCCACGAAAGCAACCTCCGGATGGCAGTAGATGGCCCACGCGACCTTGCCGTAGTCGACAGGAAACGCTCGTTCGCCGAGGATCTGCTTCACGGCGAGAATCGCCTCCGCGAAACCGACATGGGCCAGCTGCGGTGTCGCCACGAGATCGCCGACAGCGAACACTCCCGCCTCCCCCGTGCTCATCCACTCATCCACGCGGACATAACCGCGCTCGTCGATCTCGACCCCCGTGCCTTCGGCTACCAGCCCGTCGGAGAGCGGGCGCCTGCCGACGGACATCAAGATCGTCTCGACCTCGAGCTTCTCCCCGTCCTCGAAGACCACCGCGGTGTGGTCGGCATCGGGCTCGTGTCCGGTGACCATGACACCGGTTCGAACGGTGATGCCGCGCTTGGTGAACGACCGGACGATCACGTTGGCCACGTCCTCGTCACAACCGGGAAGGATCTTGGGCAAGGCCTCCAGCAGTGTGACCCGCACACCGAGATCGGCCAGCATCGAGGCGAACTCGCAGCCGATGGCTCCCCCGCCGATCACCGCCGCCGAGCGCGGAAGCTCACGCAGGTCCAGCAACTCGTCCGAGGTCTGAACGTAACGACCGTCCACTTCGAAACCGGGGAGTGTTCTCGGTACCGAGCCCGAGGCGAGCACGACGTGGGTCCCGCTCAAGAGCGTCACGGCTCCGTCCGGCCCGGTGACCTCGACGACCTTGCCGGGGAGCAGACGGCCAACGCCTGGCACGACCGCGACCTTGCGCTGGCGCAACAGGCCCGAAAGCCCTTTGAAAAGCTGGTCGACGATCTGGTTCTTACGGTCCTGGCTGATGGCGAACTCGACGACGGGCTGGCTCGCGTGGATGCCGAACTCCTTGGCCCCCTCGACGCTGCGGAACACCGTCGCGGTCTCGAGGAACTCCTTCGCGGGCACACAACCCCGGTGCAGGCAGGTACCGCCCACCTTGTCCTTTTCCACCACGGCCACCGACAATCCCGCGGCCCCCGCGTACAGAGCCGTGGCATACCCGCCAGGCCCGCCACCGATGACGACTATGTCGAACTGCGCCGGTTCAGCTTGGTTCGCTGGCAGACGGACCACCTCCTAGGTTCAACGATGACTCAAGCGCCCGATCGGCCACCTGCCGCCGGACGCGCGTCTCTCCCGCGCGGCTGGGCGTTCGGGCTCAGCCTAAAGCCTTCCGGGCATCGAATGGGCCGAGCCGCGGCACCGATACGCGGACGCCGAGCCCCTTTTGGAGCAGCGCCCGGACCTCAGCCTGTGGGCCGGCGCAGCATGCCCGCAGCGACCGTCGCGTTGGTCTGCTCGTCGACCAGCACGAAGCTGCCGGTCTCCCGGTTGTCGCGGTACTCGTCGTAGAACAGCGGGGCGGTCGTGCGCAGATGTATCCGGCCGATGTCGTTCAGCTCGAGCTCGGCGGCCCGGCTGTCGTGATGGAGGGCGTTCACGTCGAGCCGGTACTGCAGCGAGCGAACGCGCGCGCGCGCCCACCGGGTCGTGTGCTTGATCGCGAACGTCGCGCCTTCGCGCAGTGGTTTCTCCGCCATCCAGCAGATCATCGCCGAGAGGTCCTGGCCCACGTTCGGCCGGTTGTTGGGCCGGCACAGCATGTCACCGCGCGAGATGTCGATGTCGTCTTCGAGCCGGACGACGACCGACTCCGGCGGGAAGGCTTCCGGGAGCGGGCCGTCAGGGCCGTCGATGCTCACGACGTGGCTCGAGAAGCCGGACGGGAGCGCGACCACCTCGTCACCGACCTGGAGCACGCCGCTCGCGATGTTGCCGGCATAGCCGCGGAAGTCGTGGTGCTCGCTCGAGATCGGCCGGATGACGAGCTGGACGGGGAACCTCAGGTCGATCAGGTTGCGGTCAGAGGCGATGTGGACGGTCTCGAGGTGGTCAAGGAGCGAGAGCCCGCCGTACCAAGGCATCTCGGTCGAACGCTCCACGACGTTGTCGCCCGCCAGCGCCGAGATCGGGATGCAGGTGAGGTCGTAAACCTGGAGGCGTTCCGAGAAGCCGATGAAGTCGTCGCGGATCTCCTCGAAGCGCTCCTTCGAATAGCCGACCAGGTCCATCTTGTTCACGCACAGCACGAGGTGGCGGATGCCGAGCAGCGACGCGATCATGGCGTGGCGTCGGGTCTGCTCGGTCGCCCCGGCGCGGGCATCGATGAGCAGCAGGACGAGATCGGCCGTCGAGCAGCCCGTGACCATGTTGCGGGTGTGCTGTGTGTGACCGGGCGTGTCGGCGATGATGAACCTGCGTTTGGGCGTGGAGAAGTAGCGGTACGCAACGTCGATCGTGATCCCCTGTTCGCGCTCGGCCCGGAGCCCGTCGGTGAGCAACGCAAGGTTCACGTACTCGTCGCCCCTGGCCACGCTCGTGCGCTGCACGGCCTCGAGCTGGTCCTGGAAGATCTGTTTCGAGTCGTAGAGCAGGCGGCCGATGAGCGTGGACTTGCCGTCGTCGACAGAACCCCCGGTCGCAAAACGCAGCAGCTCCACTAGAAGTAGCCCTCCCGCTTGCGGTCCTCCATGGCCGCGTCGGAGAAACGGTCATCCGCGCGCGTCGCGCCCCTCTCGCTCACCCTCGTGACCGCGGTCTCCACGATGATCTCCGCGGGAGTGCTCGCCGTTGACTCGACAGCGGCTGTGCAGGTCATGTCGCCGACCGTCCGGTACCGCACGGTCGTCTCGAAGGGCTGCTCGCTAGCGACGCCGGCGCGCGGCTGGGTCCAGGGCCCGACCGCGAGGAGCATGCCGGTGCGGCGGAAGACCGTGCGCCTGTGCGCGAAGTAGATCTGGGGTAGCTCGAGGTCCTGTTCGTCGATGTACTGCCAGATGTCGAGCTCGGTCCAGTTCGAGAGCGGGAAGACCCGGAAGTGCTCCCCCGGCCTGTGCCGCGTGTTGTAGAGGTCCCACAGCTCCGGCCGTTGCGCACGCGGGTCCCATTGGCCGAACTCGTCGCGTAGCGAGAACACCCGCTCTTTGGCCCTTGCCTTCTCCTCGTCGCGCCGTCCCCCTCCGAAGACCGCGTCATAGCGGTTCTCCTCGAGCACCCTGAGCAGGGTGAAGGTCTGCAGCCGGTTGCGGGTGGCGCCGGGCACCGGTTGCTCGACGATCGAGCCGCGGTCGATGTCCTCCTGTACCGAGCCGACGACGAGCCGAACCTCGAGCTTGTTCACCTGCTGATCGCGGTACTCGAGGACCTCGGGGAAGTTGTGCCCGGTATCGACGTGCACGATCGGGAACGGGAGGCGCTGCGGCCGGCAGGCCTTGGCGGCCAGATGGAGCAGCACTGCGGAGTCCTTGCCGCCGGAGAACAGGAGCGCAGGCCGCTCGAATTCGGCGACCACTTCACGAATGATGTGGATCGCCTCAGACGCGAGCGTGTCAAGGTGGGAGAGACGGTGGGCCATTGAGAGTAGGCAGACTAGTCACCATTTCGCGTTCCGAGCCAGAATCGCCTTGCCAGGTGCGATCGAGGCGGTCACGCGCGCACGGCCGGCCTGCGGTCCGCCCATCCACTTGCCTCCTCGAGCTGGCTCGAGACGCGGATGAGAACGTCCTCCCGCCCGTAGTCGGCGACGAGCTGCACCCCGATCGGCAGCCCTCCCGGCGTCCAGTGGAGCGGCAGCGAGGCGGCCGGCTGGCCGCTCACGTTGAACTGAGCGGTGAACTGGAGCGTCTCGGACTCCTTGACGGCGCCGTTCACCGGGTCGGAGAGCTCGCCGAGCCGGGCCGGGGACTGTGCCAGCACCGGCGTGCAGAGGAGGTCGAAGCCCTGCTCGGACCAGAAGGCGATGGTGCGGCGCCGGAAGCCCTCGAGCCAGAGGACGGACTCGAGATACTCAGGGGCGGTGGTGGACCGGCCGAGAGCCGCCAGCAGCGAGTTGGCCGGCTCGTACTCCTCGGCCGAGACTTGCCTGCCCAGGAGCTGCGACCATTCGGTCAACGCCACCGCCACGGCGGTCGCCACGACGACGAGGAAGTGGCGCTGGAATTCGGGTTCGGCGAGCGAGGCCGGGTGGGCGATCTCCACCTCGTGGCCGAGCGACTCGAGCAGCCGGCCTGCGAGCCGCACCGCCTGCGAGCATTCCGGATCGGCCCGAAAACCCGCCTGCACGGTGTCGTCGAGGAGACCGACCCGGAGCCGGCCGGGGTTGGCGCCCACTTCTTGTGAGAACGGCCGGGCAGGCCGCGGCGCGGCGAACGTGTCACCCGGCCGGTAGCCGGCGATCTGGTCCAGGACCGCTGCCGAGTCGCGAACGGTCCGCACGAGCACGTGGTCGACGGAGAAGCCGTTCCAGGAATCGCCCCCTACCGGACCCTTGCTCACGCGGCCCCGGCTCGGCTTCAGACCGAAGAGCGAGCAGCAGCTCGCCGGGATGCGGATCGAACCACCGCCGTCATTGCCGTGGGCGACGGCCACCATGCCGGACGCGACAGCTGCCGCCGAGCCGCCCGACGAGCCGCCGCTCGAGTGCTCGGTGCTCCAGGGGTTGCGCGTCGGCCCGAACGCGAGCGGCTCGGTGGTGATCGCCGTCCCGAGCTCGGGAGTGTTCGTACGACCGAGCACCACGAAGCCCGCCTTCTTGAACCGCTGGACGAGGAAGCTGTCCCGCGCGGCGCGATAGCCGGCAGCCTTCGCGAAGGAAGTCCCCTCGCAGTAGGGCTCTCCCGCCTGTGGGGCTCCGAGGTCCTTGAGCAGGATCGGCACGCCCCGAAACGGCCCGTCGGGCAGCTCCCCGGCCGCCTGGGTGCGGGCGGTGGAGAACTGGCGGTGGATGACAGCGTTCAGCGCAGGATCGCATCGGCCGATCCGCTCGATGGCCGCGTCGACGAGCTCGAGCGGGGACATCTCGCCACACCGGACAAGTCCAGCCTGCGCCGTCGCGTCCTTCCAGGTCAGCTGCTCGTCCACTACGCCCCCCGTTCGGGCCCCCGATCCGGTGCCGCTACGGTCTGCGACCGGTTCTCGAAGCCCGGATCTTCACGAGTGAGGGCACAGCCGCCAGCCCGTGGAGAGGACGGAACGCCTCGGCAGCGTCCAGGAGCCGATGCTCGTCCTCGGCGGTGAGATCGAGGTCGGCGGCCTCGGCGTTGCGCTGCAGCTGCGCGACCGTGCTGGCGCCCGGTATGGCGACGACGTTCGGATGGCCGATCAGCCAGGCCAGGGCCACCTGAGACGCCGTGGCGTCATGGCGGGCGGCGACTTCGCGCAGAGCGTCGAGCAGCAGCCGGGCACGGTCGAGGTTCTCTGGCAGGAAGGCGGCCGACTTCGCGCGCATCGCCGTCGGGCGGTGTCCCGAGTCATAACGCGCCGACAGCAGACCCTGCGCGAGCGGGCTGTACGCGATCACCACGCGGTCGTTCGCCGCCGCCCATTCGGTCAAAGCCTTGAGTGGCCGACGGTCTACGAGGTTGAACCGGACCTGGTTGGACAAGACCGGTCCACCGAGGGCGCCCTCCGCGGCCTGCCAGCGCTCGAGGGAGTAGTTGCTCACCCCTATGTGGCGGATCTCGCCGCTGCGTTGGAGGTCCCGCATCGCCGCCATCTGCTCGGCCAGGGGGACCACCGGGTTCGGCCAGTGGAGCTGATAGAGGTCCATCTGGGCGACGCCGAGTCGACGTGCGCTCCCCGCCGCCCGCCGGGCGACGACCGTCCGCACGGGAAAGATCGGGAGGACCTTGGAAGCCAGGAACACCTCCGCCCGCCGGTCCGCGATCGCGCGGCCGACGATCCGCTCGGAGCGGCCGAAACCGTAGATCTCCGCGGTATCTATGAGGTTCATGCCGAGATCGAGGGCACGATGGACGATGTCGACGGCGTCGTGCTCGGCGTAATGGGAGCCGTATCCCCATTCTCTCGACCCGAATTGCCAGGCGCCCAGGCCGATCGCCGAGACCTTCTCTCCACCTACTTCTACATATCGCATCACGTTGGAGGTTATCTGGAACTCCGGACGCGAGTAAGTGGAGTCGATTGCGCCTCAGCCAGCGCGCGCCCCCCGCTGGAAGCGGGCGGCCTCGACCGCGAGCCTGTCGACGAGCTCGTTCATGGGGTCGCCGGAGTGTCCCTTCACCCAGCTCAGCTTGATCTGGCCGCGCCTCGCATCGACGACCTCGTCGATGAGCGGGCGCCACAGGTCCTGGTTCGCGACCGGCTCGCCGCGGGAGTTCTTCCACCCCCGCGCGCGCCATCCCGCCCACCATCGTTGGCTGAAGCAGTTGACGACGTAGGTGGAGTCGCTCACGACATGAACGTGACCGCTGATGGCGCCAAGGGCTCGGAGAACGGCGGTGACCTCCATGCGCTGATTGGTCGTCTTCTCCGCGTGCCCGCTCTCGTAGTCCTCGTCGGAGACCGCCCACGCCCATCCGCCCGGGCCGGGGTTTCCGACACACGCGCCATCGGTGAACACCACAGTGGCAGGATCTAGATCCTCGAACAGCGTCACGGAGTCATTCTGCCTGGTCCTGTTGGGCATCGGGTGCCTGCTTGCGGCCCGTCGGACGGCCCGATGACCCGGCTCGAGCGATTCTTGGACTTACGCGGCCGGAAAGCCGCTCTGTGGGCGCGAGACTGGTGGCGTGATCATCGATGGTTTCTCATATCAGCTGCCCGATATTGATCCCGAGGAGACCGCCGAGTGGCTGGACTCCTTCGATGCCGTCGTCGAGGTGGGCGGCCGGCCACGCGCCCAGTTCCTCCTGATGAAGCTGCTGGAGAGAGCGCGCTCCAACCAGGTCGGCTTCCCTTCGACCGTCTCGAGCCCGTACATCAACTCGATCCCGGCCCGGGCCGAGCCCTGGTTCCCCGGTGACGAGGACCTCGAGCGCCGGATTCGCCGCTACATACGTTGGAACGCGGCCGTCATGGTCACGCGGGCGAACATGCGCGATCCCGGTATCGGCGGCCACCTCTCGACCTTCGCGAGCTCCGCGTCTCTCTACGAAGTTGGCTTCAACCATTTCTTCAGGGGCAAGGCCAATGGCACGGCCGGCGACCAGGTGTTCTTCCAGGGCCACGCGTCGCCGGGCATCTACGCCCGCGCGTATGTCGAGGGTCGGCTGGGAGACGACGAGCTCGACAACTACCGTTTCGAGGTCGGTGGCAAGGGGCTGGCCAGCTACCCGCACCCTCGCCTCATGCCCGACTGGTGGGAGTTCCCGACGGTCTCGATGGGCCTCGGCCCACTGACGGCCATATACCAGGCGCGCTTCAATCGTTATCTCGTGCACCGTGAGCTTGCTGACACGACCCAGTCGCGGGTGTGGTCCTTCGTCGGGGACGGCGAGTTCGACGAGCCGGAGACGCGAGCCGCGCTCAGCCTCGCGGCGCGCGAGCGCCTCGACAACCTCACTTTCGTCGTCAACTGCAACCTTCAACGCCTCGACGGGCCGGTCAGGGGCAACGGCAAGATCATCCAGGAACTGGAGGCGTTGCTCCGAGGTTGCGGCTGGAACGTCATCAAGGTCATCTGGGGCAGGCGCTGGGACGAACTGCTGGCGCGTGACGTCGACGGCGTGCTCCTCCACAAGATGAACACGACGCTCGACGGCGACTTCCAGACACTCGCCACCGAATCCGGCGCGTACATCCGCGAGAACTTCTTCGGCCCCGATCCCCGCCTGCGCAAGCTCGTGGAACACCTGTCGGACGCGGAGCTGCAGACCTTGCCCCGTGGCGGGCACGACTACCGCAAGCTCTACGCCGCGTACAAGGCGGCCACCGAGGAGATCGGGGCGCCGACCGCGATCTTGGCGAAGACCATCAAAGGTTGGACGCTCGGGCCCGAGATCGAAGCGCGCAATGCCACCCACCAGATCAAGAAGATGACGAAGGACCAGCTCCGGGTGCTACGCGACAGGTTGCACCTGCACGAGGAGATCCCCGACGAAGCGCTCGACGCGGAGGCGCCGCCTTACTATCGCCCACCTGCAGGATCGCCGGTGCACGAGTACTTGACGGCTCGCGGCCGTGCGCTCGGCGGGCACCTGCCGAACCGGGTCGTCCGCGGTCGCGGACTTCTCGGGCTTCCCGCGCCGGAGCCGGCAACTTTTGCCGAGTTCGCGCTCGGCTCGCGCGGCCAGCCCGTCTCTACGACCATGGCGTTCGCGAGGCTGCTGCGCAACTTGCTCCGGGACCCCGGCATCGGCAAGTACGTCGTCCCCATCGTGCCCGACGAAGGACGCACGTTCGGGCTCGACGCGCTCTTCGCGGAGGTGAAGATCTACGCCCCGGAGGGTCAGCTCTACAAGGCCGTCGATGCCGGCCTGCTTCTCTCGTACTCCGAGGATCGCTCAGGCCAGATCCTGGAGGAGGGCATCACGGAGGCTGGTGCGATGGCGAGCTTCCAGGCGGCCGGGACCTCGTACGCGACGTGGTCCATGCCAATGCTGCCGATCTACCTCTTCTATTCGATGTTCGGGTTCCAGCGAGTGGGGGACCTGATCTGGCAGGCGGCTGACGCGCGGGCGCGTGGTTTCCTGATGGGCTGCACCGCAGGGCGGACGACCATGAACGGCGAGGGGCTCCAGCACGAGGACGGCCATTCACTGCTCTTGGCCTCGGTCGTGCCGACGGTCCACGCCTACGACCCGGCGTTCGCCTACGAGATGGCGACCATCGTCGAGCGCGGGCTCGACCACATGTTCGGCCCCCAGGCCGAAGACTGCATCTACTACCTGACGCTCTACAACGAGAACTATCCGATGCCTGCGGTCCCGGTGCCGGAGGGCGACGAGGCTCTGCAAGCAGAGGCGGCCGCGAGCATAAGAGCGGGGATACTTCGCGGCATCTACCGCTTTGCGGGACCCCGCGAGGCCGAGAGCGCCGCTGGCCGTTCGGCCACGGTCCTCTTCTCCGGTCCCGCGTGGCAGGCCGCGATGCAAGCGCGTGAGCTTCTCGCATCGGACTGGGGCGTGACGGCCGAAGCGTGGTCCGTCACGAGCTACAAGGCGCTCAGGGAGGACGGCCTGGAAGTCGAGCGCTGGAACCGGCTCCATCCCGAGAGCGCGCCCCGAGTGCCCTACGTGACTAGTGCGCTCGCAGACGCGCAGGGTCCGATAGTTGCCGTCACCGACTACTTGAAGGCGGTCCCGGATCAGGTTGCGCGATTTGTCCGGGCGCCATTCACGGTGCTCGGGACCGACGGGTTCGGCCGTTCCGATACTCGTGCCGCACTTCGCAGGCATTTCGAGGTCGACGCCGAGCACATCGTCGTCGCGGTCCTGGCCGAGCTTGTCGCGGCCGGTGAGGGCAAGCCGGACGAGGTTGTCGCGGCCATCGAGAAGTACGGGATAGACCCCGAGGCGGTCGACCCTCGAGGCGCCTGAAGCCTGTCACCGGAGGGCGTCTCAGGGCCGGCAGCGCCGCGAACTGAGCGCCCTACACTCCTTCAATGCCGCGAGCCGCAAACACTGCCAAGAGCCTCCCCTTCACCGGAGATCCCCGAGCGGACAAGTACCTCGTGGAAGATCCCCTGGCCCTTCTGATCGGCATGGTCCTCGATCAACAGGTGCCCGTGGAGAAAGCATTCGCGGGACCTTGGGTCCTGCGCCAGAGACTCGGCACGAAGCTCGACGCTGCGAATATCGCCGCGATGCCCTCAGACGAGCTCACTGCCTTGTTCGTCGAGAGACCTGCCCTCCATCGCTTCCCTGGCTCGATGGCTGCCCGGGTGCAGGACCTCTGCCGCCTGCTTGTGCAGGATTACGGTGGCGACGCTGCTGCGGTCTGGACGACCGCTGCGACCGGCGACGAGCTGTTCAAGCGCGTGAAGGCGCTTCCCGGCTTCGGCGAGCACAAGGCCCGGATCTTCGTCGCTCTGCTCGCCAAGCAACTCGGGGTTCGTCCAAAAGGCTGGGAGACAGCCGCCGGGCCCTTTGGAAAGGCCGGAGCACTCGCGTCCGTCGCCGATATCGACAGCCCGGGAGCCCTTCTCGCCGTACGCGAGCACAAGCGCGCCATGAAGGCCGCCGGGCCAACTGCCAAACGAGCAGCTCACTCCGGTCAGTCTCGAGACCAGAGCTGACCGCCGGCGGCGGGCCGTCCGCTCTCAACCGCTCACCGCGCGCCGCCGCCGCGACGGGAAAGGCGATCGAACAGGGAACAGGCGAGGCGGAGCCGTCCGGCTCAGCACGCGCTCGAGGGGCGCCGAAGCGCCCCTCGAGGCGGCTGTGGAAATATCCCACAGCCACAGTTGTTTGCTGAAAAAGGCTCGGCTTCCGGGCTGCATCGAGCGGGACCGGCTCTCGACCGGAGACACCGAGGGTGTCTGGATGGTTTCACCAGGTGGTCCAGCGTGCCGCCTAGCGGCCAGCCACCTCCAGGGTCCCGCAAGGTTGACTACTCATGAATTGGACCACCTCCTTTCTCTGGTGGCCCCAATGTATCGAGACTCGCGGCCCAATGTGCGCCATCCCCTCAACCGAAGGGCCACCAGCCCCGTTTGCGGGTCGCGCGCCGGCTCCCGGCCCCCGAGCCGCGCGGCAGCTGCGGCCCGGGGTGAGGCAGGTCGCTCGTCAGCTCGTACAGGTCGATGAGCGTCTGCGCTGCGAACACGAGGTCGACACGACGTTGCAATTCCTCGAGGCTGAGCCGGCCCTCCGCGAAGTGCCCGTGCAACTCCGCAGCAAAACGTTCCCGGTCCGCATCCGACGCCCGCGGCCCCGCGGGCCGGCCGCCCTCGGCGCCTGCGCCCGCGCCGGTGCCGGCAGGCTTGTCAGGACTCACCGAGGATCACCTCCGAAACGGACTCTACTCTGTCTCCAGATCGAGCCCCTGCTCGAGGCTGGCCCCGCCGGCCCGGGCAACAAAGCACAGGAGGACGCGCCATGCACTACGAGGACGAGCAGGTCGAGATTCACAAGGTGGTCGTCGGGCCGTTGGACAACAACGTCTTCGTGGTGCGCTGCCGCCTGAGCGGCGATGCCCTGCTGGTCGACGCCGCGAACGAGCACGAGCAGCTTCTCGAGCTCTGCCGGCGTCTCGGAGTGCGCAAGGTCGTGGAGACCCACGGCCATTGGGACCACATCCAGGCGGTCCCCCAGCTACGGGATGCCGGCTACGAGGTTGCGGTGCGAGCCGAGGATGCCGCCATGCTCCCGTCGTACGACCTCCTCCTCGAGGACGACGACCTGCTCGAGGTCGGCCGGCTGAGGCTGAGGACGATACATACCCCCGGCCACACTCCCGGATCCATGTGCTTCCTGATCGAGGGGTCGCCTGTCCTCCTCGCCGGGGACACCCTCTTCCCGGGAGGACCGGGCAACACGACAACCAACCTCGGGGACTTCCCGACCATCATCGACTCGATCGAGCGGCGCATCTTCGCGTCTCTGGCACCGGAGACGATCGTGATGCCGGGCCACGGCCTGGACACCACGATCGCCCTCGAGCGTCCTCACCTGGACGAATGGATCGCGCGCGGCTGGTAGGGCGTATTTCCCCTACGGACGTAGTGTTAATCCGACGGCGCGTCTAACATGGGTGCCGTGTCGAATGCAA
>Ga0224558_1001339_pt1 | contig 25986 bp, 23 predicted proteins | sample 714S32024metaG_FD_180682 | JGI IMG/M metagenome (GOLD analysis project Ga0224558, IMG submission 180682) | Peat soil microbial communities from Stordalen Mire, Sweden - 717 S3 20-24 | ecosystem: Environmental > Terrestrial > Soil > Wetlands > Peat | place: Sweden: Norrbotten County, Stordalen... | reverse complement strand
CCTAGGCAACGAGGCTCAATCAGTGGTGCAATGCCGGGTGAAATCCCAAAGGTATTGCATTAAACCACAAAGGCCCGATTCCCTGGGCTGGTCAATCTCCTTCAGGAGCAGCTTCCCCTAAGGCCAGCCGCGCGCCGTGGCGGACATGCAGGATGTGAACCTCGTCTTCCGTCACAGTGAAAAGAACCCGGTACTTGTGCTGCCGGTGGCCATGAAAAGCCTCACGGATTTCGGCACTAAAGAACTGGCTCTCCGGTGCCAGCGGACACCGCTCGGGGAACCTTTCCAGCGAGCCAAGCTTGTCGGAAAGGCCATTGAACCAGCGGTCGGCGGCTTCGGGGTCGCGCTCGGCGAGCCACCGGTGCGCCTCGGCGATGTCCGCCTGGGCGGGAAGTTCAACAATGACAATCCACCGCTTCATCTCCGTCGGCGGGGAGACTTTTGCTTGGCGCGGATATTATCCAGAGCAACCCGGAACGGTTTGCCGGTGCCCTCATTCATCGCCTCAAGTCCGCGCTGGATGCCGCGAATCGCATCAAGCATCTCTTCAAACGCAGCCGCGTCTTGCACGATCAGCTCCGCCTTGCCGTTTACGGTCAACACCGTCGGCCGGCCGCTGGCTTTCAGGCGCTTGAGGTGCGTCTTTGTGTGGCGCTGAAACTCGGTCAACGAGCGAATGTCTTGCACCGAAATCATAACATTGAATTCACTGTTTTATCCATGCTGCCATCGAATCCGCAATTCGGCAAGTGCGTTCGGAACTCCGAGGGCACGGTCCCACCGACGGGTGGATCATTGCCGACGCCACGCTGGATGGCTGCTTCTGGAGTCAGCGCCCTGCTCGGCACCACCGCTGCCGCGAGCGCATTAGCAGTGACAAGAACCACCGTCGGGAAATGGACACTTGCGTCCGCCGTTCATCCGGGACCATCGGTGTTCATCCGCGGTGAAATCCTGTTGCACGCTTCAATTCCTCCCAGACCTCAAACACGACTGGGCACTCGGACAGGCGCCCGATCATGCCCAGTGTACGTGCCGAGAACTCCCGCCTGTCCAGGGAAGGGTAGTTGCGGCAGCTCGCCGGGCGCTGCTCGTAAACCCCACACCGCTTGTCCTTCAGAAAGGGACAGGGGCGTTCGCGCATGACCCAAGGCTCATCGGCTCAGCTTTCGGCAGGCTGCAAATACTTCGACTTGAATTCGGAGCCGCCCATGCCCAGGTGTCCGGCCAGGCGTTCGACATCCTCTTCGCTGAGCGCCGGAGACAACACTACGCAACAGTTGGCGCAGGCAGTGCAGTCGGTCCTGTTCCAAATCCCCGCCGCTATCTCAAAGACCAAACGGTCCACCGCTTCCGAAGAGAGGCGCGTGCGGTGTTTCAGGAAATCCCGGAACCGGAAGTTTTCCTCCACCCCAGCCTCCGCGATCTGCCGTAAACGGACAGGATCAGGTGTCATACGTGTGGCATTATGTCACCTCGTCGCATCATCCCGCAACACCAAGCCGATGCGGAAATCCGACGCAGAAGGCATGCAAGCCCGCTGCTCGCCCCATCAATTGGCAATTGGGAATCGGCAATCGGCAATCCTCTGCCTTTCCGCTTTCGTAGAGCAACCCCCGCATGAACAGCACGCGAGCCACGCAACTGGTTCCCGTCGGGCGGATCGAAAGACTGATCCGCCTCGCGCGCGGGAAGAAGGTGCTGTTGGACGCCGATCTCGCACGGCTTTACGGCGTTGAGACCAAGGCCTTGAACCGCGCCGCGAAGCGCAATCGCAGCCGTTTTCCGCAGGACTTCATGTTTCAACTGACGGCGGAAGAGGCAGTCATTTTGAGGTGCCACATTGGCACCTCAAGTTCAGGATATGGCGGGCGACGGTATCTCCCCCATCCGTTCTTCTCAGACCTCTCCGCCCTGCGCGGGGAAGCCCGTACGCACGTCGGCGCTCTCCCCATTCTCCAAGGGTACCCGGCTCCGTGTGCCCAACAACGGCACCAAGTCTCTTGGAGCGAGTCCTTGTTGCTCCAGCCGAGTTATCGTACGGGTTGTAATCGCCGCTGGACTCGGCTGACTTTACCCCGCATAAAGGTGAGTGACGATTACAATGCCAAATACCGGCTGTGGGCGGCCAATCCGATTGTGGCTCCGGCTGGGAAAGCGGTTCGCCTGCCCGATTTCAAGAGCCGGCGGTTTGCCAGCCATGCGGAACTGAACGTATGGAAGTTGTCGGTATTGCTCCAGCTTGCCAGAGCTTTGCCCGCCCGATGAACGACCTGCTCTCGGCGTTCAACGCGGCCGGAATTCGTTACATGCTGGCGGGGGGGCAAGCCATGCGGCTTTACGGCATGCCGCGGTTCTCGATGGATTGGGATTTTTCCGTCTCAGGGCGAACGCCGCAAACGCCCCGGCGGCGACCGCGCTATCGGTAAAACCGTTGATGGTCACCACGATCTTCGCGCCGCTCACGTTTTGGCGAAGGGCCGCGAAACCGGAGAATTTCCTCAATGGGAATGCCATGAACCGTCGCGGCTGGGGCAGGCCCCAGCCGCGCTCCGCCGAACCGCGCGCGAACTTGCGCCGCTTGCGGGTCGGGTCACGATTTCGCGGATGCCATCGAAAAAGCCTGGGCCATCCGCTTCTTCATCTCATCCGGGGAGACATCCTCGACATGAGTGAGCAGCATCCATTTGTGCCCGAATGGGTCGGTGAGCGAGCCGGCGCGGTCGCCCCAGAATTTGGTCTCGACAGGTTCTTTGGATGTGGCTCCAGCGCTGACGGCCCGGTTGAAAACATCGTCCACGTTTTCCACATACAACGCCAGGCCTACAGGGGAACCTCCCAGTGTTTGCGGAGACGCGCCGCCGTGGTCGGGACATTCACCGCCGAGCATGATGATGGAATCCGCGATTTGGATCTCGGCGTGGGCAATTTGGCCGTCCGGCATAGGCATCAGCATTCGCTCACGTGCGCCGAACGCGCGTTTGTAAAAAGCGATCGCTTCCTTTGGATTCTTTACTGTCAGGTAAGGTGTGACAGCATGAAAGCCCTCGGGAATGTATTTCGATTTTGTATTCATAGCTCGGAAACTATCACTCGAGCGCAGGCTGTTCTACTGGGGTCTTCACCCCACTTGCAATTCAGCCGAAAAGCCACCGCACTTACTGATGCGCCGTGAGGCGGTAAAAGACCCGCGTTGAGGCGGGGCTTATGGAGTCGGTGCAGGTGTTCTGGGGTGGAGTGCCGGCCAGGTTGGAGGCTCCCGGCACGGGCAGGAACGCGCCGGTGCCCGCGGCCAGATTGGTGCCGCGCATGACGTCATACAACCGGTTGGACACGCTCAGCCAGCGCAAAACATATTGCCCGCCGGGCAGCACCTGCCCGCCCGTTATTCTGAATACGGAGCTGGCGTTGGTCGGGATGGTTCCGGCCAGGTACTCCTGCCAGTTGTTCAGGCCGTCGCCGTCGGAGTCCAGGTAATCCGCGCTGCCGTCGGAGGGCAAACCGTACGAGGCCAGCCAAGTATGCAACGGGTCGAGCGACTGATACGTAAAGCGCGCGACGGATGAAGTCACCGATAGTCCGTAACCCCAAATCGGGCTGGTGTAATTGGCTGAGGATTTCGCGTTGGTCAGGCCGGATAGGACGAGCACATCGACAGTGCCCGAGCCGGACGGCGCAATGGCGCTGAGATGAGCGTCGTCGTTGAGTGTTGCCGGCACCTGGTGGGTACCGAACCAAATGCTTAATCGGCCGGCCGCCCCGGAGTAATTGCGTCCGGAAATCGTCACAGAAGCTCCCGCGGCGGCCTGGGCCGGGCTCACGTTCGTCACGGCGGGGCCGAGGTCCACGACTTCGAAATTGGTGAAGAGCAGGCTCTTGAGGCCGTGGACCGTATCCTGGATGTCGTTGTCATTCCAGGTGAGGGCGAATTGATTCGTGGCTCCGACTGAGTAGCTGGCGCCGGTCAGGTAGAATGCGGAGCCGTTGTCGGCGACGATTAACCCGTAGTCTTTCAACGCTTGGGCCACCACCTTGGACTGCGGGTTGAGTGTGGAGATGTCCACGCTGGCTTTCAGGCGGAAGCGCGCGCCCATGGGAGGCTGGATGGCACGATTGGTGTTGCCGGGATTCGCGGTGTGTGAACCCGGATAAAGGTACTCATTCAGAATTACCGCGTTGGGCAGCGTGAACCGCAGCGCATGAAGAATGACGCCCTGGCCTCCCTGGGATGTCGGCAGCGCTTCGTCGGGGCGGGCCAGCCCGGGCAGAATCGGCAGGCCGGCCGCATCCACCGAGGTCCAGCCCAGCGGGCGGAAGCTGTTGGTCTTCATGTCCCAAACCGACTCCTGGTCGGCATGCCACTTTCCGTCCGAGCTCTCCGATGGGCGGGAGGCCCGACCGAATTCGTAGGCGACGTTGTTGTCCTCGTCCCAGACGAGCAGATGCGAATCGCCCCGGTTGTCCACGCCGACGGTTGGCCCATTCTGCGTGTCACCTTCGATGACGGCGTTGGCAGGAATGGGAGCGTTTTGGAGGTCGCTTTCGTCCGAGTAGGCATCGATAACCACCTGAATTTTGGCCGTGGAGTTGCCATGGATCACGTTGTAGGGAATGCCGTACAAGGGATTGCTCGCCAACCGGTAGTCCTGTCCGAAGTCCGGGTGAAAGCGGCCGTTCCCGTACTTGGCGATTATGTTGGTCATGATGGCGGTCGAATTGGTCGCCACCGGGGCCCGGGAGATGTTCTGGTTCCACGGATTGTCCGCTGGGAACAGGTTTGTTCCGAGGAGTGTGCCGCGAGCCGTTGGAATGAGCGTGGCCAGGAGCCAGCTCGAAAGAACTCCAACGTGTACCCATCCGGGTCGGGAAGACATATTGAGATTGTAACACATCGGCAGGCCAAAAGCAGCGGCACGCCTAAAAGGCCTCTTGAGTTTATCGGAATGCCAATGTTCACGCTGACGTGAACATGCCTTGATTCGTGAATCCAGGCAGGCTCATTTCCCGGCCCTCACCGCTGCGTCCATCTCCACCTGCCCTCGATAGCGGACGACGGAGGCGCGGGTGGGCATCGAATTATTCCTTCGCATCCGCGCAGTCGCGCCACTCGCCCAAGGGACATTGCCAGTCGAAGCTGCTTCCCGCAGAGTGCCGGGAGGCGGCAAGGGAGAAGCCGCCAAAACAGCAGCCAAATCAATCGGCGAGGCGCCTGGTGCATTGCCATCGCCGACAAATTTCCAATTCCACCAAGAATGGCCAAGAACACAAGGCGGGACTCCAATCGCAGGCTCGCGGTTCCACCACCCGGAGGAGGCCGGAAAAAGAGCCCATGCAACTGAGGGGAGCCGCGGCGAGGCGAAATGCAAATGAGCGGCTGGCGGGCTGTCCGGGGGGGGCAAGGCACGGCCAAGGACAAAGTCTTCGTAAGTCATTGTAGGAGACGACGTAAGGAGTCTCTGATCTCTTGGCCTGCTGCCCAAACCTGGGCTTGTTCGGAACGTGCCGATTAGAGACTCCTTACGTCGTCTCCTACAGCTTCAGATTGGAGTCCTTATCCCCGACTTTGTCGCTGGCCGTGACGGTCAGCCGGGGGCGGACTCTCTAAAGCTGGACCAGGCCGCGGCGGCTCGCCGCTGCGATGGCCTCGGTGCGGCTCAGGACGTTCAGCTTGGTGAAGATAGTGCGGAGGTGGGCCTTCACCGTGGTCTCACTGATGTAGAGATTCATCCCGATTTCCTTGTTGCTCTTGCCGCGGGCCAGCAAGGTCGCGCCGACGCCATCCAGCACGGGCATGCGCAAATCGAGCAACGCGACGTCCGGGCGATGCTTCCGCCACAGATCCACCGCCTCGCGCCCATGGGCGGCTTCGGCGACGACCGTCATATCTCCCTGGAGGCCAATAATCGCCGCCAAGCCCGCGGTCACAGTGACGTGGTCGTCCGCGATGAGCACGCGAATCTTGTCAGCACCCGCACTCTTGGCACCGCCTTGGGGCCGCGATGGCATGGGGTTTGGGGGCCGCTTCTGTGATTTGAGGGCGCTAATCATCACGCAGCGAGGTGAAAGGCGTTTGCCAGCGGAAGGGCAATGGAGATCGTTGTGCCTACACCTTTCGCGCTCTGGATTGACAACTGACCGCCCATCCCTTCGACCCGTTCCCGCATTCCGTGCAACCCGAGGCCGTCGTGCCTGCCGGCGGGGTCGAAGCCGCTGCCGTTGTCGCGCAGATTCAAGCGAACCTCCTCTTCGTCGAAGGCAAGCTCAGCCTCGAACTTGCTGGCCTGCGCGTGACGCAGGACGTTGGTCAAGACTTCCTGTCCGATGCGCAGCAGATTCTCTTCCTATTTTGGCGGCAGTTCCCGTAGCTCGCCTCGCACCGTGCATTTCGCCTGGACGCTTGTGCCCTCGGTCATCTTCTGGATCAGCTCCTTCAGCGCTTCGCACAGGTCCTTCTCCTCCAGGGTCTGCGGGCGAAGCGCCCACACGGAACGCCGCGCCTCTCGCAAACCCTCTCGGGCCAGATCGCTGGCACGCGTTAGGTGCTCCCCGGCTTTGGCCGCCAGCCTTTGCGACGCCGCCTCCTCGACCGCTTCCAACTGCAAAATCACGCTGGCGAACCCCTGCGCCAGCGTGTCGTGGATGTCGCGCGCCATGCGACTGCGCTCGGCCATTATGGCCGACTGGCGGCTTTTCGCGGAGAGGCGGGTTAATTGTATCGCCAGCATCGCCTGATTGGCCAGAGCCTGAGCGAGTTCGATTTCCTCCGCGCGAACGGCCCGCTTGCGCGGAAAGCGAATGCCAATCACTCCTGCTGCTTGACCCGCAACGAGCATCGGCACGAGCGATTCGCCCTTGGCGATCATTTCGAGAATCCTCCTCCCTTCGGCCAGGAACGCCTCGGTTCACTCTCGGTCTTCTACCAACCGAAGTTCAGGCTCGCGCTTCGCTTCAAGGCGCAACGGCACGGCAGCGCCAGCGGCACTCTCGACTTGCTGCGCGCGGGCATTAGACTTCTCTTAATGCGCAATGTGTTATCCATAAGAGAATTGCGGAAGGCCTATGGCGAGAAGATCGCCGTGGACCGCATTTCGTTCGAGGTGAACCGCAACGAGATCGTCGGTCTGCTGGGACCCAATGGCGCGGGCAAGACGACGACAATCAGCATGGTTCTCGGCGTGCTCCAGCCGGATTCCGGCTCGATCCAAATCGAGGGAGCGAATCTCGCCTCACATCGCGCCAGGGCGCTGGGGAGCACGAACTTCGCCGCCGTCTATGCTCCCCTGCCAGGAAACCTGACGGTGCAGCAAAATCTCCGAGTCTTTGGACTGCTGTACGGAGTCGAAGGTCTGTCGGAGCGGATCAACGCACTGGTTCGCCAGTTTGACCTGGAAACGCTTCGGAACATGAAGTGCGGCGCCCTCTCCTCGGGAGAGCAGACGCGGGTCGCGCTTGCGAAGGCCATGCTTAACCAACCGCATCTGCTTCTGTTGGACGAACCGACCGCATCCCTCGATCCCTCCGCGGCGCGCGAGATCCGGGCCTGGATTCGCAATCTTGCCGTGTCGGGCGGCGTGGGTGTGCTGTGGACTTCGCACAATATGTACGAAGTCCAGGATGTGTGCGACCGGGTGCTCTTCCTCTCCCATGGTAAAATTCTGCTCGAAGGCGATCCGAAGACATTGCCGGGCCAGCACGGCAAGGAGACCCTGGAAGAGCTTTTCGTTACGGTGGCCCGTGAACCGCTCACCCTGGAGCGAAGCTAATGTATTTACGCCCCGTCATGGCCGTTGTGCTTCGGTATTTCTACCTGCTCCGCGGCACTCCGGCCCGCTGGGTGCCGATCTTCGCATGGGTCGCCATTGATATTGTGCTGTGGGGATTCATCAGCAAGTATCTGAACAGCGTCACGTCCTCTGGCCTCAACTTCGTCCCCACGCTGCTCGGAGCGGTGCTGCTCTTCGATTTTTTCACCCGGGTCATGCACGGGGTCGCCGGCGTTTTCCTCGAGGACGTCTGGTCGCGGAGCTTCTTGAACCTCTTCGCATCGCCGATCACGATTCCACAGTACCTCCTCGGCCTGGTGATCACGACCACGGTCACAAGCTTGATCGGTTTAGTGGTGATGCTCCTGCTGGCAACCGCGATATTCGGGCTGTCCTTCTTTGCTTATGGCGTGATGCTCGTGCCGTTCCTCTTGATTCTTTTTCTGTTCGGCGTGGCGCTGGGCATCTGCACGTCGGCCGTGGTGCTTCGGCTGGGGCCGTCGGCAGAATGGTTCGTGTGGCCAGTCCCAGCAGTGGTTTCGCCCTTCGCCGGGGTCTTTTACCCGATCGCAACTCTGCCTGTGTGGATGCAATTTGCCGGGAAGCTGTTGCCTGTATCATACGTGTTCGAAGGGCTCAGGACGATTATCGCCGGAGGCACTGTGCCCGCAACGTCGCTGATGTGGGGCTTGGGCCTCGCCGCGACCTACGTGCTTTTGGCATGCTGGTTTTTCAAGCGGGTCTATCGAAACGCCGTTCGAACCGGCATCCTCGCGCGCTATAGCGCCGAGAGCCTGAGCTGAGCCCGGACGAACGCTTGGATCGCAGGGGGTCAGGAGAACTCGGGGAAAGGCATCTGCCCAGCTCGGGCGAGTTTCTGAACCGTGCCAGCGGACAGGCGATGGGTCGTCAATGGTCCATTGACGCCACGCAATTTCAGGGTATGATCTTCAACTCGCCGCGGTAGGCAAATGCCGCGCTCCGGCTTCTCTGGAGGTAAATCAGACCTCTCTCTGGGTAGTGGTGGTAAGTCGTCGGCGAAAACGCTTTTTCATGCTTATAATTCGTGATCTTAAGGTGACCATCGGCGGGCGGACTCTCTTCGAGGAGGCCACGTTGCAGGTCAATTACGGCGACCATGTCGCGCTGGTCGGACCGAACGGCGCCGGCAAAACCACGCTGTTCTCAATCATCCTCAAGCAACGGGAGCCGGACGCGGGCTTCGTGGAGCGCGACGAATGGACCTGGGTGGGCCACCTTCCGCAGGAGTGTGAAGCACTCGGCGAGGAAACGGTTTTGGATGTGGCGACCGGCCGGGTGGACGAACTGCCCCGTTTGGAAAGGCGGCTGCGCGAGTTGGAGCGGGCGGGGAGTGTGTCGTGCCCGGAGTACATGGAGGCGCATGCAAAGCACGAGAAGTTAAACGATCCGGATGTGGAGACGAAGGCGAAGAAGATGTTGCGAGGTCTCGGTTATCGCGACGCGGATTTCAACCGGAAGGCGCGGGAAATGAGCGGCGGCTGGATTATGCGCGCTCGCTTGGCCCGGCTGTTGGTGAACGAACCCGACCTGCTCCTGTTGGATGAACCGACTAACCACCTGGATTTGCCCTCGCTGCTCTGGCTGCAGAACTACCTCAAGAACTATGCGGGCGCTTTGCTGCTGATTTCACATGACCGCCAGTTCATGGACGAGGTCGTGGACCAGGTTTACGACATTTCGGAGAAAAAGCTGATTGCCTATACCGGCAATTACTCCGACTACCTTTTGGAGCGAACGGCGCGCTATGAACAGCAACTGGCCGCTTACAACAATCAGCAGAAGGAGATTGCGGCGCTCCAGCAATTTGCGGATCGGTTTCGCGCAGTAACCTCCAAGGCTTCGCAGGCTATGAGCAAGCTCAAGCAAATCGAGCGCATGGATACGATCGAGAAACCCTTGGCCCCACGGAAGCCCTTCCGGTTCCAGATTCCGCAGCCACCCAGAGGCGGCCAGCGGGCGGTCAACTTGAAGGGGATCCACATGGCTTACGGGGCGAACCGGGTTTATGCGGGGATGGACCTCGCGATCGAACGTGGTGATCAGACCGTACTGGTTGGCCCGAACGGCGCGGGCAAATCCACGCTGCTGAAGATTCTTGCGGGCGTGGTGGAGTTTCAACAGGGGGAGCGCGATCTGGGGCATAACGCAAAGGTTGGATACTTCAGCCAGCATCGTGCGGCCACCCTCGACCCTGAGCGGACGGTGCTGGAAGAGGTGACTGCCAGTGCGCCGCTCATGCGCGAGGAAGAGGCGCGGGCGGTGCTAGGTTCATTCATGTTTCGCAAAGACGACATTCATAAGCCGACAAAGGTGCTCAGCGGCGGCGAAAAGACCCGGCTCAACTTGATCCGGTTCCTCGTTGATCCGCCGAACCTCCTGCTCATGGACGAACCGACGACGCACCTGGACATCCACACCGTCGAATCGCTCACGCTGGCGCTGGAGCGTTATGAGGGCACGCTCGTCTTCATTTCCCACGACGTGCATTTTATTCGCAAGCTCGCCACTAAGGTGTTGCACGTAAACGCGGGACAGATCACGTCGTATGTGGGTGGTTACGATTATTTCCTGGAGAAGACCGGCACCGTGGAGGATGGGCGCGCCGCGCTAACTGCGGCGTGAGGCTGCCAGGCGATCTGTTGGCTCCTGCTCACAGCTTTGGTTTAGTATCCCATCCCAATATATCGCCGCGAAATGAAGAAAGCCCAATTGATAAAGCAGATCATCAGCAGCCTGACCGAGAGCCTAGAGGTTCTGGAAAAGGCCGCCCGGGCCTCGCATGAGGAGGCCACCCACGAGAGCAGCAGGGCCGAGAGCAAGTACGACACCCGCGGGCTCGAAGCAGCCTATCTCGCTGGCGGTCAGGCCAGAAAGGCGAAAGAAATCCTGGATTCCATTAAGGCCTACGAAGCACTGGCGACCAGCGACTTCGCTCCCGGCGAGCCGATTGCGTTGACCGCGCTCGTGGAACTAGACGCAGACGGCACAGCTTCAAACTACTTTGTCGGGCCGAGGAACGGCGGCTTGGAAATCAAATACCGGCTTAAGGAGATCATGGTGATCACGCCCCAGTCGCCGCTGGGTCAAACCTTAATGGGCAGGAAAGAGGGCCAGCGTTGGGTGGCCAAGCCCGGCGGTTCGAGCGTGAAATATCATATTATCTCGGTTTCCTGATCAGCCCACCGCTTCGGCGAAGCCAAAGGTTGCGCTGGCACCGGAGCCAGCCCACACCTGAGATCGTATCATTCCCGTCGCGGATGAGGCTGAGCTCGATTCGGAAACGGATATAGCACGGCTGGAGCGGAGACCGGGAGACCCTGCGCCTCTGCCGCGCGAGTCGCTGCGGGGACCGGACAATTCCTCAGCGCTTCGGGCGGACCTTTCCAGATTAACCGCAGAGAGTCCAGCCGAAGGCAGGATTGTTCAAGGGCAGTCGCCAATTCCTCCTGCTGGGCCTGGGCCAGCCGGATTTCTTGTGGACGAACGTGATCGTTCACCTGCGCGAGGGTTTGCAGGCGCTCCACCTCGTGGCCCACCAGGTGGTTCATTTCGTCGAGAGCCGACTGGCGCAGCGAGGCGGCTCTGGCTTCCGCCAGATTCGCGGCGGTCTGGATCATGTCGGGGAGCGTCCGGCTGACGATTGCGGCATTTTCGATCAGTTTGTAGGGGGAACCGTTCTGAAGCTTCCGCTCCCAGTTAGTGCCCAAAAGGGCGCCGCTTACGTCCTCGAGTCGGTGGCTGACCACCAAGCGAACCGGCGTCAACGGAAGAAAGCGATCCGCATGCAGGCGGGACGAGGCGATGGCCTCCAGCACAAAGATCAGCTCCAACAGCAGGGTCCGTTCGTTCGCAGCCGGCAGCACGGCAAAGGCACAGTTTCCCATTTCGGACCCTAGCAACAAATCCATGGCCCCCATAACCATTGGATGATCCCACGTTAGAAATCCGACATCTTCCCGGCTGAGCGCCCGGCGCCGGTCGCAGGTGGCGACCATTCCTTCGGCTGGCAGGGAGGGAAATGAACCGGTGAGGATGCCTTCGGGATTCAACTGCCAGGTGTGCGGAGCCAGTTCCTCGAGGTGAACGCCAAAATGGTCGAACACATCAAGCAGGTACTCCTCCAAATCCGGATGCCCCTCTTGCTCCTGAATCTGGCCGATGAGTTGTTGCGCCGCCGCGGGACGGAATGAATTCAGCTCCAATAAACGGTCCCGGCCCTGTTCGAGGAGTCGGCGAATGGCCCGGCGCGCGGTCGTGGTCCTTTTCAAGAGGTCCGCCAGCTCCTGTTCGGCTGCGCCGCAGTCCGCCACGGGAAATTCCAGGGCCAGGTCGTGGACGGCTCGGCCAAACTGGTGCAACAGTTCGTTGCCGCCTTCGAGGTTACTTTCAAAGGCATTCAAGCCTTCGTGGTACCAACGCGCCAAAACCTCCTGCGGGCTGCGCGCGAGAAAAGGAATATGGATCTGGATGTCTTCGGCCTGCCCGATGCGATCCAACCGGCCGATGCGCTGTTCGAGCAGCTCAGGGTTGAGCGGCAGGTCAAACAGGACGAGGTGATGGGCGAATTGGAAATTGCGGCCTTCGCTGCCGATTTCCGAACAGATCAACAACCGCGCCCCGTCGGGCTCGGCGAACCACGCAGCATTACGATCCCGTTGCACCAGCGTGAGGCCTTCATGGAAAATGCCCGTGTTGATGGCCAGGTGCCGGCGTAGTGCCGCATCGAGGGCCTCTGCTTTTTCAATGTTGCGGCCGATCAACAACACCTTTTGTGGATCCAGCTTTTGCAGCAGTTCAACCAGCCAAAGAACCCGTGGGTCTTTCGCCAGATCAAACGTATCCTGTAGCCGCATGTCCCCGGCGTCCTGGGCAAACTCGGTGGAGACGCGATCCAGCCAGTGATCGGCTTCGGGGCCGGCTTCCAGTCTGGCGAGGCGCGCGGTGCGTTTGGGAAAACCCTTCATGCCGCTGCGGGTGTTGCGGAACAGCACGCGGCCTGGACCGTGCAAATCCAACAACTCTCCCAGCACAGCCTGTCTCGCTTCCGTGTTGCCTTTGCCCAGTTCAGCCAGGCGTGGCTCCAGCTCAGCATCAGGCGCGAACAGGCGGCGAAGCAAGGCAATGTCTTTCTTGGTGAGTACCTGCTCGGACTGCAACTTCTCGGCAACCTCGGCGGTGTCCCGGTAACTTTTCGCCTCGGCCTGAAAACTGGCGAAGTCGCGATAACGATCCGGATCCAGCAAGCGCAGCCGGGCAAAGTGGCTTTCGACCCCAAGCTGTTCCGGCGTGGCTGTCAGCAGCAAAAGCCCCTCCGACCTGCGGCTGAGGTCATCTACGACCCGGTATGCGCTGCTGGGCGCCGCCTCGGACCATTCCAGGTGATGCGCCTCATCTACCACCAGCACATCCCAACCTGCCGCTGTCGCCTGCGCCGAGCGGCGCGGGTCAGCCGCCAGCCAGCCAATGCTGGTCAGCACGAGTTGGTCATCCAGAAACGGGTTGGCGCCCGGTTCGCCGGCCTCGATGGACGCGCAGCGTTCCTCGTCAAAAATATGAAGCCACACGTTGAAGCGCCGGAGCATTTCCACGAACCACTGGTGCACAAGCGATTCCGGGACCAGCACTAGCACCCGGTCGGCCCGTCCGCACAGCAGCAGGCGATGCAGGATGAGACAGGCCTCGATCGTCTTTCCAAGCCCAACTTCGTCCGAGAGCATCACGCGCGCGGCGTGACGGCTGGCGACCTCCTGCGCGATGTAAAGCTGGTGCGGTATGAGGTCGATGCGGCCGCCGAGGAATCCGCGCACCGGGGACTTGCGCGAGCGGTGAATCAGATCAAGCGTGCTGCGGCGAAGCTCAAACGCGGTCGAGGGATCAAAGCGTCCCGCAAACAAGCGCTCCTGCGGCCCCCGCAGACTGAGGCGGTCACTCAACTGGGCTTCGGGCAGCCGCTGGTTTTTGCCGACGTAAATCAGCAAGCCCTGCTGTTCGATGACCTCATTAACAAGGAACTCCTGGTCCTCACGAGTTCTGACCTTGTCACCCGCGCGGAAGCGCACGCGTTTTAGCGGCGCATGCTCCGTGGCATAGGTGCGCGTTTCGCCGGCCGATTTAAACTCGACCAGGACGCGACCTTTTCCCGTGTGCACAACCGTGGCCAGCCCGAGCTCCGGCTCCGACTCACTGATCCACCGCTGGCCTATGACGAAACCACTCATGAATATGCGTCAGGCTGTATGCGAGTTTTGCCCGACAACTGCAACCTCCGAAGTCGGGCGGCTGAAGCATGGAACGACATTGGAGCTCTGGTGGCCCCGCGCAATTTGGTTTTACGCCAGTGCCACGCTGGGATATAGGAACCGGTCTGTTGTGAAATGAACGAAGCACACATTTATAAGATTGCGGGCGAGCTTAGAGTGCAACCGCGGCAAGTCGCCGCCACCGCCAAACTTTTTGCCGAGGGCGCCACTGTCCCCTTCATCGCCCGGTATCGGAAGGAAGCCACCGGATCGCTGGACGAGGTGGCCGTCACCAGCATTCGCGAACGGCTCCTGAGCCTCGCGGAACTGGATCAGCGCCGGGACGCGATCCTGAAATCCCTCGCTGAACGCAATCTCCTCACCGAAGAACTCAAGAGCGCCATCGCCAAATCCGAGACCCTCACTGCGCTCGAGGATATTTATCAACCTTACCGGCCCAAACGCCGCACCCGCGCGACCATCGCCAAAGAGCGGGGGTTGGAACCGCTGGCGGACATCCTCTTCAGCCAGCAATCCACTGCCGATCCAATTGCCGCGGCCCAGGCTTACGTCAGTGCTGAAAAGGGCGTCCCCGATGCGGCCAGTGCACTGGCGGGTGCTCGTGACATTCTGGCTGAACGCATCAGCGACGATGCCCAGGCTCGTGCCAAACTGCGCGAGTTGTTTTGGAGACGCGCGGTCGTGAAATCCAAAGTCGCATCCGATAAGGAGGAGGTGGCCGCGAAATTCAAGGATTACTTCGATTGGAGTGAGCCGCTCGCCAAAATCCCCAGCCATCGGATGCTGGCCATTCGTCGTGGCGAAAGCGAGGGCTTGCTCATGATGCGCATCCATCCGCCGGAGGAGGAGGCATTGGGGTTGATCGAACCCCTCTTTGTCACCGGCCGAGGGGCCGCCGCCGAGCAGGTTCGTCTCGCGGTGCAGGACAGCTATAAGCGTTTGCTCGGGCAGGCGATTGAAGTGGAAATGCGCATTGAATCCAAGAAACGCGCCGACGTCGAAGCCATCCGTGTGTTCGCGGAAAACCTCCGCGAGCTGCTGCTATCCTCACCGCTGGGACGCAAGAACGTCCTGGCCATCGACCCGGGCTTCCGCACCGGCTGCAAGATTGTCTGCCTCGACCGGCAAGGCAAGCTGCTGCACAACGACGTCATTTACCCTACCGCTTCCTCGGCGGGGGAAGCGCGCGAAGCCGCGGAGGCGTTGCTGGGAATGCTCCGCAGATTTCAAATCGAGGCCATCGCCATCGGCAACGGCACGGCGAGCCGTGAGACCGAGATGTTCGTCAAGGCGCTCAAACCCCCAGCCTCCATCCCGGTGGTCATGGTCAACGAGAGCGGCGCCTCGATCTATTCCGCGTCGGATGTGGCGCGGGAAGAATTTCCCAACCACGACCTCACCGTGCGCGGAGCGGTCTCCATTGGCCGCCGCCTCATGGACCCGCTGGCGGAGTTGGTGAAACTGGATCCCAAGTCTATTGGAGTGGGTCAGTATCAACATGACGTGGATCAGGTCGCGCTCAAGCGCAGCCTCGACGACGTGGTAATGAGCTGCGTCAACGGCGTGGGCGTGGAACTCAACACCGCCAGCAAGCAATTGCTCACCTATGTCTCCGGTCTTGGCCCGGCGCTGGCGGAAAATATCGTGGCTTACCGTAATGCGCACGGCCCGTTCAAGTCGCGCACTGAATTGAATCGCGTGCCCCGTCTGGGGCCCAAAGCATTCGAGCAGGCGGCCGGGTTCCTGCGCGTCCGAGACGGCGAACAACCGCTGGATGCCAGCGCGGTGCACCCCGAGAGCTATCCCATCGTGGGCCAGATGGCCCGGGACCTGGCCTGTTCGGTGAACGACCTGATGCGCGATGCGGGCCGGCGCCAGAAGATCCAGCTTGCGAAATATGTCACCCCAGCCGTCGGTTTGCCGACGCTCACAGACATCATGACCGAACTGGCCAAGCCAGGCCGTGATCCGCGCCAGCAATTCGAGGTGTTCACTTTCCAGGCCGGGGTGGAGAAGATGGAGGACTTGAAGCCGGGCATGAAGCTGCCAGGCATCGTCACCAACGTGACCGCATTCGGCGCGTTCGTGGACATCGGCGTCCACCAGGACGGGCTGGTGCACGTCAGCCAGCTATGCGACCGCTTTATTAGAGATCCGGCGGAGGTGGTCAAGGTGCAGCAGAAAGTCATGGTCACCGTGACCGAGGTGGATTTGCCGAGAAAACGGATCGCCCTTTCGATGAAGGCCGCGCCAACAATCGGCTCGGCGACCGCCGGCAAGACCACATCCGCTCCTGGCCGAGTCAGGCCTCCCCCGCCGCCAGTTAAACCGCAAGCTGCGGATTGGTTCACCGAAGCGCTTAGCCGGAACCGGCCACCCAAAGGAACTTGAACAGTCAGTTTTGGACTTTGAGCTGGGCTTCGAGTTCCGCGATACGTTGCCTCAACGGCTCAACGGCTTGTTCGACTTCGGCGGCCGTGTAGCGCGGCGTGATGTATTTCGGGCAGCTCCAATCGAACGAAATTACCTCGATGAAGAACAGCCGCTCAACCAGGCGATGGACTTCCGGTTCGGCGAGATCCGCAACCAGTTCGTCATGCTGGCGCGCGTCCTCGATGAGGGCGTGGGCAAGGATCTTCAGGCGCTCGCGACGCGGGTAATCCATGAGGAAGAGCGCGACGCGGTCGTTCGCAGCGAAATTGCCGGTGGAAAGCATCTGGCGGTTGCCCTTGTAATCGGCGAACGCGAGCTGCGTCGGGTTCACGACCCGCAGGAATCCCCGGTGCCCACCCCGATGCTGAATGTAAGGCCAGCCGCTCTCCGTTATGGTGGCCATGTAAAACGAGTCGCGCGATTCATCTATCCCCGAAACGAGCTCGCCCTCAAAGGCCACAATGACGTCACCCTCTCGCAGACCGGCCCGGGTAGCGGGACTGCCTGACTCGATGCCGGCGGCCAATACCCCGTAATCCACCCCCAGCCGGTGATACCGGATGACGCGCCGGTGGATGGGTACATTCTGGCCCGCAACCCCGATCCAATTGCGGCGGATACGGCCTTCCTTGATCAACCAGGCCGCCACGAATTCGGCGGTGTTGCTGGCGATGGCAAAACAAATACCCTGGGCCGGCAGAATGATGGCCGTATTCACGCCGATGATTTCACCACGCGAATTGACCAGCGGGCCGCAATAGCTGTCCAGCAATTCGTCGTCGCCTGGTGGCGGCTGCGCCGGCGCCGCCGCGAAGACGGAATCGGCGTCACTCAGCACGGGAACGAATTCGGCTGTCCGGCTCCCCTGAAATGCGGTTGGGACATTCATCAAGCTGCTTCGATAGACGGTTTCACACTTCCACTAAAACTTCTTCATTTGTCGAATATTGGTTGCTCTGGTTCTCGGATAGCACTGACCGCTCGTCACGCCGCCAGGGCAAAGAGCGGATCTGTCTGCCACACGGACCGTTGATGCCTGTTCCAGTCAGCAACCGCATTGACTTTCTCCGCCGCGAGAGTCGGAAACACGCGATGTGGATACTCGGTTTGCCAGGCCAAAGCCTCGGCCTCATTCAGGGCGAGTTGGAGCATGCGTTCGTGCGTGTCCAACGTGCCGCGCGCATCGGCGAAAATTGCATCTTTGGCCTTCCGGATCTGCGCGAGAATCTCTCGGCAAGATCTCATGCAGAGCGTGCTGAACGCGCTTCCGCTGCCAGCATCCACCCGGACTACATACAACTCTTAAACAATCACCTGCGTTCTCTACTTCGGCATCGGCGTCTCCATGACTATTCATTGGTTCTTGAACTTCGCGGCCGGAGCAATCATCGGAACGGCGATGGGAACTGTCGTTGGAAGGAGTTTTCCGCTCGTTCAAATGTAAGCACGCTGTTTCTTCCCCTATTTGTACGCAGGACTTCTATATTTGGGGCGAACAGGGCATACTCCCGGGCGATGCATCGCGTCATCTTCCATCTGGACATGGATGCGTTCTACGCCTCGGTCGAGCAGCGAGACAACCCGACGTTGCGCGGGAAGCCGGTGATTGTTGGGGCGCCACCAACGCAACGCGGCGTGGTGTGCGCCGCTAGCTATGAGGCCCGCAAGTTCGGCGTTCATTCGGCCATGCCCAGCGCCACGGCGGGTCGGCTCTGTCCGAAAGGTATCTTTGTCCGGCCCCGCATGGAGGCTTACAAAGACGAATCGCGGCAGATCATGCAGCTCGTCGCTGAAACCGGGGCGGTGGTCGAACAAATGTCGATCGACGAGGCCTACCTGGACCTGTCTGGCCTTTGCCAATCGGAGGATGCAGATGCGTCCTTGCTTCAGTCCCGCCCGCTGGCACAGCAGTTAAAGCGACGGATTCTCGCGGAGCGCCAGTTGACTGCCACCATCGGCATTGCCGCCAATAAGCTGCTCGCCAAGATCGCCAGTGACCACCAAAAGCCGGACGGACTAACCCTCATTAGCGAAAAGCAGACGGTGCAGTTTTTGCGCCCACTGCAAGTGCGGGCGCTCTATGGGGTGGGCAAAGTGACCGAACAAGTCCTGCGCCAGGCGGGAATGGAGACCGTGGGCGATTTGCAGGATTATTCCGGCGACCTCCGCGCCCTTGTCGGCTCCTTCGGTCCAAGGCTGAAGGGCTTTGCCTTTGGCCAGGACGACCGTCCGCTGGAGCTGGGCGATGAAATCAAGAGCATCAGCGGCGAGGAGACTTTCCTCCAGGATACCGATGAACGGAAAGTGCTTCGCGCCTGCCTGCGGACCCAGGCGGCAGACATCTCCGCCCGGCTCAAGCACCGCCGGCTCGGCGCCCACACGGTTCAGGTGAAGGTGCGCTACGGCGATTTCACCACCCTAACCCGCCAGATCACGGTCGAAGACCCGTTGACGGAAGCCGGCGACATCTACCGCCTGGGCTGCTTTCTATTGGGCCGGGAGAGGCTCGTATCCAGGCCGCTACGGTTGCTTGGTTTAGGCGTGGCCAGCTTGCGCGAACCGAGCGAGCGGCAATTGGTATTACTTTAGGGCAGGTCGGGGCCGCCGCTCAGTCTCAGGATATAGCCCCGCCCATCATCCATGATGCAGCTAACAGCCTAAGTTACTTTGCCAGGAAAGCATCGGACCACTGCCTCATGCCAGAACAGCGACATCCACTCTCTCGCTTCGGCGTGGTCCTGCTCTGAGCCACCACGCAACTCCAGTTTGCCGTCCAGGAACTTGACCAAACGAGCCTGGCCAAAATAGGCGACAACCTCGCCTTCATCTTTGTAGGGCGGAAAGAATTTCATTCTCATGCGCCCGATCATAGGAGGCAGGGTTGGACAACCGCAGTCCAAGGCAAAATAATCCTGTCGGCAGCTCAGAGCGATGTGGCGGGCTTCGGAATCCCGTCTGCTGGTGTCGTCATTTCGGAAGTCCAAATCGAGGACTGAGCCCAGACGATCCTGGATAACGGGGGCGCAGCGTCAGAAGCAGGCTCGAACCACGCCGCCGTCCACGCGGAGGGCTGCGCCGTTGGTCGCGGCGGCCAACGGGCTGCAAACGTAAGTCACCAAATTGGCCACCTCTTCGGTCGTCGCGAAGCGCTTGAGCAGCGAAGTTGGACGGACCGTCGCAAAGAACTCCTTTTCAAATTCTTCAAATGGCTTGCCGCCGCTAAGCTTCGCCACAAATTCATCTACACCGGCGGAACGAGTCGGACCGGGCAATACCGCGTTGACCGTCACGCCCGTTCCGGCGCACGACTCGGCTAGACCGCGCGAGACGGCCAGTTGGGCAGTCTTGGTCATGCCGTAATGAATCATCTCGACGGGAATCTGGATCGCGCTCTCGCTGCTGATGAATACGATACGCCCCCAGTTCCGCTGCTTCATACCCGGCAGATACATACGACTCAGGCGCACGCCGCTAAGCACATTCACCTCGAAGAACCGCCGCCAATCCTCATCGGGAATCTGCTCAAAGGGCTTCGGCTCGAAAATGCCGAGGTTGTTTACGAGAATATCCACCAAGGGGAAATGCCGCAGTAGTGCTGCGGTCGCGGGCTCGGTGGAGAGGTCCCCGGCGAAGCCTTCGACCTTGGCGTCCGGCGCGGCATTCGCAATTTGCTTTTTTGCCTCAGCCACAGCTTTCTCGGAGCGACCATTCACGATGACACGGGCGCCTTCGCGGGCCAGCGCGGAGGCCACGGCGAATCCGATGCCTTTGGTGGAGCCCGAAACAAGCGCGGTTTTGTCAGTCAGTTTTAGATTCATAAGGAAACAGCGTTGCGGCAGGCAACTACTTATACTCTCCTCAGCGCCCGCCGCCTGCCGCGACGACCGCCGATGTCAGATTGTAGAGTATCATTCGCGACGCACAAAATGACAAGCAGCGCAGGCTGAGCCTGCCGGTCGGGAATCACCTCCCCACCCTGACTCTCTTTTGGGCGAATGGGGAATCCAGATGATGATGCGTCCGGGTTCGAGGGTATCGCCCCTCCGACCGGCTAAGATGAACACGTAGGAATTGACGTATTTCCTGTCGGCGATAGGCTCTGGACCATGCCATCGATCGCAGGCCGCCGCTTTTCGAAATCCTCCGCAACTTATGAATGCAGCCAGCACCTCCATCTCCTGCTCCACCTGCTGACCGCGGTCGTCCTCCTCTTCACGCGACCGGCCCGTGCCGCTTCCTATTACTCGCAGCATCTGGCGGATTCCAGGGCAGTGCACCTCGCCGGGCCGAGCGGTGGGGATGATGCCGCCGCCCTTCAACAGGCTATTAACCAAGTCCAGGAGACCCGCGGTCAAGGCATTGTGTTCTTGCCCGAAGGTCGCTATCGCATCAATAGCACCATCTACGTTTGGCCTGGGATCCGCCTGATCGGCCACGGGCCCATGCGGCCTGTGCTGGTTCTCCTGGCTAACACCCCGGGATTCCAGGACCCTTCCCACGAAAAGGTGATGATCTTCTTTGCCGGAGGCCGCCCCGGCTTCGGGCGGGCGCGCCAGGCCAATCTGGACTCCGCCAAGGCGCCCGTTCCGGATGCCAGCCCCGGCACCTTCTACTCCGCGTTCTCTAATATCGACGTCGAGATCGAGGAGGGAAACACCGGGGCCGTGGCCGTGCGCGCCCGCTATGCCCAGCACTGTTTTCTCGCCCACATGGACTTTCGCCTCGGGCCAGCGCTGGCCGGCATCCATGAGGGCGGCAACGTGGTCGAGGATGTCCGATTCTTCGGCGGCCGCTACGCCATCTGGACATCCAAGCCCTCACCGGGCTGGCAGTTCACCGTCATTGACTCCCTCTTCGAAGGCCAGCGCGAAGCCGCCATCTTCGAGCGCGAGGCCGGGCTCACTCTCATTCGACCTCGCTTCCTGCGCGTGCCCACGGCCGTGGCTATCGAGCCCGGCTGGGCCGACGAACTCTGGGTCAAGGATGCTCGCCTGGAAGAGATCTCAGGCCCGGCTTTTCTTTTCGGGGTTGAAAACAACCCGCGAAACGAGATCAATATGGAGGGTGTTACTTGCCGCGCCGTGCCCGTCTTTGCCATGCTGCGCGACAGCGGTCGCCGCTTCACCGCCCCGGCGGAAACCTACACCGTAAAGGCCTTTTCCCACGGCCTCCATCTTTCGGATGTAGGTGCTGCACCGAAAATCAAGACGCTCTTCGACTCCCGCGCGGCTGCGACGTTGCCGCCGGCACCTCCGTCCGACCTGCCGAATCTGCCTCCCCGCGACACCTGGGTGAACCTGCGCGAACTGGGAGCAAAAGGTGACGGCACCAACGACGACACAGAAGTGTTCCAGAAGGCCATCGCGTCACACCAAGCCATCTACTTGCCGTTGGGCTTCTATGTCGTGCGCGACACGCTTACGCTGCGGCCCGACACCGTATTGATTGGCCTCCATCCGGGTGCGACCCAGATCATTTTGCCCGATGGCACATCACTTTACCAGGGCGCAGGCCCAGCCAAGGCCTTGCTCGAAACCCCCAAAGGCGGCAGCAATATCGTCATCGGCATCGGCCTCTATACCAGCGGAAATAACCCGCGCGCCGTCGCCGCGTTATGGAAGGCGGGATCACGATCGCTCATGAACGATGTCCGCTTCCTTGGCGGCCATGGTACCCCCAGGCCGGACGGCTCGCGCGAGAATCCCTATAACAATAGCCACACCGCCGATCCGGAGCTCAGCCGCCGATGGGACAGCCAATACCCGAGCCTCTGGGTCACGGACGGTGGGGGCGGCACGTTCCTGGATCTCTGGACCCCCTCGACCTTCGCCCAGGCGGGCATGCTCGTCTCCGACACCGTGACGGAAGGTCGGGTTTACCAGATGTCCAGCGAGCACCATGTCCGTCATGAACTCCAAATTCGCAACGCGGCCCACTGGCGGTTCTACGCTCTGCAAACGGAAGCGGAACGCGGCGAGAGCGGGTTCTGCCTGCCGCTCGAGATCGACTCCTCCCGCGATATCTCCGTGGCTAATTTCCATGCCTACCGCGTCATCAGCAGCTATCAGCCGTTCCCATGGGCTGCCAAAGTAAGCAATTCACGCGACATTCACTTCCGCAATGTGCATTGCTACAGCAACAGCAAAGTAAGCTACGATTCTGCCGTCTACGACGCGACTCACAACCTTGAGATTCGGCAGCGCGAGTTTGCGTGGCTTGACCTCTCTGGCCGCAGCCCCCGTCAGGAAGGAGGCAACACTCCGTCCGTTGTGGCGCAGGGTGCAAAGGTGGAGAAGCTGGCTGGCGGCTTCTACAACATCTCGGGTGGCACCACGGGTCCTGACGGCGACTTCTACTTCGTGGACGCCCACCGGCAGCGCATCCATCGCTGGGCGGCCGCCTCTCGCCGGCTCTCCACTGTCAGCAGCTTTCCGTTGGACCCGGTAAATCTCGCCGCCGACCAGGCCGGCAATCTGATAGTCGTGTCTTCCTCCGGCAAGGGTGTTGTTTACACCATTGCGCCCAGCGGCGTTATCACGCTTCTGAAAGCGGAAGCAATCATCCCGCAGACCGCTAGAAAGTTTTTCCTGCCCGTGAGCGACTGGCGGTTGAACCGCGATTCGCTCTCGCATCCTTCGGCCCAATTCCTCTCACCCGACGGCATGACGGCGTTGCCCGTTGGCGATGACTTCCTGACCGGAGTGACGAGTTGGGGCGTCAAGTCGAGCCCGCAGATCCGCTCCTTCGGCCTGGCGCCAGCCATGGCGGGTCAGACATTCTATGTCACCGATGAGGCCGCTCTTACTACCTGGGCCGCGACCGTGAACCATGATGGCAGCCTGTCCAACTTCCATCTGTTCGCAGAAAATGGCGGAGAGGGAGTAGCGGTGGACTCGCGCGGGAACGTCTATGTCGCTGCCGGCCAGATTTACGTTTACGACCCTTCCGGGAGGCAGATCGCCACCATTCAAGTCCCCGAGCGGCCCGTGCAGTTGGTTTTTGGTGGGCCCGACCGCCAGACACTCTTCATCCCCGCTCGGGGCTCGCTCTATTCAGTGCGGACACGTTATCCTGCGCGTTAGGAGCATGGCTCAAGCATAGCGTCAATGGTGGAGATTGCGTTGCCTGCCATTCGGCTGCTCGACAAACCCTGGAAATGAGCTAAATGATTTGAGTGTATGCTTACGCTTAAGAAGATCTGGTCAACAAGAGGTGGTCAATTCAAGCGCCCCCGGTTATCGCTCAACCTCATCCTCCTCATTTCACTCCTCCCGGTTGGCTCTGCTTTTGTCCAACAAGACTTCAGCAAGGTGCAGATGAAGCTCACCAAGGTGGGGGGAACCGTCTATATGCTGGAGGGAGCCGGCGGCAATATCGGGGTTTCTGTGGGAGAGGACGGAATCGTGCTGGTTGATGACCAGTTTGCACCGCTGGCTCCTAAGATTCGTGAGGCCCTCAAAGGCATCACGGACAAGCCGATCAAATTCGTGCTGAACACCCATTTTCATGGCGACCATACCGGTGGCAACGCCCAGTTCGGTGCGGAAGCCCCCATCATCGCCCAGGAGAATGTTCGCAAACGTCTAAAAGAAGGCGGAGTCGTTGCCGGAAGCGAAGCAAAACCGGCGCCCAAAGAGGCCCTGCCGGTGATCACGTTCAATGACCGTGCTACCGTCCACCTTAACGGCGAAGACATCCGGGCAATTCACTTCCCCCACGGCCACACTGATGGCGACAGCATCATTTTCTTACCGCAGTCGAATGTGGTGCATATGGGCGACGACTTCGTGACTTATGGCTTTCCATTCGTCGATGTGCGGAGTGGCGGGAGTGTCAGTGGCATGATTGCGGGGGTCGAGAAAGCCCTCAGCCTGGCACCACCGGACGTGAAGGTCATCCCTGGGCACGGCCCGCTTTCCACGCCGGAAGATGTGCGCAAATTCGTCCAGATGCTGAAGGAGACGCGGGCATTGGTAGCGCAGGCGGCCGACCAAGGCAAGAGCGCCGACCTAATGAAACAGGAGCATTTGTTGGCCAAGTACGAGCAGATGGGCAGAGGTTTCATCAAGACCGACGCCTGGATTGACCTCCTCTACGCCGAAGTGACGCAGAAGGTTGGCGACGCGACCGGCTACCAAAACCACGGCCACTTGGACGAGCGGAAGTAACACTACGAATGCTAAAGGTCCAAACAGGTAGCGCCATCACTCCACTGGACCTGTTTTGCTGAAGTTGGGCTCGCAGCGCCGAAGTCGTTCTTCGACGCGCCCCAAGGCTGCGTTCACTTGTCCAGTCTCTTGATCCGGACATTCCTGTAGCGTACGAACTGCTTGGTAAAATCGCCGCCGCCGTGGACCTGCAAGCCGATGCCGCCGGTGTCCGAATGCCGTTTTTGCGTCTCGGTCCACTCCATGAATTTCACGCCGTTGACCCAGGTTGTGATGGTGGGCGGATTGTTGACAATGCGGGCGCGCAGCTCATTCCACTGCCCGTGCCGCCAGAAAAAGGACCAGGACTCGGGCAGTACCGGCAGGGGCACCGGTGAGTTGGTTTGCGGAATGATGACGGTGACCTTGTCGGTGAAGCTGAAGTTCAGCACCGCCGGCTTCCCTCCGAGCCCCCCTTCGCCATACACGCCCATAAGGTTCCCATTCGCGTGATAGTCAATCATCGCCTGGTAAGCCGTGCCGTCCTCTGTGCTGCGCAGGAATAGTCCGCTGTCAGGGCCGAAATCGTTGTTCATTTCGAGCACGACCTCGTAGTCGCCGAATTGCTCGTCTGTGATCAGGATGCCGCCATTCCCGGGAATGTCCTGGCTGCCAACAATCGCACCGTCTTCCACGAACCAGCGGCCGCCCGTTTTGTGCTGGCTCGCCGAGCTATGGCCGGTTTTTGCGCTCGCGGGCCAGCCGTTGAGCGTCTTCCCGTCGAATATCGAGGTATAACCGTCAGGCAAAGCCGCTCGCGCGGGCGAGCTCGGTGCACAAGCCAAGGCAATCAGCAGAGGAAGGTTTGACCAAAAGAGCGTCTTCATAGTAGCGTCCTTCTAACGAATCCGCCCTGCCCACGTCAAGACCAGACCAAAGAATGAGAGTCTTTCGCCCAGCCCTGGCAAGGTCAGTGGGGTGCATTCAAGTCGCTTCAGATTCGGCATCTGGTGGCTTGACACCCCCTTGTTTCCGGTCAGATTTGCCGCCATGAACCTTAGTGCCTTGACAAGAGAACAGCGAGTAGCGACCAATTCCATCACGGCAGCCATTTGAACTATGCCCCCTCAACCAGTCGCTACGAAATCAGCCGGCCAAGCTATCGTGGCCTACTTCAAGGACTTCGGCGTGCTCAAGGAGACCGGCACAGAATACTGGGGTATCCAGATCGTCAATTTCCTCGATTGCACCTTCTACTTCGCGATGCTCACCATCGCCACCGTCTTTTTATCCGAGGACCTCGGCTTGAACGACAAACAGGCCGGCTATTCCACCGCCCTT
>Ga0224558_1001338_pt1 | contig 26120 bp, 26 predicted proteins | sample 714S32024metaG_FD_180682 | JGI IMG/M metagenome (GOLD analysis project Ga0224558, IMG submission 180682) | Peat soil microbial communities from Stordalen Mire, Sweden - 717 S3 20-24 | ecosystem: Environmental > Terrestrial > Soil > Wetlands > Peat | place: Sweden: Norrbotten County, Stordalen... | reverse complement strand
CCCGGTGTTGTCTCTAGGAAAAGCCAACCGCAGACGCCTGAGTCACCCTCGTCAAGGCCGCTCCAGTCAATGAGTTGCATCGGTTTTGGCTCCCGCGGAAACCCGCGCGCAAATGGGGGAAGATGAGTCCGGCAGACCAGCCCGGCCAGCACGGCGCAAGTAAGCGCGGAGAAAAGAACGCCTCCTCAGAGAAAGCCTGTCACGTTTCTCCAGGATTGAACCACTTGAGTTCAATGAGTTCCATGCACACAGTGACCGCCTGCCACTCACCAGCGCCTCCCGCGGATACCACTGGTCTCCATTGACAGGGATGACCGGATGGTTAGATTGAGGCTGGGATGACGAAGTTGAGTCCCACTTTCATCGGTGGTTTGCTCCTGTGCCTGGCCGTGCTGGCGCCAAGCACCGGCACGGGTGCCTCGCCTGACGATCTCAGCGATCAGAGGCGCTCCGAGCAAAAGCACTTCCTGGAATGCCTGGCTGCCGTTTACAGCCCCGCCTTTTGGTTCAGCTACAACGACTCGCTTTACTTCCAAACCAAGAACGAGGCCCAGGCGCACCAACTGGAAGCCATGAAAACCGCCCGGTCAAAGTACCTGGTCCTCACCAACCGGGAGGCAAGGTATGAGCTGGCCGCAAAGGGAATCGCCGCCAGCGGAGTCGGCGAAAGCTGGCAACGGAAAATCCTGCTGCCGTTCTCGACCACCAACCAGGACCTGACTCCCACGCTGGGCAGACCGCTGCGCATCCTTCCCAGATTCAAGGTGCTTCAGTCTCTGGCTGGGGGTGACGCGCTGTTGCAGGATGATCACGCCACTTACTTCGTGATGGACTTTGGCCGCGAGGCAGACGATGCTTCCGGCACCAACGCCCTCCTGATCAAAGAAGGAGTGAAATCCTATTCGGAGGGCGGGGACTTCAAGACAGTTGAAGCTTTCGCGAATGCCTCTCTCAGCAAAGAGGAGCAGGCCGCGCTGGATCGCGTGGCGGCTGCCTTCCGAAAGCTGGCCGCCTCCTTGGCACCGGAGACCGCTTCCCCGAAAGCCGCGCAGGAGTTTGCAGACTGCAAGGCCAGGGCGACGGACCGCAACCCTTACATGGAATACCTGCTGGCTGTGTGTTACTTGGATGGGAAAGGCACCGATAAGGACGAGAAGCTCGGCCTGGAATGGATGGAAAAAGCAGCCAAGAGCGGCTCGGGGGATGCCATATCATACCTGGAAAAGTCGGGACGCAGGACACCCTAGCCAGGGCAGTGGTTTCAGATGCAGGAAATGGAACGGATGCGCGTATCCGCACAACTGCGGATTGACCGAATCATCTGACGGGTGAGAATAGCAGCCTAGCGGACAGGCCGCGGCGATTGCCGCCGCGCAGCCGCACGATCAGCGCCCCGGAGGCGCAAATGAAGACAATGAAACAAAATGTCATAGCCCTCCTGAAGCGGCGAGGAGCCGCCCATTCCTCAAGCGGCCAAAGCATGGCCCGTCGCCAAGCGGACGTTTACCGCCTGGTGGTTTGTGCTGTCCTCGTGCAATGCCTGTTCTCGGGCCACGCAGCGGACGTTATCCCTGCCGGCGCGCCGAACAGCAAGCCCGCCCAGGCGCAAGAAAAGGCTGATCCGGTCCAGGGCCGCCAGATGCAGCGTTACAAGTCTTTCGTGCGCCAAGCTAGTTTACCTCCAATCAGAACTATCAACGTTCTGATCGAGGTCGGCAGCCTGGTTGAGATAGACGTCACTCGGCTGGCCCAAATCTCAGTCCAGGAGAAGGAAGCGCTGGCGGGCCAGTTCTCAGTCCCGATTGGTGTCATTAACAAACTGGTGGAAAGCGTTGCGAACAACTCACCGCCCTCTGCCGATCAGCTCGTCCAGGAACTTCGCACCGCCGTCATTGACTACAAATTCCTCCTAATTGAGTGGGACCGCTTCCATCCGCCGACAGAATCCCAGCAGACCAAGAGCGATGCTCTCGCAGCCCTGCAAGCCGGCGACCTTGCTAAAGCGTGGCAATTATATGATGGGCTGGATAGGCCGGGAGCGCCAGCAATCACGAGGCCAGCACCGCCGACCAACCTGCGAGTCGTCCTCGGACCGTAAGCGGCTGAGCGGCGTGCGAGGCTGCACGGCCAACCGGCTTCACCGTTTATCGCAAGCCGTTGATGGGGGGTAGGCGTGGCCCGCAGGGCATGAACATTTTCTTTTCTGGGTGGCTGCTTAACTCAAGTGCCCCCAAGGGATAGTGTCTGAAGAGCGTGAATGTATGTGTCAAAACCACAATCTGCGGGATGCGCTTGAGTCAAGCAGCCACCCAGATTTTCTTTTGTCGCGAGAGCCTCCTGTCTAACATCCGGCAATCTATGAAGAACTCCAACGCGGTCGTCCTAAGCGAATTGCTGTCGCCGGCGGCAATCAATTTGGATCTGAAAAGCGCGGACCGGGAGTCAGTGCTCGGCGAACTGGTCAATCAAATCCCGCAGCTCGCCCAGCAGCCCGAGGCACGGCAGACGTTGCTGCGCGCGTTGCATGAACGAGAACAACTGCACAGCACTGGCATCGGCGACGGCATCGCGCTGCCGCACTCGCGCAACGCTCTCGTGGGCCTGGTGGACCAGCCGATCATGATCTTTGGCCGACATAAAGAGGGAATTCCATATGACGCCATAGACAGCGTGCCCGCGCGGCTGTTCTTCCTGCTGGTCGCTCCGACCGTGACGCAGCATCTGGCGATCCTCGCCCGCCTAAGCCGCCTGCTCCGCGGTCCCAAGCTGCGCCAGAGATTGCTGGCCGCCGACAAGCCGGAGAACGTGATTGCGCTGATACGGGAGGAAGAGGCGAACCTATGAGCGTGAGACGTGGGACGTGAAGCGTAATGCGTGAGACCTGTTGCGTGTTCCGTGTTCCGTGCCGCCATTCGCAACCCATCCTCCTCACGTTTCACTCTTCACGTTTCACGTTTCACGCATCACTTCCCCTCTGAACCCCTGCTGCCGCAGCGCCTCAAACAACACCAGCGCGACACAATTAGACAGGTTCAACGAGCGGGCTTCGGTATTGAACATCGGGATGCGCAGCCAGCGATCGGGGTTTCGCTGCAGAACTGTCCTTGGCAGACCAGCCGTCTCCCGGCCAAAGATGAGGTAATCATCAGCCGCGAAACTGACTTCCGTGTAGAGTCGCGGCCCTTTGGATTCGACAAACCACAGGCGAGCCTCATCCGGAACCGCCTTCCGGAAAGTCGCCCAGCCAGGCCAGCGATGCCATTCGACGTGCCGCCAGTAATCCATCCCGGCACGCTTGAGTTGCGCGTCATCCAGCTTGAACCCGAAAGGTTCGATCAGGTGCAGGTGGCTCCTGGTGGCGGCACAGAGCCTCGCCACGTTACCTGTGTTAGGGGGGATTTCCGGTTCCAGCAGGACGACGTGCATAGAACACCTTCCACAACACCAGTCCGTGCGCCGGCGCGGTCATGCCGGCAGCCCGCCGATCCCGTTTCGCCAGCATACGCCTGACCTCATCGGCCGGGAACTTTCCCATGCCCACCTGCACCAGCGTTCCAACGATGCCGCGGCACATCTTGTAGAGAAATCCGTCGCCTTCGATGACGAACGTTAGCAACGGCCCGCGCCGTGTGAGGTCGCAACGCGTCAGCGTGCGGACAGTGGACTCTTTCGCGTAGCCCGGATTCGCCGCAAAGGACTGGAAGTCGTGCTTACCCACAAAGAAGGGGGCCGCGGCGCGCATCGCGTGCAGGTCGAGCAGGCGCGGCACATGCCAGGTCGTGTGCCTAAGGAGCGGATTCATCGCCGCGTGATTCCACACGAAGTAGCGATACTGCTTGCCCTCTGCGTTGAAGCGCGCGTGGAAGCTCCGCGGGGCACAGGCGGCGGCAAGGACCCGGATGTCCTCAGGCAGCCAGGCATTGAGTGCCAGCGCCAGCTTGCGCGCGGACATCCTGCGTTCGGCTCGCGGGATCTCGAAATGCGCCACCATGCCCAGTGCATGCACGCCCGTGTCGGTGCGGCTGGAACTGTGCACTCGCGGGCGGCTGGGAAACAGTTTCGCCAGCGCGGCCTCGACCTTCTCCTGCACGCCGGTGCCAATCTTCTGCACCTGCCAGCCTTCGTACTCGGTGCCGTCGTAGGCAATGGTGAGCTTGAATTTCAGGTTGTCTACTATGGCTCTCGATGCGCCCAAGCAAAAGAAGATAAATGCAGATAGGGTACCCGCTGCGAATGAGAACCTGTGTTGTTTCCTGGCATACGGGAGCATAATCAATGTATGAAACAGTTTACGGCCATTGTTCATCGTGGTGAGCCTGAAGAAGGGGGTTTCTGGGCGACGTGCTTGGAAGTGCCTGGTGCCAATGGCCAGGGTGAGACCAAAGAGGCGTGCCTCCCCAATCTCACCGAGGCGATTCAACTCATGCTCCAAAACGAAAGGGAAGAGGCTTTCCGACTCGACCCCGAGGCTGAAACGGCAGAACTGCTGCTGGCATGAGGCGCCGGGCGCTCCTCAGCCATCTGCAAGAAGACGACTTCGGGCCGGTGCGGGAAGGCGCCAGCCATTCGATTTGAACCAATCCCCAGATGGGCCGAAGGGAAGCGATCCCCCGGCACAACGACATCAAGAAACACCTCGCGCGCTCGATCTGCCGCCATCTGTCCGTCCCCGTTCCACCCGGCGACGGACGACTGGTTCAGTCTTGTGGTGGAAGCATCCACCACACTCACCCACGCATTCGCGTTGAGGTACCAGTTCAACCGCCCAGGCTATCCAGGTAACTCTGCAGCAAGATCGCCGCCGCCATCTTGTCCACCTTCTCTTTTCGTTTATTGCGGCGCACGTTACCCTGGATGAGCAGCCGGTTGGCCTGCGCCGATGTCAGGCGCTCGTCCCAGAACTTGATCGGCACACTCAAGGCGCCTTTGAGCACAGCCACGAACTCCTGAACTTTCTGGGCTGCAGGTCCATAAGTGCCGTCCATGTTTCGAGGCATCCCGACAAGGATCAGCTCCACTTCCTTTTCGTGAATCAGCTCCTTGAGCCGCGTCAGGAAATCGGCGAAAGGCTCCGCGAGTATATACTCCAGCGGCTGGGCGATCATCTTCAGCTCGTCGCTCACTGCAACGCCGATACGTTTGGTCCCATGATCAAGGGCAAGGATCCGCATGAGCGCAGTCTGCCGCAAACGACAGCTCAGGTCACAAAGAAAAATCGGCTTGGCGCCGCGCCCATGCGGCCGGCATGCGGATTGACGAGACGCCGAGGCGGTTAGCTCCTCCTAAAGCGTCTTCATCACCTTGGCGGCCGCCTTCACTGTGCGCTTGAGGTCCGCCGGGGTGTGGGCTGTGGACAAGAACCCCGCCTCAAATTGCGACGGCGCAAAGTAGATCCCTTCCGCCAGCATCCCATGAAAATACTTCCTGAACCGCTCCCGGTCGCTCTTCATCGCATCGGCCACGTTATGTACCGGTTCGCTCGTGAAGTAGCCGCAGAACATCGAACCGCAGCGGTTGAACTGCACCGCCACATCAGCCGTCTTCGCGGCGCTCTTCATTCCCTCTTCGAGCGCTGCGCCGAGTTCCTCCAACTTCGCGTAGGCATTGCTCGCCGCCAGCTCCTCCAGGGCCGCGATACCGGCCGCCATCGCCACCGGATTCCCGCTCAGCGTCCCGGCCTGATAGACCGGACCGACCGGCGCCAGGCAATCCATGATCTCCCCCCGCCCCCCAAACGCCCCCACCGGCAAACCGCCGCCGATAACCTTCCCGAAGCAACTCAGGTCCGGCGCGATGCCGAAGCGCTCCTGCGCACCGCCCTTGGCCAGACGGAAACCGGTCATGACCTCGTCAAACAACAGCAACGCGCCGTTGGCCGTCGTAATCTCGCGGAGGAACTCCAAATACCCATCCTTCGGCAAATACAGGCCGGCATTGCCCGGCACCGGTTCCACAATGATTCCCGCCACCTGATTCTTGTTCGCCGCGAAGGCTGCTGTTACCGCTTCCTGGTCATTGAAAGGCAGCGAAATCGTGTGCTGCGTGAACGCCGCCGGCACCCCGGCGCTGTCGGGATTCCCGAAGGTGAGCGCCCCCGAGCCCGCCTTGACCAGTAGCGAATCCGCGTGTCCGTGATAGCAGCCGTCAAACTTGATGATCTTGTCGCGCTTCGTGAATCCGCGCGCCAGTCGGATGGCCGACATCGTAGCCTCGGTGCCCGAGTTGCACATCCGCACCTTCTGCACGCTCGGCACCCATGAGCAAATCATCTTCGCCAGCGTGACTTCGAATGGGTTCGGTATGCCAAAGCTCGTGCCGTCCTGCGCCGCCGCTCGCACCGCCTTGATGATCTTCGGATGCGCATGGCCAAGTATGGCCGGCCCCCAGGTGCCTACGTAATCAATATACGCGTTACCATCCACGTCCCACACCCGAGCGCCCTTGGCCTTGTTGACGAAGAACGGCTGGCCGCCCACGGCGCGAAACGCCCGCACCGGCGAGTTCACGCCGCCGGGGATGTATTTCACCGCCTCGGCAAAAAGCTGCTCGGATTTGGCTCGCAAGGTCATGGCAGCATTCTCAGGAGAACCAACCTGAGGGTCGAGGGCAAAAGTGGCTCCTTGCGAGATTAGAGCTTTGGCAAGCCGCCGCGTTTATGGCTAAATCGAGCCGTGAGGCACAGCATCAAATACCGCCTGCCCCGCAAACGGAAAAGATCGCGAAGCCCCTTTCTCTGGCTGTTTGTGATGGTCGGGCTGAGCGTGGCCGGCTGGATTTGGTGGCAATCCCGCGAGACCACTCCGCCTGTTCCAAATCCAAAGACCACCCCCGCACCACGGACGCTTCCGGCCGTGCCTCAACCCAAACCAACGCCGCCAAAAGTGCAACCCCAGGTGCCGCAGCCGGTCATCCCGGTGCCCCTGTCGCGCCCAATCCCGAAGCCCAGCCCCGAATTACCTCCACTCGGAGGATTCCCGCGCCCGGTCCAGAACGTTTTCGAAGCCCAACTGGCCCTGGCACGCCTCGGCATTTCCTCCGGCTCCATCGATGGCCGCATCGGTCTGCAGACCCGCGCCGCGTTGCGCGCATTCCAGCAGAAAGAACGCCTGCCTGTCACCGGCGGGCTGGACCCGGCCACCAAGGAGCGTCTGCTCCTCGCCACTGCACCCTATGCCACCTACACCGTCACCACCAACGACCAGGCGCGACTGCAGCCCCTGAGCCCCACTTGGCTCGGGAAATCCCAACAGACGGCGCTCGACTATGAAACGATCTTGGAGTTAGTCGCTGAGAAAAGCCACTCCCACCCGAGCCTCATCCGCCAGCTCAATCCATCCGTAGATTGGGCGAATGTCGCCGCAGGCACGACCTTGCAAGTGCCGGAGGTCGCCTACGCCGACCCTGGCGCCAAAGCCGCTTTCGTTACCATCAGCCTGGACGGTAAAGTCCTGGAAGCCTTTGACGCGAACACCAATCTGCTCGCGCACTTCCCGTGCAGCATTGCCCGGCGCGTCGAGAAGCGGCCCGTCGGCGAGCTCCACGTCGCCGCCATCGCCCCGAACCCCAACTACACCTTCGACCCGGACCTGTTCCCCGAATCCGCCGAGGCCCGTCAACTCAAGGCGAAGCTCATCCTACCCCCCGGGCCGAACAACCCGGTCGGCGTGGCGTGGATCAGCCTGGACAAACCGGGCTATGGCATCCACGGCACCCCCAGCCCGGAGCAAGTGGGCCGCACCGAATCACACGGTTGCTTCCGGCTCGCCAATTGGAACGCCGAGCACCTCATCAAGCTGGTCTGGGTCGGGATGCCCGTCTACGTGGAGCCGTGAGAAGTGTCAACGCGGAGATTCCATCCCACTTGTCCCGGAGCGCCGGCATATTGCCGGCTTAAACGCCCCAAAGGCTCTCAGCCCCCAACCTGCCCGTGCCCCGATTACGACGCTGAGCATCTCCGGAACCCACTCCAGGGTGTGTTGCCGAATTCCCTTACGCGCTCAAAGGTAGGGCGCGCAGTCCCCTGCGCGCCGCCGTAGAATCCCCAAAACTGCACATTTCGGCCATTCTGGGATGCTCCCGGCGCGAATGGAGTGCATGCCCTGCCAACCCAGCCAGTTGGGCAACACCCCGTCCAGTCCGACAGTGCAGGTTTACAAACCGGCCTCCCCGTATAACATGCTGCCCTCGTGCATGAACTTGGCTTGAGCGCTCGGCTGAAGCTCACGGTCCGCGGCGCAGTCCAGGGCGTGGGTTTCCGCCCCTTCATTTACCGGCTCGCCACCAGTGCCGGGCTTACCGGCTGGGTCAACAATTCTGCTCAAGGCGTCTTCATCGAGGTCGAAGGCCCCCGCGCGGCGCTCGAGACATTCCTCCTCCGCCTCGAATCGGAGAAACCCCCGCGCAGTTCCATCCAGAGCCTCGAAGCCTCCTGGCTCGACCCGGTCGGTTATGCCGCCTTTGAAATTCGCCCGAGCGAACCCGGCGGCGCCAAAACCGCTCTCGTGCTCCCGGACATTGCGACCTGCCCCGATTGCCTGGCCGAAATCTTCGACCCGCACAACCGCCGCTACGGCTACCCGTTCACCAACTGCACCAACTGCGGCCCGCGCTTCAGCATCATCGAATCGCTCCCCTACGACCGCGCCAACACTTCGATGAAGCGCTTCAGCATGTGCCCAGAGTGTCAGGCTGAGTACAACGACCCGCTCGACCGCCGCTTCCACGCCCAACCCAACGCCTGCCCCGTCTGCGGCCCGTACATCGAGTTGTGGGACCGCAAAGGAAAGACCTCGCCGAACCAGCCTCGGGAATCCGCGCACAGCCGCGAAGCCCTGTCCGCCGCCGCAGAAGCCATCCGCCAGGGCAAAATCGTCGCCGTGAAAGGCCTCGGCGGCTTCCACCTCATGGTAGCCGCGCACAATGACGACGCTGTCCGCCGTCTCCGCAAATTAAAGCACCGCGAGGAAAAGCCCTTCGCCCTGATGTTCCCCTCGCTCGCGTCCGTCAAAGCTTCCTGCGAAGTCTCCCCGCTCGAGGAGCGCCTCCTCCGCTCCCCCGAATCCCCCATCGTCCTCCTCCATGTTCACGCATCACGCATCACGCATCATGCTCCCCCCCTCTCCCCCTTCCTCGCCCCCGGCAACCCCTACCTGGGCGTCATGCTCCCCTACACCCCCTTGCACCATCTGCTCATGTCCGCGCTCGGCTTGCCCGTCGTCGCCACGAGCGGCAACCTCAGCGACGAGCCTATTTGCACCGACGAGCACGAAGCCCACGAACGCCTTGGCGGCATTGCCGATTTGTTACTCGTCCACAACCGCCCCATCGTCCGGCACGTGGACGACTCCATCGCTCGCGTGATGATGGGCCGCGAACTCGTCCTGCGCCGCGCCCGCGGCTACGCACCGCTTCCTATCTCGCTCCCGCCTTCAATTGGCAATCGGCAATCGGCAATCGGCAATTCGGTCCTGGCGGTCGGCGCCCACCTGAAGAACACCGTCGCCCTCTCCGTAGGCCGCCAGGTCTTCATCAGCCAGCACATCGGCGACCTGGAAACCGCCCAGTCCTTCGATGCCTTCCGCCGCGTCATCGCCGACTTCCAGAATCTCTACGATTCCCGCCCCACCCTAATCGCCGCCGACGCGCACCCCGACTACCTCTCCACCCAGTATGCCCACGACCTCATCTCTCGTGGCAGCCGACCCAAGAGCGTGTCGCCCAAGCAAGTAGCGCAGACTTCCCAGTCTGCTGTATCGCAGGTTTCCAAACCTGCGCAGTGTGATTGCCCCGCCATCCCAAGGTCGCCCGACACGGATGTCTGCGATACAGCAGGTTTGGAAACCTGCGCTATGCGTGGCCAGCAAGCGCGTAAGGAGGCTCTGAGCCCCGCCCCTCGCCCCTCGTCCCTCGCCCCTCAACTCATCCTCGTCCAACACCACATCGCCCACGTCCTCTCCTGCATGGCCGAAAACGAGCTCGAGCCTCCGGCCCTCGGCGTCTCCTGGGACGGCACCGGTTACGGCCTCGACGGCACCGTTTGGGGTGGCGAATTCTTCCTCGTCACAGAAACCTCTTGCGACCGCGTGGCCCATCTCCGCCCCTTCCGCCTCCCCGGTGGCGACGCCGCAGTAAAGGAGCCCCGCCGTACCGCCCTAGGCCTGCTCTACGAAATGTTCGGCGAAGCAGCCTTTGCCAAGACAAACCTCGCCCCCTTGCAAGCCTCTTCCCCCTCCGAGTTAGGACCGCTAAAGACCATGCTCGCCCGCCGCTTCAATTCCCCGCAAACCTCCAGTGCCGGGCGCCTCTTTGACGCCGTAGCCTCCCTCGTCGGCCTGCGCCAGCAAGTCCGCTACGAAGGCCAAGCCGCCATGGAACTGGAATTTGCATTGGAGGCCGCCGAGCCAACCAGTGAAGCCTACGATTTCTCCATCCTCCCGCTTCACGCATCACGCATCACGCATCACCCCCCCCTCCTCCTCGACTGGTCCCCTATGGTTGAAGCCCTCCTTTCCGACCTAGACCACCGCGTCCCAATCCCCCTCATCTCCGCCCGCTTCCACAATGCCCTCGCCGAAGCCATCGTCGCCGTCGCGAAACAGGTCGGCCAACCGCGTGTCGTCCTCTCCGGCGGCTGCTTCCAGAATCGTTACCTGACCGAGCGCACCGTCCAGCGCCTGCAGGAAGAAGGCTTACGCCCCTACTGGCACCAGCGCATCCCCCCCAACGACGGTGGCATCTCCCTGGGCCAGGTCATCGCTGCCCTTCGCCAAATCAACTCACCGCGTCCCGCCTGATCCACGCATGAGTTCGCGATAAAGTCAGCACACGGCCATCACCCCCCCACACCCGACCTTCCGCCCATTGGATGTTCGATGTTGGATGTTGGATGTTCCCAGCTCCCTCCTTCACCGCCTCTTGGGGTCTTGGGCTTTGGACTTTAGACTTTAGACTTTAGACTTCAGACTTCCCTCACGCATCATTGCCCCCCCGCCCTACTCCGTGTATGCTCAAGACTGATGTGTCTCGCTATTCCAGGTAAAATCACCAGCATCAGCGGCGAAGACCCCCTGATGCGCACCGGCAAAGTTGACTTCGGCGGCATCCTTAAGGAAGTTAGCCTCGCTTACGTCCCTGAAGCCCAGATCGGCGATTACGTCATCGTCCACGTCGGCTTCGCCCTCAGCCGGGTTGATGAAGCCGAGGCCCAGCAGGTCTTCGAATATCTCCGCGAGATGCAGGAGTTGACCGAGCTTGAAGATAGTAAGGCAGGCATCCCGCCTGCCGCCCAAGCCCCCTCTCCCCCTCCACCCGCCACCGCCGCCGCATGAAATACCTCGACGAATATCGCGACGCCGAGGCCGCACACAAATACGCGCACGAAATCGCCCGGATCACCACCCGCCCCTGGTCGATCATGGAGGTCTGCGGCGGCCAAACGCATGCTATAGTCAAATTCGGCCTCGACGAGCTGCTGCCCCGCCAAATCACGCTCATTCACGGTCCCGGCTGCCCAGTCTGCGTCACGCCCCTCGAGCTGATTGACAAAGCGCTACAGATCGCCGGAAGGCCCGAAGTGATCTTCTGCTCGTTCGGCGACATGCTCCGCGTGCCCGGCAGCACCACCGATTTGCTCTCCGTCAAAGCCACCGGCGGGGATATCCGCATCATCTACTCGCCCGTGGACGCCGTTAAGCTCGCAGAACAGAACCCAGCCAAAGAAATCGTCTTCTTCGCCGTCGGCTTCGAAACCACCGCCCCCGCTACCGCGATGGCCGTCTATCAAGCCGCTCAAAAGGGCCTCAAGAACTTTTCCCTGCTCGTTTCGCACGTCCTGGTGCCGCCCGCTATGGAGGCGATCCTGAGCGCCCCTGACCGACGCGTGCAGGGCTTCCTTGCCGCCGGCCACGTCTGCACCGTAATGGGTTTCGAAGAATATTTCCCCATCGCCGCGAAGTATCACGTGCCCATTGTGGTGACCGGCTTCGAGCCCCTCGACATCCTGCAAGGAGTCCTCATGTGCATCCAGCAGTTGGAATCCGGCCGCGCCGAAGTCGAAAACCAATACAGCCGCTCCGTCCGCCGCGAAGGCAATCGCCCCGCGCAGCAACTAATCCGAGAGATCTTTGAGGTCACCCCCCGCAAATGGCGCGGCATCGGCGAGATCCCCCGAAGCGGCCTCGGCTTGCGTGCCGCCTACGCCGCCTTCGATGCCGAACGCAAGTTCGGCGTAGCCGGCCTGCGCGTCGAAGAACCAACCGAATGCCTCAGCGGCCTGGTCTTGCAAGGCAAAATCAAGCCCCACGAATGCCCCGCCTTCGGCACCCGCTGCACCCCCGAGCACCCCCTCGGCGCCACGATGGTCTCCTCCGAAGGCGCCTGTGCTGCCTACTACCTCTATCGCCGCGAACCCGCCACCCGGGCCGCGTGACCCAGTTCAAACCCCCACCCGCAACAAACCAGACTCATGCACCAGACCAGTTTCTCGACGTTCTTGCTGGGCAACCGCGCGGAGAGAGAAATCCGAACCCCGAACCCCGAAACCCGAAAGAAGGCCGAACGCCGAAACCCGCAAGCTACGGGTGAAGAGGCCAGTTCCAGAGGCGGCTATTCGGGGCTGTTAGCTGGCTTTGTTGGCCTGATCTCTCGCAAGCGCCCTGTTCCGCGAAGGGCGCTCGCTTTCTTCGGATTTCGGATTTCGGCCTTCTTTCGGACTTCGGACTTCGGACTTCGGACTTCCTAACCCCCTCCATGCCCACCACCCCCGACTTCACCTCATCCTGTCCGCTCCCCATCCAGGACTACCCCCACGTTCTGTTAGGCCACGGCGGTGGCGGCAAGCTCATGCACCAGCTCATCAGCAAGCTCTTCGTGCCCGCCTTCCGCAACCCGATGCTCGAAGCCCAGCACGACGCCAGCGTCTTCAACATCGCCGGCCAGCGGCTTGCCTTCACCACCGACTCCTACGTCGTGCGCCCCCTCTTCTTTCCCGGCGGCGACCTCGGTTCCCTGGCCGTGCACGGCACCGTCAACGACCTGGCGATGGCCGGCGCCCGCCCGCTCTACCTTAGTGCCGCCTTCATCATTGAAGAAGGCCTCCCTATGGAGACCCTCTGGAAGATCGTCACCTCGATGCAGCAGGCCGCCCAGAACGCCGGCGTGCAAATCATCACCGGCGACACCAAGGTCGTAGATAAAGGCAAAGGCGACGGCCTCTTCATCAACACCGCCGGCATAGGCATCCTCGAACACCCGCTAAAGATAGCCCCCCAAAGCGTCCAGCCCGGCGACGCCATCCTCGTCAGCGGTGACCTCGGCCGCCACGGCATGGCGATCATGGCCGTCCGCGAAGGACTGTCGTTCGAGAGCGCCATTGAGAGCGATTCCGCCTCCCTGGCAGTGCCCGTTCTGCAACTCCTGCGCGCCGGCATCGACATCCACTGCCTCCGCGACATCACCCGCGGCGGCCTGACCAGCGTGCTCAACGAAATCGCGGAAGCCGCCAACCTCGCCCTGCACGTCGAGGAAAAGCTCATCCCGGTCCGCGAGGACGTCCGTGCCGCCTGTGAAATCCTCGGCCTCGATCCCTTACAAGTCGCCTGCGAAGGCCGCTTTGCCGCCTTTCTGCCCCCGCACGACGCCGACCGCGCGCTGGAAATCCTGCGTGCCCACCCCACCAGTGCCGGTGCCTGCATGATTGGCAAGGTTTCCGACCAACGCTCCCCCAAAGTGCTGCTGAAAAGCACCATCGGCACCCAACGCATCCTCGACATGTCCACCGGCGAACAACTCCCCCGTATCTGCTAGTGCTTGGTTGTCGGAATGTTCCGCCGCATGAAGGCGCATGGCCCGCCCGAGGATTGTAGGCCGCGTGCCCCCACGCGGCATTATGGCTAACCCCTGCAATAAGGTGCCACTGCGTTCTGTTCGATTTTGTTCTTGCATGTTCCATATCGTTCCTTAACATACCCGTATATGGACCGGCCCGAACTCAAATCCGACCCTCAGCAATTGCACGCCCAAGCCGAAAAAGAACCTAGCCGTCGAGGTTTGGACGAATACACCGACACAATCCAGGTCCTGAAGGAGGACAAAGGCTTCTCCTACCGTGAAATAGCCGCTTGGTTCCAGCAGCGCGGCCTGAACGTTGATCACAACGCCGTCTGGCGTGCCTATTCCAAGACCCTCTCCAAGTACGGTGGCTCCGCCCGAAACGAACAACTCGAACAATCCGAACAAAGCCCCCCTCCAGAAGACGCCAAGCTTTGGTTGTAGTATCCAAGGCCAGGCAGTTCCGAACATCTTTTCCATACGACCAAAAGGTCCTTCCCCATCCCCAGCCTCCGCCCCCAATCTCAGCACCACCCCCAAGCCAGTGGTAGGCTATCAGTTGCTTAAATCCATGATAGTTCCCTAATCGTTCCATAATAGATCCCTGATAGGTCCGTAATATCTCCATACTAGATCCATATTGATTCCAAGATTGTGCTTCTAGTACAGTTGGCCATCTATTCCGGCATCTCGCTCATCTTGTCGCATTTCGGATTTTGGGTTTGTTTCGCTTCGTCCTCGTGGAATCGCACGCAACGTGGCCTCAATCTCGACACCACGAAATGCACGCACCACACGAAACCGCTCTGCTTTCGTGTATTTCGTACTACTATCCGTGAATATCCTCCCAGCCTGCGCAAATCTCTCATGCACCTGCGCATCGGCTATTTGCTATTGGGTATCGGCTATTCTTGGTCGCGGCCAGGGAACAGGCGGACCGTCTGACCTAACCCTTCGGCACAATAGCGCTCGTCTGTTTCGGGAGGTCATCCCAGCCGTTGATTTGCTGCTGCGTGCGAATACACACGCGCGTCCCGGCTTTTGGCACGCCATACCGGGCCACGTAGATGTCCGTGATTTCGCTCACGCCGCCAACCGGTTCTGGCAAGAAGCCGAGGATGTTGAAGTGCCGAACGAAGTATTTGCCCGCGCTGCAAGGGGCCGCGCCGTACACAATTGTATGCTCGGCCGGCGTGCTGGGGACACTGAGCTTGAGAGTAATCGTGCCGCGCGTGTTGCTGATCGTCAGTTCGCCCACTGGGTTCGAGCCAAACTCCGGGACCTTGGGCGGAACATCGAATTGGTCTAAGCGGATGGCGGTGCGAGCGCAATTAATCTTAATGAAGAGCTGGCACCCGGTAAGGCGAGCGGACTTGCCCAGCCGGGGCCGGGAATGGACGTCCTCGGCGGCGAGCATCCAGGCTCCGCGTTGTTCCTCGGTGAGCACGCGCCAGCGCGCCGAGACGCGGGCCAGGTTCGAGCGTATCGTCATCTGTGCCTCGGTCTTGGGGTCCTTGGGCTTAACGTATTGCCGCTGGATCTGACCGTAGCGCGTCGCCATATTGACGGTAGTGCCGACTTTGCCGGACTGCGGGACATCGAGTTTCTTGGCCATAAAGCATGCCGGGCTCGGCCCGCTGCGATCTTCGTCATTCGCGCGCCAGCCGCCGGGGCACTTCATCATCACCCCACCAGCCCGATGCCTGATGAAATCATGAAAGCACTCCAAGGCGCAACTCTGTTCCGCAGGCTTGCCTGCCAGCGCCACATGTCGTAGGGAATAGCCATGAGGATCACATGCAGTCGCCTCGCACCAAATCAACAAGCGCCTTCAGCCTGATCGAGCTTCTCGTAACCATCGCCTGCGTGCTGGTAACGGTGGCAATCTTCTTGCCCACCCTGGCAAGATCAAAGGCACGGTCCTCGAGGGTGGGCTGCACCAATTGCCTCAAGCAAATCGGGCTGGGGTTTCGGACCTGGGCCTTAGACAATGACGGTCTTTTCCCCATGCGGGAGTCCATAACTAATGGAGGAACCATGGAGCTTGTCTCCAGTGGATCGGTCTCTCCCCATTTTCAAGTGATGTCCAACGAGTTGAGCACTCCCAGGATACTGGTTTGTCCCAACGATACCCACAGAACGTATGCGACCAACTTCGGCACCGATCTGAATGACACAAAGCTAAGCTACTTCATCAACGTCGATTCCGTTGAAGGAAACGGCTCTAGTCTTTTGTGCGGTGACCGGAATCTCACCAATAAGGCCCCGGCTGGCCGCCGTTTCGTTTGCCTCTCCGGTACCCACGCGATCGGCTGGACCAGGGAGATCCACGAAAAAAAGGGAAACCTCTGCTTCGCGGATGGAAGTGTGATTGGTTTCAGAAACGGCGCTGTTGGCTCAGCCGTGCATATACCTGATGGCTTCACAAATCGTCTGGCGGTTCCGTAGCTGCCGCGACGATGCCTTCGCGACTCGGGCGATGAACGTCCTTTACCCGAAGATCCCCTTCGCCTCTTTGCCAGCCATGCTTGCCCATGCGGCGGGCGGAGCCGTCCTCGCGGGTTTGTACGGAATTGTTCACGACCAGCTAACCTATTCAATTTCACCTGAGTACTTCACCCGGTTGAAGTTCCCGCAATTTCATCACGCCGACTTCGGGCTGCCGGCTCGGGTCCTCGTCGCGGAGATCGGCTTCCTGGCCACGTGGTGGGTCGGATTTATTGCTGGTTGGTTCATGGCCCGGATCACCGTGCCCACTTTCTCCCGCGCCGCGGCAATTCGTCATACTGCTTGCGGATTCCTGATCGTCCTCGCCTGTGCGTTTGGGGCTGAGATCGTCTGCTACGTATTGGGACTTTTCCACGGGTCAGATTATTCGACGTGGCAGAGCATGGCATCCACTCTGGGAATCGTGGACCTGCCGAGCTTCGTCCGGGTCGCTTACATCCACAATGCGGGTTACCTCGGCTGTCTGATTGGCCTGATCCTCGCCATCATCTACGTCCGCAAACAAAAACCGTAGAGGACCACCGCATTCCACGACACTGCGCTCATTCGGGAGCAGCGTAAGGCGCGACAGCGTCTTGGGCTGCGTCGGCCCCCTGGCGCTTTCCCTTTCCCCCGAGTAACCCGTGTCAAAGCTGGGCCACACTTCGCTCCCTGCCCTAGTCCGAAGCCCTGTACCAGCAGCCCCTGGTCCCACCCGCAAAAAGCCCAGGACGAGGCGTCCTGCGCCAGGAGCCCCCACCCAGTGCTGATTTCCTTACTGACTCCGTCCCGTGTCGCGCAGAGCCATCGACGGATTAAGCACGGCCTGGGATTCGGAACCCGCCATAGCCTGGTGCATTAAGTCAGGACACAGGTCAACGCCACCTGGCCACTCCACACACCCAAAATCAGCATTCACGGTGACGGCGTTGAAGATGCTTGGTTCAAGCAGCTTCAGAAACACGCCACCCCGGCGTTGGGGTTCGACGGCAAAGATCCCAGCCAAGCCATCGCTGAACATGACCTGCAGCCGGCAGCCCGGCAACGGATGAGCCGAAACAACGCGAACCATGTCCTTACACTACTCCAGCGGCGGGATTTTGGAAGGCTCTTGATTTGTGCTGGCTTGTTCCCAAGCCCGATGGAGTTCCTCCCGGTGCAAAGCCGCCCATTCCAGCACCAGCGCAAGCCCTCGGCGGCTCATGTGCCCTTCAATAACTTCCAGCGTGTTTATGTCCACCTGAACTTGCTCGTCTTGATAGACCGCATGAAAGTGCGGCGGTGGGTGGTCGCCATAGAACATGCGAATGATGATCCCATAGAACCGACTAAGTTCAGGCATGGGAATAGACTAATTGTCCCTTCAGGCACCGCAACATTTTGCTTCCCGGCACTGCCGCTTTGCCACACGCTGGCGCCCAGGATGCAGAAGGAGACCACGCTTGCCCTGTTGCAGCGAATGCTCGGTCCGGCCGCGCAATTCCGCCAGGGGCAATGGGAGGCCATTGACCTGGCCGCCAACCAGCGTCAGCGGTTGCTCGTCGTCCAACGCACCGGCTGGGGCAAGAGTGTCGTCTATTTCCTGGCCGCCAGGATTCTTCGCGATGCCGGGGCCGGCCCCACGTTGCTCATCAGCCCCCTGCTCTCCCTCATGCGAAATCAGATTCTGGCCGCGGAGAAGCTGGGCATACGCGCGGAAACCATCCATAGCCAGAATCTCGAAGACTGGGCGCGGGTCGAAGCCGCCCTCCAGGCCAACCAGGTGGATGTGCTGATGGTTTCGCCAGAGCGGCTGGGCAACGCGGCCTTCCTCAAGAAGCTGCTGCCGCTCATCCAGGGCAGCATCGGCATGTTCGTCGTGGATGAAGCCCACTGCATCTCGGACTGGGGGCATGATTTCCGTCCCGACTACCGCCGCATCGTGCGCATCTTGCGCCTGTTGCCGGCCAACGTCCCGGTGCTCTGCACCACCGCCACGGCCAACGACCGCGTCGTGCAGGACATTGAAACCCAAATCCCTGCTCTGCATGTGTTGCGAGGTCCCCTGGTCCGCCATTCGCTCAGGCTCTACAACATCAAGCTGGAAGATCAGGCCGACCGACTGGCCTGGCTGGCACACTTCCTCCCGCAATTGCCCGGCAGCGGCATCATCTACACGCTCACGGTCCAGGACGCGCGGCGCGTCGCGCAATGGCTCAAGCGCCGCGGCATCGCCGCACGCCCCTACCATGCCGATCTGGAGTCGCACGAGCGCATCGAGGCCGAGCAACAGCTCCTAAGCAACGAAGTGAAAGCCCTGGTTGCCACCGTCGCGCTGGGCATGGGGTTTGACAAACCGGACCTCGGGTTCGTCATCCACTTCCAGCGGCCCGGATCGGTCGTCGCCTATTACCAGCAGGTGGGCCGCGCCGGACGTGCGGTGGATTCAGCCTTTGGCATTCTCCTGAGCGGGCGCGAGGACGACGAGATTCAGGAATACTTCATTCACAGCGCCTTCCCGCCGCTGGAGGTGATGACGGCCATGCTGGCGGTGCTCGGCAAGGCGGGAACGCTGACCCTCGACCAGATTGGCGCCGAGCTGAACTACGGTCGTGGGGCGATGGAGAAAGCGCTGAAGCTGCTCGAGGTAGATGGCGCCGTTGAGCACGACCAGGCTGGCTACACGCGCACCGCCAATCCGTGGCATCCGGACGCCGCGCGGTACGAGCAGGTCACCCGCCGCCGCTACGCGGAGCTGGCCGAAATCAAACGCTACGTCGAGCATCCCGGCTGCCTGATGGAGTTCCTGGCGCGCGCACTGGATGACCCGGCAGCCGCGCCGTGCGGCAAGTGCATGAACTGCGCTCGCCAGACGCAGCGGCGTTCGGCGCCCGCAGACCTTGCACAGGCGGCGGTGGATTTCCTGCGACACGATGCGCTAGTGCTGGAGCCCCGCCGCTTCTGGCCCAGCCCGGTGCTCGGGGAGATCTACCAGGTCTTGCCCGACGCGCTCGATCGCTACGAAAATGGCCGGCCCAAGATGATTATCCCGGAGCGGCTGCGCCCGCAGACCGGCCGTGTGCTCTGCTGTTACGGCGATGCCGGCTGGGGCCGGGAGGTCGCGCGCGGCAAATATGAGACCAGCCGCTTCAGTGACGCGCTGGTGACAGCGGCGGCGGAGCTGATCCAGCGAGATTGGCAGCCCGCCCCCGCGCCTCAATGGGTAACCGCCGTGCCGTCGCAGCATCACTCGCAACTCGTGCAGGATTTTGCGCAGCGGCTCGCGGCGAGTCTCGGCCTGCCCTTTGTCGCAGCCCTGCGCGAGAGCCACGGCAAGCGGCCCCAGAAGGAGATGCGGAACAGCGCCCAGCAGTTGCGCAACGTACTCAAGGCCTTTCGAGTCACGGCAGCGCCTGCTTTGGGTCCGCCCGGCGCCGAACCCGCCGCCGCTGGATTGGCGGGAGTCTTTCAGCAACTGGCCCGGCGCTTGACTTCAACTCTGGGTGTCGGGGTAACGCTGCCCGCCGTCCCGGTCCTATTGGTGGATGACATGGTGGATTCGGGATGGACGCTGACGTTGGCGGCGGTATTGTTGCAACACCACGGCAGCGGCCCGGTCTATCCGTTTGCCCTGGCGAAGGCCTCACCCCGCGGCGGGTAGGATGAGTTACACGGGTTACAAAAGTCACATGAGTTGCAACTGTTCAGGTAGTGGGGCAGGCGTCTCGCCTGTCAAGCGGGCGTCCCGCCCTCGACGATTCCGACGCGAGCGAGACGCCCGGGACGACAGGCGAGACGCCTGCCCCACTACCTGGCGGCATGAACGGGAACAATGACTTGAATCAGTTGCCAGAGCTACATGGATAACATCGGATGAAATGAACGTTAGTGATTACCTCAACGACGATGGGCTGGTGGTGCTGACGCTGTGCTCGGCCTTTGCCCTGCCCGAAGCGGGCGGAGCCGGCGAGCCCGCGCCATTCACCTTGTCCGAGTGGAACAGACTCGCGCGGCAAATCCACGACTCTCCGTTGAAACAGCCGGCGGCGCTCGCTGGCCGCACTGCCGATGAACTGGCCAAGGACCTTTGTCTGCCTCCGGATGATGCGGAGCGCGTCGCCCGCCTGCTCGACCGCTCCGGCCGGCTCGCCCTCGAACTGGATGGGCTCTTCTCGCGCGGCCTCTGGGCCGTGACGCGGATGGATGCCCAGTATCCGAAGAAACTGCGCGACACCCTGAAGCATCAGGCGCCAACCGTGCTGTTCGGCGCCGGCGAGCCCCAACTCCTCTCCCGTGGCGGCATCGCCGTCATCGGCTCGCGAAACATTGATGAAGCTGGCACGGCCTTCGCCCAGGAAGTCGGGCGCAGAGCCGCTGCCGCCCGCGTGCCGGTCGTGTCGGGTGGCGCGCGCGGCACCGACCGGCTGGCCATGGGAGCCGCCCTCGACGCCGGTGGCGTTGCCTTCGGTGTCCTGGCCGACAGCCTGGAGCGCACCGTCCGCCAGCCCGACCTGCGCCAGTTGTTGCTGGACGGCCAGTTAGTGCTGCTGACCCCTTACGCGCCCACAGCCGGCTTTTCCGTCGGTGCGGCCATGGGCCGCAACAAGGTGATTTATGGCTTGGCGGATTTCGCCGTGGTGGTCAGTAGTGACCACCAAACCGGCGGGACCTGGGCCGGCGCCGTCGAGGCTCTCAAAGCTGCCTGGTGTCCGGTATTCGCGCGCGAGGGCGCCAACGTGCCGAAGGGAAACCGGGAACTGCTCAAACTGGGCGCCGCCCCGTTGCCTGAAGGCGACCTCCGCGCCACCGATAACCTCGCCGACTGGCTCCGCGATCATGCTAGGACAAAGCCGGCAGAGAGGGACCTATTCAGTTAGGGGCTGGGTTTTCGGCAGGTGGGCGCTCAGGCCGGCGTCGCACCGAGTTGCCGTTTGCGCCTGGGCGGTCTCCAGCAACTGGTCGTTGGCGGGGAGGTTGGCGCGGCTGGCGGGGGGGTGCCAGAGGTGATAGCAGATGGCCCAGCCGCGGACATCCAGGCGGCGGGCGCCGGCATTCATCAGGCGGACGGCCAATTCGGAATCCTCCCGGCCCCAGCCGGTGAACGCTTCGTTGTAGCCGTTGACCTTGATGAGGTCGTCGCGCCAGATGGCGAGGTTGCAGCCACGTATGCCGCGCAGGTCTAACCAGTAGCGGCGGGCGGGCCAGGGCCAGCGGTAGGCGTGTTTGAGGCCGCGAAGCTGGCGGCGAAAGAGCGCGCGGCGACGGTCGGCGGTGAATTCGCCCAGGCCAAAGAACGACGCCCCGGCTTGCTCAATCAACGCACGGTGGCCCTGCACGAACGTACCCGGCCGCGCCAGCCGCAGGTGATCGGCAACAAAGGCGGGGTGGGGAACGGTGTCGCCGTCGAGGAACACGAGGTAGGCGCTGGCGGCCCGGGCGATGGCGAGGTTAAGGATGCGCGCGCGGCGGAAGCCGGTGTGCTCCTGCCAAACCCGGGCGCACGGGAAAGGCTGCTTGGCCGCCCAGGCTTCAAAGGCGGCGCGGGTCTGGTCGTCGGAGCCGTCGTCGGCAAGCACGACTTCTTGCGGCAGTTGAGTTTGGCGGCTAAGGCTGTTGAGGAGCCGAAAAAGGTAGTCGGGCTGGTTGAAGGTGTTGACCACAAGGGCCAACGAAGGCGCGGGGCTCATGGGGCGGACTTGAGGCTGGCCTCGCGTACCTTGGCGTAGCGGGTGACGGTGGAAAAGGCTCCCATCCAGGCGATGTAGTACCCGGGCCAGCCGTCCAGGAAGCCCAACCGGAGGACATAGGCACGGAGGAACTTCCACACGGGGCGGACGGCCAGGTCCAGCCACCCGGCTCGTCGGCCCGTTTCCAGGCAGTGGCGCACGAAGGGGTCGGCATAGCGGCCGATCTTGTCCAGTTGCCCGTTGATGCTGTCGTTGCTATAGTGCAACAGGTCGGAACGCAGGTGGCCGACGGCGCCTTTGACTTCGAGGCGCTCGTGGATTTCGATGCCTGTCCAGGCGGCGGAACCTTTGCGCCAGAGCCGGAGGACGCGGTCGGGATACCAGTCGCCGTGCCGTATCCAGCGGCCGCAATAAAAGGAGCAGCGGGGAAAGTCGAAGGCGGCATAGGGGCCGTTTCTGGCCGGGTCGGAGAGCGTCGCTGCGATTTCGTCCCAGAGGGCAGGGGGGACCTCCTCGTCGGCGTCCAGGGAGAGAATCCATGGGCAGGAACCTTTGTCGGCGGCGGAATTCTTCTGGGCCACAAACCCTTTCCAGGGCTGGCGATAGACCTTGGCTCCGCTGGCCTGGCACAGGGCGTCCGTTCCGTCGTGGACATCTTCGTTGAGAACGACAATGACCTCGCTGGCCCGGTCCGCTACGCTTTGCAGGGCCCGCCCAATCCGCCGGGCCTCAGCGCCGGAGATGAGGCAGACGGAGACGGGAAGTTTGGCCATAGCGGAGGCAACGCTAAGGGAAGGAGACTGCCGTTGGCAATACGCAAAGGCTTGAAGGCGCACCGGATTAAGCCACCTTCGGCAACGAAGTGCGGTGGGGACGTTTCGCCGAAACGTCAGGGTTGGAGTAAGAGCGGTCGCCTCGGCGAGGCGACCTTACCTGGGGTGCGGGCCGAAAAAGGAGTTGCGCGGGGCGAGCAAGACAGGAATGACGACGCCGGCAAGGTCGGCACTTTGGCTGGTCTTCGCACTTCGGACGGATATACTCTGGCCAACAGCGATTGAGGTCGTATGAGTTTATTTGGGATTAGCGCGGGTCGCGGGGTTTGCCTGATCAGGCATGGGGCATGGCAGAACTCTGGCCTCAACGACAACCTCAGCCGGATCGAATGAGGGCCAGTGCGACTGCCGCTCCCAGCAACCGGCTGCACGACCTGCTGGCACAACGCTACACTCCGCCCTTCAGAGATGAGCTGCCCGGCACTATGGCTGCCATGCTCGAAAACGAGCGACCGCAACAAAAACTGCGGGAGAACGGCAAGCTGCTTAGACGGTGGTTATGGCTGCACTTGACCGGGCAGTCAAGCCTGCTGCGCGACCGGCTACCCCCGCCGCCGGCCCGGCTGCTCTGGCTAAGTCCTTCGAGCAACAGCATTGGTGACTCGCTGATGGAACTGGCCGGGCGCGCTTTGCTTGGAGCATACGAGGTGGACCTGTTGGCCGACAAGTGTTACGCCGAGCTGTATCGCAAGGATCACTATCTGCGGGAGGTCTATTCCGATCCCGAGGCTGTAGATGGGTCCGGCTACGATTTTGGAATACAGGACTTCTTCAACACCCGCTCGCTCCGTATAAAACGCCGCGTGTGCCCCCGCCTGACATTCGTTACATTGCAGGGTTTCTTTTGGGGGGCCGATTACAACCGCATGTTGTTTAGTTGTTATCGGATTCATCAACTGCTGGGTTATCCCCTCCCCGCGGCAGAACTGCGAGCGTTCTTGCAGCCCCGCCTCTTCCTGGAGGATGAGCCGAGCCCCTTGCCGAAAGAGCCCGGGTGCCGGCGCGTGGCTCTGGCATTGGGGGGAAAATACCCCGCCCGGACTTATAGCAGGTGGCCGGAAGTGCTACGCTCGTTGATCACGACTTGGCCCTCAGGCCAGCCCTTTCCGGAGTTCGTCCTGGTGGGTTCGCGGAACGCACTAGCCGGTCTGCCGGCAGTTCTGGCGGCGCTCGGGAACCGGGCATGCAGATCTTTTGTTGACGTCCTGACCTTGCGCGCCACGGGCCGCCTGATCTTCGATTGCGATTTCTTCGTTGGCACCGACGGAGGTTTAATGCACTGCGCCCTTGCGGCGAACCTGCCGGGAGTGGCGCTCTTCGGCAGAGTTCTGCCGAGCCTTCGCTTGCCGCCGGAAACGGACATGCAAGCCCTTCACGACCCGGATGACGTCAATAAGGTATCTCCATTAGCGGTGGGAGAGGCCATCCGAAACCGATGGGCTTCCATGTTGTTCGCTGGTCGCGAAGTCTCCGTGAAAGGGCAGACCGGAGGTCTGCCCTGAGCCGGAAGCGTCAGGTCCCGAAAAAGGAGTTGCGCGGCGGCGGCGGCGACTGTAACGCTGCCCGCGAATGAAGCCGACACGCATCGCGGTCTTAGGTGTGTACCGCTCGGGCTCGACTGCGGTGGCGGGGGCGTTGCACCACCTGGGGGTGGATATGGGGCCGCCATTCTTTGAAGGTTTTTACGAGTCCGCGGGGCTCTCAAAGCAGCTTCGCCGGTGGTGGGACGAGCCGCGTCTGGTGGAGAAGGTCGGCCAGTCCAAACGTGTGCGTGCGCTGGAGCAGTGGATCAAAGAGCGGGAAGCGGGCGGGGCAAGGTGGGTGGGCATGAAGCATCCCTTGCTGTCGCTGTGCGGCGATGATTTGGTGCAGGCGTGGGGCCCGGAGACTCGGTTCATCCGGTGCTGCCGGCCATTGGGGGATTCCATAGACTCGCTGAAGCGCCTTGGCCGGACGGTCAATGGCGAATTCCTGCAAGGGACGCTGATGGCGGCGCTGGATCGTTTCTTTGCGGGCCGGGAACATCTGGCGGTCGAGTTCGCAAACCTGATGGGCAACCCGCGGCGGGAAGTCGAGCGGCTCATGGATTATTTGCAGATCACGGCGGAGGCGGAGGAGATTGCAGCCGCAATTCGTTTCATTGAACCGGGTAAGCAATCCAAGGTGGAGATCGAACGTGGCGAGAAGATTGGCGCCAGGAAGAAGTCCGGACTGGGGGCTGTATTGGGGGCTCTACGCAAGGCAGTCACGGGCCGCAGCAAATAAACCCGAATGAAAGTCAGCGGATTCACCTTCCTGCGCAACGGACAGAAGCTGGGCTATCCCTTCGTCGCCTCGATCCGCTCAGTGCTGCCGATCGTGGACGAGTTCGTGGTGGCGCTGGGCGCGGGCGAGGACGAGACGGAAAAGCTGGTGCGCGGGATTGGGGACCCGAAGATTCGCATCATCCCGACGCAGTGGAACGAGCGCATCCGCAGCGATTACAGCGTCAAGGGGTATGTGTATGGCCAGCAGAAGAGCATCGCGCTGTTCAACTGCACCGGAGACTGGGCGTTCTACCTGGAAGGCGACGAGCTGGTGCATGAAGACGAGCTGCCCAAAATCCGCGCCGCGATGGAGCGTCACCTGGACGACCCGCGCGTCGAGGCGCTGGCCTTCGATTACCTGCACTTTTACGGCAATGCCAATACGTATGCCTGGTCGCCGCGGTGGTATCGGACGGAGGCGCGCATCCTGCGCAACACGATCCCGGCGTGGGGGCCGGAAGGGCTGTTCTTCGTCGTGCTGGAGACTCATAAGCGCGGGCGGTATCCGCGGGCGGCGCACGCCGGCGCCACGATTTACCATTACGGCTGGCTTAAGAGCACGCAGCAGCGGGTAGCCAAGCGGGAGCAGAACGCCCGGTACTGGGGTGAGCAGCAGGGGTTTGCGGACTCTGCGGACATTGACCCCCAGGTGCTCAAGCCGTTCACCGGCACACACCCAAAGGTCATAAGCGACTGGCTGCCGCCGGCGGAGGGTCTATTTCAGGCTAACCCCAACCACAAACTGACCTCGCGGGAACGGAAGCACCGCCTGATGCTGCGCCTGGAGAAGTGGTTCGGCTGGCAATTCCGTAAGAAGCATTACAAACTGGTTGTCTGATCAGAAGAGCGTGTAGATGAAAGGCGCGATGGCCGTGCCGCCCAGGAGGACCAGAACCGCCAAAGCGAGGAGGGTGATCAGGATGGGGATCATCCAGTACTTCTTATTGTACCTCAGGAACAGGAAGAACTCCTTGATGATGCCGGCCTGCTGTTCCTGTTGG
>Ga0224558_1001334_pt1 | contig 26165 bp, 19 predicted proteins | sample 714S32024metaG_FD_180682 | JGI IMG/M metagenome (GOLD analysis project Ga0224558, IMG submission 180682) | Peat soil microbial communities from Stordalen Mire, Sweden - 717 S3 20-24 | ecosystem: Environmental > Terrestrial > Soil > Wetlands > Peat | place: Sweden: Norrbotten County, Stordalen... | reverse complement strand
GCAGCCTGAACCACAACTGAAACCGCAAATTCGCCCCGGCACGCCGCCAAATAACAACCGCTTGCCGGAAAACCTTAACCAGAACACCTCGCTCAGTCGGAAATGCGAGCGTTTTCACGCAGACACTGAAGGCCCCTGCTCCCTCCGAAGCGCGGCTGGAAAGAGATTGCGTTCGTCGAGTGAGCCCAACTGCTTACCGGCCTTCGAGAAAGGTGGGCAAGGAAGCCCAGCAGCTACTACATCAACCCGCCCCCGGCATGGCTTGGCGTCGAAGGTATTCAGGTTTTCTTCGATGACATTCCACTCAGGACGGTTGAAGCGTAGCGTTTTGCACGCGTGGCTATCGAGTTCCACCAAGCCAACGTGGGTAAAGCCGGCCTGCTCAAAGCCTAGCGCCTGACCACCAGCACCTGCACATAATTCAAGAACTGAAATTGCGCTCATGAACTTCATTGTGCATCGAAATGGTGGCCTTTGTCTGCATAAAGATGTGTGGATTCGCTTGGATTAACACAAATGTTTGAGCGTAAACGGCTTACGCCCAATTTGGGAAAGATAAACACATGGCCTGATCCGAAGAGTTGGAAAACCCTGGCAGGATTCACCGCAGCCCTCACACTAGCACCACCAACTCGCTGTACGGCTTCAACCGCTCATCCGTCGTAATCAAATGTAGCGGCTCACTCATCGCCTGCGCAATCAGCAATCGGTCAAACGGATCGCTGTGAAGCGGCGGCAGGCTCGCCATCGCCTTCGCCGGTCGATTCTCTGTTCTCTGTTCCCTGACCACAGTCCTTGTCAGGAAATTCCTCGAAAACTCAACGAACCAAGGTTGGTTAGGAATATTCGCCTTCTCTTCCATCACTTCCCCAAATTCACTATGAAATGATCTGCGACCATTTCCCCAAAAATGGTGCGCTATAGCTCCACAGTTTACGAAAACCGGTAAGCTGGAACGCATCACTTTTCATCGCATGAGCGCGGTTTGGCCCAGCCTCCGATTCCGGGTATAATGAAGATTCGGCTAGCCGCCGGAGGCGAGTATCTTCCTATGCCTCGCCAGCGCGAAACACCAAGGTTTGGAGCTAAGTCATGGCACAAGTATGCGATCTCTGCGGGAAAGGCCCGCAGTTCGGCAACAATATCTCTCACGCCCACAACATCACAAGGCGGCGCTGGAGCGTGAATCTGCAGGCTGTCAAGGCGCTGGTGAACGGCCAACCCAAGCGGATCAGGGTCTGCGCCAGTTGCATCAAAGAAGGCAAGGTCGCCAAGGCCTGATAGCCTGTGGTGCAAGTCGAAAATGCCGACAACCTTCCCTCAGGGGCTAAAGCCCTCATTTATTTTGTTGCATTTACGGCAGTCAGGGTTAAAACCCTGACCTACCAGTCGTGCCCTTTCAAAGCATCGTCTGAATAATCAAGCACTTACGAACCCCGTGCTGCCCTGGGCGGGGTTTTGTTGTGTCTGCTTCCCGCCCTTTCGCTACTGATCCGGGCCCAAAGAAATGCAACACCCCCTCCCACCCATTCCGCAAAAAGCGCGGAATGGATGGGGCATAGCGTTTCAAAACTTCTGGGCCGGATCAACAAAATCGTTATTCAACGTGATAGTTGGGCGCTTCTCGTGTGATGATCACGTCGTGCACGTGGCTCTCGCGCAGGCCGGCGCCGCTGATGCGCACAAACTGCGCCTTTTCCTGAAGGTCGCGGATGGTTGCGCAGCCCAGGTAGCCCATGCCGGAGCGCAATCCGCCAACGAGTTGGAAGACCATGGACTCCAGCGGCCCGCGGTAAGGCACGCGCCCCTCAATGCCCTCAGGAACAAATTTGGCCAGGCGGTTCTGGCTGGCGCGCTCGCGCTGCACCACACCCTCGCTGCCCAACTCCGCGCTGGCCAGATCGTCGGTGCTCTGGAAGTATCGCTCGCCCGAGCCTTGGTTCATGGCGGTCAGCGAGCCCATGCCGCGATAACTCTTGAAGCTGCGGCCCTGGTAAAGGATGGTTTCGCCGGGACTCTCATCCACGCCGGCAAACAACGACCCGATCATCACCGAGCTGGCGCCGGCGGCGATGGCCTTGGTGATCTCGCCGGAATACTTGATGCCGCCGTCGGCGATCACCGGAATTCCGCGCTCGTTGGCGGCGCGCGCCGACTCGGAGATGGCCGTAATCTGCGGCATTCCCGCGCCGGTTACCATGCGCGTAGTGCAAATGGAACCCGGCCCGATGCCGACTTTAATCGCGTCTGCGCCGGCGTCGATCAAGGCCGCGGCGCCCTCGTAGGTGGCCACGTTGCCAGCCAGCAAGCCCACATTCGGGAAGGCCTTCTTCACCTCGCGCACCGCCTCCAGCACACGCGATGAGTGCCCATGCGCCGAGTCGATGGCCAGCACATCCACGCGCGCCTTAACCAACTCCGCCGCCCGCTCCAGAAAATCCCCTGTCGCCCCGATGGCCCCGCCCACCCTCAGACGGCCCTTTTCATCCTTGCTGGCGTAGGGATATTTCAGCTTCTTCTGGATGTCCTTGACCGTGATCAGACCCTTCAGATTGAATTGATCGTCCACCACCAGCAGCTTCTCCACGCGATGCTTGTGCAGAATCTGCTCGGCCTCTTCCAGCGTAGTGCCCACCGGAACCGTAATCAGATTCTCCTTGGTCATCACCTCGCCAACGGGAATGTCGGTGCGTGTCTCGAAGCGGAGGTCGCGGTTGGTCAGGATGCCCACCAGCCGCTTGCCCTGCGTCACCGGCACGCCGGAGATCTTGTAGCGCCGCATCACCTCCAGCGCGTCGCCGATCATCTGGTCCGGGCCGATGGTCACCGGGTCCACGATCATGCCGCTCTCCGAGCGCTTCACTTTGTCGATTTCGCCGGCCTGGTCAAGGATGGAAAGATTGCGATGCACAATGCCGATGCCGCCCTGCTGCGCCATGGCGATGGCCATGCGCGACTCAGTCACGGTGTCCATGGCCGAGGAGAGCAGCGGGGTGTTCAGCGTAATCGCGCGGGTCAATTGGGTCTGCGTGCTGACCTGCACGGGCACCACGTCGCTGTAGGCGGGCACCAGCAACACGTCGTCGAAGGTGAGTGCTTCGGTCAAGTTCCTGGCAAGCATAATGCTCCAATGCGCCTGGCGGGCCGGGAATGCGAGTCCCGGTGCGGCAGACGCTTGAGGACTATTGTAGCGGAGGCCGCTAGGGCGCGCCGGAGAGCGCGGCAATGCGGGTAACAACGTGCTCGCGGATCAGGCGCACGGTTTCGATCAACTCGGTTACGTCAGGTGAATCGAACTGGAAAAGAAGGTCGTAGCGATAGACGACAGCAAAGTCGCTGAGTTGATCGAGCGGAATGGGCGTCGGAGGCAGCGATTCGCCCAAAGCGGCCAGCGCGGTCTGCAGACGTTCCAGATCATGCGTCTTCTCGAAGTCCACATTGAACTGTGCAAGCAGCGCCTTGATCAGCTTCTCGACCGCCTGTTGCGCATGGAAGCCAAGAATCGAATCGGAGAGATTGTGCGCGCCGAGAGCCTTCTCGTCCTCGGCGGCCTTAACGAGAAGAATCTGCGCCTGGGTAGGCTTTGTCGTGCTCATAGACAATCCGGCCTTGTGTCAGAATGCGGTGGTAGATGGAGTTGACGGAGTCGAGGAACTGACTGGCTGTACCCTCTGTCGTGACGACAAGATCGATTGTCATGGGAATCTCGTGGAGCTTCGTCCGAATGCGTCGATGAATTTCCCCAAGCCGGTCGAGAAATGCGTCCGGCATCAGCACGGCCAGGTCCAGATCGCTGTCCCATTGGGCTTCACCACGCGCCCAGGAGCCGAACAGGATCACGCGCGAGGGCTGAGCGATCTCCACAGCCGTCTTTACGGCCAGATCGACCTTCTCCTGCGTAGGAGTGAGGTTTTCAAGAGCGGCGCGAACTTTTTCGGCGGTTAGCACGGCTGCCATAGGGATAGTGTAGACCGGATTTAGGCAAAATAACAGAAATAGCGTGCTCACTTGCCTTTCATGGCTTTGATCAGCTTATCCATTGCCCGATTCAACGGCCAAGTAACTCCACAGTACTCGTTGACGGAAAAAATCGGAATATCTAATTCAGAGGGAGCCTTCCCACCCTTAAACACCTCGAGTTTATCTCCGAGGCAGATTGTGACGTTATTCGCTCCCTCGTTTTGTTCATGCACAACGATCACTATATCGGCGTCAACCGGATTGGCAACTACTATCAATTTGGTCTTTGCAAGTTTTTCGGCCATCTGCTTCTTTGCCCTGGGAAAATCCGGTATGTAGTAAGCAGCCGCGGGAACTCCCACCTCGATAAGTACAGCGACCTTCTTCGCGGACTTTAGCAACCCGCCGGGATCACTAACGTCAGCAGTAGCACTGGTCAATAACTGACCGAAGCAACTTATAGAGGTAGCCAGCAGAAATATGCAGGTTTTAATCGCATTTTTCATCTTTCTCGCCTTTCGAAAGTTATCGAGTTCGGAGAATCCCCTCCCACCCCCACCTGAATCTTCTGGGGGCTGAACTCGTCGGGATCAACTATCAGGCAGCCTGGGACACTTTCTTTGCAACCTTAAGCAGCATGCGCAAAGCATCGTTCACCGCGTCTGCGTCGGGAAAAACAGCGGCCACGTCGGGAGCAATGGGCACCATCACAACATCGCCCTTGAATCGTCCCGCATATTTTCCCCGCACGCCGCCGCTCATGTCGTACTCCGGGCGCATGGTGTCCTTAAACTTTTTGGGTTGACTCGTCTTCGCAGGCATTCTCATATTCCCACCGGAAACGGCTTGGGGCTGGATTCTTCGAGGTTGGCTTCGGTTCCCGTGCGCCAGCGCTCGAAGCGGCCTTGCAGCAGGCTCATCAGGCCGGTGTACCAGTAGCCGATGACAAACAGGATCAGGAACGGGGCCGTGAAGTAATTATGGTTAGTAAAGGTATAGAGAATCGCAATGAAGAAGTAGCAGCCAACCAGTAGCTCGATCCACGGAACCAGTTTCAGCCGCTTGCGGTACTTGGCGGCCTGGGACTTCTCGCCCTTCTTGGCCACGCGGTACTTGGGGGTGCGCACAAAGGGACTCTTGATGCCGAACAGAGCCTCCATCACCGCAATTGTGTTGGTGACTGTGAGGCCGATGCCCAGCGACATCAGGAAAGGCAGATAGAGAAATGTCTTCCACCAGCTTTTGGGATAGAGTTCGCGCTCGGCCATCAGGTAAAAGACGGCGATGGAAAAGGTGGAGGCAGTAAACAGCGGAAAGTCGAAGAGCAGCATCTGGAACCATCCCTGATAGAAGCGCACAATCATGGCGGGCATCAGGAACGCCGTCATAATGACCATCAGCGGGTAGCTCAGATTGGCCGTCAGATGATAGACGGCCTCGACCTTGATCTTTCGCGGAACATTTGACTTGAACATCATGGGCAGCACTTTGATGCTGGTCTGGATGAGCCCTTTGGCCCAGCGGGCTTGCTGCGTCTTGAAGGCGGTCATCTCGATGGGCAGCTCGGAGGGACACTCGACCTCGGGCAGGTACTTGAACTTCCATCCGGCTAACTGCGAGCGGTAACTCAGGTCGGTGTCTTCTGTGAGAGTGTCGTGCTGCCAGCCGCCGCCGTCGGAGATGGCCTTGATGCGCCACATTCCGGCCGTGCCGTTGAAGTTGAAGAAGTCGCCGGAGCGGACTCGCGCGCCGTGCTCGATGATGAAGTGGCCGTCGAGCAGGATGGCCTCGATCTGGGTCAACATGCTGTAGTTGCGATTCATGTGCGACCAACGGGTCTGCACCATGCCGATCTCCGGCTCTGCAAAGTGGTGGATGACCTTCATCAGCCAGTCTGCCGGAGGCACAAAGTCTGCATCGAAGATGGCTACGTACTCACCCTTGGCCACCTTCAAGCCCGCGTCCAGCGCCCCGGCCTTGTAACCGTAGCGATTGGTGCGATGAATATATTGGATCGGATTGCCCAGCGCCGCGTAGCGCTCCACGATGCCGGCGGCCACCTCCTGGGTCTCGTCGGTCGAGTCATCAAGCACCTGAATATCCAGCTTGTCTTTGGGATAATCCATGGCGCAGACCGCCTCAATCAGCCGGTCGATGACGAACTGCTCGTTGAAGATGGGCAGTTGCACGGTCACTCGCGGCAGATCCTTGAAGTGGCGAGGCGGATCGGGATTGTAGTTCTTCTTGTATTTGAAATAGAGATAGCACATGGTGTAGCGGTGAATGCCATAGAACGACAGGATGATCATCACCGCGAAGTAAGGGATGAGCATCGTCAGATCGAACCAGTTCCAGTGGTGGGTCACCTTGGAGAACGGATCGTAAAACAGCAACTGGACCTGATGGCGCACGCTGAATTGCGGAGCGAAGAACAGCAGCGCGGAGAGCCGCATGGGCATCCTATGTAGCAGGCCGGCGGCGGGATTCAGAGCAGTCAAGAGCGCGGCAAACAGGGCAAGCCTCCACGGTCGGGATACCGGAATTGTAGACGATCGGGGCCAGCGGGCGTCAGGGCTACCAGCCGTTCAACCAGGCCAAAAGGTATCCGCTGTAGCGTTGGCGGGTTGGTGAGGGCAGAGTTACTCCACCGTCAGATTTGCGAGAAAGAAGTCGAAGTCTTTCATGGCTGGCTCTTCGATGGAGGCTGCTGTGTCCAGCAGGACAAGGTAATAGAGCTTGCCGGGAATACGCTGCTGGATTTGACCGGGGTGGTAGGCTTGTACTCCGTTATTATCGCCGGATTTGGGCAACGTCAGGGGAGTCTCGAAGATCAGCCCCGGAAACTTCGGCTGATTGCTCTCGAAGATGACGATTCGACCGTGGCCATCGCCATCCTTCTTGTACATGTCTGGTTGAACCGCCTTCATAGCAATGCAGGAGGCGGCAGGACAGCGGAGCAGCGCGTCAGGTTCAAATGTTCCATCTGTCATGAACTTCTTGGAGAATTCTTGCAGCGTTTCATTTTCCTTGGGCTGCTGAACAAGCAGGAGGATGTTGGGAGTCCGGTCATTGACGGTGGCTTTGTAAGGGCCGGTTCTGAAGAGGGCTACGCAGGAACCCTTGGTGACTTCAAGTCGACTGATAGTCCAGTCACTATGCGCACGAAGTCGCACCCCACAGGTGGTGCTGGTGAACTCCGTATTGTCGCCAGAATTCGCTCCCTGCCACACTTCTTTGGGGTCATACACCTTCGTTGGATCGAAGGCATCGTACCGCTTGCGTGTAGCGTCTGCAATTACGTCACGTGCCTCTAAGCTGGGCGCGTGTAACTTCTCTGAATGGTCGAGGGCACGTAGAAAGTGAGCCGGCATGTTGGCAACCGTGGCGCACTCCATGTAATCATCCCAGAAGGCAGCTGGCAGTTGGTCCCAAGCGTGGCTGTTCTCGATGTCGAGCATCCGCTCTGCGCCTGTGGTAGGTTTGGCAGTCTGGCAGAGCAGTGTGGCGTGAAACCAGGGAGCGCGTATGTCGGAAGGGGCCAGCTTTTGCGCCTGTCCCAGAGCGTTCAGTGCAGTTTCGTAACTGCCAGGAGCGTCCAAGTTGTAGGCGAAGCGCGCCACCAATCCAGTCAGCAACAGCAATTCGGTATTGTCGGGGTGATCCTTCAGTACGAGGTTGAGAGTACTCAGGTCTTTACCGAGGCGCGCGACAACCTCCGCTTTAGTAATCGAATACTTCCAGTCAGGGGTATAGGAATAGCAGTACGGCTCAAGCTGCTTCGCGTCGTCGAGCGCGGAGAGGACGGCGGTTTCCTGAGGCAGCCGGTCGGCATGAATGGCTTCCACTTCTGAAAGGGAAAATGCAGCCAAGGGTAAGAACAGAGACGCGAAAAGGATAGCGGCAATCTTGCGCACGTGAGCCTCCTGATCTAAAACTCGAGAACCAGTGTAGCCGACCATACAGATATGCGCCTAATGTGGTGAGTTAGAAGTTTATCGAAGAACAACCGCAGATCCTTCGGCTCACCACCCCCAGGCTGAAGAGTACGCCTGGGGCCCCGTTCGGTCAGGATGACAGCTATCATTTGTGATGCAGATTTCTGTTTCAGGACACTAGTTGGGCGTACCGGTAGTTTCCTCGGCGGCAAAAGTACATTCGGGGCACTGACAGACGCGGCGTAGATAATCCCAGGAGTAGATGCCGCCGGAGTGGCCGTCTTGCCAGTTGAACTGAATGGCGTAGCGGCCGACCGGATGGGCGCTGGCCGGCTTCGCGGGCGGAGTGTACATGGGCAGTACGGCGGTTGGCCTGGGCTTCGGCTGGCCGATTTTGCGGCCTTCCGCCTTGCGCTCCTCCACGCACGTGGCGCAAGGGCAGGCATCGCGCAACCAGGCAAAGCTCCAAGCGCTCTTGTGCCCGTCGGCCCAATCGATCTCCATGCCTTTGCCCTCGGTGATCAGCACACGGACCTTCTGCGGGGTGATGCTGATGCGCGCGAGCGGACGCTCGGTCTCGATCTCCTGATTTTTGGGGGCAATGCGAATACCATCGTGGCTCATGAGTTCAGTTTATAGCCGACAGCGGAGAGATGGCGCCTACCGCCGCCGGTCGTAGCGCAGTTTGAGGGCCATGGTGGCGAGGATCAATGCCAGCGTTGCGCCATTTGCAACGATGACCGGTGTGGATCGGATCATGATGCCGTAAGTGAGCCACAAGACAACGCCCAAGCCGAAGATCAGTATCATGGCCAGCGAAACATCACGAGCGCTCTTGCGCTTCCATATGCTGTGCAGTTGAGGCACCATGGAGAGAGATGTGCAAAGGCCAGCCATCGATCCGACCGAATCTACCAACCATCGAGCAATCATACTATGAGTTTCTCCAGAAGAACCATGCGGCCATCGAGAGGCCGATACAAATGACCAGCCCGCGAAGCACGGGCTGCGGAACACGGCGCGCCAGACGAGCTGAAAAATATCCGCCGATGGCGCAGACGAACATGGCCAGCAGGCAGTAAGGCCAAACCACCTTGCCGCTCACGGAAAAGATAACTACAGCGATGCCGTTGGCCAGTGTGGTGGAGACCACCTTGAGGGCGTTGATCTCGTGCAGGTCCTGATAGCCAAACAGCGAGAGCACCGTGATGAGCAGAAAGCCTGCGCCGGCTCCGAAGTAGCCAATATAAAAACAGACCGACACGGTAGCCAGAAAGACCGGCAGACGGCGCGGCGGTTGGTGGGCGGCAGACTGGTCGCCTCTGCGACGGGCCAGCCATCGAGAGACCGGACCGGTAAAAGCAAAGATCGAGGAAGAGATCAGCAGCAGCCAGGGCACCAGATGCAGAAAGGTCATCTGCGGCGTGTTCAGCAGCACCAGGGCGCCAGCCGTGCCGCCGATTAGCCCAGCCACGCCCATGGGCAAGGCAAGCCGCAGATTCTTGCGGATGTCGTCGCGATAGGCCGCTACCGAGGTAAGCTGGCCGGGCCACAGAGCCACAGTGTTGGTGGCGTTGGCCTGCACGGGCAGAATCCTCATGCTCAGCATCGCCGGAAAAGACAGAAATGAGCCGCCGCCCGCAACGGCATTCAGCACACCGGCCAGAAACGAGGCTACGGTAAACCAAAGCCAGTGCCAGTCCAGGTTAGAGGGAAGGCTGGAGAGATGGATCATCTGAATCTTATTTTAGAGGGCGACCGGAGGTCTTGGCGGGAAAGGATACGGAGCATGGGAACTTCGAAACAGAAAACGCCAGGAGTGATGCCGCTCCTCTGGACGATTTTCCATGAAGAGCAACTTTGGTCAGACCCACACCATCCCTCAGGACAGAATATGTAGGAAGATGGACTGAAAGGCTCGGAGGTATATGCATGACGAAGCTCACGTACGCGGAACGGAAAGACCTGCCCAAGAACGATTTTGTATTTCCGAAAACCCGGCGCTATCCAATCGAGGACGCCGCTCATGCTCGCGATGCGCTGGCCCGCTCCAGCGGAAAGCCTGAAAACTCCGCGGTTGTGGCTGCGGTCAAACGGAAGTACCCGGAGATCGATAAGTAGATGCAGAGATCGCAAGATTGAGTGCCTGCGATGTGCTGCGCTAGAGTAGACTTTTGAATCTGAGGTGCTCATGAAGAGACGCTTTGCATTGTTAGCCGCCATGGCCCTGCTGGCGGCCTGTGGCGTGTGCGCGCAAACCCCCGCGCAACCCGCTTCGCAAACTCCAGTGCCGCCTGCAGCACAAACTCCGGTGCCTGCCTCCGCGCCTGCCCCCGAGACGGCCTCGGCGAAGGCCGATCCGTGGTTTGGGATTCGCTTTCTACTCGGGTCGTGGACGGCAAAGACCACCGGCGGCGTGGCTCAGGCGCAGGTCTCCGCCGGCTACTCATTCCGGCTGGAGCTGCGCGACCACGTCATGGCGCGGCACTCCAGAAGCGGCGCCTGCTCTGCCCCGGACGACTTCAACTGCTTGCACAACGATCAACTCTACATCTATCCCGCGGCGACCGGGCAATCGCTCGAGGCCATCTACTTCGACAATGAGGGCCACGTCCTTCACTATGCCGTCTCCACGCCAAAGCCCGGAACCGCGGTTTTCCTCTCCGATCCCGCGCAGCCTGGGCCGCAATACCGCTTGAGCTACACCTTCCTGGACGGGGTAATGACAGGTCAGTTTGAGATGAAAATGCCGGGGCAGGCCGATTTCACGAGCTACCTGGAGTGGAGCGGGAAGCGGCAGTAATTGGCTGGATATTGCGCCTTCATACTGCCCAATTCGGTCGATACGGAGAACGTGGCGACCAGCTACAATGCTGGAGTGCTGAAGCTGGAGTTGGCCAAGAAGCCGGAAACCCAGCCCAAGCAGATCGAGATCAAAGCGGCATTAGAGCAGTTGTCAGCCATCAGCCGTCAGTTAACATGGCTGATGGCTGACAACTGAGAACTGAGGAACAATGGCAATTCGTTGGGAAAAACTGACCGTCAAATCGCAGCAGGCGATGGAGCAGGCGCAGGCGCGGGCTGCAGAACTTGGCAACCCCGAAGTGCAGCCGGTGCATTTGCTGCTGGCGTTGGTGGAGGACCGCGAGGGCGTGATTCCTTCCGTGCTCGAGAAGATCGGTGTGCCTACCGAACGGCTGGAGCACGACCTGCACCAGATCGAGGAGAAATTGCCTCGCGTGGCGGGAGCCGCTGCTCAGCCCGGCGTTAGCCAATCACTCAATAAGGTGCTGGACCAAGCATTTCGCGAGGCCGCGAACTTCAAGGACGAGTACGTTTCCACGGAACATTTATTGCTGGGCGTGGCGCACGCCAAGAATGAAGCCGCGTACGAGGCGCTGGTGGCTCTGGGCGCGACGCACGAGGCGATTCTGAAGGCGTTGACCGCCGTACGCGGCTCGCAGCGCGTGACGGATCAGAACCCCGAAGGCAAATTTCAGGCACTGGAAAAATACGCCAAGGACCTGACGGAGCTTGCGCGGCGTGGCAAGCTGGACCCGGTCATCGGCCGCGACGAGGAGATTCGCCGCGTGATCCAGGTGCTGAGCCGACGCACCAAAAACAATCCTGTGCTGATCGGCGAGCCGGGCGTGGGTAAGACGGCCATCGTCGAGGGTCTGGCGCGACGCATTGTTTCTGGCGATGTGCCGGAGGGCCTCAAGGACAAGCGGGTTATCTCGCTCGACCTGGGTTCGATGCTTGCTGGAGCGAAATATCGCGGCGAGTTCGAAGATCGTCTCAAGGCGGTCTTGAAAGAAATCGAAGAATCAAACGGCGAGATTGTTCTCTTCATCGACGAGCTGCACACGCTGGTCGGCGCGGGAGCAGCCGAGGGCGCCATCGACGCCAGCAATATGCTCAAGCCGGCTCTGGCGCGCGGCGAACTGCGGGCCATCGGGGCAACAACATTAAATGAGTACCGCAAATATATCGAGAAGGATGCGGCGCTGGAGCGGCGCTTCCAGATTGTCTATGTTGGCGAGCCCAACGTCGAGGACACCATCGCGATTTTGCGCGGCTTGAAGGAGCGTTACGAGGCACACCATAACGTGCGCATCAAGGACGCTGCGATTGTGGCGGCGGCAACGCTTTCGCATCGCTACATCAGCGACCGCTTTTTGCCCGACAAGGCCATCGACCTGGTGGATGAGGCCGCGGCTTCGCTGGCCATTCAGAAAGGGTCGGTGCCAACGGAGATCGATCAACGGGAGCGCGCGAAGACCTCGCTGGAGATTGAGCGCGAGGCGCTGAAGCGCGAGACCGATGCGAACAGCGTGGAGCGCCGCACGGAAGTCGAGCGCGAAATCGCCACGCTGCGCGAGCAGATTACGGCTCTGCGCGCGCGGTGGAACAAGGAGCGCGAAGCGAGCAGCCGCATCAGCGAGGTTAAGAAGAAGATCGATGCACTGCGCTTCGAGGCTGAGGAACAGACGCGCAAGGGCCAGCTCGACCGTGCCGCGCAAATTCAGTATGGCGAGCTGCCCAAGCTCGAAGCCGAGCTGAAGCAGTTGAGCGCCGCGCAGGAAGGCAGCGCGAGCGGAGCGCGGATGTTGAAAGACGAGGTCGATGAGGAAGATATCGCTGGCATCGTGAGCAAGTGGACTGGGATTCCGGTCTCGCGCATGTTGGAAGGCGAAGTGAAAAAGCTCGTCGAAATGGAACAGCGGCTGCGCGAGCGGGTCATCGGGCAGGACGCGGCGCTGACCATCGTGGCCAACGCAATTCGGCGTTCGCGCGCTGGCTTGAGCGATCCGCGCAGGCCGATTGGGTCATTTATTTTTCTTGGTCCTACGGGCGTGGGAAAAACGGAAACAGCTCGCGCGCTGGCTGAGTTTATGTTCGACGACGAGCAGTCCATGATTCGCATCGACATGAGCGAGTACATGGAGAAGCACGCGGTGGCAAGGCTGATTGGCGCGCCGCCTGGCTACGTCGGCTATGACGAGGGCGGACAGTTGACCGAAGCCGTGCGGCGCAGGCCATACGCGGTGATTCTCTTCGACGAGATCGAGAAGGCTCATCCGGATGTCTTCAACATTTTGCTGCAAGTAATGGACGACGGCCGCTTGACCGACGCCAAGGGCCGCACTGTGGACTTCAAAAACACCGTGCTGATTATGACTTCCAACCTGGGCGCGTCTCTACTAATTACCGATGCGCTCAAGAGCGAGCACGACTTCGATATGGCACGCGAGTCGGTGATGCGCGTATTGCGAGAGCACTTCCGGCCGGAGTTTTTGAATCGCGTGGACGACATCGTGATCTTCCGTCCGCTGGGCACGGCACAGATGAGCAAGATTCTCGAGCTGCGGATTGCCGAAGTGAGCAAGCTGCTCGAAGAGCGGCAGATTTCTCTGGAGCTGACCGAGCCGGCGCGGCAACTGATTTTAGCTGCTGGTTCCGATGCGGCGTACGGAGCGCGTCCACTGAAGCGCGCCTTGCAGCGCATGATTCAGGATCCGCTGGCGATCAAGATTCTCAATGGCGAAGTGCTGCACGGCGCGCACGTGCGCATCGACGTGGATCGCAAGACAAACCAGTTGAAGTTTGAGCCGATGAGCAAGGAAGCGATGGCGTGAGAGCAGCAAGTTGGCGTGCGCTTCGCGCATAAAAGCCCGCTCCACTTCAATCTGGGATTGGCGGCCACAGTGAAAGCAAATTAGCCATGTTCTCTAAATGATCCGCGATGCGCCAGTATGCGTGCTCGTATGACATTTCGATGGGATGCCATTTGTACTGGGACTTTAGCTGCGCCTCCTCGGCTGCGACGACATAGTTAATTTCTTTTTGAAGGAGCGCACGCTCCTGATTGAGCAAGTCGAGATAGCCAGGAAAAGTCGCCTTGCAGTAGCTGACCTGAGCCTGTTTCTCTTCTGCCGTCGCTTCCTCCTCATCATGGAGAGCGCTGTCGGAATAATGTTTTTCGAGATCAAGGCTGTCTTTCGCGATTCGACTTTCGAGCGTGCTCATTTTTTGCATGTAAGTGTCGTAGTCGGCGCCATGCAACTGCTTGTCGAACTTCCGTTTAAAACTCGTACCTGAGATCATTCGATTGGCGTTTTTGTATTCTCGATCCGCCTCCGTAGTACTGCCATGAATATTGAGTGGCAAAGATGAATGCATAATCGCGAGGTTGCGTTTTGCCTGGAGCTTGCCGCTGAATTCCAATAGCTGATTGCCATAGGCCGTCTTTTCGGATTTTGTTGCAGAACAAACGGACGTAAAGAATGGAGGCAATTGAGTTGTGAAATCCGATGGATTATCCTGAGCGTACAGGGTGGGTATTGCAAGCAAGAAGTATGCGAAGATAGGCAATCTGATTCTTGTCATTTTGTTTCTCTCCTGTTCGTATTCAATATGCCGTCCCAACATTTCTTACCAGTCACACAATTGCAGCTACATTGTAGATAACGTGTAACTACTGGCGCAACTCGACGAGTGTTGCACCTTGGCCGCCTTCGTTTTGCGGGGCTTCGGCGATGGTGGCTACGTGGGGATGGGATTTTAGGAATTCGCGGACGCCGCGGCGGAGAATGCCGGCTCCGTGGCCGTGGATGATGCGAACGCCCGGCAGGCCGGCGAGGAAGGCGCGGTCGAGGTACTGCTCCAACTCCTGCGTGGCCTCGTCCACGGTGCGGCCGATGAGGTTGATCTCCGTGCGCAGGGAGTCGGTGTTGGCGGTGGTGATGGTGACGTGGACGTTTTTCTGCTTACGCGCGGCGGCGAGCGGGTCGGGGCGTTCGCTTGTCTCTGCGACGTGGACGACTTCCGCGATGTCTTCGCGCTTGACGCGCATCTTGATGGGGCCGAGAGCGACTTCGAATAGATCTTTCTCGACCTCGCGCTGCACGACGGCAACTTTGTTCATCGACTTGAGGCGGACCTGGTCGCCAACAGCAACGTGCTTGACGATGTGCGGCTCGGCGTCGGCGTCGCCAACATCCGCGCCGGTGCGATGGGCGACGACAGTCTGGTTGAAGCTCTCCTGAAACTCGCGGCGCAGGCGCAGGATGCGGCGCTCGGCTTCCTTGGAAAGTTTTTGCTGCCCGGCGCGATCCTCGATAGCGCGAACCGTCTCGCGCATCTGGAACTCGAAGTCCTTGAGCAGCGAAGCCAGCTTGGTTTCCAACTCGCGCGTGCGCTGGCGCAGCTCGACGTCGCCTTCGCGCGCAAGCCTGGTTCGCTCCTGGTTAAGCGCATACTGTTCGACGCGGGCGGCCTTGCGATCCGTTTCAAGTTGCGTGAGTTCGCTGTGCAGCTTATCGAGGAAGCGGGCAATGTCCACCTGCTGCGAGCCGAGGCGCTGGCGGGCGGCGGCGATGATGTCGGCGTTGAGGCCGATGCGCTCGGCGGTTTGGATTCCGGCAGACGCGCCGGGAACGCCGAGCCGAAGCTGGTAGTTGGGCGCGAGCGTCACTTCGTCCACGCCAGCCGCGGCGTTGAGGACGCCATCGGTGTTGGCGGCGTAGACCTTGAGCGAGGTGTGATGCGTGGAGATGAGCGTCCAGGCACCGGCTGTCAGAAAATGGCTGGCGATGGCGACGGCGAGCGCCGCGCCTTCTTCGGGATCGGTGGAGGAGCCAAGCTCGTCAAGCAGGACCAGAGATTGATTGTTAGCGAGGCGAGAGAGACGGTCGAGGTTGGTGATGTGCGCGGAAAAGGTGGAGAGTTCCGCCTCGATAGATTGCGCATCGCCGATGTCGGCCAAAAACGCTGTGAAGACGGGGAAGCTGGCTGCGGTGGCGGGAACCGGCAGGCCGGCCTGCGCCATCATTGCCAGCAGGGCCGTGGTTTTGAGCGTGACGGTTTTGCCGCCGGTGTTGGGACCGCTGATGATGAGCTGACGCTCGGAAGAGGTCAGCTCCAGCGTTAGCGGGACAACCTTACACCCCACGGACGAAGACCTGTCCCTACACCCCAGCGAGCCGAGTTCGCTCGCCGGGGACCCCGAGTCCGTGGGGACCCCGTGGTGGCCGCCGGTCTGGCGAAGATGCCTTTCGAGCAGCGGATGGCGAGCTGCTTCCAGATGCAAAAGATCGGGTGTGATGGCCGGGGCCACGCAGTTATAGTCGCGGGCAAAGCGGGCGCGGGCCTGGAGGCTATCGACCAGTGCCAGGACGCGCGCGCCCTCGATGAGAGCAAGAGCGTAGCCGCCCACCTGGCGAGTGAGCGCCATGAAGATGCGGTGAATCTCGGCCTGCTCTTCTTCGATGAGGCGAACCAGCTCATTGTTTTGCTCGATGGTTTCCAGAGGCTCCAGGTAGACCGTCTGGCCCGAGGAGCTGACGCCGTGAACTACGCCGCTGACGCGCCGCTTCAACTCCGCGCGGACGGGGATCACGAAGCGGTCGCCGCGTATGGTGATGAGATCTTCCTGTGTGGCGCCTTCCGATGCGAGCTTGCGCAGGGTGGCGCGCAGGGATTCTTCAATCTGTTTTTTCTGGCGCTCCTGCTCACGGCGGATGCGTCCCAGTTCGGGCGAGGCATTGTCGGCCAGCGAACCGTCGGGCTGGATGGTGCGTTCGATAGACTCGGCCAGAGGGCGCAGGCTGCCGGTAAGCGCAGACGAAAGTTGGGATAGACCGGGAAGTTTGCCGAGCAGCCGCGCTGGCGGCGATTGCAGCAGCGCTTGCCAGGAGGCCACGTCGTTGGCCAGGCGGGCGATGGCTTGCAGCTCATCGGCTTCCAGGGCCGCGCCGTGAATCTGCGCCTTGGTCGCTTGTTGCGTGGGATCGAAGAGACCGCCGACGGGGATGGAAGTCTGTTCTTCGAGCAACAGGCGAAGCTCGCCGGTAAGCTGGTGCTGACTGGCAATCCAGGCTTCATCGGTGGAGGGCTTGAGGTCAAGAATAGCCTGCCGTCCCACCGGCGAGGCAGCAAAAGAAGAACAAAGCGCGAGAAGTGCCTCCCACTCGAGAGCGGCAAAGTCGGCGTTCAACACAGGCGACGGAATGGGATCAAGCAGGGGCATCGTTTTTCTGTGCTGAAACTATCTTAGCGGGTGTGGGGCGTTCACTTTGCGGTTGTGCTTCCCGATGATCTTAGCGGCGGTGTATTGGCGGCTGAATTCGACGCAAAGGCAGCAAGTTAGCACCGCTATGCGGAGTTAGCAAGTTAGCGGGAATTAAGGGATTTTACGGGGTGAGTTTCAGCTCTCCCTCCCAGCGCGCAACTACGGCAGCGGCCATGCAGTTGCCGATGACATTCAGCGCGGTGCGGCCCATGTCCATCAGCGTGTCCACGCCGAGCAGCATCAGCACGGCAGTGGCGGGAATCTGGAAGGAACCGGCTGTGGCCAACAAGACGACGAGCGTGGCGCGGGGAACGCCGGCGATGCCTTTGCTGGTGAGCGCCAAAGTCGCCAGAAGGACGATCTGCTGACCCACGGAGAAATGAAGGCCGGCGGCCTGAACGGCAAAGAGAGCGGCCATGGAGAGATAGATTGTGGAGCCGGTCAAATTGAAGCTGTAGCCGGTGGGGATAACGAAGGAGACGATCCAGCGCGGCACACCAAACTCTTCCATGCGCTCCATGGCCAGTGGCAGCGCGGCCTCCGATGAGGTGGTGGCGAAGCCGATGGCGGCGGGCTCGGCGACTGCGGCGGCAAAGCGGCCGATGGGGATGCGCGCAACGAGCAGTATGGGCGCGAAAACCAGAAGCAGAAAGATGGTCAGGGTTACGTAGTTGGTGACGAGAAGTTTGCCCAGCGGCAGCAACGTGGCCAAGCCCATGCTGCCCACGGTGTAAGCCAGCGCGGCGCCGGCGGCTACAGGCGCGGTGACCATGATGATGCGGGTGAGGCGGAACATGGTCTCGGTCAGCGATTGCAGAACGGAAACCAGCGGAGCGCGCTTCGGCTCGGGCAGCATGGCCAGCGCGGCGCCAAAGAGCAGCGCGAAGATGGCGACCTGAAGGATTTGATTCTCGGCAACAGACTTGGCGATGTTCTCCGGGAAGACATTCAGCAAAATCTGCTGCCAACCTTCCGCATGAGCGGCGGGCACGGCGGCCTGGATGGAAGCGGGCAGCGTGACGCCGGCTCCGGCCTGGGTGAGGTTGATGGCGACGGCGCCCAGGATCAGGCCGATGGTGGTGACGACTTCAAAGAAGATGATGGACTTGACGGCCACGCGGCCTACGCCGCGCAGTTCGTTGTGGCCGGCGATGCCGGTGACGATGCCGCCGAAGATGAGCGGCGCGACAATCATGCGAATGAGCCGCAGAAAGATGTCGGCAAGGAAGTGGCTCTGCACGGCGATTTGGGGCGCGTCTACGCCCAGTTCCGCGCCAGCCAGCATGGCGAAGAAGGTCCAAATCAGCAGGGAGCGGCGTCGCGCGGCGAAGGGAACGAAGAGGCCGAGGCCGGTCCAGCGAAGGATGGCGGCAAACTCGGCGTGGGGGTAAAGCACGCCGGCAACAAGGCCCGCGACGAAGAGCAGAACGGCGGCCAGAACGAGCGCGCGAATACCCGCGTGACCGGATTGCGAAGGAGGCGGCGTGGAGGTTGGCGTCATCGATGGGCCTTGAGACTTCAAGGACACCATTATCCTACGGCGATGGCCAGTTGCGCTTTCTGATCCGGCCCCAAAGAAATGCAACACTCCCTCCCACCCATTCCGCAAAAAGCGCGGAATGGATGGGGCATAGCATTTCAAAACTTCTGGCCGGATCAATAAATCAGGTAGGGAGTGGCTGAAATCCGCTCAAAAGGTTAGGCGCGCTATTTCTTCGGCGAGTCGCCGGTTGAAGCAGGCGAGGCGGCCGCGACGGCGGGGCAGGCAGCTCCGCAGCTTCCGCCGCAGGGGGTCTTGATCTCTGCCGGTGCGGACTCGGAGGCGGGTGCGTTGCTTTTGGCCGCGTAGTCGTTTATATAAAAGCCACCGCCCTTGAAGTGCAGGCGCGGCGCGGTGAGCGGACGCTCGAGCACACCTTGGCAAACGGGGCAGACAAGCTCCGGCTTGGATTTGAAGTGCTGGATTTTTTCAAATCTGTGGCCGCACTGGGTACAACGATAGGCATATAAAGGCAAGTCTGTTACACCTCGGGGACAAAATCACACACTAATCCTATTGTACCGGCAGGACGGTAATTATCTGCAATATGCCGCCCTGCCGTAAATCACCCTCTCACGCCGTAATTCAATGTACGGCGATAAGAACGGATGCCGCGTGGTTCTCCCATTCCAGGGTGAGCTTGCCGGTTGTGCCGCCGAGGGCCTCAAGAGTGTACTTCAGATTCTCAACCGTCTCGAGCGGCTTGCTCATGGTCATCTTCACCCGGCCCAGGTCCTCTGCCTTGTCGTATTTGGTGCCCCACTGGCCGATCTGTTTGTTCACGATCAGCACCCAGTGGTCGGGGTCGGAGATGTCGACGTACAGCGAATATTTTCCGGAGGGCACTTTGAGATCACCGGCCGTGATACCTCCGTCGTTCTCCAGCATGGTAGCCCCATTGGCGCCCGCGCGCCAGACAGGATAGGTGGAATCATGGCTGATGAGGCCATCCTTGGTGAAGATGTGGCCGGCCCGGCCTTTCACACTGGGCGAGTTGTAGTTGATGGTGATGGTTTTTCCGGCGATGGTCGCCGTCACAGTGGCCGACGGGCTGGCCGGCGGACCCTTTGGCGGGGCTTTCGGCGGAGCTGGCTGGGCGAACAATGTGGCGGCGACGAACAGAAGGCTCGTACAGACCAATAGACGCTTCATGATGGTTCTCTCCTTGGGGACAAATCCTTGCCGGGAGCGTTTGCCCCCGGCGCAACGATTGTCGCACCGGAAGGTTGTCAAGGGGAAACCGTCGTGAGATCGGTTGCCAGTTGTCGGAATCCCAGGTTTGAAAATCCAGACTCTTCGTCTTCGTTCAGTGCAGGCTCTGGAGCATCCAAAACCTGCGAAAAAACGGGCTTTTTGAACCAAAACGGAGTCTTTTGGGGCTAAAAAGGGGCATAATCGGGGGTTTTCAGTTACTGATTCGCCAACAGGTAAAAAATGCAAGGTGCTGATACAACATGAGTTATAGGCAACTGAAAGGCTTGAAAATGGCCTCCACATGGTAGGGGTGGGGGTCAGTCGAAAATAGGGGTTAGGGGATCCTCTTGCCAAATAACCAAGAAACCGGCATTACCTATTCAGGCACCCCTTCGGGGCTTTGGTTTGTTCCGACGGCAAAGCTGGTGCTGTAGGATGGTACCCCCCCACCCGTACTTTGGACGCAAAGTCTTTGTTTTCTTGAGGTTACAGACAGGGTATCGCCGTAAGATCGTCAAAACAAAGGAGTTATTTGCAAAGTCGTCCAGGATAAGGAGTTAGCGGCACATTTGGAGGACGAATGGAGAAAAAGCACCTGAGAATTATTGTGCTACAAGATGCCGAAATGATCTGCAAACATCTGTGCCTCTTGCAAACTCTGACACTATTTGCATTCCTCCTTGAATTTTGCAAATAGCTCCGGGATTAGGGATTAGGGGTTAGTAAAGCCCGGTTGCTGAGGTCTTGAATCATTCTTCCATGGTGCGCGTGGGGAGGGTAATTATCTGTAAAACAGTGGTCAGTGATCAGGGGTCAGTGGAATAATGCGGAAGGTTTAGGGCCGTGTGTGCGGGACGGCGGGCGCGCTTCGTGCATGAGGATTACGGTTTCTCCAAGTCCCCAAATGCGGGGACCTGGGGCACCCGGCCGAAGAATGTTCCTCCGGGGCTAAAGCCCGACGTATCAAGACAAGCTCTTTCAGTGGGCTGAAGCCCACTGCTCCCTCCGACGGTCCCGTTGGGTTTGTGGTTTCCCACCCATTTCATCACCCCAACAACGAAGACCTGTCGTTACCACCCCAAGAAGCAAAAGCCGCTTCTTGGGGGCCCGGTCGTTGGGGACCCCGAATCGCAAAGAGCGCGAAATGGATGGGGCACGGGAGATTTCAGGTTCCAAATTTTATATTAGCGGTGGGATTTATGGAAGGCTTGGATCGCTACTGTTCGAAAACCTCAACGCTGGGAGCGGGATCGGTTTGGGAGGCGCAGACGAACTTGGTCGGGCTGATGACCGCGCAACTGGCTCCTGCCTGCGCGCCATTGGCGATCAGAAAAGTACCTGTGCCGGGAGCCGTTGCGTCCCAACTATAAGTCGTGCTGGAGGATTGATCCCAGGACAGGTTGCCACGGCTGGCGGTAGAGAGGGTAGCGTTGATCGTTCCGCTGCTGGTTACACCAAGCACTCCCACGCTGCTGGTTGGCTCAATATTCAACTGTGACAGATCGCCGAAGAGGAAATTGCCGGCCAGAGCCTCGCTGGTGGAGCTGGTCAGAGCTTGCGGCACTGCTTGCGGCACCGATTGCGGAGCCGATTGCGAAGCCGATTGCGATTCTAGCCAGCCCGATTCCACGGAGCCATTGTTACCCACGCCTATTTCAAAGGCGCTGTTGTTGTTGAACAGGTAGAGATAGGTGGTGCCGCTGGCCGACTGGAATGTGGCGCGGCCGGGATGAACGGAGTCAAAGGCGAGAGCGGCAGGGCCGTTATTCGAGTTGCGAGCCGAGTAGACGCCGGCATCATCGGTGTAGCTCTGGTTGATGGTTATATTGCCTGCGCCGTCGCCCGTGCCCTGAAAGACATCGGCGTAAAAGCCAGACGGCGTGTTGCCGCTCGAATTGAATTCGGCTCCGCGCATGTAGAGAACAAATGGTCCGGAGATGCTCTCGGCGGAGTAAGAGGATTGCTGCTGGGCGCGCATGCTGCCGGCCTGCTCGCCATCATTGTTGGTGTTGTCCAGGACGAACATGCGGTTGGCATCGATGATATAGACAGTGAAGCCGGTGGAGTTGCCGGCGCCGCTGAGGTTCATGGTGAAGCGTCCGGAGGTGGGGTCCGGGGCGGTGTAGGTAGCGGTGAAGGCGGCGGTTTGTACGGTTGCGATGCCGCCCTGGGCCATGTCGATATTGCCGTTGGTGATCTTGCCTCCAGAGGCGCTGAAGAGGCCGGCCGCGGACTTCATGTTGCCGCTGTGGTCTTCGCCGTCGAGGCCGAAGGCGAAGCTCGAGCCGCTGATGGTGCTGGCGGAAAAAGCGCTGGTCGTGGCCAGATAGCAGTTGGCGGTGCCTTGCTGGTAGGAAGGCAATGTGCCCAGGTCATCGGCTTCGATCATGCGGAACTGCTGCGCCGGCTGAGCTGCGCCGCTGAGCGCAATCGCCCACTTCGTAGTCTGGATTCCCGCCGCATCATTGGTCAAAATGGTGTGAATGGACGCCATGCCATTGTTGTCCGCGCCGATGCTGTAGCTGCCGGTCATTACGCCTGAAGACGAGCCGATGTCATAGCTATTGGTGTCGAAGACGCCGCCGGTGAAGTTGCCCTGGGAGTCGGCCTGAAAGCTGATCAGAGAGGCCCATCGAGTGCCGTCCGTGTCGACCGAACCCTGGAGCATGCAGACGTAGTTGCCGTTGAGGCTGACGTTATTGGCGCCGTTGGGGCCGGCGGCAATATTGATGGTGTAGTTGACGGGGCCGGCGGAAGCACCGGCGGTGTCTTGTACTGAAACCTGGAAGGTAATCGCACCGGGCGAGGCAGGCGTTCCGGTGATGGTAAGCGTACTATCGTTCGTATTGAAATAGGTCATGCTATCGGGCAGGCCGGAAACCGTCCATGAGTATCCGGGGAAGCCGCCTATCACATTGATTGGCCCGGAGTAGGCATTTCCGGCGGTTCCGGGCGGCAGCGTGGTTGTCGTAATTTTGATCACCGGGTTGATGGTGAAGGTAAGCGAAACAGATGTGCCTGCCGAGGTGGTGACCGAGACGCTGGCCGTGCCAGCGCCGGCAATCAGGCTGGCGGGAACCACGGCCTGCAGTTGATTCTGGCTGATAACGGTCGTTGCCAAGGCGGTCGATCCCCAGTTCACAATCGAGGCTGGGGTGAAGTACTCACCGCTGATGGACAACGTGATGGCAGAGCCACCGGCTATAACCAAACTGGGACTCAGGGTGCTGATGGCCGGTGGAGCATGGTTGACGGTGAAGGTGACCGGAGCCGATGCGCCATTCGCCGTGGTGACCGTAATGCTGCCCGTACCGGAGAACTCAATCAGGCTGGCGGGGACGGCAACTGTCAACTGCGTTGGGCTGATGTTGACCGTGCTCAGAGAGGTTGTGCCCCACAACACAGTGGTCGCGTCCGGAGCGAAGGCCGTGCCGGTGATGGTCAACGAAAATCCGGGACCGCCGGCATTGACCGAAGTGGGCGTGAGGCTGGTGATGGCGAGCGTCGCCGGGATGATGGTGAAACCTATCGCAGACGTCCAGCCATAGCCGCCGGGAGTATAGACCGAGACGTAGGGCATGCCGGCGTTGGCGATCAGGATGGCTGGGACCTCGACCGAAAGCTGCGTGGAGCTGATGTAGGTTGCGCTCAGAAACGTAACTCCTCCCGATACGTCCAACCACCTAACAGTCGTCGACGTCGGCAAGAAGTTTGATCCGTTGATAATCAAGGTGAATGAATCGCCACCTGCCACGATCCAATTCGGCCTCAGATTGTTGATATTGGGCATCGCTAAGATGGGATAGGTTATCGGAACCGAAGTACCTCCATCCGAGGTCACTGTCAAGCTAACCGTGCCTGCGGTTGCAGTCAGGCTGGCCGGGACCACCGCCGCGACCATGCTCGCATTGATGTAGTAGGTCGTGACCAGCGGCGTAGACCCCCAATTCACGACCGCAGTTGTGTCAAAGTAGTTGCCGTAGACGTACAGTATGAAGTCGCCTTGACCGACGGTCGCTGTACCGGGGGCGGCCCAGATGTTGCTCGAGGTCAGGGAGGTGATGACGGGCTTGGGCGGATTGATGGTGAAAGCAAAGTAAGATGAGACTCCGTTGGAGGTGCTCACTATAATCCCGAGTGTGCGGGCGGAGGGGATCAGGCTGGCGGGGACTACTGCCGTGATTTGGGTGGAACTGATATAGGTTGTGGCTAGCGCAGTGTAGTCCCAGCTCGCCACGGTCGCCCCCGGCCCAGGAAGAAAATTGGAGCCATTGATAGTCAGCGTGAAGGTCCCGATGCTGGCGAGCACCGAGGTTGGGCTCGTGCTGGTGATGGTTGGCAGAATCGAAATGATGGTGAAGGGCGCACTGATGGAGGCTCCGCTGACCGTGTTGCTGACCGTGACGTGGGCTGTGCCGGCGGTGGCTATCAGGCTGGCGGGGACGGCCGCCGTCAGTTGCGAAGCGCTGACGAAGGTTGTGGCCAGCGAAGCGGAGCCCCAGATGACGGTTGTGTCCGAGGTAAAGTTGGCGCCGTTGACGGTCAACGTGAAGGCCGCGCTGTCGGCATTGACCGAAGAGGGCGTGAGGCTGGTGATGGCGGGCGGTACCGGGCAGATGGCGAAGGCCGTCTCATTCGACCAGCCATAGCCGCCGGGAGTATAGATTGAGACGTAGGCGTAGGCTCTGGGATAGCTGGCGGTGACGATCAGGCTGGCCGGAATCACGACCGAAAGCTGCGTGGGGCTGATGTAGGTTGCGCTCAGCGACGTAGTTCCTCCCGATACGTCCAACCACCTAACAGTCGTCGACGTCGGCAAGAAGTTGGATCCGTTGATAATCATGGTGAATGAATCGCCACCGGCGATGGCCCAAAACGGCGTTGGTCTGATGAGCACGGGCATCGCTAAAACGGGAAAGGTGACCGGTGCCGATGTACCTCCATCCGAGGTCACTGTCAAGCTAGCCGTGCCGGCGGTGGCGATCAGGCTGGCGGGGACAGCCGCCGCCAGTTGCGAGGCGCTGACGTAGGTTGTGGCCAGCGAGGTGGAACCCCAGCTCACGGTTGTGGCTGAGGTAAAGTTGTCGCCGTTGACGGTCAGCGTGAAGGCCGCGCTGCCGGCAGTTGCCGATGCGGGACTCAGGCTGGTGATGGTTGGCGGGGGAGCAATGATGGTGAAGGGCGCGCTGTTGGAGGCTCCGCTGACCGTGACGCTGGCAGTGCCGGCGGAGGCTATCAGGCTGGCGGGAACGGTCGCCGCCAGTTGCGAGGCGCTGACGTAGGTTGTGGCCAGCGAGGTGGAACCCCAGCTCACGGTTGTGGTCGAAGTGAAGTTGGCGCCGTTGACGGTCAGCGTGAAGGCCGCGCTGCCGGCTGTTGCCGATGCGGGACTCAGGCTGGTGATGGTTGGCGAGGGAGCAATGATGGTGAAGGGCGCGCTGTTGGAGGCTCCACTGACCGTGACGCTGGCAGCACCGGCGGTGGCTATCAGGCTGGCGGGGACGGCCGCCGCCAGTTGCGAGGCGCTGACGTAGGTTGTGGCCAGCGAGGTGGAACCCCAGCTCACGGTTGTGGCTGAGGTAAAGTTGTCGCCGTTGACGGTCAGCGTGAAGGCCGCGCTGCCGGCTGTTGCCGATGCGGGACTCAGGCTGGTGATGGTTGGCGGGGGAGCAATGATGGTGAAGGGCGCACTGTTGGAGGCTCCGCTGACCGTGACGCTGGCAGTGCCGGCGGTGGCTATCAGGCTGGCGGTGACGGCCGCCGCCAGTTGCGAGGCGCTGACGTAGGTTGTGGCCAGCGAGGTGGAACCCCAGCTCACGGTTGTGGTCGAAGTGAAGTTGGCGCCGTTGACGGTCAGCGTGAAGGCCGCGCTGCCGGCAGTTGCCGATGCGGGACTCAGGCTGGCGATGGTTGGCGGAGGCGAAATGATGGTGAAGGCCGCACTGTTGGAGGCTCCGCTGACCGTGACGCTGGCAGTGCCGGCGGTGGCTATCAGGCTGGCGGGGACGGCCGCGGTCAGTTGCGAGGCGCTGACGTAGGTTGTGGCCAGCGAAGCGGAACCCCAGCTCACGGTTGTGGTCGAAGTGAAGTTGTCGCCGTTGACGATCAGCGTGAAGGCCGCGCTGCCGGCTGTTGCCGATGCGGGACTCAGGCTGGTGATGGTTGGCGGGGGAGCAATGATGGTGAAGGGCGCGCTGTTGGAGGCTCCGCTGACCGTGACGCTGGCAGTGCCGGCGGTGGCTATCAGGCTGGCGGGGACAGCCGCCGCCAGTTGCGAGGCGCTGACGTAGGTTGTGGCCAGCGAGGTGGAACCCCAGCTCACGGTTGTGGTCGAAGTGAAGTTGGCGCCGTTGACGGTCAGCGTGAAGGCCGCGCTGCCGGCAGTTGCCGATGCGGGACTCAGGCTGGTGATGGTTGGCGGGGGAGCAATGATGGTGAAGGGCGCGCTGTTGGAGGCTCCACT
>Ga0224558_1001331_pt1 | contig 26221 bp, 25 predicted proteins | sample 714S32024metaG_FD_180682 | JGI IMG/M metagenome (GOLD analysis project Ga0224558, IMG submission 180682) | Peat soil microbial communities from Stordalen Mire, Sweden - 717 S3 20-24 | ecosystem: Environmental > Terrestrial > Soil > Wetlands > Peat | place: Sweden: Norrbotten County, Stordalen... | reverse complement strand
TCCACCGGATCACTGCCGCTCAACAAGCCCATCGTGGGCATGGCCTCGACACCCGACGGCAAGGGGTACTGGCTGGTGGCCAGTGACGGCGGCATCTTTACCTTCGGGGATGCCGGGTTCTACGGCTCCACCGGTTCGCTCCCGCTCGACAAGCCGGTCGTGGGCATGGCCACGACGCCCGACGGCAAGGGGTACTGGCTGGTGGGAAGCGACGGCGGCATCTTCTCCTTCGGGGACGCTGGGTTCTTCGGATCCGCCAACGGCCTGCATCTCGACAAGCCGGCGGTCGCTATCTCCTGACAGCCTGCCGAACCGAGAGCGACCGACGACGTGGGCCTAGCGGGCGGCCTCCGGGTGCGGGCTCGGGCGTGGCCGCTCCCGGCTGAGTCGGTCCTAGGTCGAGGTGGTGTCCGGAACGGACCCGTCCGAGCCCCGCTGGTGGACCACCCGGGCCGGGATCCCCACGGCGACACAGCCGTCGGGGAGGTCGCCGGTCACCACGGCATGGGCGCCGACGACAGCGTTGGAGCCGATGGTCACCCCTTTGGTGATGGTGACCTTGCCCCCGATCCAGACGTTGTCGCCGATATGGATCGGGGTGGTGCTTCGTCCCTGGTCGATGATAGCAACGTCGGTCGATGCGAACGCATGGTCGTGGTCACGGATCGAGACCAGCTCGGCGATGAGGCAGTCACGACCGATGGTGATGCCCTCGTCGGCCGCAATCGTGCAGTGGTGTCCGAAGACCGTCCGATCGCCGACCTCCAACCGCCCGCGGCTCTCGACGACCAGTCCGTGGTCGAGGACGCATCCCTCGCCGAAGCGCACGGTCGATCCCCTCGCCACGAGGAACCGCGCCCCAGGGCGGACGTCACACCGGCGCCCGAACTGCACCCGGGGATGCCGCATCTTCGTGAAGGCCAGGCCGGCGCGACGACGGAGGTAGCCCCGAAGCCACTCCCACGTGCCGAACTCGGTGAGCGCCGCCCGTCGTCCTCCCCGGTCGTCGCGGGAACTCGTCGAGGTCACCCGCCAACCCTACCGGCAGCGGCGTGCCCGGCCTGGCCACGGAGCGGCCCACCGAGCGAGCCGCGACCCGAGGGGTCGACAGCCCGTCCGGGCCCCGCTGCCGTCGACGAACGGGTTAACCGGGCCTTTGCCACACTCACCAGGTGATGATGGACGGCACACTGTCGTCGAAGGTCTTCCCGTCGGCGGTCCACTGCTCCTGGGGGATCCGGGCGGACGGGAACACGGTCATCGAGCCGTGCCTGTCGGGCATGTGGAAGCGGACGACCACGGTCGATGCGGCTCCCTCGGGGACGACCAGTGGTGCAGCCACCACCCACGTCGGCCCGTCGGCCCCCTCCACGGCCAGTTGGCCGGCACCGGTGATGGTGATGCCCCGGGCCGCGGCAGGGAGATTGGTGGTCACCAGGCCGCTGTACCCCCCATAGCTTACGGCCACGCCGGGGAACGGCCCGGCGACGAACTGCGACTGGCCCGGCGGCGTGTTGTTGCTCACGTGGGTGGTTATGGTGACCTCGGTGCCCGATCCGGCTGGGGCGGTGGTCACCGTCACCTTGACCGGCACGTACTGATCGAGCTTGTTGCCGCCGAGGTTGACCAGTGAGACCCCCACCGAACGCGGGGTGAGACTTCCGCTCACCCCACTGACCTCCCAGGCGGCCTGGGCCACCGGATCGCTCGACCACACCATGAGGTGGCGACCAGCCACGGCACTGCTCAACGCGGTGGCCAGCGACCGAAGATCGGTCGACTGCCCCTGGAGTTGACGAAGGACGGCGCTGGTGAGGGAGCCCAGGGCATCCTGTCGCGCCGCGGCCCCCGTCGAGTTGTCGGTCAGGCCGTCGTACTGGTCGTGGAGGATGTACTGCTCCACGGTGCCGGCGCTGACGGTCTGCCCATTGGCCTGCACCGGGCCGGTGGCTTCGAGCAGCTGGCGCAACCCGGCGACGTCCAGGGCGATGACTCCGTTCACCTGCTGGCCGGTCAGAGCGGTCCACATCCGGGCGGCGAGAGGTGCGGTCACGTTGAACTGCGGGGTCAGGCCCAGATTCCTCATGTCGAGGCTCGGGTGGAGCCATCCCCAGTTGCGCTGGAGATCACCCGTCACCGTCACCGCCCCGACCGGGAGTGCCTTCTCCCCCGAAGGGCCCAGGTCGTCCACATGGACCGATCCGTCGCCCGTGGTGGCCACGCCGACGTCCAGGAAGGCGCCTGAGCCGTTTCGCATTTCGGCGTTGTTGGAGGCGAGGACGACATAGGTCTGGGGCCCCTGCAGGATGGTGGCCGCCGCGGCCGACGCGGCCGCGGCGCTGGTCAACCTCGATCGAGCGTCGTTGAGCTGGGACTCGAACTCGTTGTGCCGGACGGCGAGGGGTGAGACAAGGGCCTGCGAGGGACCGGTGTCGATGTGGGCCAGCCGGGACTCGGCCGACGCCGAGATGGCCGACAGCTCACGCAGCGACGCCACCCGGTCGGGACCGGCGCCGTGGGGCTGGTCGAGCACGTCGTGGACCTGGTCGAGGAACGACGCTCCGACAGCCGAGACCGTGCCGGCAGCAGCGCTCAGGTCCCGGACGGCCCGGAACTGACGGCCGATCACCGGCACGATCGTGACGGGAGCGAACAGGGGCGAGGACAGATCCGACCTGGCGCTGTCGAATTCGGACCGGGCCTCATCGAGCAGGCGGACCGATCCCTCGGACGTCAGGTCCCCCGGGGCGAGGTGGGATCTGACCTGATCGAGGGTGGCCAGGCCCTGCTTGTCGTGGTGGTACGCCGACACCGTCCGAGTGGCCAGTAGGGCCGCCCACGCCACAAAGACCAGAACGGCCGCGCCGATGATCACCCGTCTACGCCGCCGCCCGCTGGTGTTCTTGGTCACGGCACCCAACCGATGCTCCAGGCGCTGGCGCGCAGGTCCCCCGCATCTGCAGCGCGCGCCGCCGGCCAAACGGTGAGGCGTCTCACTCTGCGATGGTAGTGGATAGGGTGTCCACCACGGCGTCACCGCGACCCGTGGGCCCGTCCCACCGGCCAGGCGCACCGGCCCCGTCCGGGATTCCACATCGGACACCGCTAGCATCCCTGCGTGTCATTCACGACCATCCGGATGGCAGTGGGGCGGGTGGTGCTGGTCGCCGGCGTCCTGATCCTGCTGTTCATCCCCTATCTCCTCTGGGGCACCGGGCTGTTGACGGCTCGAAGCCAGAGTCAGCTCCGCACCGAGTTCGGCGTGGCCCAGCATCTGTCCGGCCCGATTCCGAAGCAGGTCCCGGCAGCCACGAGGAGCCCGGCCAGCACCTCACCACCACAGGTCGCGCCCACCGAAGCGGACCCACCGCCCGGCAGTCCGGTCGGGATCATCGCCATCCCCAAGATCGGGCTGTCCATGGTGGTGGTGGAGGGGACGGGGACCGCACAGCTCGACCAGGGACCCGGCCACTACCCGGGGACACCGTTGCCGGGCGAGGCGGGCAACGTCGCCATCGCTGGGCACCGGACCACCTATCTCCATCCGTTCTACAGCCTCGACGCCCTCGATCCGGGTGACTCGATCATGCTGACCACGCTGCAGGGCTTCTTCCTCTACCACGTGCTCAGCAGCCAGGCGGTCAGCCCGTCGGATGTAGCCGTGGTCGGGCCCACCTCCACCCCGCAGCTGACCCTCACCACCTGCAACCCGCGCTACAGCGCAAGCCAGCGCCTGGTGGTTCACGCCGCCCTGGTGGCGAGCTACATCGTCCATCCCCGGAAGGCCGCCGCCGTGTCGGCCGAACCTACGCACGGGGTGCCGACCGCCCCGTCGAGGAGCTGGCCCGCAGCCATCATCTGGGGGATCGTCGTCGCCGGCCTGACCACGGCCGTCTGGATGGCGGCCCGCCGGTCGCGTCGGGGCCGCCGCGGCCTGGTCATCGGGGTCGGCACGATGGTGTGGCTCGTCGTGGTCTTCTTCTTCTTCCAGGCGACGGCGCCTCTCCTGCCGGCCAGCTTCTGAGTGACGGCCGGAGAGCGGCGTGGGGCCGAAGTGGGAGCCGGCGCGGGAGGCCCCCATCCCGACACCCGATGGTGACAGGCCGCGGCCGGCCGCAACCAAACCGACCACACCGGACCAGATCGCTCTACGGGTTCCGCGAGCCCCCCCAGCCTCCCCGATGGGACGCGACGCACGACGAAGGCCGACCGCGTGACCTGATGGCGCGAGCCGACGGCGAACGCTGATGGCGCGAGCCGGAGAAGGTCACCCTGGCGGCCGACCACGCGCCGCTAGACCACGCGCCCCGCCGGCCGGGTGCCGCAACCTGGGCTCAGGCGAAGGTCTGGCGGCGACGGCGCACGAGGATCGCCCCGGCTAGGACCGCGCCAGCCCCCACGGCTGCCAACTCACCGATGTCGGCGCCCGTGAAGGGGAGGCTGGACGTAGACGAACCGCTCCCACCCGACGCAGACGAGGACGAGGCGCTCGAGGCAGGGGGCGTCGGATCATACGACGACGACGACGACTGTATCGTCGGCGTGCTCACACAGCCCGGCTGGCTGGTCGAGCCGGCCGATCCGCACGCCGGGTCTGCTCCGGCCGCATGGGGAACGAGCACCATCGATGCCAGTGCCAACCCTGAACCCGCAATGAGTCGTCTTGCCCACATGGTCTATGCCCTTCTTCCCGTTGAGGCGGTGCCCCAAGGTCCCCGACCGCCCGTCTGCCGCTTTCGGCCGGCGTGCGGGTCCTGGATCCATCATGCCGGGTGACAAGACGGTTTGGCAACAACCGGTCCGAGCAAGGCTGATCTTGCCACTGCGGGTGGTTAGGATCACACGTCAAGTGGAATTGTGCCCGCTACCGCCGAGGCGGAGTGGCAGCGTCCCGGCGATCAGGCGGGTACCAACTGCCCGAAAGTGCTGCACAGTCCGAACGCTTCGATGATCACGAACGCCGCCACGATGACCAGCACGACCGGGAGCCGCCAACGGCCCCCATGCCGGGACATCGGCGAGGGCATGTACCACTCGGGCAACAGGCCGGGGGCCTGGCGGAGATAGACGGCCAGTGGCACGGCGTCGGCGCCGATCGCTGCATCGGGGTCCGCCGCCAGCGCCAGTTCGGTCAGTTCGGAGTCGGTCAGGCCGGGTCCGCTGAGGCTGTCGGGCGCCGCGCTCGCATCGGCCGTGCGGCCGCCACGCACACCGCCACCATCCGCCATCCGGTCCCCCACCGTCGGGTGTTCCATCCTCGGGCTCCCTCCGTGCGGCCGATCGCTGTCTGCCCTGCCCAGGGTACCCCCTGCCACCCGTGCGCTACAGCAGGTGGACGACCGCCTCCAGGAGGACGATCATCACTCCCACCGCCACAAGGCCGGTGACGTAGAGGGTCCGTCGCAGCACCGACTGGCTCGCGCCGCCCGCCGTGCCGATTCCCACCACTGCGAGGGCCAGGACGCCGACGATCTCCGCCACGACGAACGCGGTCCTCACTGTGAAGAGGTGCACGCCGGACAGGACGAACACGATCGTCGCCGGAATGGCCGCGACGACGATCGACCACGAGCTGCGGAGCTCGCCCCACAGGTCGCCCGCCTTGAGGCTCAGGTTCTTCCACGAGTCCCTGACGACCACCCGCGACAGGGTGTGGGCGAACCAGATGGCCAACGCACCAACCACCACGACGCCCGCGGTGGTCAGCGCCCCTGGGTTGGTCTCGAAGGTGAGGCCGGCGATAGCGACCAGGGTCGAGATGGTCCCGTAAACGTAGTCGGCAAGCCAGTGCACCGATCGCTCGTGCCCGGCCGGCGGGGACGTGTCTCCTGCCTCCGAGGAGTGGCTCCCTTCTTGTTCTTGTTCGCCCACCGCTACGACCCGGGGAATAGTTCCGGGGCGGAACGGTACCGTACGACCACAGCGATCCGGTCGGTGCCGTTCCCGACCAGCATCGCCGTACCCTCCGGCGGCGAGGGCGCCGGTCGGGTCGACGGCGGCAGAGTCATGCCCCGAGGATAGACAGGTGATGTCGGCGAACCCATGACCCCGCGATGGCTACCATCATCGGCGGGCACATGGGACCGTCCGGTGCCTTCGTGGCCACCGGGGCCACGGTCGGCCCCGGCAGCTCGCCGCTCGTTTCGGGAGGCCGCAACACACCCACGAGACCCTGGGGAGGGACCGATGAGACTGGCAGAGCATGACGGGCGGGCCACGCTGATCGTCGAAGCCGGCGGCATCGACCTGGCCAGGGCCTCCGACGGGACCTTCGGACCCGGCGTCCAGTCGATCTACGACCGGTGGGACGCCTTCCGTGCCTTCACCGACGGTGCCGGTATCTCCGGGTCGGGAGAGGACGGCGTCGCCGCCAACGCAGCGGTGGTCGTCGAGCAGTCCCGGCTCGGCTCGCCGGCACCGACCCCGCGGCAGGTCTTCGCCATCGGCCTCAACTACCGGTCGCATGCCGAGGAGTCGGGTACGGAGGTCCCCGCCGTCCCGGCCACGTTCACCAAGTTCCCCGCCTCGCTGACCGGCCCGTTCGCCGAGGTCGAGCTCTCCGGCGAGACCGTCGACTGGGAGGTCGAACTGGTCGTCGTCATCGGGAGGCGAGCCGACCGGGTACCGGAATCCGAGGGATGGGATCATGTCGCCGGGGTGACCGTGGGCCAGGACATCTCCGACCGCACGCTGCAGTTCGCGGCAGCGAGCCAGTTCTCGCTCGGCAAGTCCTACCGGGGCTACGGGCCGATGGGGCCGTGGCTGGTCACCCCGGACTCGCTCGAGGACCCCGACGACCTCGGGCTGGGCTGCTCGGTCAACGGCGAGGTCGTGCAGGACGGCCGCACCAGCGACATGGTCTTTTCGGTGCCACGCCTCATCGCCGACCTATCGGCCGTGCTCCCACTCCTGCCCGGCGATGCGATCTTCACCGGGACCCCGGCCGGGGTGGGGATGAGGCGCACCCCGCCGAGGTTCCTGCGACCTGGGGACCTTCTCGAGAGCTGGATCGAGGGCATCGGCACCATCCGGAACCGCCTGGTCGCCGCTCGCCCCTGACGGGTGGCGCCCCCGTCGCGGAGGGCCGGCGGGGTCGGCAGGCCAGAGCCTCGAGCGCAGTCCGCAGGACCGCGCTGGGATCGGCGGCCCCCCCCCGAGAACACGCCATCCCACATGCCGGTCCGGCCGGACCAGCAGCGCTCCCGTCGCGGCCGGGCCCGAGGTCTCGGCCCACCCTCCCTCGGCGTCGATCACGTCGCGTCCGACGAGCACAACATCCACTGGGATCGCTGTCGATCGTGGGCGTCGTCGACCTGGTCCTGGCCATCGATTTCGCCCCTAGCGCCGGCGAGGGCTCGGTCGTCCTGATCGCCGGCGCCGTGGCCGTGCTGGCGCTGATCGGTTTCTTCTACCGCCAGACGAGGGCGCGGTACCCACTCTTCGACCTCCACGTGGCGGGCCGGAGGATCTTTTGGGTGGTGGTGGCCCGGTTGATCGTCTTCGGCACGCCGATGGGGGCGATGTTCGTCGGCGAACAGTTCCTCCAGAACGTGCTCGGCTACTCCACGCTCCGGCCCGGCGCCGCGGTGGTTCCCGCAGCCGTGTTCATGATCGCTGCGGCCCCCCTGTCGGCCGAGCTCATCGCCGGGTCGGATCGCGCCTGACGCTGTTGACCGGCTATGTCTTCCTGCTCGCCTCCTTCGTAGTGATGCTGGCGCTGTGGACGGCCACGTCCGGGTACGGGTCGCTCGCCCTGGCCTTCATCCTCATGGACATCGGCGTCGGCCTCTCCGACACTCCGGCGTCGCACTCGCCGACCGGGTCGGTGCCGGTCCACCGGGCCGGGATGCGTCGGGCACCGCCGATCTCCAACGCGACCTCGGCGGATCGATCATGCAGTCGATCCTGGGGCGATCCTGACCGCCGGCTACGCCGGCGCCGTCGCCGACCAGATCTCCTCGTCGGGTGCCCACCTCGACAACCAGGTGACCAACGTGCTCGGGCGCCCGTGCTCGAGTGCCGCTGCCCTCGCCCGGGTCAATCTCCAGTACTCGATGCAGGTCATCGCCGGGGCCCGGGCGTCCTTCCTCGAAGGAGTCAACTGGGCCTACGCGGCGGGAGCCGTGTCCATCGTGTTCGGTGCCGTGCTCGTGGCCGCGTTGTTGCCGACCAAGCAGCGGGAGATCGACCTGCTGGCCGAGTACCGGAGTGAGGATGCGCTGCCAGTGGCGTGATCCGCCCGGCCACGGTTCAGGAACCGGGCGGCGACCGAGTCGGAGAGCGGGCATACTGTTGGGCGACTTGGCCGGCCACCGTCCCAGGTGCTCCGGGACGGAGCTCGAGCCGGGGGGGTCGGCACATGACGATGGCAGTGCGCCGGCGACCCGCTCCGACCGTCGTCGGCTCGGTAGGGACCACCTGTCCGCTTGTCGTGTCGGTGCTGGTTGTGTCAGCGGTGGTGGCCGGGCTGCTCGTCGCCGCCCCGCCGGTGGGCGCCGCTCCCCCGGCCCCGCCGCTCTACGGGGTCACCATCGACCACGTCAGCCACCTAGCCGCCGTCGTGTCGGCCGAGCGGGCACTCCCGGAACGGCCGACCACCCGGGTCTACTTCGACGTGTCGGAGCCGGCCACCTACTACCGGTCCGCGGTGGCCCAGCTCCACTCGGTCAGCGGGGTGATGGGCGAGCTCCTCGATTCCGGCGACGCCGACAAGATCACCCCTGACGCCTACGAGGCGCGGGTCCAGTCCTATCTGGCCGCTCTCGGGAGCTCGGTCGACATCTGGGAGATCGGCAACGAGGTCAACGGGAACTGGACCGGGCCCTACCCCACCGGTGCCACCGACATCGAGGATGCCTACGGGGCGGTGGCCGCCGCCGGCTCGGTCTCCGCGCTCACCCTCTTCGCCAACGAGTACGCGCCCGACAACTGCGGTGACGGGAAGGCCGAGCTGACCCCGGTCCAGTACTCGGAGCAGTACGTGCCGGCGACCGTTCGCGACGGTCTGGCCTACGTGTTCGAGAGTTACTACCCGACCGAGTGTGACAACGCCTATCCGACCAGTGCCCAGGTCGCCACCGAGATGGTCCAGCTCCACGCGCTCTACCCCAATGCCCTGCTCGGTTTCGGGGAGGTGGGACTGCCCCGGCCCACCACCAAACGCACGCTGGCCACCGCCCAGAAGGTCCTTTCCTGGGCGTACGGGCTCCAACCTGATCTTCCGTACTACGTCGGCGGGTACTTCTGGTGGTACTCCTACCAGGACGCGTTCAGTGGGAGGAAGCTCCTGGCGAGCCCCTTGACGGACGCCTTCCGGGCCGAGGCGGCGGCGCTGGGCTGAGGCCTACGGGCGAGGGCCTGCGGGCGGGGGCCGGAGCCCGGGGGCCGGAGCCCGGGGGCCGGGCACGCGGTCGGGGCCCAGGGCGGCGCGCTGCGGGCCCGGGCCGGATCGCCTCCCAGGGCTCCCAACCGGACGTTGCGGCCCGGGGCCGGGTGACGGCCACGACCAGATCGACAACGGGGTCCCAGACGTCGGCGTCGGCATCGATGTCGTGGGCCAGTGCAGCCAGGGACAGCTTGAACGCTCCGCACACCGAGACCTGCTCGGGGTGCGAGCGGAGCCAGTCGCAGAACAGGAGGGCCAGGCGCTCGTTGGGCGCGCCGACCCGCCGGACATGGAGGTTGACGTCGCCACTCGGGTGTTCGCGCCGCAGCCACAGCGGCTTCGCCCACCCGTCGTGCCTGTCCGCCCACCCGGGCGGAACGTGGTCCCACTCGTGAGGGGCCACCGGAATCCGAGTACCCGACGTGGGTCATCGTAGGCCCGTCCGGCCCGAGCGAGGTCGACCAGGCCGGCCTGGAGGTCAAGGACTCCCTTGGCCGGCATGGTCGGCCCGCGGTACTCCCGATGTGCTCGATCCGCAGGGCGACGTCCTCATCTGCCTCCGGACGGTGGCCATGAGATCGGCCGCCTCGGCCGCCCAGTCCGGACGGTGGGACACGACGACCGGTTGGGGGCGTCAGGCCCGGGGTCTGGTGCATGGGGGAAGACCCTGCACCCGATGGAGGTCACTCATCACTTGGATCGCCGAGGCCCGGTCCGAGTAGGTCTGCGCCGGCGGCGCCGGCGATCTCAGCGTCCTCAACTTCCGGCGGCCGCCATGGCCGGTAGCCGCCAGTGGTGGTCGCAGTCTCGGGCCCGGCCGCCTGCGCTAGCAATGACCCACAAGTGCCACGTCAGCCCGTCGGCCGACCGGCGCTCATGCCACGGGGGCCGGCGGGTCCACCACGGGGACGGTCACCGTCGCATGCCACAGCACGACGTACTGCGGACAGGCCGAGACAGCGGCAACCGAAGCGCAGACCGGGGTCCCAGTGGCATCGATCTCGGCCAGCCCGTACCGCACCACCCGGAAGGTGGTCGTCGAGGAACCGTCGGTCGACACGCTGCCTGACAGGCGCTCCAGGACCGGTGGCGTGGTGCTCGGGGGCCCGCCGGACTGGGCTTCCGACCACCGCAGCTGCCCACCGGCCAGCTCCACGACGATCAGGTCGCCCGGCGTGGCCAGTACCGTCGAGCCGTCACTCGAGTTGGTGAGAAGCACGGTCTTGGAGGCGAGACGGGACTTCGCTGCCGGCACCGCTCCCACACCACCGGCGCCGAAGGCCGCCACCGCCAGCAGGGAGACAAGGAGTCCGGCGGCTGCCGCCACGGTCGCGGGTCGCTTGATGCGCACTGCTCTGCCCTCCTCAACGACCGGACCGAAGATCGGTCCGGATGAGTCTCACGGTACGCCTGTCATGGTCGCAGTTCAAGTGTTCGACATCCTCGTTGCCGAGGCGCAGCCGTGCTCAGTCGTCCGGTCGGTCGTCCGCCAGCCGTCGCTCGATGTGGGCGACCTTGGAGGACATGCCGGCATCCACCCCGGGCCGGTCGTCGATCTTGATGACCACGCTCACCCGGGGCGCGTCCTCGCCCACCTTGGCGACGCACGCCTTGATCAACGACATCACCTCGTCCCACTCACCCTCGACGTTGGTGAACATGGCGTTCGTCTCGTTGGGCAGTCCGCTCTCCCGAACCAGCCGTACCGCCTCGGCGACCGCGTCGCCCACTGAAACGCCGGTGCCCATCGGGGTGATCGAGAAGGCAGCAATCATGTGCCCATCGTGCCACGTCGCGCCATGGGGCGAACGGACTCGCCGGGGCTCAATCGCACTCGACCGCACGCCGACAGTGCGTGAGGCGTCACCCGGCACTCCACCTACGCCCGGATCCTCGGCATTCCTTGCCGCTCCACGCCGATGGCTCCGGGGCGGGGTCGCACTACGAGCACCCGCTCGTCGTGCCGCAGCTGGCGCAGACGTAGCACGAGCCGGCCCGCTGCATCGCGTTGCCACACTGGTAGCAGTAGGGAGCGTCCCGAGGCTCAGCTCGGGCCAGCGGCTGGTCGGGCGAGGCCACCGGGATCGCCTGGGGCGCCGGCACCCTTCGCTCGAAGCCGGGAGCGGCCGATCCGTCGACCACGGTGATGGTCACCGGGTCGATGGCCCCGATGGCCTCCGACTCGACGATGCCGACCGACTCGGTGGCCGTCTCCTCCACCCCGGGCAGGGTCGGCTGCATGCGCTCGGCCGTGGAGAGCACACCGAGCTCGGCCCGGGCCTCCAGCGGCAGATAGTCGACGGCCAGCCGGCGGAAGATGTAGTCGACCAGACTGGTGGCAATGCGCAGGTCGGGATCGTCGGTGATACCGGCCGGCTCGAAGCGCATGTTGGTGTACTTGCGGACATAGGTGGCCAGCGGCACGCCGTGCTGGAGGCCGAGGCTCACCGAGATCGAGAACGCGTCCATGATGCCGGCCAGGGTCGACCCCTGCTTGGACACCTTCATGAACACCTCGCCGGGACGGCCGTCCTCGTACTCACCGACGGTCACATAGCCCTCGCAGTCGGCCACCCGGAACGCGAAGGTCGACGACTTGCGACGGCGGGGCAGACGCTCCCTGACCGCCCCGACCACCAGCGTCTCTGCCGTGCGGGTCTGCTCGTGGGCCAGTGCGGCCTCGAGGCTGGCGATCTTCTCGGCCAGCTCACGGGCGTGGGCCTCCGCCTCGGATCCGGCGGGGGTCTGCTCGGCGTCGGCGTCGCCTTCGGCGGCCGCGCCCTCCTTCTTGGTGGTAGAGAGAGGCTGGGCCACCTTGCAGTTGTCACGGTAGATGGCCACGGCCTTGATCCCCATCCTCCAGGCGTCGACGTGGAGCTGCTCCACGTCCTCCACGGTCACGTCCTCGGGGAGGTTCACCGTCTTGGAGATGGCACCGGAGATGAAGGGCTGGACCGCGCCCATCATGCGCACGTGCCCCAGGTAGTGGATGGTGTTGTCGCCCATCGAGCAGGCGAACACGTCCAGATGCTCGACGGAGAGGTGGGGTGCCCCGACGATGGTCTTGTGCTCGTCGATGTAGGCGATGATGTCATTGACCTGTTCGGGTACGTACCCGAGCCGGGTGAGCGCCCGGGGGACCGTCTGGTTGACGATGGACATGGTGCCACCGCCGACGAGCTTCTTGGTCTTGACCAGGCCGAGGTCGGGCTCGACGCCGGTGGTGTCGCAGTCCATCAACAGACCGATCGTCCCGGTGGGCGCCAGCACGCTGGCCTGCGAGTTGCGCACGCCGTACTGCTCGCCGAGCTCGACGGCCAGGTCCCACGCCTCCTGGGCGGCCGACAGGAGGTCGGTGGGCACCGCCTCCTCGTCGATCCCGGCCACCGCGTCGCGGTGCATTCCGAGCACGTTGAGCATGGGGTCCACGTTCTCGTGATAACCGGCGAACGGGCCCATTCGGGCCGCCGTGCGGGCCGAGGTCGCGTACGCATGACCGGTCATGAGGGCGGTGATGGCGCCGGCCCACGCCCGGCCCTGGTCGGAGTCGTAGGGAAGCCCCTGGGCCATGAGCAGCGCGCCGAGGTTGGCGAACCCGATGCCCAGCTCACGGAAGCGCCGAGAGTTCTCGGCGATCTTCTCGGTCGGATAGTCGGCGTTGCCCACGATGATCTCCTGGGCGGTGAAGATGACCTCGACGGCGGACCGGAAGCCCGCGACATCGAACGACGAGTCCCCGTGCAGGAACTTCATGAGGTTGAAGCTGGCCAGGTTGCAGGCGGAGTTGTCGAGGTGCATGTACTCCGAGCACGGGTTGGATCCGTTGATCCGTCCGGTGTTGGACGCGGTGTTCCACTTGTTGATGGTGGTGTCGAACTGCATCCCCGGATCGGCGCACTCCCATGCCGCCTGGGCGACCTGGCGGAACAGGTCACGGGCTGGCACCCAGCGGACGGGCTCGCCGTCGGCCCGGCTGGTGAGCGGCCAGTCACGTCCGTCGACGACCGCCTCCATGAACTCGTCGGTGACCCGGATCGAGTTGTTGGCGTTCTGGTACTGGAGGCTGATCGAGTCCTTCCCGTCGAGGTCCATGTCGAAGCCGGCGTCGCGCAGCACGCGCGCCTTGCGCTCCTCGATGGCCTTGCACCAGATGAAGTCCTCGATATCGGGATGGTCGGCGTCGAGGATGACCATCTTGGCGGCACGGCGGGTCTTGCCCCCCGATTTGATGGTGCCGGCCGACGAGTCGGCTCCCCGCATGAAGCTGACCGGCCCGGAGGCGGTCCCCCCGCCCTTCAGGAACTCGTGGGAGGAACGGATACGGGACAGGTTGACCCCGGCGCCGGAACCACCCTTGAAGATCACGCCCTCCTCCGTGTACCAGTTGAGGATGGAGTCCATGGTGTCCTCCACCGAGAGGATGAAGCAGGCCGATCCCTGTTGGGGCACGCCGGCGACCCCGATGTTGAACCACACCGGTGAGTTGAAGGCGGCCATCTGGTGGACGATGAGGTACTTCAGCTCGTCCCGGAAGATCTCGGCCTCCTCCTCGTCCACGAAGTAGCCGTCCTTGATGCCCCAGCTCGTGACCGTGTCCACCACCCGGTCGGCGACCTGGCGCAGCGACCACTCCCGCTCGGGGGTGTTGGGGGTGCCGCGGAAGTACTTCTGGGCCAGGATGTTGGTGGCATTGAGGCTCCAGGTGTCCGGCACCTCCACGTTCAACTGCTCGAAGGCCACCGCTCCGTCCCGGTAGTTGGTGATCCGGGCGTCGCGTCGCTCCCACACCACCTGGTCGTAGGGATGGACCCCGGCGGAGGTGAAGTGGCGGCGGATGCCGATGCCGGTGCGCTGTGGAGCGATGGCCATGGTGGCGGACCTCTTTCTGTTCGTTCCGGGGTCGTTCGTGAAGGTTCCGGAGTTGCCTGGTGCCGGTGATCGTGCGATGCGGTTGCTACGTCGATGGAGTTGCTGGGTGGGTGGTTGGGTGCTGCTACGTGGTTCGGACGTCTGTGGAGTGTGGGGAGGTTCGGCGGGTCGGTGCCCGGACCGGTTCCCGGAGGGCGGCTGCCGCCTGCTCGTGATCCGTGGTCGATGCTACCGGCCAGGAATCAGTCAAAAGGCACGTGCTTCGCCGGCCAAACACAATATGTTGTGGTTACGCCTCCCCAGAGGTACGAGATAGTGGGTCCATTACAGCAGCGTAGTTACATGCCTGTCAATGAATTGTTTACCAGATCGGGGGGCGCCGACCTCGCGAACTCCCTGCTGAGCGGCTGCTCGCGAAGAATTGCAAATGATTGCTGCAGCAAGCGCCCGGTTCGGACCGGACGGCACCCCATCTGTCGCTCCTGCCCGGTGCCGCTGTCGCTACAGTCCGTCCGTGCCCTCCCGAGCGTCCGTGTCCATCGCCGTCGACGCCGGGACCACCGGCATCAGGACCCTGGTGGTGGATGATCGGGCCCGGGTCGTCGACGGCGCCTACCGGGAGCTGACCCAGCACTATCCGCGTCCGGGCTGGGTCGAGCACGACGCCGGCGAGATTTGGGACGCCGTGCGGGGCACGCTCGACGAGGTGGCCGGACGCCTGTCCGATGCCGGGCGGGTGGCCAGATCCATCGGCATCACCAACCAACGTGAGACGGTGGTGGCCTGGGATCGCGGCACCGGAGCGCCCCTGCACCGCGCCATCGTGTGGCAGGATCGCCGGACCGCCGCCTTCTGCGGTCAGCTGGCCGATGCCGGCCATCTCCCGCTGGTCCGGGAGCGGACCGGTCTGGTGCTGGATCCCTACTTCTCGGCCACCAAGATGCGCTGGCTCCTGCTTGAGGGCGGGCTCCGGGCCCGGGGTGGCCTCGGGTTCGGCACGGTCGATTCCTGGGTGCTGTGGAACCTCACCGGAGGTGTGGACGGCGGCGTCTTCGCCACCGATGCCACCAATGCATCCCGGACTCTGCTCTTCGACATCGTGGTGCGACGATGGTCGGAGGATCTGTGCGCGCTCTTCGAGGTGCCGATGGAGACGCTCCCCGACGTACGCCCGTCGTGCGGTCGCTACGGTCGCCTGGCGAAGACCGCGCTCGGTGCCGACTCCCCCCTCTCCGGGGTGCCGATCAGCGGCATCGCCGGAGACCAGCACGCGGCGCTCTTCGGCCAGAGCTGCTTCGACCCGGGGATGACCAAGGTGACCTTCGGGACGGGGAGTTTCGTGCTGATGAACGCCGGGCCGGTCTGCCCCGAGCCGGTCGACGGGCTCGTTACCACGTTGGCCTGGGACCTCGGGACGGAGGGCGACGTGGCCATCGGGGCCGATGGCGGCCCCTCCCGGGGACGTTCCTCGCTGGCCTACGCCCTCGAGGGCTCGGTCTTCGTTTCGGGAGCCGGCGTCCAATGGCTGCGGGACGGGCTCGGCATCATCGACCGAGCCGACGAGATGGAGCCCCTCGCCCGCTCGGTGGAGTCCAGTGAGGGAGTGGTGGTCGTGCCGGCGTTCACCGGGCTCGGCAGCCCGCATTGGGACCCGGGGGCCCGGGGCACCATCGTCGGGCTCAGTAGGGGGACGGGGCGGGCCCACCTGGCCCGGGCCATGGTGGAGGCGATGAGCTTCCAGGTGTGCGACGTGATCGACGCCATGGCGGTCAGCGGGACGAGCCCTTCGGTGCTCCGGGTGGACGGTGGTGCCTCGGCCATGGGGCTCCTCCTGGAGCTTCTCGCCGACCAGTCGCAGCTTCCCGTGGTCCGACCCGTGTCGGTCGAGACCACCGCCGTCGGCGCTGCCACGCTGGCCGGCCTGGCCGAGGGGGTCTGGGGCTCGCTCGACGAGCTTGCGGGGTTGTGGCAGGAGGACGCCACGTTCGCCCCCACCGGGGCTCCCGCCGAGGCGGAGTCGGCGCACCAGGCGTGGCTACGGGCAGTCGACCGGTCGCGTGGCTGGAGCCCATGAAGGCGGTGGCGGCCCGATCCGGTCGGTGGAGTGGGCGCACCCCACCGGTGACGAGCTCACCCCACCGAGCGGTCCCGCCAGCCGTGGTCGGTGATCTCTGCCATGATCGAGATCCACTGACGCTCCCGGTCCCGGAGGACAGGATCGCTGCGTCCCACGATCAGGATCAGGTCCGCCTGGACCATCGAGGCAGCCGACACCCCGCCGTCACCGTCATCGACCGAGTAGGGCGGAGGGCTCATCGCCCGACGGGCCACGGCGTGGAGCTCATCGGACTCCGGCAGCTCACCCTCGTAGGCCACCACGCCGAAGGCATCGGTGTCGAGCACGACGGCGTAGGTGGCCGAGAGGCTGCGTCGCACTCGGATCGTCAGCTGCTGCAGCAGATCCGCCGCGGAATGCTGCTTGAACAGCTCGGTGGTCACCTCCAACAGCTCGGTGTGGCGGTCGGGCAGGACTCCCTGGACCGGGCGCACCGACTCGATGGTGACCCCGTCCACCTCGAGGATCTCGTCACGCAGCAGCTCGATGAGGTGGTCACCGGCCAGTCCCACGCCGAGTTCGTCCACGACCACCCCGCCGCCCCGTTGGAGGATGTCGATGGAGATCACGTCGCCGCCCACGGAGCCGATCCGGCTGGCCACGGCCCCGAGCGCCCCGGGTCGATCCGGGAGTTGCACCCTGATCAGGTAGTTGAACACGACGTCACGCTAGGCCACGACTGTGTACGGAGCATTTCCGGCTGGTTACGACATCGGGAGCCCTGGTCGCCACCAACCGGTCGACGATGCTCCGGTCGCCGTCAACTGCGACGGGCCTGGTTTGCATAGAGGTCGACGTACTGCTGGCCTGAGAGCCGGGCGATCTCCGCCATGAGGGCATCGGTGAGTGCTCGGAGCTCGGTCTGCTCGAGCACCCGGGTCTCCCCCGACGGTTGCTCTGTCGCTGCTCCGGCTCCGGCTCCGGCTCCGGCTCCGGCTCCGGCTCCGGCTCCGGCTCCGGCTCTGGCTCTGGCTCTGGCTCTGGCTCTGGCTGGACCGTACCGGGGTTCGCCGCACTGGCCCGTAGTGATGGTCGCCCCGGCGTGGAGGTAGGTCACCGGTGGGCCGAATCGGATGGTCACCGTGTGGAACGGGCGCATGATGTTGCTGCCCGGCGGTTGCACGGCACGGGTGCCGATGATGCCCACCGGGATGATGGGCACGTCACAGGCCAGCGACAACCGTGCCACACCGGTGTGGCCCCGGTGGAGACGGGGGTCCGGGGCCCGGGTCCCTTCGGGATAGATGGCCAGCAGGCGACCGGCATTGAGCACCTCGACGGCAGTGTCGAGGGCCCGCTGGGACGCGTCCCCCCCATCCCGCCGCATCGGGATCTGGCCGGCCGCCCGGAAGAACCATGCCGTCTTCCAGTTGTTGAAGTACTCCGCCTTGGCCACGTAGGTGACCCGCCTCCGGAGCACCAGCGGAAGGAAGAACGAGTCGCAGAACGACTGGTGGTTTGCGGCCAGGACCGCCGGGCCACTGGACGGGACGTGCTCCCCGCCCTCGACCTTGACCCGCCACAGGAGAAGAAGGAACGGGCTCAGCAACACCTTCATGATCCAGTAGGCCACGGGCAACGGTATCGCCACGTGTGGTGTACTGCACTCATGACCTCCAGGGCAACCGTCCCGACCCCCTCCCCGACCGCTGCCGGGGGCGCCGAAGACCCCGACCCACCGGGCAGTGGTCGGGATGCGAGCGTGGGGGAATCCACTCGATCGTGGCAGGTCATGGGTCGCACGGTGAAGGTTCCGGTCGAGGTGCGCCGGGCGGCCCAGTGGGGGGTCCAGTACCTGGTGCCGACGGCCGCGGCGCAGCGCATCGTCTCCCCCACCGGCCTCGAGGTCACCGGGCCGGTCCCGGGCCGGGCGATGGTGGCCCTCGCGGTGTGCCGCTATGACGACACCGACCTCGACCCCTACCACGAGGTAGCGGTCAGCTTCGTCGTCCGTCCCCATGACGCGACTCCCCGGCCATCGGCCGTCCAGAGGATCAGGGAGTTCTCGTCCGGCGCCATCGGCGCCTACATCCACCGGCTCCCCGTGGACCAGGAATTCACCTGTGCGGCTGGGCGGGAAATCTGGGGGTTCCCGAAGTGGGTGACGTCGATCGACATCGACGAGCCGTCGAGGACGGATCGCGCCGGCACCGGAACCACCGTCCGACTGGTCGACGGCGGCGTGCACGTCCTCACCCTGACCATCGCCTCCGGAGGACCGCTCCATCTGCCGTCCCATGCGCCGCCGAGCTACTCCTTCGCCGATGGCACGCTACGCCGGACGGCTTGGACCACGTCCTCGGAGGGGACGAGCGGAAGGCTCGGCGGCGCCACACTGACGCTCGGCGATCATCCCATGGCCGACGAACTGCGGTCCCTCGGACTGCCCAAGCGGGCACTGTTCTCGACCTCGGCAGCCCAGATGCAGGCGTCGTTCGGAGCGGCCGAGGTGGTCACTCCCCGATCGGCCTGAACGACGTCCGACCGGCCTGGACGACCCGGGCCGGCCCGGGCTGGGCTAGCGGGTGCCGGCCGACCGGCGATTGACCGTCCGCCGGTGCGCCCGTAGCGTCAGGTCCATGGCCCGCCGTCTGACACCGAAGGGCGTGCAACGTCGGCGGGAGCTCATCGACTATGCGGCGCGCACCTTCGCTGCTGCGGGGTACCACACCACGTCGGTCACCAGCATCGTCGACGGTCTCGGCGTGGGCAAAGGGGTCTTCTACTGGTACTTCGAGTCGAAGGACCAACTACTCAGCGAAATTCTCGCCGACGCGCTTCGGTCCATGCGCCTGGCCCAGCGCGAGGCCATCGCCGGCGAGCACGACCCGGCCCGCCGTATCGAGCAGGGGATCCGAGCGTCGCTGCTGTGGCTCTCTTCCAATCGGCACCTGTTCGTCCTCATGGAGTTCGCCCGCACTGAGGAGCCATTCGCCGACCTCATCCGACTGGGTGATCAACAGACGGTGGCGGATGCCCTGCCTCACGTCAGCGCCGGCATCACCGCCGGCCTACTCAGGGAGGAGGACCCGGTGGTGCTCACACTGGCCATCTTGGGGGTCACTGGCCACCTGGCCAGGGTGCTGGTGCTCGAGCAGGGCCAGGACGCCGACCGGGTGGCCGAGGCGGTGATCGCCTTCTGTCGCCAGGGTTACGTGGCCACGGACGCGTCGTCGCTGAACCGGCGCATCGCATGAGAGCCACGGGAGCCAGGCGGTCCCGGCCGTTCCTCGACGGGCTCAGCTTCGGTGAGTGCCCGCGATGGCATGGCGGCCGCCTCTGGTTTGCAGACTTCTTCTCCGGGACGGTTTCGTCGGCGGGCCTCGCCGACACTGACCGCTCACACGCAGACCGCCCCGATGGAGGTGTGGATGTCCGGCTCGAGCTGGAGGTACCCGGCGAGCCGGCAGGTCTCGGCTGGCTGCCAGACGGGCGCCTGCTGGTCGTGGCGCGAAAAGCTCGTCGGGTGATGCGCCTCGACGCCGGTGGGCTCGTCTTGCACGGTGATCTCCTGCCCTCGGCGGGGTTCCACGGCAACGACATGGTGGTCGACGCCGAAGGGCGCGCCTACGTGGGGAATTTCGGCTTCGACCTCGACCGGTTCATCGAGGAGGAGGGCGTGGCGGCGCTGTTGGGGCCGCCGGGTCCACCGACCACGTCGCTGGTACGCATCGATCCGGACGGGACCTCACACACCGCCGCCCAAGAACTGTCGTTCCCCAATGGGATGGTGATCACACCCGACGGGCGGACCCTCGTGCTCGCCGAGACGCTCGCCGCACGGTTGACCGCGTTCGCCATCGACGACGATGGGCTCCTCTCCGGCCGGCGGGTCTGGGCATCGCTTCCCGGCCGTGCCCCCGACGGGATCTGCCTCGATGCCGATGGGCGGGTCTGGGTCGCGGACGCCGTCTCGCCGGAGTGTGTGCTGGTGGCCGAGGGTGGCGAGATCATCGACCGGGTGGTGACCAGTCAGAACTGCTTCGCCTGCATGTTGGGCGGCTCCGACCGGCGCACCCTCTTCCTGATGACCGCCCCGACCAGCACGGAGTCGGTGGTCAGCGTCACCCGCTCGGCCCGCATCGAGCAGGCGCTCGTCGACGTCGGCGGCGCCGGCCTACCCTGAGAGGAACCGGGCCGGGACACGATCCACCGGGATACGGCGCACCGGGATCGGCACAGCGTTCCCGGTGCGCCGGGGTCAGCGGAGCCTGTTCAGCGCCCTGCGCAGGCTGCGGATGCCCTGGCCGATGCGCTGCTCGTTCTCGATGAGGGCGAAGCGCACATGTCCGTCACCACCGGGCCCGAAGCCCACTCCGGGAGAGGTGGCCACATCAGCCTCCCTGACCAGGAACTTGGCGAACTCGAGCGAGCCCATCTCCCGATACGGCTCCGGGATCGGCGCCCAGACGAACATGGTCCCCCGGGGAGGGACGATCTCCCACCCGATGCGGTTGAGCCCGTCACACAGCGCGTCCCGGCGGGCCTGGTATGTCTCGTTGATCAGCTTGGGGTAGTCGGGGGCCTCGTTCATGGCCACGATGGCGGCGATCTGGATCGGCTGGAAGGTGCCGTAGTCGAGGTAGCTCTTGAGCTTGGTGAGGGCCTGCACGATGGCGGCGTTTCCCACCAGGAAGCCGACCCGCCATCCAGCCATCGAGAAGGACTTGGTCATCGTGTAGAGCTCGACGGCGACGTCCTTGGCCCCAGGAACCTGCAGGATCGACGGCGGTACGTAGCCGTCAAAGGCGATATCGGCGTACGCGAAGTCGTGCACGAGCACGATGTCGCGTTCCCGCGCGAACTCGACCAGGCGGGTCATCCACGCCAGGTCCACGCACTCGGTCGTCGGGTTGTGGGGGAAGGACAGCACCACCACCCGGGGCTTGGGCCAAGCCGACTCCCACGCCTCCATGAGGTTGTCGAAGAATGCCTCGCCCGGACTCCCGCCGTTCTGCGCCCCGGGTGCGTCGAGCCGGACGTGCCGGACGTCGGCGCCGGCGAAGAGCGGTGCGTAGATGTGGATCGGATAGGAAGGGGACGGCACGAGCGCCGTGTCACCCGGCCCGACCAGCACCCACATCAGGTGGGAGAGCCCTTCCTTGGCACCGATGGTGGTCACCACCTCGGTGTCGGGGTCCAGCTCCACCTCGAACTTGCGGAGATAGAGGTCGGTGATGGCCTGGCGGATCTTCGGGATGCCGCGGCTGGCCGAGTACCGGTGGTTGCGGGGGTTGTGGGCTGCCTCGGCCAGCTTCTCGACCGCAACGCCGGGCGAGGGGAGGTCGGGGTTTCCGAATCCGAGGTCGATGACGTCTCGGCCGCGATGCCGGGCGTCGGCCTTCAGGTCGTTGATGGTGGCGAAGACGTAGGGCGGCAGGCCGTTGATCCGACGGAACTCCATGCCGCGAGGTTACCGCCGCGGCACCCGGGCCCTCGACACGCTCGCCTGGGCTGGTGCTGCCCGGGCCCGGGCTGGCTTCTGCCGTCAGGGCTTCCTCCCGTCGACCGGGTACGGCCCAGTCCAGGGTCAGGAGTCGGCCCGCACCCCATGTGCGGCTTCGGCGACGACCTCGAGCGAATCCGGCCAGGCGCAGACCGCCCAGGCGGCGCCGGCGGCCGCCAACTCGGCGAGCCGGGACGTCACCTCGGGTACGGTGTCCCCCACCGGTCCTCCCCAGGTGACCTCCATCCCGGAGGCCACCAACTCGGCGACCCGGAGGGGGTCGCCCTCCCACAGGTTGACGGCGACGCCGGCGTCGCGGGCCACCTCGACGGTCTTCGGAAGTCCTCCCCCGATCCACACGGGAATGCCCCCGTCGCACAGCCGAGCGGCCACCACGGCCATCCGGCGCCGACGCTCGTCGGCGGATTCGAACGGGATGCCGAACGCCTCGTTCTCGGCGCGGCTCAGGTGATCGCCAGTGCCGATCCCGGCGATCAGGCGACCCTCGCTGATCTGCGACAGGCTGGTCAAGACCCCCACCAGCACCTCGTCGGGGAGCAGGCCGATCCGCGCCACCAGCGTCCCCACCGAGATGGTCGACGTGGAAGCGGCCAGGGCTCCGAGCAGAGGCCCCGACGACAGCGCCGGCCGGTCCGGTTGCCCCATGGGCCACAGGTGGTCGAAGCAGAACACGCCGTCGATGCCCAGGGCCTCGGCCCGCCGAGCGGCGTCCAGCGCGGAGTCCGCCTCGTCCCTGAACTGGGGGAGCGTGATGCCGACCTTCATGAGGTGTTGGGTTCGCGTCCTTTCGTCCCGGTCCCTGTCGTGCGGCGATCGAATGTCGGTCTGGAGGCGGACGTTCTCGCCTCGGTCAGGCCTCCCGCTCGGTCAGGCCTCCGATTCGATCCTTGCCTTCAGCTCGCGCAGTGCGATGGCCATGATGCGACTCTGGGCCCGCATCTTGATGAAGCCGGGTAGCGGCACCTTCATCTCCACCTCGAGGTGGTAGGTGACCTCGGTGCCCCCGTCACCGTCCGGAGCAAAGACGTAGCGGCCGTCCAACTTGGAGGTGATGTCGCCCTGCGTCTGCACCCAGGCCAGCACCTCCGGGGCTCCGCTGTAGTCGTAGGCCAGGGTGTAACTCGTGCTGCGACCGAATGCCGCGGCACGGAAGGTGACCAGCGTCGGACGGCCCTGGTCGTCACGCTCGTCAATGGTGACGTCCTTGATATCGGCTGCCCACTGGGGGTAGGCGGCGATGTCGGCGCTGACCTCGAACACACGCGCCGGCGTGGCCGCCACCACCATTCGCTCAGTGGCTTGTTCCGCCACGATCGGCCCTCCTCCTCGACTCGGTTGATCTGACCGGGCAGACCTTCAGCCTTCCACGTCGACAAGCGACGCGGCCAGCCTAGGGGCGAGTTTGTCATAGTCAAAGGATGCCTCGGCCCGCTGCCGCGAAGCCGTGCCCATCCTGGTGCGGAGATCGTCGTCATCGAGGAGCCGGGCGATGGCCCGGGCGGCGTCACCTGCGTTTGTGGGCCTCCTGACCAGCAGGCCCGTCTCCTGGTCGTGTACCGCCTCGCCGGCGCCACCCGAAGCCCCGGCGATCTGAGGCACGCCGGCCGCGGCAGCTTCGAGGTAGACGATGCCGAAGCCTTCCTGCTCGAGGCCGAGCCAACGGTTCCGGCAGAGCATGGCAAAGACGTCGGCCGCCCCCACCAGTCCGGGGAGGTCGGCGTCGGAGACGCCGCCCAGCAGGCGAACCGGCGCGGCGTACTCGGCGATCCTGCCGGCCAGACGATCCGCGTCCCGGCCCCGCCCGGCGATGGCCACGGTGAGATCCGGAAAGTCGCCCCGCAAACGGACTGCCGCGTCGATCAGCACGTCCATTCCCTTGCGCGGCACCAGTCGGCTCACGCTGACCACCAAAGGCCCGTCGGCCGGTAGTCCAAGGTCGACGCGAGCCTCCGCCCGCTCGGGGAGGGAGAGGGGCCGAAACCGGTGCAGGTCGACCCCGGGGGGGACCTGCACCACAGGAGGCATCCCTCCCCGGCGGAGGGTTCGGGCGGCTTCGACGGCCGGATAACCACCGGCGGAAATGGCCAGGACGCTGTGGCGGAGGATGCGGGCGACCACCTCGCGGCTCACCGGCAGTCGCCCGGGGATGGCCACCTCAGCGCCGTGGAGGATCACCGCGTAGGGAAGGCCGAGGCGGGGGCCCATCGCTCCGAGCGGGAACGCCGGGTCGAGAACGACAAGGTCAGCACCGACCCGGTCGGCCGACTGGCGGATCCGGCGGATCAACTTCGGGGTCGGGACCAGGACACGGTTGGGCACCCGTTCGATGCGGATGCCTCGTTCCGCCTGTTCCCTGTCGAACGTCTGGGCGTCCCGATGTGAGCTCGCGGTCAGGACGGCGAAGGAGCTCGGGTCGAGACGACGCCAGAGCTCCCACAGGTACGCCTGGATCCCACCCACCTTCGGAGGGAAGTCGTTGGTGACCAACAGATGGGTCATGGGGCCGACTCCCCCGGCCGGACCGGCTCCGTCGGGCGTCGGGGCTCCAGGATGTCGGGGCGACCCAGTTCCAGCGCCGCCCATCGAGCATGCTCGGCAACCATCGGGTCGTCGACACTGGACCAGTGTCGAAGAGCCTGCTCGGTGGCCGGGTCGTCGCCGCGGCCGACGTTGCCCAGAGCCACCAGCGCATTCCTCCGCAGGTAGCGCGGGTCACGATCGGGCACGTACCAACGGCCATGGTTGGCCATGAGTTCGTCGTCGGTGGCGGCGAGGAGGTCGAGGAGATCGACCGACGGTTCGCAGTCCACGCCTGGTGGCGGCGGTGGGTTCCGGCGATCGGCGGCCTTGTTGATGGGGCACACCTGCTGGCACTCGTCGCACCCGTAGACGCGTGCCCCCAGGGCGCGGCGGTACTCGAGGGGAATGGATCCGGGAGCCTGGACCAGCCAGGCCAGGCAACGGCGGGCGTCGAGGACCCCGGGAGCTACCAGCGCCCCAGTGGGGCATGCGGTCAGGCAGCGGGTGCAGCTTCCACATCCCTGGGCGTGTGGTGTTGGCGAGCTGGCCGTCCGCGGTCGCAGCGGGGCGTCGGTCACCACCGATCCGAGCACGAACCACGAGCCGAAGCCCGGCAGGAGCATGAGTGAGTTCTTCCCGAACCAGCCAAGACCGGCACGGTGTGCAGCAGCGCGATCGACCAGTGCGTTGTCGTCGCAGACCACAGTGGCGCGCCAGCCGTTCGACCTCAGGAGGCTGGCCATGGGGGCGAGCGCCCGACGGAGTGAGGTGTAGTGGTCGCTCCTGGCATATCGGGCCACGGATCCTTTGGGCCGTCCGGATGACCAGCCGGTCGCGTCGGGCGTGGGCTCCTCGTGGCGATAGCCCCAAGCACCGACGACAAGAGCACTGGCCCCGCTCAGGATCCGGTCAGGCTGGGTCGAACGTTCCGGATTCCGGTACGTGAACTGCATCGTCCCGTTGAGTCCCTCGAGCTTCCGCTCGACCAAATTGGCGCGAGTCTCGGCGAAGATGTCGGCGCTTGCGATCCCCACCGCAACGAGACCGGCCTCGAACCCGAGCTCGACGAGTGCCTCACCGAGCAACGCCCGGTCCGACGGCGCAGGCTGACGGTGCTGCTCAGAGGCCGAGGTTCGGGGCACGCCACATGGTTGCACGATGCAGGACGGCCTCAGGACGATGACGCACGGTCTCGTCGAACCGCCATGGTGGCCCGTCCTCTGCCTACCCCGGAACGGAGCGCGTCAGCTGACGTCGCGCACGTGACGGACACCAGGGACGAGTCCGGCCTGCTCGAGAAGGCGGACGGCACGAGCCTCGCTCGCGTCGACCACCACGGCGTCATCGGGCTGACGACCGACGATGAACGAGACGACGCAGTCGTCGCAGACCGACGTGTCGCGATGCATGCAGTCGGCACAGTCGATGGTGAACGCATCAGGGCCGGCCGACTGGTGCGGGGACTTGAGCCCCGGCATCGGCACGTGCACGGGGAGAGGGGCAGTGCTGAGTCGCATGACAGGGCCTCCTGCGTTCGGCGGTCGGTTGGTGCTCTTCATGACATTGGCATCATTGGACGAGGGTGTGACATGGCCCTCCACCAGGGATTTTGCCGCCGATCGAGCACCCGTACCCTCTTGCCACTACTCCAACCGTTCGTCGTTGACCCGGCGCCACTGCTCACGGCCCTCGGGTGTGTCGATCCCGAGGTCGGGCTCCTGTCCGAAGGGCGGGAGTGGGGGCGGTCTGCGCCCGGTGGTCGTGCCCGGTGCCCGGGCCCGGCGGGTGCGCGGTCGGGCCCGCTTCGGGGCCCGGCGGGCCTCGGGGGGCTCCCACTGCCACCGCCCGGGCCCCCCGGTGAGGG
>Ga0224558_1001330_pt1 | contig 26224 bp, 25 predicted proteins | sample 714S32024metaG_FD_180682 | JGI IMG/M metagenome (GOLD analysis project Ga0224558, IMG submission 180682) | Peat soil microbial communities from Stordalen Mire, Sweden - 717 S3 20-24 | ecosystem: Environmental > Terrestrial > Soil > Wetlands > Peat | place: Sweden: Norrbotten County, Stordalen... | reverse complement strand
AGCAAGAATTCCGGGTCTCCAGCATTCGGAATAGGTAACCATATGCCTCGGGGAGTTTCATGAAGACAATTGTTGCAGTACTCGCATCGACGATTCTTATTAGCGGCGCATACGCACAGTCGCCAGCTCGATCTGCAGGCACTCCATCGGCTCCTGATGCTTCGAACGTCGACGCCAAACGCAATTTGGCTGTCGAGAGGCATATCAAGGATTTGCATGCAAAGCTCAAAATCACTCCGGCCGAGGAATCCCAATGGGCTACTGTCGCCAAAACTATGCATGAAAACGCAATCGAACTTGATAAGGCAATCGACAAGCGTGAAGCGATCGTCAACAGCGCGACGGCTCTCGATAACTTGAATGCCTATGGTGATGTCGCCCAAGCCCATGCGGATGATGTCAAGAAGCTCGCCGCGGCCTTTTCTCCGTTGTATGCATCGATGTCGGACGATCAGAAAAAGGTGGCCGATGATGTATTCGCGCAACGTATGCATAAAGAAAAGAAGCAGGCAAATAAATGAACGCAAGCTCTGCAATGCCTCGTGCGGTGACTTTCACCGCACGGTTGCGCTCTAAGGATCGATCATGAAACAGGGAATTCTTGCGGTTGCCTTTATCGCTGTCGCGCTTACGGCAGCCTCGGCCGCAAATGCAGGTGTTAGGATCGTCATCAATCCGTTCGGTTTTGTAGCCCCTGTCCCTCCGGTGGTCTATCAGCCTTACCCCTTCTATGCCGCCCCTCCGGTGGTCTACGTTGGTGGCGGATCTTGGGGCGGCGATCGCGGGGGACGCTCGCGAGGTCACGCACGCGGCGGCGGCAGGCGCCGCTGAAATTCAGCCGGATCTAACCTAGCGGTATTTAGGCGCGGTGGCAGGTCGTATACGTGTTCCGTTTCCCCGCACACCAGAGCCACACGAACCTTTTTGCCGACGGCGGCCGGTGCCCGCGCACGGATCGTTTCGGGCGCCGATTTGCACGCGGACCGCTCAGGTAAACGCCCCGCCAATCGTTACTTATTCGCTGTACCTTTCGCTTTCTGGGCAACTCCATTGATAGCAGCGAATGTCTTGTCCGCCGCCTCTTTGGCCGCCTCCCAGCCTTTCGATATTGCCGAGCCGTACTCCGACTCGATCTCGCTCGCTGACCTGACGGTCAATTACAAGTTCGAATCGTTCGACCTGACCTCAGTCACTTCGAACTGGCACGGTAATTCCATGATCCAGCTGACTTTGCCAAGCCCTGAGTACAACCGCGTGGAGACCAACCAGCCTTTAACCATCCGTGTCGATCTCTCGTATCGCTTTCGGTAACCCGCAACCAGAGTGATCGGTTGACGGTGAAACACAGGTGCTGGGCTGCGGTATACTGGATGGTCGGGTTGCGTACTCGTGACTTATCCGATCATTACCGGTGCCTGACTGGAGTGGTCGAAAATTTTTGAATACGTAAATTATTGAAACCAACATGGTTTCGCAGGGATAATCCAATGTATCGACCAGCGCATTTTCAAGAGAACGACCCAACGACGCTTGCCTCGTTCGTGGATACGCATCCCCTCGCCGTGCTAGTTGCTACGGATCCGTCCGGCCTCGTAGCGAATCACATTCCGCTTCTGCGGCTGCAGGACCCGGGCGGCCGCACGCTCCTGCGCGGACACGTCGCGCGGTCCAACGATTTCTGGAAAAACACGCCTGCGGAGAGTTCTGTCCTTGCGATCTTTAGTGGCCCCGATCGCTACATCAGTCCGGCCTGGTACCCAACCAAGGCGGAGACTGGGGAGGTCGTCCCCACCTGGAACTATTTAGTCGTGCACGCCCACGGGCGGATCACGTTCACACAAGATGCTGCCTGGCTTCGGACATTGGTCGAGGCCTTGACCACTCGCCACGAGGGGGTCCGGCCGGTGCCTTGGAAGGTGTCCGACGCGCCGAGTGAGTATGTGGATCGCATGCTGCGAGCGATCGTTGGTTTTGAGATCGTCGTTGAGAGGTTGGAAGGGAAATTCAAGGCCAGTCAGAACCGCACCGAGCGCGAACGTGCCGGAGCGATCTCCGGCCTCGCCATGGACGGCGATCCTGAGGACCTAATCGCGCAGATCGTACGCCCTCGCTGAGTACTCGAATCCAGACTAACCGGCGGCGTCACGGGGTGCCGTCAATATTGGGACTGGAGCGTACGCCAAGCAGATCCAAGTTCCTGATTTCATGGGAATCAGATTTATCGGTTCGGTCTCATTCTGAGTGCGTCATAGCCGCCGCCGTAACTCTCTCCACAAGATTTGGGCGGTCAACGAAATCCGCCAAAGAACAATGCGAACGATCCAGAGCGCCTTTCAATTCCCGCCAGAGATTATTTTGCCGTCCATTATTAGGTCGCCGGGCTTCATGCCCGCCGGGCAGCTACCCAGATACTTGGCGTCCATGATCATCACGGTTTCGGATTTGCCCACGTTCATGTGCATCTCCGTATGAGACGCGGTATCGCCTTGATACGTATAGACGACCTTGGTAACGGAGCCGGCGTTTGGCCCTTTAGCGCAGCGATTCTCCTCCACGTACGTGTTGGGCGACGGTTGAGTGACGCGGGAGGTACATTCATTCCTCTTTCTCATCTCCTCTCCGTCCGACTGCAACGACTTCGTGAGTTCCTTTGATTGACACATCTTCACCGACCTATCAGAGACGGTCTTGCCCTGCTGGACCTGCGTACTGTGAGTCTCCCAGAGCCCTTCTTTCGTCGGTGGGGGCTTGAACTCATCCGCCCCGGCCATTCCGATCCCTGCCGACAGAACCGCAACGAGGAAGACAGGCTTGACTCTCATGTGCATCCTTTGCCGGAGTGGGAGCGATTATCGAGGTTGGCCGGCTGGACCGACTTTATCACACGGCCCGCTGGCCGCGCCGGTGAGCCATTCCATCAGTTGGCGACGGCGCCCAACCCTTCGACTTCACCGCCGTCCGACGCCAAGGTGTCGTCGCCGACAGCCGTCTCGCAAGCGGACAGGGTCAACAGCTCCACGCCGGTGAAGTTCAGCTTCGTCTCGATCTGCTTCAGCGACAACCGGCTGCCGTCGCCCAACAACAACACCGAATTATCGATGTTCCCCGGAGTGAACTGAAAATGGCTGGCAATGTGGATCACCGGATAGTACCCGGTACCGCCAAGTCCCGCCTGCAGCTTCGCTTCGGTGAAGTCCTGATCCAGCTTGATCTGACTGTTGCCGCCCAACGTACCCATGATGAAACAGCTGGCGAAAGTAATTGTGCCGATAATCCTTTTCCGTAGCGCTTTCCGTCCGTTGAAATTGATATGTTCAAAGCCCATCGGGGAAATGAATCGCTGAATCGACGCATCAATCTCGCGGCCTGATCCCTTGCGGCGTGCTGGTATTTCCGTTTGACCACTACCGGGCGCAGCTGCTGTCGTCGCGGCGCAGGTCGCGGATAGTGCCGATCCACGGAGGCTGAAGGATCGACATAGACGCCGCCGCTCGATTCTGGCTATACTCTAGCCAGAATGCGCTTTGAGATACTTCTGGCGCCGGAGGCCGTCGCGGATCTACGGCGATTAAAAGCGCCACTGCGAGCAACCGTCAAGGAGGCTCTCGAGCGCCATCTGCGACACGAGCCGCAGAAGCTCAGCCGCAGTCGCGTCAAGCGCTTGCGCGGTCTCTCAAGGCCTCAGTATCGCTTGAACGTTGATGAGGTGCGGGTGTTCTACGACGTGGTGGATGAATCCGTCGAGGTGCTCGCGATTGTGCTCAAATCGGAGGCAGCTGCATGGCTCGCGCAGTTCGGAAAGTCACCGTGAAACAAGTGCCTCTGGCCGTCGCCAAGGACGATCTGTCGCGTTATTTGCGCGAGGCGGAAAGCGGCGAGATACTCATCACCCGGCACGGCAAGCCCGCCGGGATTCTGATCGGCTTTGCCTCCGAGGACGACTGGTTCGAGTATCGCCTCGAAAACGATCCACGCTTTGCGAAGCGAATTGAGTCCGCGCGCGCCAGTTTGCGGGCCGGGAAAGGCGTGCGCTTGGAGGGCGTTAAGACCTAGGGACGAGCGCGCAGATCTCGTGTGAAATCAGCGGCTTTTTGATCTGTGCGACCAACCGTTAGTTGAACATAAGGTTTATTATACAACTTGCTTTGTATCTATTGAATTATAACGATTTATTATTGGCCTATATTGCTGCATCGCGCCCTCAAAGCGGCATTACTTTTTGCAACGAATGTACGGCGAGGCCGGAGCGCGTGGCGCGATGGCAAACTTGCTAGATAAGGACGGCCTCTCACCAGCTGAAATCACGGCGACCACCGGCGCCACGTTGTGGAACGTGGGGCTGTTTGTCCTATGGGCCGCGCTCGTTGTCTTCACGGTTATCCACCATGAATTCTGGCGGGACGAAGTCGGTGCGCTGTCGCTCGCAATCGCCTCCCCGAGCATTTGGTCGGTACCTCTGACCATTCACGGCGAGGGCCATCCGGCCGTATGGTATATCCTGCTGCGGGGTGCATACGACCTGGTCCACGCAACCTGGGCGCTGCCGTTGGTTAGCGTCGTCGTTGCCGCTCTCGCGATCGTTATTTTCCTTGCCCGCGCACCCTTTTCGGTCTGGTGGAAGGCGTTGTTTGTCGTATCCGTGCTGCCGGTCTACGAATACTCGGTGATGGCACGGAACTACGGCATATCCATGCTGCTCATGTTTGCATTCGCCGCCGTGTACGCGGGTAAGCGCTACCGGCCAATACTGCTGGGTGTTCTGCTGTTCCTGCTCGCGAATACCAACATCCACTCCTCGATGTTGGTTGGCATGTATCTGATGATCTGGTTTTACCACCGCCTGTTCGCAAGCACGTCGCGCGGTCCAGGTGTATTCGGGCGCGTGGGGCTCACAACCCTCGTTGCGATGGGTATTGCCGCCGCGGGTATCGCCGCATGAGTGGCGACGATCTATCCCACTTACAATGATGTCGCGTATAGCTTCCCCGGAGACTGGCTCGCACGCGCATTCAAGGCCGTCCTTGTTCCCGGCACGTACATTTACGACCTGCTGTTTCCGATAACCAGGCCGCTGGCGAAGTTCGCCAATACGCTCCTCCTATATGCGTTGGCCCTGGGGCTGCTCGTCGACCCGATCCTGTGCGCGGGCGTATTGGCGGCAACCTGGCTGTTTGCGCTGATGTTCTCCGAATTGTACGGGGGTATGCTGCGCCATCAAGGACTGCTGGTCATCTTCATCATTAGCCTCTACTGGATCGCATCCGCCCGCCGCCGTGAAGCCGCGGGGATCGTACTTGCCCAGCGTCGCGTGCTGTCGCGCTACTACGCGTTCGCGCTGTGCGTCGTACTTCCGCTGTTTTTCGCGCTGACCGCCGTCAGAGGTGCCGGAAAGATCATCCGCGACGTCAAACACCCCGTCAGCGAGAGCGAAGCCGCGGCTCGATTGATCGGCAACGACCCGCGACTTAAGGACGCGATCGTCATCGCCGAGCCCGACTACGTCGGAATGTCGCTGCACTACTACATCAGCAACCAACAGTACCTTATCCGGGAGCGACGCTTCGGCGACTCCGTCCGGTTCGCGCGCAGCTCGATACTGGATCTTTCGATCAAGGATCTGCTGAGGTGTGCACAGTCGCTGCACCGCCAGACTGGTAAGCCCATCGTCATTCTCCTAGTGCATGATCTTGTCGACTCGCCGGTAGAACAGGTCATCCCATTCAGCTTTGCTTGGTACTTCCGTTACTCCCCGGAGGAACTCGCGGAGTTCCGCGCGGCGACGGAGCATATCGCCACCCTGCGGGACGCAGTCGATGCCGACGGGAAGAACGCCGCCGGGAACGGCGACGTCGAGAACTACGACGTCTATCTCGTAAAGTAAGCACTTACAACTTCAGCGTCCGCGCTCCCGATGCTACGACATAGCAGCGCTACACTCTCCTCTGACACGGCCTCGCCTGCCATTTCTTGGAAAAAGTGTACTTTTGACGACGCGCCGCAGCACGTAGACTATAAACTGTCATCCTCTTAAATCGATGGCTTGCGATATTTCCACAACTGAGCGTGAAAAATCGCTCTCCACGGTGTCCTCAATGCCGATTGCACTCAATGAATTTGCAGCGCCGGTGGGCGCTCCGATTCTGGGAACGACCGTTATGCCGCCGTTTAGGCGAATTTCCCTGCCGCATCGCACGATCAAAAGTACACTTTCTGCCGCATTTGTACGGCGAGGCCGGATCCCGTGAAGCTGGCCGCGGCTCAAGCCGCGGGAAAATCGCTTCCGGGTCCGCATACAAGCCTGTTCCAACCGGTTCCTGAACCGACTCTGCGCACCGGGGTAACGGCGATGACGTCGGTGGCTATCGCGCTGCTGCGGCGATAGGTGCGCTCGAGGCTCACAACCTAGGAGTCGCGGCGATTAGCGCCTGGGTATAGGCATGACGCGGCCCCTCGAATACGGATTGTGTCGGTCCGTGTTCGACAATACGCCCCTGCTGCATCACGTAAACGCTGTCGGTGATGGATCTGACGACATGCAGATCGTGCGATACGAACAGGTACGCCAGCTTCAGCCGATCGGCCAACTCCGCGAGCAATTCAAGTATCTGCGCGCGCACCAATACGTCGAGCGCCGATACCGCTTCATCGAACGCGATGACCGCGGGTTCTGTGATCAAGGCGCGGGCGATCGCGATGCGCTGCCGCTGACCTCCCGAGAACTCGTGCGGATAACGCCGTGCATCGCTTGCCGACAGGCCCACCTGCTCGAGGACCTTCGCGACTTTGCGGCGTCGCTCCGCCGCGGCCGGCGGCGCATCCAGCAAGTAAAACGGTTCCGCGATCAGCCGCTCGACGGACCACTCGGGATCGAAACTACCGTAAGGATCCTGGAACACGACCTGGATCGAGCGGCGCAGGCGGCGTAAGGCTGCGCCGCGCGCCGTCGAAAACATCTCACCCAGCACCCTGACCTCGCCTGCTTGCGGTGTTTCGAGCGCGAGAATGACCCGCAGCAGACTGGATTTTCCCGAGCCGGATTCGCCGACGAGACCCACCGTCTCGCCTGCGTGGATCGACAACGAGACTCCGTCCACCGCCCGCAGCGGCGCAGCCGCGTGCCACAGCGAGCGCCGGCGGCGCGGATAGTCGCGCACGATCCCCTGAGCCTGCAGCACCATTGGCGCGGATTCCCGTACCGGCACCCTGCGCTTCGGCTTCAAGTCCGCGGCCGCCAGCAGGGCTCTGCCATACGGATGACGCAGCTGGCCGAGCATCTGCCCCGTTGCGCCCTGCTCGACGATCTCACCCTGGTGCATCAGCGCGAATCGGTCCGTCACTTGCGCGACCACGGCCAGATCGTGGGTGATCAAGATCAGACCCATGTTGCGCCGATGCGCTAGATCTTGCAGCAGCCGCAGCACCTGGGCCTGTGTGCCGACGTCCAGAGCGGTGGTCGGTTCATCGGCCACGAGCAGCGCCGGAGCCAAGACCACGGCCATCGCGATCGCCACGCGTTGCCGCTGTCCGCCGGACAGTTCGAACGGCAGTCGCTCGAGCGCGCCCTGCGCGCCGCGCAGTCCGGCCAAATCGAGCGCCTCGCGAGCCAGCATTCGCGCCTCGGCAGCGGATACCGAACGATGCAGCCGAACCGTCTCCGCCACCTGATCGCCGATGTGCATCAACGGATTAAGGGCAGTCATGGGTTCTTGAAACACGATACCGATGTCGCGGCCGCGAATTCCGCGCAGTGCCGCCTCGCTCTTGCCGGTGAGCGGATCGCCGCGCAGGCGCACCGCGCCGCGCAGTCGGGCGTGCGGCGGCAGCAGCTGCATGATCGCCAGCGCCGTCATCGACTTCCCCGATCCCGAGGCGCCGACCAAGCCGAGGATCTCGCCCGCCCCGACCTCGAGCGACAGGTTCTTGAGGATTTCGGCGGCGCCGATCGACACGTTCAACGCGTCGATTTCCAAGAGCGCAGGCTCGCTCACGGCGCCCGCTCCCGCCGCCGCCGCAATCCGTCGCCCAAGAGGTTCAGCCCCAACACGAACAGCAATACGGCAAAGCCCGGAAACAATGCCAGCGACGGCGCCAACGCGGTCAGAGTTTGCGCCTCGTTGAGCATCCGTCCCCAGCTGATGTCGGGTGGTTGCGCGCCGAGTCCGACGTAGGACAGGCCCGCCTCGGCGATCACACCGAGCGAAAACTGAATCGTGCCCTGGACTACCAACAGTCCGACGAGGTTCGGCAAAAAATGCTCTACGGAAATCCTCAAGGGTCCCTTGCCCGCGGCCCGCGCGGCCAAACTGTAGTCTCGCGTCCATAACTGCAGTGCGCCGCCGCGCGTGACGCGCGCAAAAACCGGAATGTTAAAGATACCGATGGCCACTACGGCATTGATCGCGCCGGGACCAAGTACCGCTGTGATCAGAATCGCGAGAAGGAGCGCGGGGAAGGCAAACACCACGTCATTGCCGCGCATGATCACTTCGTCGATGACGCCGCGACGCGCGGCGGCGGTGAAGCCGAGCGGCACACCGAGTAACACGCCGATGATCACCGAGACCGATGCCACCTCGACGGAGTTCCTGGCGCCCGCCATCACCATCGACAACACGTCGCGTCCGAGCTGATCGGTGCCGAACCAATGATGCAAGCTCGGCCGCTGCAGCTTCTCGACGATTGACAGCACGGCGGGGTCATATGGCGTCCAATACTGTGCGGCCACGGCCATGCCGAAGAAGCTCAGCGTGATGAGCGCCCCCACGAAGAATCCGAGATTCCGCGGGGCGGAATCGCTCATGCGGAGCCCGCAGCGCGCAATCGCGGATTGACCAAGACATAGGCGAGATCCACCACAAACGTCACCATCACCACTGCAAACACCAGAATCACCACGACGCTCTGCACCACCATCAAGTCGCGCTGCACGATCGCCTGGAATACCAAACGTCCGAGCCCCGGCAGGAAAAACACGTTCTCGATGATCACGCCGCCGGCCAGCAGGAAGGAGAACTGCATGCCGACGATCGTCAACACCGGGACCATAGCGTTCGGCAACGCGTGGTGCCACAGCACGTGCCTGCCGCCCGCACCCTTCGCGCGCGCGGTACGAATGTAGTCTTCACTCAGCGTATCGATCAGCGCACCGCGCAGGACGCGCGCCAGAACGGCCGCTTGCGGCATGGCAAGCGCGATCGCAGGCAGCGTCAGCGCCCGCACGCCAACCCAGAAACCGGCGTCCCAGCCCGGAAAGCCGCCTGCCGACACCCAGTGCAGTCCCACCGCAAACAACATCACCAACAGCATTCCCAACCAGAAATTGGGCACCGCCAACCCCAGTTGCGTAACTCCGGTCAACACGAGGTCGCTCGCCCGGCCGCGGGTTGCGGCAGCCGCCAAGCCGATCGGGAATGCGATCGCGATGGAGAGCAGCAACGCATACACGGCCAGCGGCAAAGAAACCTGCAAGCGCTCGCCGACCAGCGCGCCGACCGGGATGCGGTAGGTGTAGCTGAGGCCGAAGTCGCCATGCGCCAGCCCGGCAAGCCACAGGAAATAGCGGTGCACGGGAGCGGTGTCGAGGCCCAGTTGGTGGCGCAGTGCCGCCATGGTGTCTGGATCCGCGTGCAGTCCCATCATATAGCGCACGGGATCGCCGGGCACGACCTGCACGATGACGAACACGATCGCGGTCGCGGCCAACAAGGTCGCGGCGAGTACCCCCAACCGCTCGAGCAGATAGGCTGCGCCGAAGCGGCGGCCCGCCGCCGCCAGCAACAGCAACGCCCCCGCCAACAGCGCCGCGCCCAGGAGGCGAAACGACTGGGGTCGCGTGACCCGTGCCACCGGTGCCGCGTCGCTCGGAGCGACCCGATCGTCGTAGGCGCGGCTCAGGTCGACCACTCCCAATACATTGTCGAGTCCTAACCCGTGTAAGTGAGCGTTCCAGATATCGAGCCTCGGATACTGGAACAAGAACCCGTTCACCGCATCGGCGGCGATTTTACGCTGGACCCGCTGCAATAGCTCGCGGCGCTGCGCCGCGTCGATGCTGTCATCGAGCGCCGCGACCAGCGCCTTGAACTCGGGATTCGAGTACCCGAAATAGTAGTCATCGCGCGCATAGATGTCGTAGTCCATCGGTTCAATATGGGTCACGATGCTCATATCGAAGTCGTGCCGGGCGAATACCTGGTCGAGCCATTGAGGCCACTCCAGATTCAGGATGCTCACTCGAATGCCGAGCTGCGCCAACTGCGCGGCGACGATTTCCCCGCCGCGCCGCGCGTAGCTCGGCGGCGGCAGCTTCAATGTGACCGCAAAACCGTGGGCGTAGCCCGCCTGCTCGAGCAGCGCCTTCGCCTTCGCCAAATCGTGCGGATAGACGCCCGTAAGATCCACGTAGGCCGGATCATGCGGCGGGAAGTGACTGCCGATGGGCGTGCCGTATCCGAACATGGCGCCGTCGATGATCGCGCGCCGATCGAGTGCGTAGGAAATCGCGCGTCGCACTCGTAGATCCCGAAATGGCGGGTTGCGGTGGTTCAGCGCCAACACCGTTTCGCCCTCGGTGGAACCGACGAACACCGCGAAGCGCGGATCGGCGGCGAACTGCGCAAAGCTCTCCGGAGCGGGGTAGTTGGAGAACGCGTCGACGTCGCCCGCCATCAGCGCGGCATATGCCGCGGTCGGATCCGCAATGAACTTGAACGACACTTCGCGCAGTCGCGCCGCAGCCCCCCAATAGTCCGGACTGCGCACCAAGGTGACCGAGTCGCCGCGCCGCCAGGCCGAGAAACGATAGGGGCCCGTGCCGATCGGAACGACGGCGTTGTTCGCGGCGGACTGCGGAGAAACCATGACGAACGCTCCGAAGGCAAGCGACTGCAGGAGTCCTCCGGACCTGTGCTCCAGCACAATGCGCAGTGTAAACGGACCTGCGATCTCGACGGCGCGAATCGCACTCAAGCGCGACTTCTGCGGATTCGCCGAACCGGGAGCGATCGCCCTATCCAACGAAAACTTCGCCGTGCCGGCGTCGAAGCCACTACCGTCATGAAAGTGCACGCCCTGCCGCAAGTGGAACACATAGGACAATCCATCCGCGGAAATCTCCCACGATGCGGCGAGCTTGGGGACCGCAGATCCATCCGCGGCGAATTGCACCAGTCCCTCGAACACATTGTCGTAAAGCACTTCCGAAATGGCGGACGCAGGATTCGCCGTAGGGTCGAGAATCGGCGGCTCGAGCTGCAATCCGATGGTTACGCGATCCGGTGCCTGCACGCCGGGTGCGTCGGCTCGCGCGCCGGGTGCGGCGATCGAGGTCAACAGCAGCGACGCCAGCAGCGCGGCCCATCCGGGCGACGCTCGTGTCATGCGGTCCGGTGCAACAACGACCACGCGGCGAGCGCCATCACTTGCGCGGATTTCACCATATCCTCGATCAGCACGTACTCGTCGGGCTGATGCGCTAGATCGAGAATTCCCGGACCGTAGGCGATGCAGTCGCGCAATTTGCCGACTCGATCGATATGTTTCTGGTCGTAGGTACCGGGCGAGCAGATGAATTCCGGATCACGTCCGATGACCCTGCGGATCGCCGCCGCGGTGCTGCGAGCTACCGGACCGTTGCGGTCACTCATGCTGGGCCGCACTTCGAATAGGTCCCGAATGCTGTAGCGGAATTCGGCGCGCTCTGCGACGAGTTGATCGAGGATTGCCGACACTTCGCTCTTGACGCTGTCGATGCTCTCCTCGATCAGCAGCCGGCGATCGATGACCATCCGGCAGGAGTCCGGCACGCATGCCGTGGGATACCCGCTTTGCTGTTCGGCTTGACCGCCGTGGATCGAGTTGATGTTGAGAGTGGAGTGGCGCGCGCCCGGCGGCACCACGGGCATGTCGGTGTGCCGCGCTGCGAGCTTCGGGTACAGTTCGCGCTCGAAGCGCTCGATGACCGCGTGCATGTGACGCACGGCACAATCACCCAAAAACGGCATGGACCCATGCGCGATCCGGCCGTGCGTTTCGATCTCGGCCCACCACACGCCGCGATGGCCGATGCAGACGCGATCGACGTTGAGCGGTTCGGGGATGATCACGTGATCGACGCGAGGCGCCGAGAACCATCCACGCTCGGCCAAGTAGTGGACGCCGCCGTAGCCGCCGGACTCTTCGTCGACCGTACCGGAAATCTCCAACGCTCCGGGCCAATTTGCACCCGAATCGATCAGCGCTTCGACCGCAATGATCGACGCCGCGAGACCGCCCTTCATATCGCACGCGCCGCGCCCGTATACTCTGCCGTCTTTGACCACGCCGGCAAACGGATCCAGACTCCAGCCGTCGCCCGTCTGCACGACGTCGATATGGCCGTTGAAATGAACGCACGGCCCGCCGGACGTCCCCTCGCGCCGGGCGATGACATTGATGCGGGGGTACGATTCACTGTCGCCCGGCGTACCTTCGGCACGGACATACTCGACCGCGAATCCGCGCGACTGCAACCGCCTGCCGACGAACTGCGCACACGGCCGATATGCCTCTCCAGGCGGGTTCACCGTCGGAAAGCGAATCAACTGGCGCGTCAATTCGGTGAGTTCTTCGCGTCGGCCTTCGATGGCTTTGAGCAGGTTTTCCGTCGGGTCGCTGGACACGGCAGGAGACTAAGTGGAACGGAAATGGCGCGAGCGGGTGATCGTCGCACGTTGCCGAGCCTGCTCCGCCAACCCCGGCAAGCCTAGCTCGGCGTACACGGCAGCCAGCGCGTTGTTGACGGGAACACCGTGTGGTTCGGCGCTGCGCCTTTGCTCCAGCAATTGCTGAGCGATTGTCGAGCGACCGCTGCGGATTGCCGCGTCCAACAATATTTGCTCGAACAAATCGCGTTGCGCGCGGCTGCCGCCCACCTCCAGCATCCGCGGCAGCGCCGCGCCTAAATGCCGCCAGACCAAATCATAATCATGGTGAGCGTAGGCATATAGGCCTTCACATGCGGGCAGCGCAACCTCGCGCCAGACCGCGCGAGCCTGCGCGGAGGCGGATTCGGCATGTCGTCGTACCGATTCCAATAGCGTATCGGCCTGCGCGCGTCCCGCCCGCGCGAGGCCATATAAGTATTGCAGCGTCAAAAAAGGCAGCAACGTATCGTGCGCACGTGCCTCGAGGTGATCGGCGAGATCCTGCCAACGTGAGCCCACGTCGACGCCGGCGATCTCGCATCGTGTCAACAGCGACACTGCGCCGATCTGATCCTGCGAATAACTCTTGGCGACGCCCCAGATTTGACGATCATACAGATCCAGCACCTCGCTATCGCGGCCCTGACTGAGATAGAACAGCGCCAGGTGCCACCAGTTGTGCGTTACCATGAACGAGTTCAGATCGGTCCAGGTATCCGCCACTTCCTCCATGAACTGCGCACCCTCGTCGATGCGACCGCGGGTCAGCAACACGTGCGCGAGCGCATGCTGCGCCCACGGCTCCTTGCGCCGCAGGGCGAGCGCCGCACGCGCCTCGGTTTCCGCCTCGTTGAGCAGTTGGCATTGTTCATAAGCGAAGGCCGCCATGCCGTGCACATACGGCACTTCCGTGTTTGCCGCTATGATTTTCAACGCAACCCGCAGCATCTCCGGCGAGCGCCCGCGATTGAACTCCAAATACTGATGCATCTTGACGATCGCTAGATCGCGGGGGAATTCATCCGACACCTGATCGCAGAGTCGTAAGGTCAGTGCGATATCCTCGTCGATCCAGGCGCGCAGGACGGCGACGTTGAGTTGCTCTCGTCGCGTCGCGGCCGGCGCCGCAACGTCCGCGGCGGCCAGATATTTCGCCGCATGCCCGCTCCCTTCCGGCGCTTCGAGTAGCATCCACAAGAGTCCCGCGTACGCATTGGCCAGACACGATTCCGGATCCGCGTCCGCGGCGCCCAGGATGCGTTCCGCCCGCGTCTCATAAGCCAGGTAGCCCTCAATGAAATCATTGACGGCAAGCAACGTAGTCTCCCGCCGTACGGTCACCGGGTTACCCAGATAGTCTCTAGCCATGGTCCGATGATACCGGAGGGCGGGGGCGACGCGACATCATCGCGGCTGGGGCGTCTGCAAGAACTCCGCCACATCCGCGGCCGATTGCGCCGGAATCTCGACTTGCGGCAAGTGTCCGACCTGCGGGTAAAGGAGCAGCTTGGCGCCCGGTATCGCGGCTGCAAATTTGTGCGCGCTCGCAGGTTCGATCAGCAGGTCGTTCTCGCCGTGCAATATCAAGGTCGCCACCTTGATGGTACCGAGCAGCGCCGGCGTCGCCCGCGCCTGCGCGCCGAGATTGATCGACATCAAGATGGCTCGGTGCCCCGGAGCGCGCTGGAATTCCGCCCATCGATCGACGAATGCCGGCGTGATCACCGCTTGATCGTACACATCGGTCTTCAATCCCTGCTCGATCAGCGGTCGGTTGTCGATGTTGCGCAAGATAATCCGACCGATGGGATATCGCAGGATCTTGAATGCCAACGGAATCTTCGCCGGCGGCTTCTCGTTGGGAAATCCCGCCGCATCCACGAGAATCAGCGCATTGATTCGCTCCGGGTGGCGCACCGCGAGTTGCCATGCCACGCCGCCCCCCATGGAATTGCCGGCTACCGCGAACTTCGGCAACGCAAGGGTGGCCGCAAAGACATCCACGAAATCCGCCAAGCCGGCGTTGTCCCTCAGCACGAATCCTTCCGGCGCACGGGTCAGTCCATGGCCCGGAAAATCCAAACGGATCAGTCGGAACCGGCCCTTCAATTCCGGCACCCAACCATCCCAGCTGGTAAAGGAGTCGCCGAACCCGTGCAATAGCACGAGAAGCGGACGGTTCGGATCGCCCTCGTCGCGATAGTGCACGTGCAGCCCGCCGGGCAGATCCACGAAATGCGAGGCGCTATCCGTGTACTTGGCCTCCAAGGTCTCGTAGGGAATGTCGGGACCGCGCAGCTCGAGCCACGCGATCGCGAGCACCACGATCGTCACACCTAGCAGCATGGCCGCGATTTTCAGCACCGCTGTTGCCTAATACTTGTAGCTGACACGAATACCCACGGTCGTCGGCTCGCCGGCCTCGGCGACTTCGGCGCTCGGCAAGAAGAAGTTCCTCGTGACATCATATGCTTTGTCGAAAATGTTTCGACCCCACAAGGTCACGGTCCACGGTCCGCCCGAGGCGGGCGACAGCGACAAATTGGCGTTTGCCAGCCAGTACTTCGGGATCGTGAAATCGTTGCTGCCCAGAAGATAGAACTGGCTATAGGTGTCGTGAAAGCTGTAATTGGACTCGGCAGCTACCTTGTAGTCCCCGACGTTCCATCCATAGCTGACGTCGCCCCCGTAGCTTATCTTCGGAAAACTCTCCGGCTGGCCGTCATAGTTGACGTTGCTGCTGTTCAACAGCGTACTGGTGTAATAGCCCTCCGCGAAACCCAGATACTGCGAGATCGACAACCCGCCGAACGGCCGCCATTCGACTTCGACTTCACCGCCGCTGATCCGGGAATCGGCGTTCACGAATCGGCCGATGTAAGAGTCCGACGTGACGTCGAACACCTTGCCCAGGATCTGTTGATCTTTGTAACGATAATAAAATATTGCGGCGTCCACGCGCAGCGTACGCGTCACGTCGGATTTGACGCCTACTTCATAAGCGGTCAGCTTTTCTGGTTCGAACGCGTCGACGGCAGGGGCGCTCACGGTGTTGTGTGCCGTGAAGCCGCCGGACTTCACGCCCCGGCTGATGCTTGCGTAGACCAAGGTATCCGCCACGGGCGTGTAATCCAACTCGACCTTGCCGGAGGGTAAATTCGAGGTGGTAGACGGGGGATTGAGGACACCGGTGAAGGACGGAATCGGGGGTCCTGTCAAGAATCCCGTATTGAGGTTGATCAGTTCGCGCGTCTCGTGATCCTCGCGTACGCCGAGGGATCCCTTCAACGTGTCGCTGAACTGGTAGTTGACCTGGCCGAACTCGCCGAAAGAATTGGCTTTCTGGCTATACTGGGTCAATACGATGCCGCCGATATCGGCCGCGTCCGTGAAGTCCGAATAGAATTTCTCATCGAGCGTCTGATCCGAGTAAAAGACTCCGCCCAGCCAGCCCAATGGTCCCGTTCCGGTCGAGGCGATGCGCGCCTCTTGTGAGAACACATCAAAGTCGCTGTTGAAGTACTCGTCGGAATCGTAATACTGAGTCGCATCCCAGTCGCCGTATTCGCGCCTGATCATCTTGTTGTAGGCGGTGATACTGGTGAGCTTCGCCCCGCCGAAATCGATATTGGCGGTCAAATCGACTCCATTATTGGAGTTGTCCACGCCGGGTTTGGAATCGGGATTCAAACCGATGAATTTTGCGAACGCCGGATCGAGACTCCAGCCGGTTATATAGGGCGACGTGTCCGCGGGAATTACCGGACCGCCTGCACCCGCGTTGTGCGGAGTGTAGGCCTTGAGCAACTGCAGTCCCGTTTCATCGGACTTGTCTTCCGCCAAGCGCACGTTCAAATGAAAATTCAGCGCCTCCGCAGGGTTCCAATCCAATTGGCCGCGCAAGGCGACTTTGTCCTTGTTGCCGAGGGATTGACCGGTTTCGCGGTTGCGCTGCCAGGCTCCACCCTGTTCGGTGGCCACCGATAGGCGCCCCAGCAGCCCCTCGGCGATCGTCCCGGACACGTATCCTTCCGCGTTGACCTCGTTGTGCGAACCGTACTCTGCGGTGAACCCTGCGTGCGTATCGGCGGTCGGCCGATTGCTGATGAAGTTGATCTCGCCGCCCGTGGTGTTGCGGCCATAGAGCGTGCCTTGCGGACCGCGCAGCACTTCGACGCGGTCGATGTCGAACAACTGCCCCTGAGTCTGAATGGGCAATGCAAGCGCAACGTCGTCGAGACTGACCCCGACCGGGGAGGCGTTATTCGACGTATAGTCGATGAAGCCCACTCCGCGAATGCGAAACTGCGGCTGCCCGCTGCCGAAGGCCGGCTCCACCTGTAGGCTGGGGACCGCGTTCTGCAGATCATTGACATAGGTGACCGACTTCGCCTCCAAGCTCTCGCCGGAGAGCACCGATATGGCAATGCCGATGGATTGTGCGGATTCCTGCTTGCGTTGTGCCGTGACCACAACGGGTTCGAGACCGCCCGAATCGGCAGCCGAGTTCGACACCGCCGGGTCGGCAAAACTGACTGAAATCATTATCATGGCGCCGGCTGCAACCGCCGCCGCGAATCCCCTCAACGACATCCCGCTCTCCTCGATGCGCAAAACCAACAAAGTATTGGAATCACGTATCATCAGGGACGATTAATGCCCTGTGAAGTGCCGTTTTTGTCATTGATAATACGGTTTGGTTATTTTGGCGCAGAGAAGGTTTGGCACGGACAAGGTGCGAGCCTTCTACAGCGCGGCCCTAGCGGCCGCCGCCTCCGATAACGGCCCACCGGGAATTCGCGAACACTACCACGCGAACTATTAGTGCGAGTCGAAGAACGCCCGCGCGGCGCTGAAGCAGATCGGCGGTACCAGCTCCGCGAGGTAATCGGCGAGCACGGCGCTCGCTCGCACCAATTCCTCGGCGGTGGCAAACTCTGTTTTCAAAGTCGCGTAGGGATCGTTGGTAGCCACGGGGGAATCGACCTCGACCACGGTGAATACGGCGGTCGGTGCACTTGACGTCCAGTAGTTCTGCATCAATTCGGTGTTGAAATAGGAGCTGCCAACGCTAGATTGGCGATTGAGCGCCACGACATGCGGTTATCCGATATATTCGGACCCGCCAACATAAGGAAACATACGTGCTTTTCTCTGATCTCGTTCCGGGTGTCGTTGTTCGAACTCCCCCTCGACTCGTCACCGCTAAAGAGATGATCGAGTTTTCATCGCGATATGATCCCCAGTGGTTTCATAGTGATCCGTTGCGTGCAAGTGAGGGACGATGGAAGGGGCTTATAGCAAGTGGGTGGCTCACGTCCTCCATCGCAATGGAATTAATGGTGAAAAACGTCTTGTCGGGATCCGAATCATTCGGCTCATCTGGAATCGATTCGTTGAAGTGGCTTCATCCGTTGCGTCCCGACGATACGGTTGCCCTTCGCTTCGAGGTGTTGCGATCGAGCAAGTCGCCATCCGGGCGCACCGGAATTCTGTTGTCGAAGTCGGAGCTTTGGAACCAAAACGAACGGCTCATCTTTACAATGCAGGGGACGACACTGTTCGATGTGACAAAGAAATAGTAACTGAAGGCGAAAGCCACTTCGCTTTGCCCGTGACTGTCGACGTACTGGCGATCGACGGTCATGTCCGTGCAATGGCGCAGCACCCCTTCGATCATCGCCGCCACTTCGGAGGACGAGCAGCGGCGCAATTGCGAGTAGATGCAGGTCGAGTGTTTCTCGACGTGCCAATAGATCATGACGCCGCGCCCGCCCTAGCGGGCGTGCCATTCGGTCATCGGGTTCTGATCATACGCACCGAACTGTTTCGAGTCGGCGGCACAGGCGGTGGTCTCCCACTGGGCTGAGAATCAAAGGGTTGCGAGTGTGAAGTTTGCGCCTCAGGCACCTTTGTCACGATCCATAAGTTTCTGATCTATAAAGATATCGTCTGCCATTAAATGGGTAACAGAAAGTCATTATAGATCAGCGAGTTGTCCAAACCACGCCTAGGAAATCAGGCTTTTCCAACCGTCACTTTTGGCAGCAAAAACGGGGGGAGGCCAATGAAATCACAATTCTCAAAGCCGGCCCCACCGGCGATACTGGAGAGGACAAGTATTAGCCTCATCGGCTACATTGCCTGGCCCATTGCGAAGGTGCGAAACATGTCGGTAGTAGAAGTGGAGACGCTAATCATCGGCGGCGGTCAGGCAGGGTTGGCGATAAGCGAGCACCTGAGCAAGCGCGGAGCACGTCATCTCATCGTCGAGCGATATCGGATTGCTGAACGCTGGCGCTCGGAAAGATGGGATTCTCTTGTCGCCAACGGTCCCGCTTGGCATGACCGATTTCCTGGCATGACGTTTTCCGGCATCGACCCCGATAGCTTTGCCACCAAAGACCAGATCGTCGACTATTTCGTCGCTTACGCGGAACAGATCGCAGCCCCCATCCGCTGTGGCGTAGAGGTAAAGGCGCTTCACACGAAGGTCGATGGCTCCGGATTCCGTGCGGATACGTCTGAGGGCGCTATCGAAGCCACCAATGTCGTCGTCGCCACCGGGCCGTTTCAACGACCGGTCGTCCCCACCGTGGTTTCGGCCGGTACAGGGATCGCGCAGATCCATTCCGCCGCCTACCGCAATCCCAGCCAGTTGCGCGAGGGGGCGGTTCTGGTGATCGGAGCCGGCTCGTCGGGGGTGCAAATCGCTGATGAGCTTGTACGCGCGGGAAGGCGCGTCTACCTTTCGGTCGGCCCGCACAACCGGCCTCCTCGGCGCTATCGTGGACGGGATTTCGTCTGGTGGCTGGGGGTGTTGGGTGAGTGGGATGCCAAGGTCGTCGCTCCCGGTACGGAGCATGTAACGATCGCCGTGAGCGGTGCCAATGGCGGCCACACTGTCGACTTCCGGGACCTTGCCGCACGCGGCATTACGTTGTTGGGCAGCGCGGCAACCTACAAAGACGGTGTAATGCACTTCTTGCCTAATCTTGCAAAGAATATTGCTCAGGGCGACGCCAACTACCTGTCGGTGTTAGACGCGGCCGACGCCTATGTCGCCCAGAAGGGCCTCGACTTGCCCGACGAGCCTGAGGCCCGCGAGATTGCGCCCGATCCGCAATGCGTGACCAATCCCCTTTTCCAGATGAACCTGGCCGCCGCTGGTATCACGTCGATCATATGGGCGACGGGCTACGCCCTTGATTTTGGCTGGCTAAAGGTTAACGCCTTCGATGAAAAGGGTCATCCGGTGCATCAACGTGGTGTTTCGGCAGCGCCCGGACTTTACTTCCTAGGGTTGGCTTGGCTGTCGCGAAGGGCTTCGCCGTTCATCTGGGGCGTCTGGCACGATGCCGAATATCTTGCGGGCCATATAGTCGCTCGCAACTCGGGCCTCTAGGCCGCGGCGCTCGGGTTGGAGTGACCTCCAGAAACGGACTTTTACGCTAAGGGCCGCACTCCCTCGTGGGGTGCTGCCCTGATGAACCTGCGGCCCTCGTATAGCGTCATGGGTAAGCGGGCTTGTACCTCGACGCCAGGAGACCTGTGGCCTCGGCGAGATCAATCTCGGCTACTAGCAGTCCTTCCTTATTATAAGGCTGATAGCTCAACAGGGTTCCGTCTGGCTTCACCACTGCTGACGTCGTCGGCGACCGGTCGCTCGAACCTTCGCCAAAGCGTTCGGTTTGGCCGGACTCGACATCGGTTATGGGCTCGTGCCCAAAACGATCGCCGCGGCGTTGAGTGCTCAAGGCATGACCAATCCGCATCTCTTCAATCGATTGGCCGTCGTGGCGGCTACCGCGAGCTTGAAGGATATGACTTTCCTCCCCGAGATGGTGCGCCAGGTTGCCGACGAACGCGAGAAATGGTTTCAGCTGTTCCGCGATCTGCGCCTGAGATTTACAGCGTCGGGCGGAAATTTCGTATTTTTCGATGCGGAATTGCCACATACGCGACTCGCCGCCGCGTTGTGGGAACGGGGGGTGGATATCGGCCGCGCGTTCCCGCCCTATGACCAATGGGCCCGGATATCGATCGGATTACCTGCGGAAAACGCGCTCGCTCGTGAGTCGGTCCTGGAGGTCGTCACTCGATCGCGCAACGAGAGCAAGCGCGCACGCTGAACACTGATGAGACGTCGAACGATTGAGAAATCGTTCGAGGATCGGGAACTCATCTACAAGAGGTTATGTGATGAATACGCGTTGGAAGATTGGGATGTCCATTAGTTCGCTGGTCATGGCACTGCATGCGGGTACGAATTCCTGAATCAGCGCGCCGCGGCATTGCCCCGCCGCTGCGCGTGTGCCGTTCAGCATAGTATTCATCTTCGCGGTGATAGACCGACATTCTGCCTAGGTCTTTCGGCCGCCCACGAACAGCAATCCCCCGCCGAGCACTATCGCCCCAATGCCCGCCCACATGGGGATGTTGATCGTTTCTTTCTCGTTCACTGACATCTCGAAGGGGCCAATCTTCGTCTGATGGGTCTCCTTGGTGTAGGTAAATCCGCCGTATGCCAAGCCCAGAATACCGACCACTATCAGCACAAGGGCGGCGATCTTGAGTGAATTCATGTTGTTTCCTCGATTCGTTCCAGAGTTGTTAAGGGCGTCCGTCTTGTATGACCTGGATCAGCATGACGAATATAACCAATGGGCCGACACGATTCCGTTCGCTATCGCACGGAGCCTTTTCTAGCGACTGCGCCTATTGAGGTGGAGCCGACCTGATGTTCAGCCATCAGTAGCCTATGGGCTATGGCCGATTCCGCAAGGAACCGTCTAAAGCGCCCGGACAATGCATCCCCGCGCAAGCGGCGGAATCGAGCCGCGAGGAGCGATTCCGGAGTCTGCCAGCTATGAGGCGGACGAGGGCCTCGGCTCGGTGGTCGGGTGAACCTAGGTAAACTGCCGCAAGTTGCTGCGCTTTTCTGTAGTAGGCGAGTAGCCGGAAGTTGAGGGTGTGCGCTACGTGTCAGCGCCTGCGCAGCAACCCTGGCATTCGGCCGCCCCGCTCTTAGGTGAGTCATTCTCACATTGCCTCTGAAAATTCGTCACCTCGCGTCAATGCGTTCGCATCATAATCTCCCTCAAATCCCCTCGGGGATTTGGAAACCTCGGCAACCGGAGGGATTATGAGCAAGCCGATGCAAATCGATGGCGCGCGCCTGTGGCAGAGTCTCATGGAACTCGCGACGATTGGTGCAACCGACAAGGGCGGCGTGTGTCGGCTCGCTCTCACGGATTTTGATCGTCTGGCCCGCGATCGATTTCGCCTCTGGTGCGAGCAAGCCGGCTGCACGATCACGATTGACCGAATGGGTAATATATTTGCGCGTCGATCCGGAACGAATGACGCGCTGCCGCCGGTGATTACCGGTAGCCATATCGACACCCAGCCAACCGGCGGCAAGTTCGACGGCAACTATGGCGTCATGGCCGGACTCGAAGTCATTCGAACGCTAAACGACGCGCAGTACAGGACATTGCGGCCGATTGAGGTTGTCGTTTGGACCAACGAGGAGGGATCTCGCTTTGCCCCGGCGATGATCGCTTCCGGCGTTTTTGCCGGCGTGTTCGATCTCGAATACGGCCTTTCACGCGCGGATGCCGGCGGCAAAACGATCGGCGAAGAACTGCGGCGTATCGGATATGCCGGGGATGCGGTGGTCGGCGGTCGATCGGTGGCGGCATTCTTCGAGGCGCATATCGAGCAAGGCCCCATTCTCGAGGCGGAAGGCAAAACGATCGGAGTCGTCGAAGGCGTCCAAGGCATACGGTGGTATGAGGTCACGGTCACCGGTCAGGAGGCCCACGCCGGGCCGACGCCCATGCGCCGACGGCGCGACGCGCTCGTCGGAACTGCTCGCATGGTCGCCGCCGTGAATCGCGCCGCCCTCGATAACCCGCCCTATGCCTGCGGCACGGTGGGCATGCTCTCGGTCTCGCCAAACTCGCGCAACGTCATTCCCGGAAAGGTCCGCTTCACCGTCGACCTTCGGCATCCCGACGAGACGGTCCTGAATCGGATGGGTGCGGAACTCGAGGTCGAGTGCGCGCGGATCGCCGGCGAGCACGGGCTCGAGCTGGATTTCAAGGAATTCTGGTATTCGCGGCCCGTGAAGTTCGACACTGAATGCGTGGCTGCCGTGAAGAACGCCGCAGAGCAGTTGGGCTTGGCCTCGCAAAGCATCATCAGCGGCGCTGGCCATGACGCCGTTTATCTCTCGCGTGTCGCGCCGACGGCGATGATCTTCGTCCCTTGTAAGGACGGCATCAGTCATAACGAGATCGAGGACGCGGATCCGCGGGACCTTGCGGCCGGGTGCGCGGTTCTGTTGTCAGCAATCGTCGAGCGGGCGAACGCTGCTTAAATCAGCTCGATCTCGACGAAGCGAAACTCGTAGGGGTTCGCGTTAATGACATTGTGCGCGACGCCGGCACGGCGCGCGTAAGAAGCGCCGACTTCGGGACGCACCTCCCTCGCACCGGTCGGTTCCTCCAATCGCAGGCTGCCGTTCGTCAACGGCACGACCACGTAGTCATGGGCGTGCATGTGGTTTTCGGTCTCGGCACCGGGAGCAAAGCACCATTCCGTGACGATCACCCGGTCGTTATTAACTTGTGCAATTGATGTGGCTTGTATCATGCTGCGCCTCCAGTCCGTTTTATTACGCCAAAACCAATCGCAAGCAAAGGCATCGACCGTGCGGTTGGCTATGGCTCATCGAGACCCGCGGTTCAGTTCGGTACCAATACGGGTGAGCAATGCGCTGAGCCAACGTATAAAGGCCAATGTCGCGGGACTCGCGCGCTTATGCCGGTCCCGCACCAAATAGTAGCCCCGCTGCGAATCGATAGTGGCCGGATAAGGCGACACCAACTGCCCGTTCGCGAGCGCACCAGCACAGGTCGTTTCGTCTCCCAACATAATTCCTTGCCCGGCGATCGCCGCCGTCTGAACCAGTATCATGTCGGAAAAACCGATGCCCGCGCTGAGTTTCGGGATCTCGACGCTGCTGATCGCGAGCCACCGCCTCCAATCATCCCATCGCCGCATCAGCAGCGGGAAGCGCAGGACGTCTGCAGGTTGATGCAATCCGCCTTGGGCGTTCAGCAGGGCCGGGCTGCACATCGGCGTATATGCGACATCGTACAGATGCTTTACCAGGTGCTTGGGCCAATTGCCGTCACCGAACGCGATGAACAGGTCCGCCTCGGAGTTTGTTACATCGTCAAGCTCCGATGCGGTAACGATCTGCAGCCAAATATTGGGATGCTCGGCATGAAACGATGCGATGTGCTTGCATAGCCACATCGAGGAAAACCCCGCGGTACTCGAGACCCGCAGAACTCCCTCGATATCGCGATTGGCGCGCTCCTCCTGCGCATTGGCGAGCAGGATCAACGATCTTCGAACTTGCTCGGCATAGCACTTTCCCCGGGGCGTCAAAACGACGCCCGTGCCTGCTCGAGTGGCGAGATCAAAACCGAGTATCCCTTCGAGCATGGCGAGCCGATGGCTGACCCCGCTGCGAGTGATGCCGAGTTCTTCCGCCGCCTCCCAGACGGTGCCCAAGCGCGCCAATGCGTCGAGCGCAACCAAAGCATGCATCGGTGGGATCCGTGATTTCATATGATGCGAAATATTCACCTAGAGATTGAAAACTTATCACGCCCGAGCTCGTCGGCGCCATCATAATCAATTCGATCATGACAAGCTGGGGATCCGCGATGAAAAATCCGCATCGGTTTTATCGGCCAACGGTCGCGCATTCAAAGGTGCGTCTAGCCGCGGCGATCTCTGCGATTCTCACGGCCGCCGCGCAGCTGCCGACGCCGGCTGTGGCGGCCGATGACATCGGTGAGATCATCGTCACCGCGACGCGGCGCAGCGAATCCATATCGGATATTCCGTACAACATTTCCGCGGTCGGCAGCGCGGATATCGCCGAGTCCGGCGTCACGGACCTCGTGGGATTGGCCCACATGGTTCCGGGCCTGGTCACGCCGGACTTGGGGCCGCGGGCGAGCAACACGAACGGGACTCTGACGATTCGTGGACTCAATGCGAGCAGCGTGAATGCCCAGGACCAGAGCCTATCGGTGCCGGTCGTTTCGACCTACGTAGATGAAACGCCGCTGTTTGCCAATCTCAAGATGACCGATATCGCGCGTGTCGAAGTGCTGCGCGGACCGCAGGGCACGCTTTACGGGTCCGGGTCTTTGGGCGGAACCGTGCGCTTGATTCACAATGAGCCCGACCCGACGACGACCGAATTCGATGTGTCGACCCGAGGATCGCATACCGCCGATGCCGCCAATCCGTCGGAGGCGCTCGACATCATCGGCAATCTGCCGCTGAGCGAGACGATGGCGGTTCGCGCCTCCGCCGGCTACGAGAGGCTCGCCGGCTTCACCAATGCCGTGTCTGTCGCCGAGATTACCGCTAATGCGCAGCCCGTGCTCGCGGATCCCGGTGATCCGCTGCATAGCGGACTGGTATTCATGCAGCAGCGCGCCATCGATTGGTCCAACACCTGGTACGCGCGCGCGGCGCTGTTGTGGAAGCCGAGCGATGATTTTAAATTCACGTTGACTTACCAGCACCAGACCGACCAATCGGGCGGCTACTCGGAGGTCAATCCGGCGTATCGCTACGAGCAGACGCTCTATGTGGATCAGCCCGGCTCGTTTCAGACGGATCTGGGCTCATTCGACGTGTCGAAGGATGCGGGATTCGCGACGATATCCTCCAACTCCTCGCTAACAAGCCAGAACTCGACCAGTGAGTATGACCTGACGGGCCTGTTCGAATCGGTGGCGAGCTACTACGGGAACTACCCGCGCAATCTATCACCAATCTACATCACATCGTCTGACAAGGCCTTTACCGAGGAGCTTCGGCTGGTTTCTAAGGATTCCGGTCCCTGGGACTGGGTCACGGGCGCGTACTACAGCGACCGCAAACAGACGCTCAAACAATACGAGACCCTCGAGGGATTTGGAAGCTGGAGTCAATTGCCGGGCTCGGGTGTGCCGGCCGGCTGCACCGTGCAAAGCCCCGCTTGCCCCTATCCGACGTTCGGCGACGTGATCCAGTACGTCAACGGCGGCATCAACCCGTCGCAACTTCCGAATCCTGATTTGAACTTCACGTTCGATCGGCACGTGAGCTTCGCGGATACCGCGCTGTTCAACGAAACGTCCTATCACTTTAACGACAAATGGCAGGCGACGGCCGGCGGCCGCATATTCTGGCAGCACTACTCGCAAACCCTGGAGCAGGATCTACCCACCTCGACGGGCTTGCTTTCAGCCGCCAACGCGAAAGGCTTTCGCAACCAGATATTCAAGCTGAACAGCTCATACGAAATTGCGCCGCATACGTTGCTGTACGTCACTTGGTCGGAAGGATTCCGACGCGGCGGCGTCAACGCGCTGCCGATCGGGTCCTGCTTCTTCTGTGAAATACCCGCGCTGCTGACCTACAAGCCGGACGAAGCGCGCAACACGGAGATCGGCATCAAG
>Ga0224558_1001329_pt1 | contig 26240 bp, 21 predicted proteins | sample 714S32024metaG_FD_180682 | JGI IMG/M metagenome (GOLD analysis project Ga0224558, IMG submission 180682) | Peat soil microbial communities from Stordalen Mire, Sweden - 717 S3 20-24 | ecosystem: Environmental > Terrestrial > Soil > Wetlands > Peat | place: Sweden: Norrbotten County, Stordalen... | reverse complement strand
CGAAATTCCCGTCAGCGCCTTCAAGAAGAAGGGCTTGCTGGCGAATCTCGGCTAGTGTCCAGCTCTGACCAACGGTGCGCAGCCTGCTATGGCGTGCAACAGCGTGCCACGAACAACGGGAGGAAAGTTCGGCTCGTATCCCAAAAGTGTAACGGCACTTGAGGCCCTTTAGATCCTTGAAGTTGCAAGCCTCCTTGGGTTTCGCGAGCGGCCGCCAGATGCGGCGTGCTGCGCTCTGGGAGAGCCGAAACGTCGCCGTCGTTGTCGTGCTTCCTTTCTGGGGAGGGTTTTGGACACTCAACCGCGCGGGGAAGTTTTGGCGCGGGACCCGGATCCGCACCAACTCCCTGAAGTCCCGAACCGCCACCACCCCGGCTGCTTTGGGTTTCCGGAAACCGCCCGTTCACCCGCCGTTGGAAAAAATCTCGCGCCGGCCACCGAACCACAACTCGTTGCTGCGAAGATGCTTATCGTCAATTACACTTTTGGGACAGGAACCGAAAGTTCCATGCCACTATGTCTTCGGTGCAGATGCAAATTTGGAGGGGAAGCCGAGTTTTGCAGGAATTGCGGCGGCAAGATCGAAGGTGATATGGCCAACGAACATTGCGCAATCGCAAGCGGCGCGTTCAGCGCTCGCACGGGGGGAAGTCCATGAACATCGTGGAAGTCCCTGCGTCCATATCGGTACACCATAGAACCGTACATCATGGTCAAATCGAGATGTTGCTTTGCCCCGTGGTGCACCTTGACGACATCGCCTTCAAGTTGCTGCGCCCGCGGCAGCTTCTCATAGATTTCCAGTACGCGACGGATGCAGAGGTTACAGCCCAGCACCCAGACATATTCATCATCCGCAATGTTAGCCCCCTTCCGATCCTTGAACTGGAACTTCTCCCAGATCGCCGCCGACAAGTTGAAATAAGCGTACATGGCCAAATCCGGCGGGGGATCGGCGGAGAGGCATTCGTCCAGTTCACGGATAACTACGTCGGGATTGCTGGCTTCCATGGCGAGGCGGTAACTCCAGTGTTCTGGGTACCGATCATGAAGATCAGCGGGGAACGCGTCTACCGCGGCAGCACCTCGTGGGGTGCGCCAATTGCGCGGTGAAGGGCGAGTACGTGTACAGCGGGACCGGATTCTGGTCGGCGCCCATCGCCTCGGTGCACGGCGAGTACGTCTACAAGGGAACCACGAAGATGGGTGGCCCAATTGCCAATGTAAGCGGCGGCGGCAGCATGAGTGCGGCAGCGGCGGCGGTGTATTTGCTGTTGATGTAGACAGTGAGCGGTCGATTACCCCGCCTTAGCCGAAATCACCTTAGCTCCTTCGGCAGTGAATTCGATGATCTCTTCCCCGCCGAATGTCTTCATGACCTCAATGAGTTGCCGCAGCTTCCCGCAAGACGCCTTGATTTCTTCCTCATAATTCAGAATCTCGCTGATGTCGTTGCACTTAAACGCCTGCCCGGAAACGAGTGAGCCAATAGTGATCTTGATAATTAGCGCCCGATCTGTCAGCGGAATCTTGATGTGCTTCTCCGTCAATACCTCATCGTGCACCTTGTACTTGTTGACTAGCCCAGATTCCTCAGGGGTCAATGTAGCCTTAGCTTCCAGTTCAAATTTGACGCCTCCAAACATTTTCGATGCTTGGCTTCTTTTCAGATGCAGTTGCACTTCCTACCTCCTTTAAACTCTTTCATATGACCCATGTTGACGGTCGGTCCGGACACGCCCTGGACCTTGGCGCTGGACGGGGATGATGCCGGGTAGAAGTCCCGTCATAGGTAAGGCGACCATGACACATACCGAGTATCGACCTCGTGATCGTCTACAATCGGGTTGCTTACGAGTTTTCGCTTCGGCGGACCATTCAGGTCGAGTACAAAGATCTCAAAACCCGAAACGAAGGCGGTCTCTTGGGCCGCATACGCGACACTCTCACTATCGGGCGCAATGGCCCACTGAATAGCGGTGCCCGTGGTCGGGATTACCCTGGTTTGAGACGTACCTGTGTCCATGACGGCAAGCCCTCCATTCCGACCAAAGACAACCCTGCGTCCGTCTGGAGTCCATATCGGTTCGCTGTCTCCCGATTCAAACAATGCAGCTTCCCGGAGTTGGCCTGTGTAGGGGTCAACCTCAAACAGTCGCAAATCACTGTTCCCCTGCCGAATGGAAACCAGGATCCTATCTGCTGGAGACCACACCGGGTAGATGGAATCGTCCGTGTATAGCAGGTGCTTCCACTTCTTGGTTGCAACCTCAACCACGCAGAGTTCGTATCTCTTCTCGCTCCATAGATATAGCGAGTACGCCAGCCGTCTAGAATCTGGCGACCAACAGGGCGGCGTTGCGTCTACGTCATTGTGATGCGTGAGTTGTCGAACATCTGCCCCATCGGGCCTCATGACGAAGACGCTATGTAAACCGGCGTTGTCGCGGGTGCTCTCCAAAAAGCCGATCCAGCAACCATCGGGCGACCATCGCGGGCTTTCGCCAGTGGGTCGCACGTGCCGAATATCGCTACCATCTGGGTTGATGGTGTAGACTCCTTTCGGGCATCCCTGCACGTACTCGCCTGTTCGCTCAAAGCCAATTCGCGAAGATGTCGCCCGGTCCCTTGGCTTGGCGGTCTTTACCTCTGGTCTCGGGTGAACCTCCTCAGGCCGAGGCGAACTGTCTCGCAAATCCAGAATGGCGCCGCCAGAAGGTGTGCTTACGGACCTTGGCGTCTGTAAGCCCAATTGGGTTTCGTTAGTGTTGGAATCGCCTTCACGGTTCCGAAAAATCAGGTAGGCGGCAAAACCGATCACGCCGATCAAGAACAGATACAACATTCACTAACTCCTTCCACTTTGGCTGTCGTCTCGCTTTGCCGCCAGCGGCGGTGGCACTGCAAAAGCTTCATCCTATTCTCGCCCCGTGCATCCTCGCAACGGGGATCGCCGCTCCCATAATGCCCAGGTATTTGCGGGCTTGACTATCGTCCGGGTCGAGTTCGACGGCCTTCTTCAGCGCGGCATAGCCTTCGGGAAACAACGTGCGCCATTCGTCGCTCTTGAGAAGGTCGTTGGCTACCATAAAACTAACTGCGTTGCCGATTGCCGCGTGCACTCCGGCAACGTTCCGCTTCGGTTCGCTGGTTCGCTGGAATGCAGAGAGCGCCCGCCGCCCTTCAATCAGGGCTTCGTCAAGAAGCCGTCGATCCCCGGCTTGATATCCAACGAACCCAAGAGCCAGCGCCCGATACTTGAGCGCAATGAACTGCATAGCCGGATCTGTTGGGTGAGCATCTAGCACTTGTTTGCAGAGTTGTCCAGCGTACTGCCAATTGTTCTGCATTGCCGCGACCAAGGCTCTTTCGAGCGTCGGACGGAGGTCGCCGCCAGATGGCACTCCTTTCGCCGATTCGTCGGGATCTAAACGGAAGAGCGGTTCGCCTTGGAGAAACTGGCTGTTCGGGGCTACGAAAATGACTACGGTTCCATTGCCCGGGGCGGTAATCGCGACATCTGTACCACCAGCCGTGGGCCTCCCACGTTCGTCGGTCCAGGTCACTTTTGCGATCAACTGTCCTCTACTAACGTAGGCGCCGCTTGAAGCACCAAGCTCCGTGAGTCTGCCTTGAAACTGAGCGCGGTATGTCATCGTAACCTTCTCCAGTTATCTCGTCAGGGATTATCAGGAACATTGTTTGTGTATTTGCCGCCCTGACATCTTCTCCATGAATCCTAATGCGTTGCCACAGGTAAGGCAAAGCCCTTCGTTAATCCGACGTTGTTTGAGTTCCTCGCTGGCTCGCTTGGCCGCATTGTATTCTGCAACAGCCGTAGTCGCACGTGGACTGCGAATGCACTCTAAGGCGTTGGCGAACTTCCACCTATCGCTCTCTTCAGCAGAATGGAAGCCGGAAATCAACGCTTCAAGCCCGCCAGCATCACCAAGCGCGTGTAGGGCTAGCGCGGCATCGGTTCGAACAGTGCTCTTGTGGTGACGAAGAGCCTGCTTCAAGACCGGGATTGCACGACGGTCACCAGTGACGGCGAGTTGACGAATAAGCAAGAGGGTGTCATCGTGTCCCAACCCAACTCTTCGCTGCAAGTGTTCTTCTACCGCTGGAATGATCCGTCGCACATCCCCCGGGCCGATGTCGTCCCACCAGCCGGGAAGCTTGCTCCAACGCGCATGTTTGTAAGCTTCAGCTCTCAGCGTGTTCACGCCCTCGACGGCTCCGCTGATGGCAGCAAGTTTCTCCGCTAGTACCTCGAACGGGACTTGATCGATTCCAGCGAATACAAGTGCCGCTTCTTCGAAACGTCCCTTTCTAATCAAGCCTTCCGCTACTGCCAAGGCCAGCTTGGGATCAGCTTGAACTATCTTCGGTTCCCTCTTGATTAGCTCGAACTGTGCGAGGGAGTCTCGCGAAGCCTCTAGGAGAAAGCAGAGATTTCGCTTGGCCGAGACGACATCAATATCGGCTGCGATCCGAGTTGGGTTAGCATCCAATTGTCGAATGGCTTCTTCGAGCGCAACCTTCCCGTGGTCCCGGAACGACAACTCAATCAGAGTACCGGCCACGGTGAGCAAATCGTTTGGTTCAATTCTTGACGTCCGAATTTGGTCGCGAATCTGATCGGGCTTGAAGCGCATCGCGATCTCCGAGATAGTGGACATGTTCCCGATGTTGTCCCAATCAATGGGAGATCCTTTGAAGTTATCGAAGGGATTTGACACAGACAGTTCCTTTCATCCCGCAACTTTCGATTCGTCAGCCGGTCATGTAATGGCCCCAACTAACGTGCGTGGCTATTCAGCCATGAAAGCGCAATGTCCAGCGCTTCTTGCAGGTCATACGCCTTGCCAGCGTACCTGTCGGTTCCCCAATAGACGTAGACTTCTTTCGAGATCGGATGCCACGTGACCTGGTACTCGTGGTTCTGGTAGCGAACGTAGCCGTGGCGGTAGCCTGTCGTGCTCATGTGAACCTCGTGGGGCAGAGATGCGCTGTGTTCAACCCAATGGCCGGGTGAACGGTGGCGGCGACGGCCATGCACATCTCCTTGGGGAATTGTACGGAAGCATCCACAATACAACCCCTGCAAGCGCGCCGCAAGCCCCTTCTTCAGTTTTTCAGGACTCCAACGTCGCCGTTGTCTCGGCAAGAGGGCGTTTGCGGCGACAAGTCGGATCGTGAAGGGACGATTTGGCGTGAACTGTCGACGATTACTGAACCAACGCCGATTGGGAGACCGTCGGAGGCGCCTGTTGCCGTTCGGCTTTCGCCTTGCGCTTCTCATCGGCCGCGTTCTGGCGCGAGGCGATCTCGTCGAGGGCGCGCCGTTTCGCTTCCATCCGCACGTGGGAGTAGCGCGAGAGCATGGAGCGGGAGACGTGCCCGGCGATGCTCATGATCACCTCGCCGCCGGCGCGCGATTCAGCGAGTTCCGTGACCAGCGTGTGGCGGTTGTCGTGCCACCGTACATGGAATCCCATATCGTTCAGGGGCGGGCAGTTCAGCTCCCGCGCGGTGTTAGGCTCGGTCAAGGTAATTCCCTATTCCTAAACGCTCGGGAAGCACGGACGCGCCAGCGACCGTGTAACCCAATGCACTGGCCGCTAGAAGTGGTTTGAATCCCGGTCCGTATACATCTCGGGTCAGCCCTGCCGGGCGGGGCCACGGGGCATCAGCCGACACATCAACGGCAGAGCAGGTAGGGTTGCCAGGGCAGCACTGATTTTCACTGCGGATGGGGTCTCCGGTACACGTGCCACGGAGCAAGGAGGGCGATGGTAATGACGCTGGAGGAAGCGCTGGCAGACATCAAAAGGCTGGGCGGCGGGCTTGCCATACCACCGGTAGCCCAACAGGAGACCTCATGCCGCGATACACAGCAGGCGGTCCGGCTTCTGGCCGAGGCCTGCGAACATCTTCGCAAGCGCGACCATCTGTACGCCGACCGGCGCCGATCCGCCTCTCTCGCGCCGCCGCCCGCGAGTGTGCCGCCAGACTGATGGCGTCGGGGCCGGCATTGCCTGTCCCGCGGCTCGCGGTTGGGTGCCTGGAACCTTTCCTGCCGTCCAACACGCATTCGGGGGCATTTGAATTGGCGCGTAACCTGCTGCTGGCTGGAGTTGGACGGCCCGAGGTTTGGGAGCGGTCGAAGGGCGATCCGGTCGCGTTCATGCTCCAAACCGTGGAGCGCACCGCCGCCGCCTTCAACCGCGAGGCGATCGATGCGGTTGCCCACACCGAAATCCTCTTCGGGACCAGCCCCCACATCTCGAGCTGGCACGAGAAGGAATACGAAGATCCGAGTCGGGTGTTCCTGGCGGTTGAAGCCACTCACATTTCGATCATCTTCTTGCGCCCCACGCTTGAACTGCTCGGGAAGGCGCATCCCCGGCTTCCGGCAACCTTCTACCGGATGCTGCTCGAAGGCATGGCGTCGTGGATACTCTGCTACGACGAGTTCGCTTGCGAGACTTTCTACGAGTGGAGCATGGAATCGTACGCAGAGGCCAAGGAGAACGGTGAGGAGGGTCTGGAGAAGCCGCAGAGCATCGCGGATGCAAAAGGGCCGTGGCTGGCAAAGCGGTTTAAGCCGCTACCGTCGCCCAAAATCGGGGCGGCCATTGAGTCCCTGAAAACGGGAGCGCGGGCTCGCCGGATTCTGGAGGCCGCTCGGCGGCTCCAGGCTCTTTCGAAAGCTCGTGAACGCAAACGTCCTTACTGCGATGTGTGGGACGAATACTATCCCAACGGCAGTTTCTCGGTTCCACTCACAATCCTGGCATTTCACGAGCAGGACCTGGTCTGCCAGGCGTTCCAGAGTGACGAAGAAGATTGGATGAACGGCGGTGAACAGCAGGGTCCAGCCTTCGCGATAGCTTTCAGTCCCAACGACCGCGAATCGATCGTCAACGGATTTGAAGACTTGCGCCACTTCTTGCGCATGATGGAAGCGCTGGGCGAACTCCTGGCGCTTTTGCCCGGCTGCGATGTATTGGAGGAGCAAAAATGAGGTTCGATGCTCATTTCGGCGATGCCGAAGCGGTTCAGCTAAAGGCCGCGATTCTGCTGTACGGCGGAGCCAAGAGGATCGCATTTGCGTCCGTACACGAGCCGTACCGCGATCCGGAAGGCGGCGCGCCCTACCTCGATGCCGGGAGGCCGATCAGCATGGAGTTTCTGCGCACGATGGTCCGTGGGCTGGGCCTCGGAATGGCGCCGGAGATCCTGCCGGAGACGGTCGTGATGCGAACGCCAGAGGTGACAGCGTGGTGGGTCCCGGCCACCGTCCGGCCGATGTTCTTTTCGGAGACTTCGGACGGCAAAACACTGAATGGTAAACCTTACCCGCATCCGCCGCTGATGTTTGTGGTTGACGGCGAGCACAGGCTCAGCGTGCGAGCCTTACTGGAAGACCGCCGGCCGGCGCCGCGGAGCGCCATTGCGATTGCACCCTACTGGAACGTCAACCCGGCCGGGGAAGTCTGTCTTGGCTCAATGGTCACACCGCGCTCGGCCGGGCTGGCCGGCCTGGGGGAGTGGGTTGAGGGCTTCTTCCAAAGCGAGTTCACGCACGCCGGAAACGTCAAGATCACGAGCCATCCCGAAGGCCATCTCGGGCTCTGGCGCGACCTGGCCGGACGGGAAGCGTTCCCGGTGCAGTGGCTGATTCCGTCTGGGACGTTGGAGGAGTGGCTGTGCAGAAGCTGACCGAGCATTTGCCCCTGGTGAATTGGCGGAACCGCCGCATCGTGATCACGATCGTCGGGTGCGGCGGCACCGGGTCGCAGATCGCCGCGGGAATGCCGTATTTGCATCAGGCGCTGCTGGCCACTGGGCATCCGTATGGGCTGCGGGTATTCCTGGTCGATGGCGACCGGATCACCGAAACAAACTGCGTGCGTCAGCCTTTCTGCCGCTCAGAAGTGGGCCTTTACAAGGCTGTGGTCCTGATCAACAGGCTGAACATGTTCTGGGGCCTGGACTGGGAGGCCGTGCCGCACTTCGTTCGCTGCGGGCAGGACGTGCCCGATTCCGACTTCCTGATCTCCTGTGTTGACACCCGCGCTGCTCGGGCTGTGATCGCTCGCGTGGTGAGCCTGAAATCGCGGCGCTTTCTCTACTGGTTGGACGCAGGCAATTTAGCGGACCGCGGCCAGTTCGTGCTGGGCCAGCCGCTGCGGAGGGACCGTAAAGATCGCGCCAAACGGTTGCCGTGTGCTCATGAACTCTTTCCGTCCATCGTCCATGCGCAGGCCGACAGGAGGGATCGGCTGCCGGCGTGCAGCGCAGCGGAGGCAATTTCGCTCCAAGAGCCGTACATTAACAGCACCATCGCCAATCATGTGTTGGCGCTGTTGGCTCGCTTGTTCCGGCACGGGCGCATTGCTTATCACGGGGGGTTCGTGAATCTGGCGACGGGGCGCGTGACACCATTGCCGGTGGACCCGGCCACATGGTTGCGATTGCGACTCCAGGCTGAAAAGGAACGAGCGTATTTGACCCGCAGACCGCGGGGCCTGGCGCACGCCGATCAATAGATGGACGGGCTGCCACCAGCGGATTCCGCTCAATTCAAAAGGAGAAACATGTTTGCTGAACTATTGCCGATCCTCAGAAAGCGGCCGGTAATGCTCACCCTCGCTCTTGTGGGTGACAACGCCATCCGTGTAAACGTCATTCCGAAGCGCTTGAAGGACAGCGATTCTGGCGACGACGCTTTGACAACGCCGCTGACCGTTACCGGTGCGCCTGACGAGCTGGACCGGGAGTTCGCCGGCCAACTCGTCGGGTTCACCGACGCATTTGTGAAGCTCGGATCCAACCTTGCCGAGATCGAAGCCGCCCACGCCACTGCGGTCAAGGCTGTTGAGGCGGAAAAGAAGAAGGAGATCGAGAACAAGCGAAAGGGATCCACGTCCAAGCCTTCCTCAACGACCACTGAGACGAAACCGGGGCCGGTGGTGAAGGATGGTAAACCGGTGTTCGGGACCAAAACGGGCACCGCGGAAACACCGAGCCTGTTCGATTCGCACGGGACCGCGGCGGCTTCAGGAGAGTCGCAGCAGCAACCGGCAGCGTCACCTGACAGGCAGGCGATTGGGGCGCCTCAGGTGGAGGTTGCAGAACCGGTAGACGAATCGGACCCGGAGGTCGAGACTACGGCGGCGCGACTGCCCGGACTATAAGAAAACATGTAGCATGCCAGAACAGTCGACAGCGCCGCTGGGGCTGCTTTGGCGAGGCCACACCACCCACCCCCGCACCTCCACCGATTTCGCGCGCCCTCACCCCTTGCACTGCATGGGTCGCGTGCCAGCGCGCCTACCGGGGCCGTTGACAGTTGCTTGAGATTTCGGGATCCTCGAAGTCGCCTGTGATTCGGGCGCTGTGGAACCGCATCGCCAGACGACCAAGTCGACGCATTCGAGCGCATTGCCGTGTGCGCATTGTCTTCTTTGCCCCTCTAATACGTGATTTCGGATACCATGTTCCTTCATGCTTCGGAGGAATTGGGACGTGCCGCTGAACCGAATGTAGGACGCGCTTCGAACCGGCGGCTGGAGGCAAAGCTGCCGCGACGTGTTCGTCACTCGGCCATGAAGGACGACGAAGATGGTCTCCGCAATCTGGACAGGCAACGGGGAGGGAAGCGTCACCCTGCAGGCGATTGATGCCAAATGGAATGCATATCTCGCGGATGAGTGCTGTCCACCCGTACTTGGGCTCGCTCCCTTATCGGAGGAGGAATCGCAGGTTATTCACAGGCTTGTAGGTTTCGAACTTCTTCATCATTCGCGCTCGCCGCTATTCTTGTTGCTTGAGACCTTTCCTTCCTGCATGAGCGTGTGGCTCGCCCGCAAGGCCGGCGAGGCATACGAGGCGGGCGCGTTCTGGGACAAGTTTTCCGATTTAATCGGAGCGGCGATCCCCATGTACCAGCGGGACGAACTCGCGAAACGCTTTCGGCTCGCGTGTCGCGACACCATGGCTGCATGGCTTCCGCCCGAGGATCTCGGGGGACACAACATCGTTGCTGAGTTTCTCTACCAAGCCGGTCTTCCTCTCGATCGCTGTGAGCGTTTTGCTCAACATGTTCGAAAGGTTGAGAGGACTTTCGGGCTCCCCGACCCGGATACACCTGAGGCCGGCGAGCAACTACGTGAGGCTGTGCTCGACAGCCTCCAGGCCGTTCCGGTTCCCACGCTCAAACGAGCACTCCGCGGTCCGGCCGGCTCCCGCATTTGCGAAGTCGCCCTCTCAGTTGTGCTTAAGGGTGATTTCACGGGGATCAACCCTCGACTTGGCCATGAATTGGAGCGGGTGTTCGAACACACTGAGCGTGGCACTCTGCGTCGTTCGATGCATCAGCCGTTCCTCCGCCTTGGCGATGATCTCGGCTCCTTGGAGATCGTCGGCCCACGACAGGATGTGAGCGTAGTGGCTGCGGGAGGGTTGACATGGGTTGTAAATGGGAGGCGCGCCCCGACTCCTCGGGATGAGGAGTTCGTCTTGAGGGTAACGGATCAATCACGTGTCTCTGTGGAACTGCTTGGCCTTGCCGGCGGGGCGGTATCTCCGCGCAACTTCACACTGCGACTCAGTGATCGGACCGAACCCTTCATTCTTTTCGATGAAAGAACTCGGAAGGAGCGTCGCGCCAGCGGGGCGATTCCCGCAGGCTCTTATTGGCTGCTCCACCGAAGTACCGACTCGCTCATAGGCGCAGATCAACGTTACGATTGGCCGGACGAGGAGCGGGCGCTTTCGTTCTTCCGTATCCGGCCGGGTTGTGCATTCACGTTGGAGAGCGGTTCGGCTGTCACCTGGAACTTCACCGCCGCTCTTTCGCCATTCTTCGAAACGATGGGCGATTGCCTGGCGTATGAAGCAAAAACTCCGGTCCACTTTGGCTGGCCCGAACCGCCCGCCATCTGGATGCCCGCCGAACATGCGGACGCAGAGCTGCTTTCGCAGTGGCGTGTTAACGTCGGTGGCGCAGGCGCTGACCAAACATGGAAACTGTCGCGCACTGCTGAAGAAGCCGGTGGAATGGTGAGGTGCCGCGTCGAAAGCGGAGACTTCCTTGGTGCTCTTCCCCCGGCTATGTACCGCCTCCAGTTCAGCCTGAACCGTTCAGGACGAAGCCGCACTGAAGCCTTTGCCGAGTACTGGCTTTGGCACGGTCTCAGGGCCTATGGCCCGCGTGGATTTCAAGTGCTCGCTATGCCGCTGAACGTGATTCGTTCTGAATGCCATGGATTCGAGTTTCAGGCGGACGCCATTCTTCATAGAAGAGATTCACATCGCCGGCACACACTTTCATTCGATGTTTTGGGGACGTCGGTTGCGTTCGATTGGTCCCAGCCAGGCGTTTTTCTGGAGTCCCTTGAACGCAGGGCCGGCGAGCGGAGCCAGCCTCGTCCACATCGCCTGGGAGACGCATTCTCTGCAAGCCTCGATTCAGCTCGCTGGTTACGGCTCTGGCTTACCGGAGAAAGCGGCTGGGAACTATTTGTTGGCGGCCAGCTGTGGCAACGCGGAGTCGCCGGTGATCGCCGTGATTTCGTGGAGTTCAGCCTGGCCAATCTGGCTGTTGCTTTTCCGCAAGGCGGTGAAATCCGATTACGACTGGGAAGACAAGACATCTTGGTCGCGCGCTTCAGCAGCCCATTGCAGCCAATTGCCGTCGACTTTCTCGGCGATGGTTTGCGCCGCGGGTTTAGGTTTCAGTTCCCGGAGCCGATCAACTGGGCAAGGCCCACCGCCTGGGACTTGTCTTCCGGCCAGAAGATTTCATTCATCGGTCAGCAGTTCGGGGCTGCTGGGCAGTGCCTCTTCGTCACCCAAGACCTCCCTCAGATTGAGTGCACGAACGAACTGGATGCGAGTGCGACGCGCAGCATTGGAAAGCACTCCGTTACTCTCTGGGTTCCCAAACTCGGATGGCCCGGCGGCCTCTGGTTCATCGATCTTGAAGTCCGGCGGGACGGAGAGGCAGAGTGGGAGCCAGTCCTAGTCAACGGGCGCGAGTATTCCCCCGTAGTGGTACGTGCGGCGGCAACCGTTACCACGACGCGATCTTCCCTACTGTGGGCTTCCCTGTCGTCTGCTGCGCAGGACGGCGATCCTGCGTTCGACCAAGCCGGGTGCGAGGACATGATCGAGTTGCTGTTTGATCTGATGGCCCTCCGGAAGCGAGAGTTTGCCTTGGCTGCCAGGCTGGATGTGGGCTGGTTGAAGGACTCGGTGCGATCTTTGAGCCAACTCGCAGGCCGAATGGCAAGGCAGCCCCAACGTGAGGTTTTTCAGGCTGCTCTTCTGAACTTGGCCTGCCAGGATCCGAACCATGCCGGTTTCGTTTACCTGCCCAGGCTATTGGCCCTTCCGGCGGGCGAGTACTGCGAGCTTCCGGCGGGAGATCCATTGAACGACTCGCTCCGCCGATGTGGTCGCCTCGCGTTGGCAGATTCGATAGCCGCGCTCGTCCGAAGCGACTTTGGATTCTTCGACATCAACGTCCTGGGCTGTTTTGAGAACTTCGCCACGATAGCCAACCAATCCAACGCCGACGATCGAATCGACTTCGCTCACTTCGCGTATGAGAGTTACTGGCAGGACGTAGTCGGGACCGTTCACATCAGCCGTTTTGCTGCTGATTGGGCCGGCGAAGGTTTACTGGGTAGGGCGCATACGGTTTGGGCGTTGGCTGAATTGGCAAAGAGATATGAACACTCATCAGGTGGGTTGAACCTCGCAGCGGCGAACACTCTGCTACATTGTGCCCAACCTTTCGGGGCATGGCTGAGTTCGCGCCTCGAGCTGCATGGCCTGGTACCGACGACTGGCTGGAAAGCACCTTGGCTGCGCTTCGCCGCCCCGGAGACGGATTTTCTTGAAGCTGTCCCCCGTTTCGCGTCCCTGTTTGCTTTGGCTGCGCGTGCGAGTGCGGCTGGTCTCCTCGACTTTGAAGAGGCACTCACACGGCTTGAAAGTCAGGTGACTCGCCAATACATGGCCGAGGAAGGAATAGCTGCCCTTGTTGGTCTAGCGCCTGAGCTGTTTGGTCATCAGCTGCTGTTTTGGGAGCTCATGGTGCGCACGGTGTCACATTGAGGTCTTCATGACGGAAACAAACCCAATCGTGATTGGCCGCAGTCTGGAGACGAGCATTCGCCGGTATCTCAGGTCCGCTCTTCCGGTAAGTCGTAACTATCCCAGGCTTGGCGCGGAGATCGAGCGACTATTGAACCAGCCCGGGCTCCTGCTGAAGGGTCCCTTCGTTGAAGCGGTTTCGGATTATTCCAAGGCCGAGTCGCTCCAGGCATTAGCGGCTGGCGAGAGTCCGCTGGTGCATCCCGACTTTAGCTTCCTGCCAGAGAGTGAATTCACACGCCCATTGCACCGACATCAGAGTGAGGCGCTCCACGCTATCATGGGCGAGCATCGGAACGTGATTGTTGCCACTGGCACGGGCAGCGGCAAGACCGAGTGTTTTCTGTACCCGATTCTCGACAGTCTTTTGCGGGAATCGCAAAATGAGCGGCAGCAGCCCGGTGTCCGGGCGTTGCTCGTCTATCCGCTCAATGCGCTAGCCAACGACCAACTCTACAAACGAGTAGTGCCTCTCTTTGTTGGACGATTTGGGGGGGCGGGTATAAGGGTCGGCCGATTTACGGGGCTCACCCGCGACGATACGAGACGCGAGAATGCTGCGCTGGATGTTCTGACCTCTGACGCATCCTTGCGTGCCCTATTCGGAGAGACAATACCTGAGGCGTGGCAGCTCACACGGCAGGAGATGCTTGCGCATCCACCTCATGTTCTCATCACGAACTACGCGATGCTGGAGCACTTGCTGCTCTTCCCAAAGAATGCAGCTCTTTTCCGGCCTTCGGCCTTGCGCTTCCTCGTTCTCGACGAGGTCCACACGTATGCAGGCGCGCAAGCGAGTGAAGTGGCGTTACTCTTGCGAAAGCTGCGCCGACGTCTCCGGCTGATGCCGGACGACGTTCGGTGCATTGGCACGAGCGCGACTCTGGCAAGGGGCGAGGAGGCAGAGGCATCCATTCTCCGCTTTGCCTCAGATCTATTTGGCTGCCCATTTTCGCGGGTGATCCGGGGAGAGCGCCAGGAGCACGCGTCGCTTACGCGGGAATCCGGTTCGTCTTTCTCGCTGCCTGCGCGGGTGTGGGCAGCACTTGGCGATACGGTCTCGGTACAAGACCAATCTGACGAAGATCTGACGGACATTTGGAATTCCACGGTCGAGCACTTGCAGCTTCCGGCCAACGTGTCAGCACGCATACTACTCGGAAGAGGGGAGCCTGTCGAACCAGCCCTCGCTAAGGCATTTGCTCATTCTCGCGAACTTCGAATTGCCTCGCGGTCATTGGCCGGCGCAGGCGCGATGCCGTTTACAACGTTGGCGACGCGCGTTTTTGGTGAAGGAAATCCAGAGGCGGAGTCTGGCTTAGCCGGCGTAATCGGCATCGGCATCCGAGCCCGGTTCCGACCAGCAGAGTTTTCGCTGTTACCGGCTCGTTACCATTTCTTCGCGAATGGCGTGGACAACATCACAGTACGGCTGGACTCCGGGGGGGAGGGATTTGCTCAGGCGCGCCTGGGTGGCCACTTTGCCGAGGATGGACACAATCTTTACCGTCTTCTGGTCTGTCGCAAATGCGGCCAGCCCTATATAGAGGGATTTCAGGCCGGAACCGAACTGCTGCCCACAAACCAAAAGGGGACGCGGGCCGAGCGGCGAATCATGTGGCTCGGTGAGCCTTGCGCAAACGTCGATGACGAAGGCGATGACCGCACCGAGGAGTCGCCAGAGACGGGTGACGTTTGGCAAGTCAACCCTTGCACCGGCGAGATAAACCCCTCAACTGGGACGACCGTACCGCTTCGACTGGTTTCACTCGCGACGGACGAAGAGGGCGGTGGTCGTTACCTCCGTAAGTGCCCGGCTTGCGGTGGTACTGCAGGAACTGACGCGGAGGTAGTAACCGGGTTTCACCCAGGCAATTTTGCGTTATCGGCCGTCGTCACCGACTCGCTGTATCAGGCTCTGCCAGAGAGGCCGGAAGCCTGGCAAACGCCAGGCCGAGGCCGCCGTCTCTTGGCGTTCTCCGATAATCGACAGGACGCGGCCTTTTTTGCGCCTTACCTGCAGCGCACGAATCAAGAAATCCTGCTGCGGTGGGCCGTGATGCGCGCTTTCGATGAAAACCCAGGTGGACAGCGCCTCAACCGCCTCACATCAAATGTTCATGAGATGCTCTCGGCCGGCAAAAGCTTCATCGACCGGGACGGCGAGGTGTTCGACAACAACGATGAGCTTCAAGACTACCTGCGGGGCAAACTTGCTGCGGAGTTTTGTCTTCCGACAGGCCGCCGCACTTCTTTGGAAGCCCTCGGACTTGTTCGGGTCACTTTTGATAAGGAGAAGCTCGCGCAGGCTGCCCAGATGCTCAGCCGCTCGCTGCCAGCCCGCCTGCAGGCACTCTCCCAAGCCTTATTAGAGGCGCTCCTGGAAACGGTCCGACGCGCTCGTTGCATCAGCCGCCCAAGCGCGATCTCACTAGACGATACGTTCATATGGGGGGCGGACCACGCAAAGAGGAACCTCCGAGTCGCCTTAGCTGGGGCGGACCCGAAATCGATTCGATTCAACTGGCTCCCTGCGCAAACCGACGCTGGCCGCATCTTCTCAAACAGGCGATACCACTTCCTGAAAGAGCAACTCCGGCTCGATACCTGGGAAGTGGTGTTACGGGTTGCCTTTCAGGCGCTCAAGACTACGGGGCTGCTCAGTCAAGACACACAGCAGCCGGGCGCGTTCGTCATCGACGTCAATCAACTTGTGTTTGAAGACGGACGCGCTCTGACTTTGCATCGCTGCCGAAAATGTGGCATACGCCAGTTTACATGCGTTCTGAGCAAGTGCACAACGTTTCGCTGCGATGGTGATCTGGACGCCCTCAGCCCCGCTGATAGGCGGGAAGAACAGCTTAATGGTCATTACTTTGGCCTCTACCTACGTCCGTACTACTCCGGCATGGTCGTCAAGGAGCACACTGCGGCCATCAACAACCGGATCCGCGAGCAGCTTGAACGGGACTTCAGAGTCGGCACGGTCAGCTTGTTGAGTTGTTCCACTACCATGGAGCTCGGTGTCGATATAGGCGAATTGGAAGCGGTCGTCTGCCGTAACGTGCCGCCGGGCATCCAGAATTACCAGCAGCGGACGGGACGAGCGGGACGAAGGGCACAAGCTGCACCTATTAGTGTGACTGTAGCGCAGAACCGCAATTATGACCAGTCGGTGTTCATGGAGCCGGAAGGCTACCTTCGGCTTGAACCACGGACGCCTTTTGTGCACCTCGGCAACGAACGTCTTTTCCGTAGGCACCAATTCTCAGTCCTGTTGGGTGGGATGCTTCAATACCTCGGCGTCGGGCAAGATGGGAGGTCGCCGTCATTGGCTGCATTTTTCGGATCAGGGTTCTCGGAAGTTCAACAAGCGATATTTCTTGCGAAATGCGAGAAGCTCTTTTCCACTGATGAGGGTCTCGCGCGGCTTCGAGAAGCCCAAGATCTGGGCAGCGATCTCCCTCGAATACTCCACGTGGGTGATGCTGCACTGGTTGCAGAATTCATGGAGCGTCTTCAGGAGTGCTCGGCCTGGTATGGCGAGCGATGGCGTTACTACAACGGGCGATTCATGGATTCCACTGGCGACGTCCAGCGCGCATCCGAGAACCACTTTTGGGCGAGGCAGATCCAAAAGTGGCAGGAGCAGTTGTTGATTCAGAACTTTCCCCGCCTTGGCTTCCTCCCCACATACAGTTTTCCTGTCAACAGCGTGCAATTGGAGGTGTTGTCGGGAGACAAACAAGACCGGTTTCGGCGCCCGTGGGAGGAAGACATTCTCCTCGTGCGCGATGCACGTCTGGGCATAAGCGAGTACGCTCCCGGCGCACAGGTCATCGCGGCAGGCAGAGTCTGGGAAAGCTACGGGATCGGGCAGTACCCCAGACACTTCATGCCGACGCGCTACTACCGCGAGTGTCCGGAATGTCGTCACGTGGAGACAGCTGAGGATCGCGCTGATTTCGATGGTATGTGTCCTAAATGCTCTCGGGCCAGCCTAGTCACCGCGGCCCGCGCTTTTATCGAACCGAAGAGTTTTGTCACCTGTAGTGATAAGCCAAACGGGCAAGATCCCGGCCTCACGCGACTACGCCCAGCGCCGGCACAGGAGGCTCGCCTGTTGAGCGCTGCCGGCGAGGCCGCGTTCCTAAGCGTTCCGACCAACGTGCCGCGCTCGAGCTGGGCTTTGCAGGATGCCACGCATGGCCGCATGTTCGTGGTAAATAGGGGACGCGGTTTCGGGTTCCTGCGTTGTGGCTGCGGGTACACTAAGCTCCTCAGGAACCCACATGATGAACCGCAAGAGAAAACTCGCACACACCAGACGCCCTTTGATCTGAAATGCGCGGCGCCATATTGGAATCCGCGAGAGGACCTGGCGCATGAGTTTCGGACGGACGTCCTGCAAATCCGTCTGGATCACAGCATTCCGGCACCGACGGACCTGCCGGCGCATGACCTCGACGACTGGTCGGAGCGTTTTACACGCACTCTGGCCGAGGCTTTGCGTCGGGGTGGCGCCGCGATCCTCGGTGTCGAGCCGCGAGAACTCGCCGCGACCCTCCGCCCTCGGGTGTTTGGCTACCCCGAGGTCGTACTCTACGACACTGTTGCTGGTGGAGCGGGCTACTGTCGAATGCTCATTGATCGCTATTCGGTGCGCAATTTGCTTGAGAAAGCTGCCGAGACCTTGGACTGTCGTGCCGGATGCACTCATGCTTGTCGAGCGTGCCTCCAGGATTACGACAATCAATTTATATGGGAGAAGCTAGATCGGCAGCCAGTATTGCGATGGATTATGCAGATCCTCGGAATGGACCAGCCTCCGAATCCATATGCAGACTTCAATGCCGCTCCGTTAGATGTCGACGATGGCACGCCGTTGCTGTTTCAGGAGATCGACCACGCGAACCACATCGTCGCCGTCGCCCCGGCTCTGTTCGCGCTTCAGTCCACAGATGACGCCGGGAGTGTCTTAGCTACAAGGACGCTGGTATTCGCGCGCAAGTTGGCCGCATGGATGGCTGGTGCAGAGGGCAGGCGCGTCGAACTCGCCTTAGCTCAGGTGCCGAACTTCACTGTGGAGTGCTCGGAGAGTTTGACCATCTGGCACGAATTGCACCCTCGCTTGGCGGACGGCACCCTGAAACTCTGGAAGCTGCCTCGTACCTTTGACGCAGGTCGTTGGCCAAGGGCATTGACAAACCCTGGAAGGGAGGGCAGTGTGGCGTGGTTTTCCACCAAAAGCACAAGTATTCCAATGCTTCAGGAACCACTGCCCACCCCCCTGTGGAGATCCCCAGGTCTTTCGCCCGAACATCTCCGCGCCTTCCGGGCTGGTTGGGAGGAATTGCGAGTCGCAGCGCCGGTTAAGCCGTCTGATCTGTCGCTCCGCGAATATCGTTCCGGCGAAGTTCGAGATATGGCAAGGGACTTTGCATTCTGCCGTGGCCAAGTGTTCGCGCTCGTTCGCATTGAGGACCCCTACGTCCTTGCGGACGACTGGCAGTGCCGCGCTCTTTGTCTCTTTCTTCACCAACTCGCGAGGCTGTGGCAGAATTGGCCCGGAAAGCTCGAAATCAAGACGCGTGATACCGGGGACCAGGGTAAGGTTATAGCAGAACTGCAACGCGTAGTTGAGCCACACGGCACTGCCGTTGACATTCGCCGCGTCCCGTCAAAGGGTCCTCATCGAGTAGAGTTTCATGATCGGCGGATCATATTTCAGCCGGATCTTAACAACGCACGCCGCCGTGTAACCGTACTGCTGACCGGCGGAGTTGATCGGTATTTGGACCAGAAGTCCGAGTGCGGCATCATTGCTCACAGGTCCCTTTAGCGCCGCGACGGCGAGAACCTGGTGCGGAAAGAGCGAACTTCAAGCGATGGGTTCGCCCAGCGTTTGCCGATGTTTTCGGCCCGCAAGTGAGTGCTCCGGTCGGATCACGAGTGACGGGCCAAAAGAAGACGGTAAACTGCACCCGGGTGGCCCCGCTTATCAGTCACGGGTCGGCATATGGACGCCCTGCGGTAGGAGTTTGCCAACTTTCGTGGCACGTTTTGTCATTATCCGTCGCAAAACGTGTCAGCAATTCTGTCAACCTACAAAACAAAAGGAGTGTAGGATGTCAGAGTAGTTGACAAGCCACCTGTTGATTCTAAACGGCTCCCTGCGAGTGCTTGCCAGAATTGTTGGCAATTCGTGCCACGATTCCTGGCACAATCCTACTTTCGTGCCACAGTTGCTGGCATAATCCTACAGGGTGGCACTCCTAAACTGGAGCACGACGTTGTCGTCGCATGGGCCTGCCTAGCGCGGCTTCACGGACCAGCCTGTACTCCTCCCAGCGCTTTCTCCGGCAAGCCTCCACGCGACGCCGGGCCTCTTCCTTCAGCATCTTGCGGCTGGGAAACCGGGCCCGTGCCGCAATGTCCGTTCGGAGGAAGTACGCGTAGCCCCTTCCAGCAGCAGGTCTCGGGATCGCCAGCAGGGGCGTACCTGACGTTTTCAGATGGCCCAAGAAAGAACCGATGCTGAGATCGAGGCGGCGGGCAAGCACCGATGTCGACATGTATCGTTGCGCGAATTCCAGAGCCTCGGCGGCGGGTATGAGTCTGGCATAACCATTGCGAGATCCGGCAGCGGTCGAAAGGAAGCCTTGAATTGCCAGGCCGCGGATGACATCGATTCTGACCCCCAGCAAGGCTGCCGTCTCACTATAGTTGAGAAAGCCTTCCGGCGGCGTCGTAAGGTCTGGCGTCGGGCGATACCGGCGGAGATCCTCGGCCCGGAACAGGTAGCCAGTAATCCCACGAAACCGCTCCGTACGTGCTACCGGCACCAGACTGCCGTCAACAACCGCCTGGATGACGGCGGCAAGCCCGGCGCTTCTACCGAGGTAGTTCTTGACAGCATGCCGCAGCGCGATGAGTTCGCCCGGCTTCGAGTATGCCTTCACTGCCACCCCATGCTGTTCAAACGCGTGTTTTACCTTGAGGATATCTTCGCGAAGGAAGAAGAAACGACCGGTTGGGAAATCGTGGTCGGGGCCTTTCACATACCGAATAGCTCCGGCGGCAGCGACCGCAACGATTGTGTGGTTCGTCAAGCCTAATGCGGCCTTCGCCTCAGGCCGCTCCATGTACGGAGCGAGTTCCGCGTTCCGCGCGGCAATCCATTGGTTTAGGGACTCCCGTCGAATCCAGCACTCGGTGCGCCTACGACCGTGGCGCATATGCAGGAATATGGCGTCGATTTGGCCCTGGCGAGCGAGGTCCAAAACCCGACAGCCGGCCACATGCGCGATTACCTCCGCCTGGTTCGCAGCCACCCACTGAGAACTCCGGCGCACGGCCTCCGAAAAGTAGCGGTGCTGCACACGGACAAACCCTCGCCATTCTTCCATGACGAATCGCTCGAAGGCTTCATGAAGGAATCCGAATTCGCTCCGCGGCAGAACTCGAAACAGGTGGCGATAGAAGTTCCCGAAGATCTCGCTGAAGTTGAGATCGGCCGGATTGCCGGTTTCCGGTGGGAGCATGCGTCTCAGGACGGCGCGCAGCGACCGCGGCCAATCTTCCAGCATGGTCGCGGCAGCGCGCCCGATCTCGGTTGCCACGCCGAGGTTTGTGGCGGCGAAGAGCTGCTGCTTCCGGCGCAGCCGGTCCTGTTCCTTTATGGAACCGACGAATAGGACCAGCCTGAGTAGAGGGCCCAGGCGAAGGTTATGCAATTCCGCAGGGAATCCGCACCTGGCGAGGGCGCGTTCAGCCGTTTCGCCGCGTGGAAACCCTGTGGCGCGATAGATCGCCGCGTTGATCGCCAGCAGATCTCGGCCGGCAGGCTCGATTCCGACATCGCGAAAGTCGAGCCCGCAGCGGCATTTATGGACAGCGAGCCGCTGCCAAGCCAACCGCCGCCCGCAGCAAGGGCACTGGTCGAGCAAGAGACAGCTATGGACAGGGCACGCTGTGACGAGGCCGAGATCCCAGACAGACCACCATATCGAACGTTCCCGAAGGCAAGCGGGGCAAAGGCGCGGACACCGGTAATTCAGATCATCGACGCTGATCCGCTCGCCATAAAACCATCGCTGGTTGTGCCTGTGCGGGCCGAGGACGCGTCGGTAGCACATGGCCCGCCATTCTTCGGGGTTAAGGCGCAGAAGATGGGAGAGTCGTTCATAGGCGTCAGCGTGGTCCAGGTCGGTTCCTGGCAGACCGGCGAGCCGTACCAGGGAAAGCGGACCAATGTAGTTATGCTCATAGGCGACACGGCATAAATAACCTCGGGGACTCTCCAGCGGGATTGGATCGACCCGAAAGAGTAGCCGGACAGCGGGATGCATTCCTTCGGTCATGCGTGCAGTTCGAGGCGGACACCGGTGCTGCGGGTCAGCGCCTGCGGGATGAAAGCCCTGGCACTCGGCAGCGCCAGCGGCGGCGCCTTGCCACAATCGAAGTCTTCGCTGAACGGATTGGGATCGTCGAGCCGTTCCGCCCAAACATGCTCCGCAAACGACTGCGCCAACGTGCGGATGGTTATTTGCCGGCGCGGATGACAGCGGGCGATCCGCGCGGCGCCCCGGATTATCTTCATGGTGTAGCCGATGAGACCGTTGGAACCGTAGTGCATGCGGAAAGCCAGATCGAGATCGGACAAAGGGGGCATCTCGTATTCTGGAAGCTGCTCCTGCACTGCACGGAGGAAGGCCCGGTATGTTGTCCGGTCTTCTTTCAGCTTCCACTGGAAGGCGCCTACCCGCAGGGTCGCGCTGAATCGGCGCCGGAGCTGTTCATTCTGGCGCAGCACCTCCAGACAACGTTGCAGCCCGGCCACCACGATCGCGAGCCGGGCCTCTTCAACCTGCTCCTTCAGCCAATCGGCAACGTCGTTGACAATGCTGGCCCGCTGGACGTCCACGAAGTGCTGGAACTCGTCAAGCGCAAGGAGCCGCACCCGGCAGCGCTTGATCAGTTCGCGCAGGCGAATGCTCTTGCTGACCGTGTTGCCCCGGGACCACAGTGGATCGCCGAGTTGGAAGAGGAGCGTCTCCGCGAAACTCTTGACGGTCGGCCGTGCGGGGACTTTCGCGACCAGCACCGGAACTTCGACGCCCCACCTGTGATCAACACGGGGGTGGAGGCTGGCGAAATACGCGATGATCGTGGTCTTTCCGCTGCCGCTTTCGCCAACCAGGGGGCAGCAATCCGGCTCGGCCGTAGCGTCATGGCTGTCGAAGCACGCCTGTATCCGCGCGATCGCCGTTTTGAAGAGCGGATACTTGACCAGAATCCGTTCGGAACGATCCATTAGTTCAGTCATTCGGCTTGTTGCGTCTCCCCGAGCATCATTCGCTCCTGCTGGCGTTTTGGGGTAGATCAAAGTTCGCCTCGAAGGCCGGCAGCACATCGTCATCTATAAAGGCATCAGAACACGCTTCCGGCGGGATCGAGACCGCGTTCGGGTCCGACAGTATCTGCACTACCTCGACAGATGGGGCAGATTCACCTGTGTGAGCGTCCAAAAAGCGTGCATGGCGCTTGCGGCCATGAGTCGACTTTCGATTGAAATCCCGCTCTACCAGAGCCCGGATCTCGGCCTTGGCCTGCGCCAGCGCTACGATGTCGGTCCGCGTGTTCAATCCCCGCTGAGCGAAGCGGCGGATAACCTTGTGCTGCCAAAGAGAGAGGCCCTTGGCGTAGGCTTGGTCCAAAGCGGGAGTACGAATATATGTTCCGCTCTGAGGATCGAGCACGTTGATGTGGCCGAGATCGCCTGGGTCGAACGTCAGCTCGACTTTCACCCCGGCCCCCATTCGCCGCCGCAAGGATCCAAGGTCCTCGCCATTGTATTTCAGCCCTTCCAGTTCGATGCCGTAGTGGAAGACAACACGCTGAGCCGTCATCCCCAGCACAACGTCCAGCTCACTGGCGCTGGGCGGCAGCGGCGGCGGCAGGGCGCTTACGTCGTTGTGCCAGCGGTGGGCCGGCGTGTCCGTGATGCCGCGATGCGGCGTCTGCAAGTACACGTCGATGATCCACTTGTGCAACAGCTCGCGAAACGTGCTCAGCGGGACTACGGCGTGCCGGGTGGGATCGTACTCGTCGCGCTCCAGGATGTTGCTGAACGTAGTCCCAGGCTCTCCGTGCATCAAGTCGTGGTTCATGGTGCCCTGGAAGCGTTCCAGCTTGCCCTTGTACCAAGGAACGAGAACCTTCGCGTACTGGATGTCGATCCCGATCTGGAGGCAGGCGCGTTCGAAATGGCTGGAGTGGAACTCAGGTGGATTATCCACGACCACGAGCTCCGGCACGCCGTAGCAGTCCCAGGAATTCTTGATGGAAGGAAACTCGCGGGGCACATAGGTCTTGGGAAGAATCGCATGTTTGAGGCATCGCATTACGGATAAGCAACTCGGTGGCTCGAACCCCATGTAGAAGCCCATGGGACTGCGTGTGTGCTCATCGAGCGCCGAGGTGATCGTGGGCCGCCCCAACGGCAACATGGTGTTGTCGTCCACGACGATAATGTCGCCAGGCGTGTGGTCCATCGACACGCGCTCAAGGGCGCGGGACGTGCATGGCCCGGCGCCGGATACGCGGAATTCCATTTCGGCGCGGCGTTTGCCGTAGCGCGCTTCCATCAGTTCGTACGGCGGCTTGCGCTGAATCTCTCGGTATATCGTGCTCCGGCTGGGAATCTGAAGTCGATCAGGTTCCGGCCGAAACTTGTTGGCATCGCTCAGCCGGCGGACGATCTCCAGATGCACTTCGGGCACCCGTTTCCGTTCCGCCGTCATGTACAACTCCTGGATAACTTGATCGCAGGCGCTTTTCACTTCGGGCATCATCCGGGTGCCCCTTCTGCCCTTGTCGGCATGCCTCGGAATGACCGCACGAATATCGCGGCCGGAAGCCACCCAATTGCTATAGTCCCGGCAAACCGTACGCCAGCCCGGCGGCCTGCTGTCATGAATCCTCTCAGCAACTGCCCGTGCGAGGGGTTCGATCGCGGTCTGCGTGATCGAGATCGGCTGCTGCCGGTCAATCTCCTTCAGGTACTGGATGCGGATACTTGCGAGGTCGACGACCTTGGAGGGATAGGCTGAAAGGTCGCGGTTGAGCTTCTCGGCGATGTCGTGTGCGGGACCGTCGCACTCATCGCCGGCGACAACAAACGATAGCTCCTTTCGGGAAAACCTGTCGAGGAGATCGTCGTCTTCGAACGTGCACCATTCGCCCGTAGCAGCGTTTTGCAGTTGCCATCGAGCGCCTGGAAGCCGTTGTAGTATTCGGAACATCGCGGCGTCGATCCTGATGTGTTGCCCGATTCTCAGCGCGTGCAGCGACATACGGGATCCTCAAGAGCGGGCGGCGGAGATGGCCACGTCTGACGGCCAATTGGAGTGCGGCTGACTCTGGAATCAAGATTGAGCGGCTCCCACCAGTCGATATGCAACCGCCCGTCAAGCACGAGCCGAAGTACGCTCTGCATCTCCACCGGGTTTCCGCAAAGCGCTCGCAGGGGCAATTCCGGTGTCGAGGAAAATGCCCGGCGGATTTTCTCATTGTGCAAAGCCGGCACTGCCACCGAGCGGTAGCGCAAGATCAGGGTGGCGTTCCTCAGGCGAGGCTCAGCGCAGATCTCTGATTTTTTCCACACCCGGAAATGGAACCCATGCGCGGCGAGCAGTTCTGTTATGACAGCGAAACGGCTTTGGTTTTCCAGGGACTCCGCGTCGGCGTCCTCTTTGATCTCGACGACCTCCTGATGTGCGCCCCAGGCCACCAGAATGTCCGGCGTGTAGCGATGCTGGGTCCCTTCATGATGGTACTCAAGGCAGAACGGCTGCTCCTGCCACGCGTCTGAACGTCCTGTGGCCATCAAGACCCTGAACGCCTTCAGCTCATTCTGTGATTCAGCATGGCGCGAACGGCCGGCGAAGACGTCGGCCACTTTGCCTTGCACGTTGGCCTTTGACCGGGTCACCGGCTCCCGGACCCGCCGCAAGTGATCGACCGGTAGGGTCGCGAGATCCGTCTGGCAGACCGCCAGGGCCAGCTTACTCCGCTGCGGCCCTTCAATCAGCGCGTGCATTCGTCCGGAGGAAAAACGAAATAGTTCTTGCATTCCGGCCATTGGGGTTATCCTTTAAAAGGATGTAACCATCCCATATTGGGAGTATGGCATCGTTCAAAACCCTTGTCAACACCAAAAGGATGGTGATATCCTAGAAAAGGACACTGACACCCATGACCGATATCTACGAACAGATTGGCGGGAGGATCCGAGAACTCAGGACCACTCTGAACGGCAGAGGGATCAGTCAGGAGGAGTTGGCGCAGGCGGTGAAGACCACCGCCAACACCGTCTCCCGATGGGAAACGGCTACCTACAAGCCCGCGGTTGCGGACCTTGAAGCTCTGGCTCGATTTTTTGGCGTGCCCATCACCGTGTTCTTTCCCGAGACGGGGTCGAAGTCGCGAACGAAAGCTCTCATCAGCGCAACGGCTGACCTGGATGATCGTGATCTCGAAGAAGTCACCCTATATGCGCAGTTCAGAAGGGCCTGGGCCAGGCGGAAAGCTTGACTTTTCCCGGTCCTGCACCTAACTTGTTCAGATTCCGCCCCGCAGGGGCCTTATGTCAGAAGTTTTGACATTCTATGTCACCTTCTCTGAAAACCTACAAAAAAACAAAGGAGTGGCACATGACCATCCGCAAAATGACCCGCAGCTTCAGATACGCCGGGCTTATCCTGCCTGACCCGGCGCCGGACCTTGAGGTAGAAAGCGTCCGGTGCTTGTATGCGGCCAGCTATCCAGAAATTACAACGGCCGCGCTCACGGGACCGGAGGCAGTAGACGGCGCCCTCGTCTACACCTTCACGAAAGCGATTGGCACGAAGGGCTGATCGTCCGGCATCATCATGGAATCGAAAGTGTCGCTTGAGACATAAACTGGCCGCGGTTTGAACCATAAAATGGCCGGTGGTGGATCCTAAACCCTGTGTTTGCGAGGAAATCGCCTGCCAGTCCAGATGAGATTGAACCATATCGTG
>Ga0224558_1001324_pt1 | contig 26285 bp, 23 predicted proteins | sample 714S32024metaG_FD_180682 | JGI IMG/M metagenome (GOLD analysis project Ga0224558, IMG submission 180682) | Peat soil microbial communities from Stordalen Mire, Sweden - 717 S3 20-24 | ecosystem: Environmental > Terrestrial > Soil > Wetlands > Peat | place: Sweden: Norrbotten County, Stordalen... | reverse complement strand
CCAGTCTTGCGGGGATTCGGCGGCCAGGGCCAATTTTACCAGTTCCCGTGATGGCGCGAGGGTCGGGAGCCAGACGTCGTAGAAGTTCTTGGATGCATACTCACTCTTGAGGACCCCTCGAGGAGGACGTCGGACGGTACCGATCCGGAGGCCTTCTCCGGTGAGGCGATCGCTTCCGAGACGGACGATTCGGATGGCCACAGCAGTATCCTCGCGAGAACTAGGGTTATCACTGTAGCGGATTACGGAGTGACTAGTAGCCGGGGCGGATTTGCCAGGGAGGTCGACATGGTACTTGGCTTTCAAATACCGCAGGACATTCCCGATCATGTTTGGAGCACTTGCTCCCATCAAGCTTCGAAGAACCCAAATGCACCATAGCCCACCACCCGCTCTTTATCGCCCGCCGTGTCACCCGAATTGCGAAGGTCGAGTACTGCAGCGCGCAGCCCGTGGGCGCGTGCTGCCAGCGTAAGTCCATTGACAAGCACGCAGCCGCAGGCCTGCTCGCCCAAGAGATCCGAGCGGCCCCCAACGATCGCCTGCGCGGTCGCGCCATCGAGTACCCGGGCCGTATGATAGGAATGATAGTGGCTCAGGTCCGAGCTGACGACGATCAGCGTTTCTGCTCCGTCCCAGAGTTCCTCAATGACCGCCGCGACTTCAGCGGGAGACGCATCGCCGGCGACAACCGGCACGATCTCGGCCGCAGGCGCAAGGGTCTGCAGGAAGGGCAGCTGCACCTCAAGGCTGTGCTCAAGCGCGTGCGCCGCATCCGACCTCACCACCGCGGGCAGTGTACTCAGCCTACTCACCGCAGCCGTATCGACGCGCACCGTGCCGAGCGGCGTCGCGAACGCCTGCACGGTCGGAACCGCGAGGCCGCGAAACCACTCCCGATGGCTCGGGCCCAGCAGTAGAACCCGCCGCAGCGCACGCGCGGCGGAACCGAGCGAGCCGTAGGCTTGCGCTGCGACGTTCCCGGAGTAGACATACCCCGCGTGCGGTACGATGAGCGCCTTTGGCGGCCGCGCCGACCCATGCTGCCCGGCGAGCAGAGCCGCCACGGTGGCGCCGAGCTCCTCCGGATCTCGCGGATAAAATGAACCTGCCACCGCCGCCGGCCGGACCGCTGTTCTGGGCCAAGAGGTTCTTAAGGCCGCCGCTTCATTGAATTCATGTCCCATTAGCTCAATATTGCGCTATGCAGGGAGTTATTCAATTGTCACGATTGCTGATTGGAGCTTGAGACAATGGTGAACCAGCCCGATAGACAGCATCAGGGAACGGTGATCGACACCCGCTATTGGCACGCGCGGCCCGACGGCCGGGTGCAGTGCGACGTGTGCCCACGCGCCTGCCGGATGCATGAAGGGCAGCGCGGGCTGTGCTTCGTGCGCGGGGTCGAGGACGGGCGCGTCAAGCTCTTCACGTACGGGCGTTCCAGCGGCTTCTGCGTCGATCCGATCGAGAAGAAGCCACTCAACCATTTTCTGCCGGGCAGCGCGGTCCTGTCGTTCGGGACGGCGGGCTGTAACTTGGCCTGCAAATTCTGCCAGAACTGGGACATGAGCAAATCGCGCGAGATGGATACGCTCGCCGACCGTGCCAGTCCCAGCGAGCTCGCAGCCGCGGCCGAACGGCTCGGATGTGCCAGCATCGCCTATACCTACAATGATCCAACCGTTTTCATGGAGTACGCGATCGATGTTGCCAAGGCAGCCCGCACCCGTGGCGTGCGTAGCGTCGCGGTCACCGCCGGCTACATGTGCCCGGAACCGCGTGCGGAGTTCTTCAAGCACATGGACGCGGCCAACATCGACCTCAAAGGCTTTACAGCGGACTTCTACCACAAGGTCTGCGGGGCCGAGCTGGCGGCCGTTCTCGAGACACTTGAGTACGTGCATCATGAGACCCGCGTCTGGCTCGAGGTCACGACGCTGCTGATTCCAGGACTCAACGACTCCGATGCCGAATTGGAAGCGATGTGTGCCTGGTTCGTCGAACACCTCGGCCGGGACGTGCCGCTGCACTTCTCGGCGTTCCATCCGGACTGGAAGATGCGTGACGTGCCAGCGACCCCGCTGGCCACCCTCAGACGCGCGCGGCAGATTGCACTACGGCATGGCGTGCGTTACGTTTACACGGGCAACGTGCGCGACCCCGAAGGCGCCAGCACCTGGTGCCACGCGTGTGGGGCCCCGCTGATCAGACGCGACGGCTATGCGATCGGCCAATGGTCTCTGTCGCCGGAGGGGCGATGCAGAGAATGCGGCACCACCTGCGCCGGCGTCTTCGCGGCCAAACCCGGTGACTGGGGACCGCATCGCGCACCGGTACGCCTGTCGGCCTGAGCGGGGCGCCGCTGGAGAGGAGGACACGAAATGGACGCTACCACACTGCGGGCAGTACAAGCGCCTTATTGCGTCATCCTCGGGACGCTTCGCCATCCACCCAGCCTCAGCATTGCAATTGCCAGACCAAGTCAACCGTAGAGGATTCCCCGATTTCGAAGCCGGTGGCTGCGAACCGGGCGCCTGAACTTGCGAAGACGAACGTTGTGTCATACGCTCGGATTGCCAGCAGATTCGACTAGAACTGGCGGCGGCGATCGAAACAGCCAGGAAGGGAAGGAGCCCGGGAATGGAACGAACGGACTACAAGCCGCTGGCCTCGCGCAAGGCCCCGAAGGTGCTTGGCTACCAGCAGCCCAGCACGTTCGCTAGCGTCACCGCCAGCTCGCCGGCGATTGCCGTGATGACGGACCTGCGCCAGGTCACTGCGGCGACCATCGGCGCTGAGGCGACGCTGAGCGATGCGACGCGCACGATGATGGCGCGCAACGTCCGTCTCTTGCTCGTCGTCGCTGCGGACCAGTTCGTCGCCGGGCTGATCACAGCGCGCGATACACAGGGCGAGCGACCGATCCAGTGGCTGCACGATCGTGGCGGCAAGCATGCCGATCTGCGTGTGAGCGATCTGATGATCCGCGCGGAGGACATCGACGTGCTCGACATCAAGGACGTTCTGCATGCCGAGGTCGGGCATATCGTCGCGTCGCTCAAGGCATGGGGCCGCCAGCACGCCCTGGTGGCCGAGCAGGACGCGGCCAGTGGTGTCACCCGCATCCGCGGCATTTTTTCGGCAACCCAAATCGGCCGCCAGCTGGGCGTTGCGGTGCAGCCATTCGACGTGGCAGTTACCTTCGCGGACATCGCGCGGGCGCTCGCGGATTGAGCCCGATCGCGGGGATCGGGCATTGTCGTGTCCACCGATTCCACGTCCAGTTCGACGAGCACTAATGGATCGAGTCAATCATCGAACTCGAGTCTGCAAAACTTCCTGAAGAGTATTTTGCAGAATCCGCAAAGCGATGGCGTCACTTGGACGGGAGTGAACGTCAACACGAGCGCATGAGGCTCGATCACGTTGGGATGATTATTGAGAACACTGGATCGGCGCTAGTGGCTCTTTCCCCTAGCGAGTCGTCGCGTGCGCTGATTTTCCGAGATAGTGCAGCAGCAGGTCCATTCCCCCTGTATGCCGCTTCCGCTCGTGCGTGACGACATGGAATCGGCGCATCAGGCGCGGCAGCTCCGTCGATGGGGCGACTAACACGCCCGTGTGGAGCAGGTCGTCCACGACACAGCGCGAGAGGCAGGTGATGCCGAGCCCGCTGGCCGCAGCGCGCTTGATCGCCTCGGAGTTGCCGAACTCGATCCCCGAACGCAGGTGATGCAGGTGAGGAATCAGGAGCTGGTCGATAATCTCACGCGTGCCAGAGCCGGATTCGCGAAGCAGCCACGTCGCCGCGCGCAGTGCCTTGATGGTGACCTTGCTGTTTCGCGGACGCGTCAGGATCGGGTCGGTCGCCGCGACAACGACCACAAGCTCATCGTCGCGCCACGGCAGGACGGTCAGGTCTGGCTCGTGGCACGGTCCTTCGATCAGACCGAGGTCGAGTTCAAACGCCGCCACCTGGGCGGCGATCGCCGCCGTATTGGCGATCGTGACCTGGATATGCCAGCCGCGGCGAGTCGGCTCGGGGAGGCTGTCCCGGAACCCGGCCAGCACATCCGGCAACAGATAATTGCCGATGGTCGTGCTCGCCCCGATGCGTAACGTCCCTACCTGGGATTCGCGATCGAGCGCCCAGCGCTCGATCGACTCAGCACCATCTAGAAGAGCCAGCGCTGGCGGGATGAGGGCTCGGCCGTTGTCATTGAGCTTGAGTCGCTTGCCGACCCGGTCAAAGAGCTGCAGCCCAAGCAGGCGTTCGAGCTCGTTGATCGCCGCGCTGGTCGCAGACTGCGACAGCGAGATCACGGCTGCCGCCGCGGCGGTCGTGCCGGATTGCGCGACGATTCGGAAGATTTGCAATTGGCGCAGGGTCAGACGCAACCCACTCAATCCTTATTGGCCACGGATATCAACCGCTTTCATCGCTTGATAATACCAGAACAATCCATTGGTTAGTTTGATGGATCAATCCTATATTGGGTCAGTTCCCTGAAGGATATGCACGATGAACGAACTGATTACCGGCAATCGGCCGCTTGTGAGCCACCCCGCAGTCTGGCGGGGAACGATCTTGGTCCACGTGCGGCGCCTGCTGCCGGGTCTCCTGGTCAGCGCGGCACTGGCGGTGCTCGCCATGCGTCTCGCGGCGATCGACTGGCTGCAATCGCACGGTATCGGCGCGCTCACCGCAGCGATCGTGCTCGGCATCGCCGTCGGCAACACACTCTATCCGCGCATCGCAGCAACGACCGGTGCGGGTGTGACGTTCTCCAAACAAACGCTGCTGCGCGCCGGCGTCATCCTCTACGGACTGCGGCTGACGCTTCGTGACGTCGGTCAGGTCGGCATCGCAGGAGTCCTCATCGACGCACTCGTCCTGACAAGCACGTTCGCGATAGCGTTCATGCTTGGGACGCGGGTCTTCCGCCTTGACCGGGGGACCTCGATCCTGATCGGCGCCGGTAGCGCGATTTGTGGCGCTGCCGCGGTCATGGCGACGGAGCCTGTGGTTCGCGCAAGGGCGGATCAGGTGACCGTCGCGATCTCCACGGTCGTCGTCTTCGGCACCGCGGCAATGTTCCTCTATCCGGCGATCTACGCGCTCAACAGCCACGGGCTCGGGCTTCCCGTCGGGGCTCGCGCATTTGGCGTCTATGCGGGTTCGACGATCCACGAGGTGGCACAGGTTTTTGCCGCCGGCCGTTCGGTCAGCGAGGATGTGGCAAATACGGCGGTCATCACGAAGATGGTGCGGGTCACGATGCTCGCGCCGTTCCTAATCGGCCTGTCGGCCTGGGTCGTCCGGGACCACGAGCGACGGCTGCCGGCGCAGATTGGTGCGCGTGTGACTATCCCCTGGTTCGCGATCGGGTTCGTCAGCGTTGTGGTTTTCAACTCGCTGTCGTTCCTGCCGCGGTCGATGGTCAGCGCCGTAATCACTCTCGACACCTTCCTGCTCGCGATGGCGATGGCGGCGCTTGGGCTCACGACCCATGTCTCCGCAATCCGCGCCGCCGGCCCGAAACCGTTGGTGCTCGGGGGACTGCTGTTCGCATGGCTGATCGTCGGGGGCGGTGCGATCAATGTGCTCGTGGCCGGATGGCTGAACTAATGCCGCGACGCTCTGAAAATTTCCGAGGCTTACCATGCTTAGCAAGACAATTATATTGATCGCTGTCGTGCTCACGTTTACCGGGGTGCGGGCCTCACCGGCGTGGCGTGCAGTGAGACCGCGCATCAAACCATTCAGTGCCGCTTTGCTGGCGCGATACCGCCGCGAGCGACGGCCCTAGGGTGGTGCGCTACGCGGCGCGCTCAATGAGAGCGCGCAGCACCGTGTCGAGTTCGACGATCCCTTTGCGCGAGCCCGCTACGCCGGCCTCGAACTCGATGAACCCCTCGTTGAGCCCATCCAGCATCCGCATGCGCGGCACTGGATTCTTCATCCCTTGTGACCGAAACACGGTCTCCCACGTGTTGCGCGGTACTGCGTGCATCTGCACGACCCGGTTCAATAGCCGCGAGAAACTGCCGGCCAGATCGTTCGGCGTCACGCGCCGCGGGCCTTCGAGTTCGACGATTCGGCGACCCTCCCAGCGCTCTTGCAATAACTCGGCGGCGACCCGTCCGACGTCTGCGGTGGCCACCATCGGCACCGGTTTATCCAATGGCTGCAGGAAGCTGGGGACCACCCCGGTCGTCCGCGCAGGCGCCACGTCCCAGGCGGCGTTCTCCATGAACCAGGCTGCACGCAGGAACGCGACGGGCAGCGGAAGGGTTCCTATCTCCTGTTCGAGAATCTGAAGTTGAGTCAGCAGATTTTGCTGCGTCGCCTGCGCACCGATCGTGGATAGGCACACGACCTTATCGGGAGCCGCCTGCTCGAGTGCCGCCCGAACCGTTGCGATGATGCCTCGCGATTCGGGGAACCCGGGGGATGGATCGAAGTTCGGCGGCAGCAGGACAAAGACGCCCTCGGTGCCAACAAACGCACGACGCAGCGCGTCGGCGTCGCCCATGTCCGCGACCGCCACTTCGCAACCGCGCGCGGCCCACCGGGTGCCCTTATTCGCGTCGCGCACGACGGCGCGGACCCGCTGGCCCGCCTTCAGCAATGTATCGGCAACGACACCTCCAACCTGACCCGAAATGCCTGTGATCGCGAACATGTGAATCTCCGAACAATGAGCGGCGACCGCCGCGTAGGGAGGATTCTCGGCGCTGAAAACTCATTTCGCAATAACATGGACGGCATATTATTAATGACCCGCAGGCATGAATGATGGCGTTCGATGAGCGGATGCTGAACGGCATGAGCGTAATGTCGGCCATTGTGGATACGGGTAGCTTCGCCGCTGCGGGCGAAGCGCCGTAGCCCTGACTATCAACTCACACTGATTGTGACCGAGAATATTGAGGCATATGTGGCCGAGGTCGACGGAACATTCACACCATGCATGCCTCGGCGCAATATTGTGACGCAGGGCATAATGGTAGATCGTTCGAGATGTCATTAATCAAAATCGTGTCGGGTGGTCAGACAGGCGTGGATCGCGGGGCGCTTGATGCGGCGCTTGCCGCTGGATTTCCTTGCGGTGGGTGGTGCCCGGGGGATAGAGCTGCGGAGGATGGGCCGATTCCAGAGCGGTATCCGATGTCGTCGTTGCCGGTGCTTTGTCACATGGATGTGGGAACGGCCCGGCCGGTCGGAGGACAATATCGGCAGCGGACGCTTAAGAATGTCCAGGATAGTGAAGGCACGGCGATCCTGTTCAGCCAGAGCTCTCGGGTGGGACGAAGCTCACGCGCGATTTATGCATTCGGGAAAAGAAGCCGTTTGTCGTGCTGGACGCGACGCAGATTTCGGAATCCGCCGCCGCTGCGGCGATTGTGCGTTTTGTCGAAGAGAATGAGATTCAGGTGCTGAACGTGGCGGGGCCTCGAGCGAACGGATGGCCGGAGCGGTATGCGTTTGCGTTGGGGGTGGTGGGGGGAGTGATTGGGCGATGCCAAGTGCCGCTGAGGAGCCCACCTCCGTGACGGAATCCGAAGTCAGTGCGCTACTGGACGCGCACGATGCTCTGGTGAGGGCGTGCGTCGATGAGAGTCTGTCTTTTGCTGAGTTCTTGGCGGCGTACGGGGATTTTCCGGGGAATTATGGGCTGGACAGCAAGAGTGCCGATGCGGCGGTCCGTGACGTCCTGCGACTTTTCCGTAGGCGCATTGCGTTCCACTCGCGGGTGGCGGGGGTTTTGTCTGGGCTGAGTGCGGTCGACGATCTTACAGTTACGCCGTATGGTGACGCGGCCGGTTTTGCCGACAAGATTGGACTCATGAGGCTGCGCGCCCTGGTTGTTCGGTACCCGGAATTCAAGGCGGAGCCGGAAGGTATCAAGTCAGGGATGTGTACATGAGCAGAACGGAGATCTTCTGCCCGAAGTGTCGATGGCGACCAATGCGGGCAGGCCGGTGTCGCACAGCTCCAAGCGCATGATCATCCTTTCGCCCGAGGTGTCATTTGGAGGTCAGTGCGTCCATGTCCGCCTGCATGCGCTCCCTGTATTCGTCTGACCAGTGAGCGCCGGGCTTTAGGTTAGCTTTGCTATGCGGCTTCGGAAGAGGTGGTGTCTTGCTTTCTCTTGCCGACTTTCGCGCGGCAACCTTTAGCTTGAGCGTGACCCGTGATGAGGTGGGGTTAGAAGACGAGTTCGAATTGTTCATGCAGTTGTTGGGCACCTATTTCAATTTATTACGTTGCTCGCGTTGGCCTGCGCCGTCGGATCTCACGAGTTATTGTACTCAATGTTGATTATCGAATACACAAAGATGCGCCGGCCGATTCCGTGAGAGTTTCGCGGACAAGTGAAATGACGCGGGTGCAGAGGTTAGAGTGGGCACCGATGCGGATATGCTCACCGGATCGGAGCGTTCAGGCATGGACGTCAAGCAGGGTGCCGAGCATTGCGTTCGACGTGCGAATAACATCGGCGCCGGCTTGGGTCAGCAGAAGGGACTGGCTTGAATCAAGCAGTGGATTGGTGAGGTTTTCATTGGCAGGATTTGCGATCTGTTGTGCGTCCTGACTCAACTGCTGACTGCTGGTTGCGAGCGCAGCGCGTCCACTATCCTGCGCACTCGGGAAGCTGACGGATGGGAAGGCACTGCTAATAGGGCTCATCGGAGGTATATCGGCAGCGCGCGGCCAGGCTTTAGATCCTTTTTATTTGACAGATTCTGTGCGCGACGGAGCCGAAATACGGGTAGGCGTGGATCCAAGGGTCGTCGGCGGGACGAACAGCCCGGCCCGTCGAGCAACGATTCCGGCCGAAGCTCTGCCCGAATTCAATGCCCATATTGTCGGTCTGATTGAAGTGATTGAGACATTTGGGGCAAAGTGACGCGGCTGGGCGCCGGATCCGTGGGGGCAGGCTGGGCCCCGTCGGTTGAACCGAGAACGACGGCTACTGTTGCGATGGCAACGATGAGGCCGCTCAATATCCAGGGAAAAAGGTTGCTGTCTGTATCGTTGGCCACATGGGTATTGTTCCGCGACGCTTTCACCAAAGCAGCGACAGGGATCACAAAAATAATCAGCGTCACACCCCCAACTGCAACAAGGGGCCGTTTGACTATAAGGTGGCCGGCTCGATTCGCTTGCTTGGGACGTCGCAGTCATTCAAGAGCGCGTGAAACCGGCTGCTGTCAGCAACTCGATCCCCTCGATCACGGGCATCGTAATCCAGAGCTCGCTGAAGGCCCCAACGAACAAGCGGCCATCGCGTGATTCACTGGAAGATTTTTAACGGATTTTTTATATCATTTTTGCGATGTTGGGAGCATCAAGGCCATAAACAGCAGCCGAGATAGTCACGTTCCGGAAACGAGTGCTTATGGCCGAAACGAGTAGTAAGGCAAAGGCGTCTTTGGTGTGACCATAGTGCGTATTGTTCTTTATGCGTTGATACGGGCTGCTTGGGTAACTCGCCAAGTCTTGGTATCGCTTGTATACGAGTTTCTTCCTGTCCCCTTAACACCGAGCCGTCGAACTGCAGTCGTCGAATTGTGCCGTCTCAGCGGAAGCGCAACCTTAGCGGGCGTGATCCGGATCAGCTTAAGTGGCCCTCCGCCTCCAAATGCCATCTGGTCTATCGCGCTACTGATCTTCGCGTTCCTAGTCGCCCTCGGTATCGGCACGATCGTCAAGGAAACGGCTTTTGCCCTCAGTGGGCATATTGCGAACTGGGTTGGAAACGATTTCGAGCGCACCGGTATGACCCTTAAAGGGAATCTGTTCAGCGAGATTAGATGTTCAGATGGCACATGGTGCCGGTCGGAGTTACGCGGAGGCGAAATCGCTTCGGAGTGGACGGATTGGAACGGTGAATGTCACAAGCTCGTATTCGAAGTCGTGGAAGGATTGAGTGCAGGTGAACGTGCATCGGTCTTCAGTCGATTGGCTCCCGAGTCGCGCGCCCGACGGCCGCACACTCGGTACCGGATATAGCGCACACCTGCATCCAGCAGTCAGCGGGTACCCCAACTCTCGGGCAACAGGCGAGCACCATACGGAAACCACCATGACTTCGGTCCCGGTGTCGCGGCGACCCGTACCTCTTCGGGCGTCTGGATTGCGCCGGCGCGCGCGATGCGCCGCGCATGGCCTAAGCCGCCGTGACGCATGCTGCCGAATGGTCCGGGGAAGTCATTGGCCGGCCGATCGTTGATCCGCAATGCCCCACACTTGACGGACCCCAGCGCTGCCTTCACGGCCTCGGGATCGCGGGTATAAATTGACGCGCCAAAAATTATCCCAGGATCGCCGGCAAAGCGGATCGCTTCGATCGCGTCGGCGACCGGCGTGACCGTGATCACGGGGCCCAAAATCTCTTCCCGCGTGGGGACGCTGCCGGGTCGAACGTCCGAGAGGATGGTCGGCTGGAAAAAATAACCCGGCAGTCCCGATGGCCGAAACCGCCGTCCGCCGAGAACCAGCTTGGCGCCATCGCGCAGCGATCGTCCCACCTGATCTTCGACCCGGCGTGCGGCCTCGAGGCAGATCAGCGGTCCGAGATCCGTCGGCCGCCGCAACGGATCGTCGACGTCGAGGAAGCCGACGCACTGATGCATACGCTCCACGAATTCTGCGGCGACCGAGCGCTCGACATAGATATGCGTGCCCGTTGTGCAGACTTGACCGCAGTTCTGGAGCCGAGCCCAGGCGATGCTTGGCACGGTCAGATCGAGATCGGCGTCCCTGCAGACGATGAACGCATCGACGCCGCCGAGTTCGAGGTCGAGTTCCTTGCGCTGCGCAGCGGCCGCGATTTGGAGGCCGACGAGGGCCGAGCCGGTGAATGTCACCCGATCGACGTCGGGGTGACCTGCGAGTGCGCGGCCGGTATTGGGGCCACCCGTGATGAGGTTGACAACGCCCGCGGGCAACACGTCGTAGACCTCGGCAAGTGTCAGATTCGTGAGCGGATTCTGATGCGCCGGTTTACAAACGACCGAATTGCCCGCCGCGATTGCGCGCGTTACTGTACATGCCATGAGCAGCAACGGGAAATTAAATGGCAAAATCACCGCGATAACGCCAGCCGGTTGCTGCGGCGCGAAGTCCCTTTCGTGCAAGGCCACGACCGCGCGAATGCAGTCGACGGATTCGCATATGGGTTTCCCAGATTCTCGCGTCAGGAGAGTCGCAAGCTCGCGTTCCCGGGCGCCAATCCTTCCGCCTATTTCCCGCAGCAGCGCCGTCCGGGTTGCGGCCGGAACATTCCTCCATTCGGGTTGGGCGGCACGAGCGGCGGCGACGGCGCGTGCGACGTCGTCGGACCCGCAGTTGGGTACTGTGCCGAGGATCTCCAGCGTCGCTGGATTCCTGATGTCGTGGGTCCGCCCCTCGTGGAGGGCATGGACCCAGGCGCCATTGATGAAGATCTTCTGCACGATACTGGTCTCTCCGTCGCCGCGGGTGACTGGCGCTATGATGCCTGATGGCGTGATCTACCGGGGCATCGGCAACTCGCGGATCATCGAATATGAGTCCCTAATAATGGCGATCGAATGAGCAGTTACGATGCGCTTTGTCGGCGCGCGTTGTCGCTAGGTCTCGCTGTGCGCGGAGCATTTCATCCCGCACCGAGAGAGTTCGAACAGCTGTTACCGGAGACGCCAGTCGGCACTATCATCCTGTTGGGCTTCACGGGCAGTCTGCAATGGGATCTCTTCAAGCGTTCCGCCGAGGCGAGCGACGGCATGCCGCATCCTCTCGATCGCTGGTCCCGCCGGGTTATCGGTCTGCTTGCCCTCGAATCGGGTGCGATGCACGTCTATCCCAATGGGACACTGCCCCAGCTACCATTCCAGCGGCTCGCTGTCCGCAGCGAGCCCGTGCATCAAAGTCCGATCGGTTTGTTGATCCATGCGCAGTGGGGACTGTGGCACGCGTACCGCGGCGCGCTCGTCCTACCGCTTCGTATCGAGCTGCCACTTGTCGCGCCATCCGTCCACCCCTGCGTCGGCTGTGCAGCCAAGCCTTGCTTGTCGTCCTGCCCGGTTCATGCGTTTCGCGCGGGCTCATTCCACCCGCAGGCCTGCGTCGATCACGTGCTGAGTACGGCGGGAGCGGACTGTCTCGAACGCGGCTGCCGCGCCCGCCGGGCGTGCCCGGTGGGCACCGAGTTTCACTACGTGGAGGATCAGGCCCAATTTCACATACGCGCCTTTCTTCGTTCGGTTTGACCTTAAGATTTATGACCTTCTAGGGAAGCTCTGCACCGCCGGTCATGCGAGCGATACAACCAAGGTATTGTAGTGACAAAATACTTGATGCGTAGGCACGGCAGGAGGCGAGGCGCAAAGGTTCTCTGGTGCGCTGCGACAGGTGTTAGTACTGGCCTTACAGTAGCCTCAAATGGTGTGCTTACGTGCCGGTGACAAAGTTCAGGAGCATTTAGGTCTTATAGGAGATAGCGGTGGGATCTAAAGGCGTACATCCGTATTACCTACGAGAATCAAAGACAGGTAGTGCCGAAGGGTACTCGACACTCGATACGGCGCGCGAAGCGCTGCTTTCTTGGATCCTTATGCAACGTCAGGCGGGCGAAATTGTTGTTGAGCAAGATTCCGGCCAGTGGTCTGACTCACGCATAACGAAATGGATTGCGGACCGAGATGACAATATCGTCAGGCTGAAAGAGTAGCCCGGCTGTGGATTCGCAGAGGATCGGCGCTCGTACCTACGGGATGATGCTCGTTGCGGGGGCGGCCATTCTTTGGAGTACCGCCGGCCTCTTTGTCCGTCTGCTTGACCTCGCGTCGCGGTGAGCGCAAGCGCGGGCCGTGCATGAATCAAGAACGGCGCGACTCCACTCCCTGGCGCCATGGACGACCTTCAAATGCTCGATGGCAAGGAGTAATGCGCAAGCCATGACCGAAACGTCTCAGCGGCGAGGAGTATTTTGGCTATCGGGGCAGCCACAAAATTGCCAATTGCTTCGATTGCGGTCTATGGTGACGCATTGACGGCGCGGATCGTGACGGCGAAAGGTGGAGCAGGGGAGGGTGTATTCCGGGAAATGCCGAGAATTATAGGACATTGCCCGCAGAAATCGTTCACAAATTTCTGCAGGCAAATGCACGTCGCTGGCGGCCATCATTCCCGGGCAATTTTTCTTGTTTTTTCTGCAAACTGAGCCGCTGGTCTTTTTAGAAGTACGTTGAGAATTCCATCATATTGGATAGATGACGATATACTCCACTGCGGCTTCCGCAGCTTGCTGCGCCGCGCGTTCCTGGTGACCCCGGGCTAGGTGCGCATGATGTGCTGCTGTCTCATGCTTTCCTGCCTCGTGGTGTTTTGCGGCTTCCTTGTGGTGCCGTGCCGCGTGTTCGTGATGTTCTGCTGCTTTGCGATGATGCTCTGTTGCTTTCTTCGACATAAATTCCTCTCCTCGCGCGATCGCTATTTACTTTTTTGCTTCCGGAAAAACAGACGTCCGCCAAACGTGACCTTCATTACATTCGCATATGCTTTCTGTTTCCGCGACAGTATTTTCCCTTATAGAAATACCGTAATGGCGTTGGCTCGAGTATGCGACATCGATTGCGCATTGGCCGCCACTAGGTCCGTGACAGCGTCCTGCCGCCCCTCCTGTCCTCAAACAATCGTGGCGTTGCTGACCGCGCAAACGGCGCGGGCATGAACCGCGGAGCCGCCGCCGTCATGGTCTGCGGTACCACGAGCGGCGCAGGCAAGAGCTTTCTTGCAACCGCGTTGGCCCGTTGGTATGCGCGCGCAGGATTTAGGGTGGCGCCTTTCAAAGCGCAGAACATGAGCAACAACGCTCGGGTGGTCGCCGAGGGTGAAATGGGCAGCGCACAGTATTTCCAAGCGCTCGCTGCCCGATGTGTGCCCGACGTGCGCATGAATCCGGTGCTTCTCAAACCAGAAGGGGACATCCACAGTCAGGTGATTTTACTTGGGCAACGCGATGACGGGTTGTCCGCCATGGAGTGGCGTCAGCGCTCGGAACATCTGTGGCCGACGATTCGCGGCTGTCTTGACGCGCTCATGGCGAGTCAAGACGTGGTCGTGATCGAGGGCGCAGGATCTCCTGCGGAAATCAACTTGCAGGCGACGGACATCGTCAATATGCGTGTCGCCGAGGCCGCTCGAGCCACCACGCTGCTGATCTGCGATATCGACCGCGGCGGCGCCTTTGCGCATCTTTATGGAACACATCAGCTGCTTCCTGAATCGCAGCGCGCGTTGATTCGAGGCTTCGTTCTCAACAAGTTTCGAGGTGACCAGCGCTTGCTTGCAGAGGGCTCTGAAATGCTTCACTCGCTCACCGGTGTTCCCACACTTGGCGTGTTGCCGATGTGGCGCGATCACGGACTCCCCGAAGAGGATGGCGTGTTCGACGCAGATCCATCGGGATCCGGCTTTTCAGTCGTGATCGTCGCCTACCCACGGATCAGCAACCTCGATGAATTCGCGTCCTTACGACGCGTGACTGGCGTTTCGCTGAGCTGGGCGCGACAAGCGCGAACGATCAGCGGCGCGGATTTATTGATTCTTCCAGGCTCTAAGCACGTGGCCGAGGATCTTCGGTGGCTGCGGCAGACCGGACTCGATGCGGCGATTGCGACTCACACTAAGGCCAATAAGCCGACGCTCGCAATTTGCGGCGGGCTGCAAATGTTGGGGCATCATCTTACCGATCCCCATGGAGTGGAAGGCGCCGCCGCGGGCCTGCAATTGCTTCCCCTATCGACGGAGTTTCAGACGCCGAAGCGATACCAGCGGGGAACCTACACGCTCACGAAGCTCACTGGATTTTGGGCTCCACTCAGTGATGTGAGATTCGAGGCCTACGAGATTCGCCACGGACGAACGCGTCCGATTGAGGCGGATCTAAACGTCTCCCGCCTGCGCGCCGTTCTGTTCGATGACTGCGGTTGGCAATGCGGATCGACGCTTGCCTTATACACACACGGGCTATTCGAAAGCGCTGATGTTCTGCATGCACTGTTTGGCCAGAATGTTCCGGCTTTGGACGACACGTTCAATGGCCTTGCAGATTTCGTCGACGAACACATAGGTGGCAAGACGCTGGCATCGCTCCTGAAGTAGGGGTCTCATAGGCATCGCCGGTGCAATGCATATTCAGGCGCGCGATTCCTGGGGCAATCCCGACCCTCGACCACTTATTTGTCTCTTGTCGGCTTTGTCGGAATGTCACCGGGCTGTGCCTCGCTCGTTTCCCCGCTCTTTGCCGAATGGTACAGGCGGCGAATGGCCTTTAGATCAACCAACGGTTTAGGAATTCGAATGTCCATCTCCGCCAGAGTGTCTACGAGGATGGCCGAAATCGCGAGGTCGCGGAACCACTTGTGGTTTGATGGAATGACGCACCAAGGTGCGCGGTTTGTGCTTGTCTCGCGGTGGTCGAGGGGCATGTGATGAGAAGCATCGTGCATCGAAGCCTCATCCCACTGGGGTCGTCACGAGTCCGTTATCCTCAGGCTCTATCACGCCGGTCTCGGCCGAAGACTGCGCACGTCTCGAGACGACACCGCACCAAGCAGATGATCGTTTTCGTCCGTGATGGGCAGAGCTCGGAAGTCGTAGCGATCGAACAGCATCACAGCCTCTCGCAGCGTCGCATCCTTCGGCAGCGCGATCACATGCTCCGTCATAATATCGCCGAGCGTCTGCCCGGGTTCCGCCGCAACCATTTCTCGTATGTCCACGACACCCTTCAGGATTCCCGCCGCATTGGTGACATAGACGTACATCACGACGTCCTTGCCCGTCGCGAGTTCGCGATAACGGTCGAGCACCTCCGCAGCGGGCGTCGTGGCGGGTAGTCTGATGAGTTCAGGAGATCCATAGAGCAGGATTTGGTCGTCGTGCTTGCCGATGATGTGCTCGACCTTGGAGGATTTTTCTTGATCGAGGAGCTTTAAAATCCCACTGGCCTGATCGCGCGGCAATATCGCGAGGATATCGGCGGCCTGGGCGGGACTCATCTCGTTGATCAGCAGCGCCGCACGCTCTTTCTCTATGGCGCGGATTAACTCCCTTTGCACCCGCGGCTCGACTTCCTCGAGCGTGTCGGACGCCTGTTCGGCATCCAGCGCATTGAACAATGCGACGCGCTGGCCGCCCTCGAGCTCCTCAAGGATGTCGGCAAGATCCACCGGATGAATATCGCTGAGGCCCGCCTTAGGGACTTTAAGCTTGATGTTCCCGGCAAAGCTCCCCAGTTGCTCCGGGAGCGGCTGCACATAAAGCCAGGAGACTCGGTCCTCTTTGTTGCGATTCGTGAGAAGTTTGGCGAGCTTGCGAAGACCCAGACGACGCAGGGCTCGATAGTGGCTGAAGTCGACTTCGGCCGCGTACAGCTTACCGTTCTGGAAAGCGAGTTTTACATCGTAGACGATCTCGACCTCATGATCATCCATGTCGAGAATCTTCTTGTCGAGTATGTGGTCCTGAAGCAGGATCAGATTCTCCTGCGGCGCGCGCTCAAATTGAGTCATGGCCGCTTCGTCGATGTCGAGCACGACCTCGTTATTCGAGATGAGCAGCACTTTATCCCAGGGAACCGTCAGCGGCAGGTGGCCATACGGCCGCGAGACGATGACATGCGTGACTTCGGGGAGTTTATCGGTTTCCACAATCGCAAGATCACTCAGGCGGCCGATCCGGTGTTTCTTGACGAAGACGCGCCGGTCCAGGATCTCGCTCAAGTAAAACTCATGCTCGAGTACGGTAACCACGACCCTATCCCTGCCTCACAATCAGAACGAACTTATAAATCATCAACGCCACCAGAGCGAGCAGGTACACCCGCAGCACCATCAGCGAGATCCGGACGGCGCCGGACATCTCGATGCGCGGCTCGCGATAGCGGGCGTTGATCGCGGTGATCTTCTCGAAGAGATTGCGGAATGCGCTCATGTCGCCATACTCATCTATTTGAACAGATTGGGAAACAACACGGAGAAGCCGTACAGGGTCGACAGGACGATGATCGACACGACGATAAAGCCGCCGATGAGATTCTGACCGAGCGTGTTGCAACGTTCGCCCATCGTTGTCCGGTCGTTGAGCAGCAAAATCAGGAACACCAGCGCCGCCGGGAGCAGGGTCACGGCGATCACCTGCACGAACAACGTGATGAGGACCAGCGGCGCATTCGGAATCAGCACGACGAGGCCGGCGGTTACCAGCATGAAAAAGTACGTCGCGTAGAACCACGGTGCCTGGCGAATCTTTGTATTGAGGGAGTGGGCCCAGCCGAAGATCTCGCCGAATGCCCAGGAGCTCGCAAGCGAAATGCAGATGGCGCCCAGCAGGCCGGCATCGAACAGTCCTATGGCCAGGAAAGTCCCCACATAGCGGTCGGTCTTCATCAGTTCCTGAGCCGCCTGGGCCGCACTGTCAATGTCGATGCCCGGAAGCACGGTCCCGGTCACGATGACGATGAAGACGGCGACCACCACGGTGACGATCGAGCCGAGTAAGGTGTCGAATCGGCCCCACGGGATGTCCTTCTCGAGCATCCCCTTATCGACGACGGCGCTTTGCTGGAAGAACAGCATCCAAGGAGCGATCGTTGTCCCGATGTTGGCCATCAGGAAAAAGAACAGCTCGCCGTTGAACCCCCCGGCAAAATTCGGAATCAAACCTTGGTGCAGTACGTCGCGCACTGACGGATGCACCAGAAAGGCACCGGGGATGTAGATAAGATTCAATGCGCAAAACAGCAGCGCGAGCTTTTCAAACGTCCAATATCTGCCATTCACGACAATGACAGCCATCAGCACGATGACCGCGACGACGGTAATCCACGGCGGCACGCCGAATAGGGCAAAGGCCGCGGTCATGCCGACGAACTCGGTGACCAGCGTCAGCCAGTCGACGATCATCAGGTCAAGCAGCGAAAACCAGCCCCAAAATGCCCCGAAGCCGTCAAAGATCGCTTCGGCGTGTCCCCGCTTGGTGACGGCACCGAGGCGCACGGTCATCTCCTGAACGTAGTAGGCGACGGGGATCAGGAGAAGCAGGAACCAGATCAGGTGGTAGCCGTACTTCGCGCCCGTGGCCGCGTAGGTAGTGATGCCCCCCGCGTCGTTGTCCGCAACCATGACGACGATGCCCGGCCCGGCGATGACCAGGTAAAGTCCCGCCGCCTTCCACGCTTTGCGCAGGGGATAATAGAGTTTCGCAAAAAAATTCACTGCTTTGCCCTTACGTTACATTCCATTCCATTCGTCTTGCTCGGTCCCGCGTCCCGCGGCGGAATTGCACGCTGAATTCCCTCCACTGACTCGCTTCCGGGCCTTCGTGCCGCCCAACGATTGGCAGTACAGTCTCGCCGAGGAGGGACTGCCTGTGTCGATGGTCGGCGTCCTAGGTTGGGGGTCCATTGGGTCGGTAACTACTCCGTCTGCTCTGCTTGAGAAACATCGTCGCACCTTGCGCGATGCGTTGTGGAGAACCATACCCTACCCCGGTATACTAAATCAATGGGGATGTGCCTTATGGGCTGATGGCCCGATCGATGCTTGGGACGGCGCAAGGGGGGAGGGGGCAGAATCGAAGGCAACCGGTTCGGTCAGGTGCGCTCGACCAGATCGTTTGATGGTTCGATCGGAGCGCATCAAGTGGGCAAACGCTGACGCAAGGTTGCGCAATCTTCCGATAGCGGGAATCCGGAGGATTCCCTATTGTTGGCGGGATACGTCGATACGGGCCCGCTCGGAGTGTGATGGAGCGAACGCTCCGTATTCTTTAGCCGAAAAAGGAACAGCCTGATGCAAAACGATATGCAAATGCAGCAAGACGTCCTTGCTGAGCTTCATCGTGAACCGAATGTTGTTGCCGGTACAATTGGCGTCGAGGTACATCACGGGGTCGTTAAACTCGCGGGCCGCGTTAGTGACTATGCGATAAGGCGAAATTCCGAACTCGCTGCCCGACGCGTTGACGGAGTTACAAGCGTCGTTATGGATATTGATGTCGCCGGCGAGGGCAGGGCCCCGCGAACCGCTGGTGACATTGCTCGTGATGCACGGGTTGTGTAGCCACAATGACGGCTATTCACAATGGGAACTTAAAAGCGTCTTCTAATTGGCGATCGTTACTGAAGTTTTGAGGACCAGAGAATCGCGCAATTGAAATTCTGACATGCCGAGTTAGGATTGTCTGGTCCGGCAATCCGCGGCGAATTGACCCGGTAACATGAATTTCGCTGGCCGACGCGGAGCACCGTATGCCGCCCGTGCGTGAATTCTTGCGGGCCACGGCCGTCATTTTCGGACTTTGCCATGGGCAGGTCCACCCCGTCATTATTTGCATTTGGCTCGACCTCTCATTTCGGAGGGAAGAAGAGCTTCCGCTGCTATTTGTGCCACCTTGGGGGAAATGGGGGTAGTCTGGTACCGTGGCGGAGTTTCTCGGTTTTCCTCTCCGTGACGGATGTGGTTTCCCTTTATAGCCCGGATCTGCACCTGTCACCTAGAAAGAGTAACGTTTGGGAGACAATCGATGCAAACAAAAGAACGTGTTGGTTCGATGGCGCGACGCACGATGGCCTATGTGCTCGCAGGGGGACGCGGCTCGCGACTCATGGAATTGACGGCCAAACGCGCCAAGCCGGCCGTCTACTTTGCCGGTAAAAGCCGTGTCATTGATTTCGCACTATCGAACGCTCTCAACTCCGGCATTCGCCACATTGGTGTCGCCACCCAATACAAGGCCCATTCCCTCATCAGGCATTTGCAGCGGGGCTGGAATTTTTTTCGGGCCGAGCGCAATGAGAGTTTCGATATTCTCCCGGCCAGTCAGCGGCTCTCGGAGACCCAGTGGTACGTCGGCACCGCGGACGCCGTGTTCCAGAATATCGACATCATTGCCTCCTACGCACCCGAATATTTGATGGTTCTTGCCGGTGATCACGTCTACAAGATGGACTACGAGATCATGCTCCAGCAGCATGCCAAGACGGGAGCGGATGTGACCGTCGGTTGCATCGAGGTGCCGCGCTTGGAAGGAACCGCGTTGGGCGTGATGCACGTGAATGCGCATGACCGAATCATGAGCTTCCTCGAGAAGCCTGCAGACCCACCCGCCATGCCTGGTAAGCCCGACACGGCGCTGGCGAGTATGGGGATCTACGTTTTCAAGACATCGTTTTTGATCGACATCCTAGTGCGCGATGCGGCCGATCCGCATTCGAGCCGCGATTTTGGCAAGGACATCATCCCCTACATCGTTAAGCATGGTAAGGCGATTGCGCATCCCTTTGCCAAGTCGTGTGTGAAGAGTGTTGCCGAGGCGGAAGCGTACTGGCGCGACGTCGGGACCGTCGACTCCTTCTGGGAGGCCAATATCGAACTCACCGATGTGATTCCGGCGCTTGATCTTTATGACACGAACTGGCCCATTTGGACCTACGGCGAGATCACCGCACCAGCAAAATTCGTACACCGCGAAACCGGCAGGCGCGGAACGGCCGAAAGTTCTCTTGTGTCAGGGGGCTGCGTTGTCTCGGGGGCGGCCGTCATTCACTCGCTGCTCTTTACAGGAGTGCGTGTGCACTCTTACGCTTCGCTGGAAGGCGCAGTGGTACTTCCCTATGTCGATGTAGGTAGAAGCTGCCGCCTAACCAACGTCATTGTCGACCGCGGAGTGCGCATTCCAGAAGGCCTCGTCGTTGGCGAGGATCCGGGCTTTGACGCGAAACGGTTTCGGCGCACCGACAAGGGGATCTGCCTCATCACGCAGCCGATGATTGATCAATTGGCGACGAAAGGTCAGATGGCAACGTGAGTGCATTCAAAGCTTTGATCATTGCCTCTGAGCGGGCACTGGAAATAGAAAGCAATTCGGAGCACATACATGACAGACGAACTCGAAACTTATGACGGGCCCCGGATATCGATCGTTATTCGTCAGAGCCGATGTATTCACTCAAGAAATTGCGTGTTGGACGCGCCTTCCGTCTTCGTACCCAATGCGCCCGGAGCCTGGGTGCACCCAGACAACGCGCCGCCAGAAACTGTTATGGCTGTCGCATTGAATTGTCCCTCCGGGGCGATTCGGTATCGTCGCAATGACGGCGGGGTTCAGGAAAAGGCGCCGGAGGTAAATACGATACGCATTCGAGAGAATGGTCCACTTGCGTTTCACGCCGAGTTGAGTATTGCCGGGGACAGATCGTCGTATCGTGCAACGCTTTGCCGCTGCGGTGCTTCGAGCAAGAAGCCCTATTGCGACGGTAGCCACACACAGGCGGGTTTTCACGCGTCCGGCGAACCGACATCCAAGGAGTCGCCTCCGGCCGTTAAGCGGAACGGCTTACTGGAGGTGACACCGACGCCGAACGGTCCGCTGATGGTAGTCGGATCTGCTGAGATTGTGTCTGGCACGGGTCGAACCGTTACCAGAATCGAAAAAACATATCTTTGCCGATGTGGCGCGTCCGCAAACAAGCCATTTTGCGATGGGAGTCATGTGAAAGCCGGTTTCTAAGGGTTAAGGGCTATCGTCGAATGACGGGCAATATTAGTTTTCCATTCAAGCGTGAAAGGCGGCCCGCCGGCGTGGCGTTGGGGTGACTCCGATTAGAACATTTGACAAGGCTCCGTGAGCAAAGAGGAAATCTTTTGTCCTAAGTGCCGGTGGAGGCCAAAGCCGTCGGATCGGTGGATATGCTCCACTGAGATTGGCGGGTGCGGAACGGTGTGGGACACGTTTTCTACTCGGGGCATTTGTCCGACATGCAGTTGGAAGTGGATCATTACGTGCTGTCTTTCGTGCAAGCAGTTTTCGCCGCACGGGGATTGGTATCACGATCCGTTGGAAGATTCGGACGAAAAGGCGGCAGTGCGTATCGCGATGGAAAATGCTTAACGTACGAGTGGGTGGGTCCATCGGACCTGACTGAGTTGCGCGCCGAAACGCGAAAGAGGTTCTCAAACTCAGTGAGTAGGGTATCGGTAACCGGGGCGGAAAGCCACACTCACGGACGGCCCCATCGCCAACGTCGTGATCGCTGCCCCCGCCACCGTCGCGAGGAGCGGCGCGTAAGTCAGGCGACACATGAGCGCGACCTGATCGGGCAGGACTCGTCGTTCATTCTTGAATTATGCATTGATAACCCGCACGATCGCCGCGCCTGCCGGAACGATCTCAAAGCACGGTATAGGGGATCGCCTAGCCGGACAGCATAGCGAAGAAGATCGGCCCGTAGGTAGTGCGTTGCGAAGGTTCCATCGCGCAGCGAGGTCGCTTGGCGATATCGAGGATGGTATTCTTGCTCAATCCTACGGGCGGTCAGTAGTTCATGTTGATATGATGTGCGCTTTTTCAAAGGGAAGCATCGATGGCGAAGCGAAATCGGCGGGTAGTTCGGGCGTGGTCCAAAGTGGATGTGAAGAATCTTCGTAGTTTTGCAAAAGGGCGGCTCTCGGGAATTCAGGCGGCGAAGGAGCTTGGGCGTACGCCCGGCGCGATAGCGCAGAAGGCAATGAAATTGGGCATTAGCTTTCGTTCGAATAGACGGAAAGCTCGGTAGGATCTTGATTCTCCGCTGACGCGTTGACCCTGCAGATCGTGACGGCGGTATTGGCGGGGTCGCAGCGCGGCGGGCGGCGATAGCCCGCCGAGCGAGTCAGGTATTGCAGGCCGTTGGCAGCTGCTGCGGAGCCGACGTCGTGGCCCCTGGGTGGTCTTCGACGCGTGGCTTGCCGGGCGCGCACCAGCCCGCATCCAAGATGAATGCGGCTCCGCGCGACGCTACCTCGGCCTGTACACTGCCAGCTTGCTTTGCGTGCACCCCGTATCGAACTCGGAAAGCTCCAGCCCGGCCTGCCGCTTGGAACGGACCAGTGCCTCGAACTGCGACGGGGGCAGGGCGGGGCTAAAGTGAAAGCCCTGATATTGATCGCAGCCGAGCGTCTTCAGAAACTCGAGCTGCTCGGTCGATTCGACACCTTCCGCCACTACTTTCAATCTCAAGCTATGAGCAAGCGAGACAATCGCGCGAACGATGGAAGCATCTTCGGGCCTCGACATGACCTCACTGATGAACCCTCGATCGATCTTTAGTTTGTCGATGGGAAAGCGCCGCAAATAGCTCATACTGGAATAACCCGTACCGAAGTCGTCGACCGACACGAGCACGCCCATTGTGCTCAATTTTTCAAGAATGGCGATCGACTCCTCCGGATCGCTCATCACCGCACTTTCAGTCAGCTCGACTTCGAGGAAGCGTGCTTCGAGGCCGGCGGCATCCAGTGCATCGCGAATCATCGTGACTATATTGCCTTGTCGGAACTGCGAGGCGGATAGATTCACGGCAACCCGCAATGACGGCAAGCCCTCGAGTTGCCAAGCCCGTGTTTGTCGACAGGCCTCACGCACGACCCAGGCGCCGATCGCGCCAATCAACCCGCATTCTTCGGCAATGGGGATGAACTTAGCAGGCGGAATCGGTCCATGCACCGGGTGCGTCCAGCGCAGCAAGGCCTCGGCGCCGTGCATCACACCTGTCGCGGTGTTGACCTTGGGCTGATAGTGCAGCTCAAACTGCTTTTGTTCGAGTGCAACATGCATATCGCTTTCCAGCCTAACCTTCTCTTGAGTGGCCGTATTCATACGGGGCATAAAACATTGGAAATTGTTACGGCCTTGCTGCTTGGCGTAATACATGGCCGCATCCGCGTGGGCCAGCAGAGCCTCGACAGTCGCGGCGTCGTGCGGATAAAACGCGATGCCGATGCTCGGTGAGGTACGAATCTCCACGCCCGCAATGCGCACCGACGCCTGCATCACCTCGATGATCCGGCGCGCCACTGCTTGGGCCGCATCGCGTTCGGGGCTTTGCGTAATAATCAGCACGAACTCATCTCCCCCCAGGCGAGCGACTGTATCGATGTCGCGCACGACGCTTTTGAGGCGCCGTGCTACTTCCTTCAGGAGTTCATCGCCGACTCGATGTCCAAGGGAATCGTTCACCATTTTGAAGCGATCGAGATCCAACAAAATTACGGCGAACGTCTGGCCCTGGCGGTCCGCAAGGGCGATGCACTGGCTGATGCGATCGTCCATCAATACCCGGTTTGGCAGGCCTGTGAGAGCATCGTGCGTCGCCAAATGACGCAATTGCTTGTTGGCGGTCTCGAGACCCTGCGTGCGCGCGGTGACCACCTGTTCGAGAGTCTCGACATGGAGCCGCACGATGCGCTCGTTCTGCCACTTGCGAGTCAGCGCGTTCGCGCATTGCATGACCTCGATGGCCTCGAACGGTTTTTTCACCACCAACAGTTTGTCCGAGTTATTCAGGCGAGCCACGACGTCGGTCCAATCATAATCGGAGTGCGCCGAACATATGACGATTTGAACGTCCGGATCGATAGCCCATAGGTGCTCGATCGTCTCCAGACCGTCCCAACCAGGCGGCATGCGCATGTCGACGAAGGCCATTGCGTAGGGCCTGCCCTCGTCAAATGCTTGCTGCACTCGTGCGACTCCTTCCTGACCCTGAAATGCGGAATCGACCTCAAAGCCCAGATTCATGCCTGAAGGCGAAGTTTCGCCCAGGAGCGCGAGTTCAGCCGCCGCCAGGGTACCCGCGTCGTCGGGCCCGCCGCCAATGACTTTGCGAAAATCGCCGTGGATGTCCGGGTTGTCATCGATGACGAGGATGCGTCGATTGACCTGCGTCGTGTTTTTAGCCACAAATAATCTCCGGAGACTTAAGCGGTAGATCGAGCGTGAACGTCGCGCCATGACCGAGGCCGGCACTATCGACGCGTAAAACCCCTCCCATATCTCTTGCCGCCAAGGCGCCACTGTGCAATCCGAAGCCGTGGCCGTCTTTCTTCGTGGTGAAGCCGTGACTGAAAATTCGCGTCATATGTTCCGGCTGTATGCCAATCCCGTTGTCCGTGACCGCGATCCGCACACCGCCCGCTTGATTCGCAATGCCTATCACCACCTGCTTGTCCGTTCTTGCCGATGCTTCGCAGGCATACTTCGCGTTGCGCAAGAGATTGATCAAGATCTGCAAGACCTTGTGCTTTTCAACGACGATTTCCGGCGCATCCTCGAATTCACACTTCACGCTCACCCCATGGCGGGTAAACGCGCCAGCATTCATGCGCAATGCGTCGTCGACAAGGCTTGCGACAGCGAGCTTCTCCGGCACGCCGACCAGCTTTGAATAACTTTGTTGCATTACTACGATTTCTTTGATGTGATCGACGTTCTTGCGCATTAAGTCGATTTCCTGAAGGGTGGCGCGTTGATCTAGTATTAGCTGTTCGGACAACTGAGCGAGATACACAGGGAGGTGTTTGCCGCGTTCGTCGGTCGAGATGAACGCTCCCAAGTCCGCCCCTTGCTGTTGCAGCAGCGCCGCGACCTTGCCGAGCCCAGCCGTCTTGGGATTTTTGACCCTATCCGATACGAGGGTCGCCGAGATATTCACACTGTTCAATACGTTGCCGATGTTGTGCAGCACATTGGTGGCAATTTCCGCCATCCCCGCATGTCTTGAAGCATCGCGTAATTGCTGCTGCAGTTTGCGTTCGCGGTCGTCCGCCTCGACGCGTTCGGTGATGTCGAGATCGATACCGACCAAACGAGGACTGGCGTCGATCGAATCGGTCACCACGGCTGCCAGCGACGCGATGTGACACACCGAGCCGTCCGGGCGCACGACGCGATATTGAGACCGCAGCTGGCTATGCTCGCGCATTGCGCTGGTGATTGCGGTTTGCGCCGACTCCCGATCATCCAGGTGGATCAACCCAAGCCATGACGGGATCGTCGGCCGGAATACCTGCGATGACTGACCGTACAGCTCATACATGCTATCGCTCCACCACAAATCCAAGCCATCTCTTTTCAGCTCGTAGACGCCGGCGCGCGCCGCGCGAGTCGCGACGCCAAAGCGAACAGACATGGTCTCGAGCTCGGCGCGCCGCTGCCGTTCTGCGGAAATTTCGGCCTCCAAGCTTGCCTTCAGCCGCCGCCGGGTCGCCAAAACGAACACCACCGTGAGCATCGTCGTGATGATCAGTGCCCCGGTGACCGCGTATTTCTGGCGAACCGCGGAAGCGATGGCATCCTTCACCACTAACTCGTCGCGTCTCTCGAATTCATCGTCGATTGATTTGGTGAGCACATCGCCCCGCATGATGCGCGCTCGCAGAGGCATCAAGGTGCTGAGGGTTGTGCC
>Ga0224558_1001323_pt1 | contig 26286 bp, 25 predicted proteins | sample 714S32024metaG_FD_180682 | JGI IMG/M metagenome (GOLD analysis project Ga0224558, IMG submission 180682) | Peat soil microbial communities from Stordalen Mire, Sweden - 717 S3 20-24 | ecosystem: Environmental > Terrestrial > Soil > Wetlands > Peat | place: Sweden: Norrbotten County, Stordalen... | reverse complement strand
GACCGGCAGCGAAATGGGGTGACAGCTCGACCCCCGCCACGTAGAGTCACAAACAGCCAGAACCGCCAAGGGGTTCACTGGGGAATTTCAGTGAGCGACTCTGGGGAATTTCGGTGAGCGCCATCACCGTAGTCCCGGAGCAAGAAGTACGGCGGGCTGGTGATGACACAGTCGACACTGGAGTCGGGGAGCCGGCGTAACTGCTCCAAGCTGTCCCCGATCAGGATGGTGTTTCGAGGTGTCGTCATGGCGTCTCTCCACTCATCAGCCCGACAGCCCCTTCGAAGAGCGTGACCATATACAGCGACCAGGACTCGGCCGGTTGACGCCCGCAGCAGTCAGTGATGACCCCGGCTCGCCGCTGGTCCGGGGCGGTCCAGAGCACCCGCGGGAAGACGCCTCGGCTGGCCTGCTCGGTGCCGCTCGACCAGTAGGCCCGGTAAGTGTCGAGCTTGGTGGTCAGGGTCGATGGGCTCTCGGAGCCCAAATCGACCTCGAGCATCCACGAATCCTCATACTCGCCACTTGCGATCCGAACGAAGGCATCGGGCTTCAGGACAGCCCGCCCGCCGCCCCTCCCGGGGAAGTAGCGCCAGCAGTCAGGCTCGGCAGTGAACTCCAGTAGCTCGATCCTCCCTTTACGGGCTCTCTCCACCAGGCGGACATAGATCTCGGTCACGGTCAAGGCGTGTCGGATGAAGCTGACTCCCGGAGTGGTCGGGCGACGACGAGGCCCATCATGGGATTCGTTGAGGACTCGCTGGCCGATCTCAGATAGGACGTAGAGGTAGCCGGACGACCCTGCCTTGACGCCCCCGATGACACGGTCGAGACGGACGACAAGCCGACGGTTGGCAAGACCCAGAAGCGCTCGACGCCGAATCTGAGAGGCATCTTCGGCGAAGTGCAGTCGTTCGAGCTGGGCAGCACTGGCTAGGCGAACCTTCTCCAGAGTGGCAAGGACGGCCAAGTCACGCTCGGAGAGTTGGTCGACAAGACGAGCCAGACGCTCAGAGGTGAGGTAACTCCTGGTCATGATTTGATCTCAGTGATTACCAGGAGAGTCGTCGCCAATCCGGCCTCAGACAGGTAGCTCCACCAGGACGGACGCGATCCCGCACTCGACCCGACCGGCCTAGCGACCGAACGTGTCATGTGGCTCCTCATCGCGGTGACCTCCGTTGGCGACCAACGGGTCCGTTTCCAGCGGGACGCTCATGGCGCCGGCGCATTTCTGCCTCGATATCGGCCCGGTCCCGGCCGTACTGCATTCGGGAGCGTTCGCGGATGGCCGTACCATCGGCGGTCGCCGGGGATGCCGGTCGGGTGATGCCAGTCGCCGGAGGGGCCACCCGGGAGCCGACCGACAAAGTGACGACGACCTCGTGAGCGTCGAGACCCTGGAGGTCTTGTGCACCGAGCCTGGGTGCTACCTCTTGGGCCAGCCGCCGGGCGTCCGCGGCCGAGGGCTGAAAGATGACGCGGGAGCGAGCGTTGGCCAAGACCGCCTCCCTGACCTCCGGCGTGAGCTGGCCAAGGTTCTGATTCGCCAGGGTGAGCCCAAGCCCGAGCGCCCGGGCCTGGGCTAAGAGATCGGGGATCGGGGTCGGGAGATTGAGAAAATCCTGAAACTCGTCGATGTAACAAAAGACCGGACGTCTGGCACCCTGTGGCAGTCCCGCCCGGCGCTGGACGGCTTGCCATAGGCGGGCGATCAGGAGGCTGCCCACAAGAGCGGCGGCGTCCTCACCCAAGAGTCCCTTGCTCAAGGGAACCAGCAGAATGCGCCCCTCGGAGAGAACCTCATCAAAGTCGAGTAGCGGACGGGCTTGGCCGAGCACATTGCGCAGACGAGGTCTGACCAACACACTTCTGAGCTTGTTCAATATCGGGCCGGTCTGCTGAGCCCGTTCGGCATCGGACAAGGCTTCAAAGGCTGCCCAAAACGGTCCGAGGCCAATTGGATCATCGATCCGGCCTACGAGGTCACGTCGGAAGGCCGCAGCAGTGAGCAGAAGGGGCACCTCCGCCAGCGTCATGTCAGGCACCCCGACCAGGGTCAGGAGGGCTGCACGGAGAATGTCATCGGTGCGCGGTCCCCAACTGGCGGCGTAGAGGCGATGGAAGGTGCCAAGGACTTGCTCAGCTACGAGTTCGGGGGCCTCGACGCCACCGGCCAGGAGATTGACGCCGACTGGCCGCTCGTCGTCTGTGGGATCAAGGATGATGACGTCGCTTGCTCGGTGGGCGGGTACCCGGTCGATGATGTCGGCGACGAGGTCACTCTTCGGGTCGACCACGATGACGCCCCGCCCGGCCTCCATATCTTGGGTGACCAGATTCAAAATCACCGTCGACTTTCCGGCACCCGTGGGGCCGATGAGAAATAGATGTCTGGTCCCGTCTATGACTGATGTCGCCAAGGGTCGCCCTGCCATGCCTGGATAGGACGAGTCAGCCACCACCCGGCCGGTGGTCGGAATCGAAGAGTCGGGTGCGAGTGGGCGGCACCCACCTAACCGGAGACCGGGGAGGTTGACCCCGTCTACAGGAAGGGCCAGAAGTCCGGCAAGCTCACCGCTATTCAGCTGGCACTGCGGCCCACCGACGGCGATCCGCCTACGGGCCAGTGCACGACCGGTGGCGGCACTGGAGCGCTGGAGGCGGCGCAGGGTCGCCTCGGGAGAGTTGGCCGCGTGGAAGGCACCGGTGAGTCGTCCCAGCAGCTGCCGGTCACGAGCCTTGGAGCCACTGGTGACGCCGAGGCGCAAGACAGCCTGGAAGAGGGGGCGCGAGTACTTGTCGCGGACTGACTTTGAGACCTGTTCCTTGGCCGACTCCGCGACACCGGGCCACCACGATGATGGTGCCTTCGGGATGCGCGAGCCAAGGGGCGCGATCAGGAGCTGGATTACCGTGGCCTCGCCTGGCCCCAGCGGCAGGAGGGCAGCCAGGATCGCGTTACTGGTACCCGCCGCAGTATCGATCTTGAGCTGGTGATCGGGTGAGGTCGTCACAAGCTCGCCGGCCAGTGTTGGCCTGGGAGCGGCGTAGTCGTCGTCGGGGATCGCAGCAACGCCCGGTAGGGCACCCTGGAGGTGAGCGAGAACGATGTCCCGCTGGGGACGGTCGAGCAGGAGGTAGTGGGTGATGCCAACTTCCGTCGAGGAGATCTCCACCCCTATGGCCCGGGTCTTGATGAGGCGGTGCCACCCAGCCGCCCTAATGCCAGATAGACCGGCCAAGAACTGCTCGATGTCTGCGATCGCAAGCTCACCTGAGATTCGCAGTCGGTAGGCCTCAAGGCCACCGGACCAACGCACAGCGTCCCTGCTGCGCAGTCCAAGAACGACCGCCGATGGAGACAGTCCGGCGACACCGAGAAGGGCGAGTGCGGCCACTGGATCAGTCATGCAATGCCTCCTCTCCATCGCTCCCTGCGTTCTGCGTCGGCCCAGCCGCTGCGGTCTCGGCGGCCAGCTGTTCGACAAAGGCAAGAAGGGCGAGCACGTAGAGGCGATGGTCGATGCGCTCACGCCATACCGGCACGATCTCGATGTGCTTTCGTCGCTTCATCTGTGCTCCCCCTTTCTTGCTCTCGCGGACACCTGTCCTGATTCGTATGACGGCCGGGAACAACTGCGAGATCGACGATGCCCCTGTTTTCGTTGTACCGCGGACACACATCCCGTCCCATAGGCGAACTTCCAGAAATGACGACGTTGGAAATACGAAGTCCTGGGACATGTGCCAGCCATTCGCTATCTGCCCTTGGTCACGACAGCCAGAATCGCGGCGATGACGAGGAGCACGCCGAGCGCTGGCAGGAGCGGAGCGATGAGCCACGCGGCCAGCCGCACCCCGACGCACACGACAACGATGACGGCGAGGTCCTGGGTGATGCGGTGTCCAAGCCTCATGGTCACCCGGCACCGTCCTCACGGTGGCGGGTGACTTCGTCCCACATCTGAGCCTTGGCATCAGCTGCTATCTGATGGATTCGCCATTCGGCCTCGAGGGCCCGGCGGGCGGTCTGCTTGCGCTCTTGGAACCGGCGCACCTCTTGATCGATGACGCAGGCCAGAACGGTTACCGCAAGGGCGAGGGTGAGGACGTCTATGACCACAAGGGCGGTGCGAAGAGCCGCCATCACTGCACCATCTGAACGATGACGCCTGCGATACCAGCGGCTGCTGTGTCAGCCAATAGCTTGAACCTGGCCTCGCCCAACGGCGATCGGCTCACCAACAGACTCTCCAGGTCGGTTACCTCAGCAACTGCGGTCATGCCGACCTTCGTCACGAAGCCAATCGCTCGGATCTCAGATGCATTCGCAAGCGCGCGCTCTTCGTTGTAGGTCAACTGCCGATCGAGGTGCCTTGGCAGGTGACGAGAACCCTCGTAGCGAATTAGTCCACTCATCGGTAGTTCACCGCCCCTCCGCAGAGACAGCGCCTGACACGCTGACACCCCGTGACTTTCGCTCGGCACTTGCGGCATCTGCCTCTGCACCGATGCAGGCTGAGCGGTGTTTCGTTGGTCTTTATACTCATTTGTCGGTTCCTCCGGCTCTTTCAACTACCTGGGTTCTGGGACCGGCGATCGCCTGTCCCACCGCAGTTGTAACAATCGGCTCCTGTTGCTTTGTGACAGTTTTGGCTGCACTTTTGGTAGCCGCCGGTGCGTTCGCTCGTCACGGATTGACAAACCTCCGGACCCATCCGCAACCTGATGGGAGACTGCGTCTTCCTCGCAGCACGAAGCGGAGAGAGGCGATGAGTTCACACCCCGACGACGAAGTGGAGCGCCAGTCGGACCGTCCTGAGGCCGGAGGTGTACGGGATTTAGGCAGCGTCGTGGCCGAACTGAAGCGGTTGGTGGCTCACCCGCTGTCTGCGCGTCACGTTGGGACCTTCCGAGCGCTGTCCGCCCTACCTGCCGTCCGGGCGGTACTGCCGCCAGACGCGGGGTCAACTCGGAGCGCCCGGGCAATCGTTGCGGTCATCGCCGAGGCGATCCGGAACCTAGACGGCCAGACGCTGCGCCTTCGAGGGCTTTCGGCTATCACCCTCGATGCTGCCGATATTCAGCATGTGATGAGCCAGCTTCTTGGCATCACTGAGCTTGGTCAGACGGATGAATCGCCTGCACCGACTCGGCGCGCACTGGCAGCGAAGGCCCTAGGGCTGGACCTCGCCACGCTCGGGGGCGACAAGGGCTTTCGGGAGATCCACGAGCCGGTACTGCTTGCGATCATCGCAGCTCAGCTGGTTTCGACCGAAGAGCAGATTCCCGGCTGGCTAGTCGAGAACGTCGCCCATCACTACACCTACAACGAGGAGCGAGTGCTTGCCTCCACCAACTATCGCTACGAAGTCATCTCCCAGCGTGACGGAGAGGACTTCTTCATCAATCACACGGCTTCCGAGAATCTGGGTGGCTTTGAACTGGTCAACTGGACGAACTGTGAGGTCCTGGAGCGCAATCAGCTAGAGAATCGCACCATCGAGCTTCACTTTCACCTGCATGAGGGCGCGGCCGGATCGAGAACCCACTTCTCCTACGAGTTGAAGCCGACGGATCCGCACATGGCCCCCGACAAGCCACGCCTGATCACCATCGGGCAGCTCGGGGTGGCCTCGGTGGACTACCTGATCGACTTTGAGACCCGACCCGAGAAGGTCTGGACCCTCGGCGCCATTCCACCGCCCCTCGCGGGATCACCTCAGTTGGAAGTGCCAACGACTGCCGACGATCCGCGTCTCCTCAACCCGCCGTATGACCACGTTGCAAAATCATTTCGGGCGCTACGGACTAGACACTTCTACGGTATTGCTTGGAAATGGTGACGGCCGTTGGCCTACTTGTCCCGGGAGTTGCCGATTGGAATGGCTGACATGCACTTGCTTCATGCAGGTGGGTCAGCGGACAGACGCCATCTCACGGCCTAGCGCGAAGGCCCCCAAAGGTCTTGCGCCTGACGTAGCTGACTCTCACGTCGGGCGGCTGGAACCCTAGTTACCCGATATTCTGCTGCGATTGTCGCCGCCTTTGGCGAAGCCATACAAACAGCCCTGTACCCGATGCGAAGAGACCGGCACCGCCGAGCGAGAGCCAGGTAGATCCGGTGTCAGGTAGGGCGATCGGGCCGATCTGAATGCTGGGCGGGGCGGATGTAGCCGTACCGCCATAGACCGACTGGTCGTAGGAACTGGAGCTATAGGTGCCGGCAAGGACGAAACCGCTTGGCAGCACTCCGATGGTTGCAATCATGGCAATGCCAACCCCTATGGATCGAAGCATGTGGACAACTAAGACTTGTATGCCATTATGCTTATGATATTATAAGCATAAGTAACGTATGAGTGGGGCAACAATGTTTGGTAAGGTTGAAGAGCTAGTTGTTGTCCTGATAATCGTCTTGGTTCTATTTGGCGCTAAGAAGCTGCCACAGCTAAGTAAGGGGATCGCTGAGAGCGTTCGTGAAGTCCGCAAGGGTTTCCGTGATGAACCCAGTGCAACCACACAGACCATCGCTACTGACGCTAAGGCAAGCAAGAGCCAGACTTAGATGCCTCGCCTCCCAACCCCCGGCGGTGATGATGGCACTTGGGGCGATATCCTCAATACCTTCCTCGATGTCTCCCATAACTCCGATGGAACCTTAACCCCAGCCTCTGTCTCTGGCACCGGGGCAGAGATGACCGCCAACAAGAACCAACCGAACGGCTACGCCGGGCTCAACAGCTCCACTCAGGTGCCCGTAGCTCTCCTCCCGGCCAATGCCCTGAGTCTGGCCGGTAGCACCGACGTCACGATCACCAGCCCCAGTGACGGCCAAGCCCTCGTCTACAGCGCCTCCGGCAGTAAGTGGGTCAACCAGACACCACCGTCTGCCCCTGTTGCCTCTATCTTCGGCCGCACCGGCACCATCACGGCACAATCCGGTGACTACACCGCCGCTCAAGTGGGCGCCCTCCCCACCACCACCAAGCTGGCTGGCCTAGCCGACACCAGCGGGGCCGCCGGTGCCTCTAACAACCAAGTCCTCACCTACAACAGCGGCACCAACCAATGGGTGGCCGCAACGGTCTCCAGCACCACCGTCTCCGATGCCACGACCACCAGCAAGGGCATCGTTCAGCTAGCCGGAGACATCGGAGCCGGAACCGCCGCCGCTCCCCAGGTCACCAGCACTCATCTGACCAGCGCTCTGCCCGTAAACCAGGGCGGTACCGGTTCCACCAACCAGAACTTCGTCGATCTCTCCAGCACCCAAACGGTAGCCGGCGTCAAGACCTTCTCGACCAGTGTGTCGACCCCCAGTCTCAGTGGCACCACCACCACGGCCACTAGTCTCACCACTACCAACCTCCAAGTCAGCGGCGGGACACCCGCCACTGGCAAGGTCCTGACCTCCGATACCAGCGGCAATGCGACGTGGTCGGCGCCTGCCCCAGGCTCCACCACCTTGGCCGGGGATACCGATGTCAGCCTGACTAGTCCCACCAATACCCAGGTCCTGACCTATGACGGTACTGCCAGCAAGTGGAAGAACCAAGCGGCTCCCACCGCCAGCAATGCCACGACCAGCGCTCCTGGTCTGGTCCAACTCTCCGGCGACTTAGCGGGGACGGCCACCAGTCCCGCCGTTGCCAAGGTCAACGGTGTCACTCTGCCTGCGAGCGCCCCGGCGGCCAACCAAGTCCTCACCGCCACCAGCGCTAGCGCCACGACCTGGTCCACCCCGGCCGCTGGGGTCACCCTCGACACCACCAGCACCGACATCGCCCCATTGGGAACGCAGGCCGCCGGGTCCGTTGGCAAGGCCGCCGATGCCGGGCACATCCATGCCATGCCGACCCTCAACCAAGTCGGTGCCCCCATCACCGCTGTTGCCATGGGCTCCCAGAAGATCACGGGTCTTGCCAACGGCTCTGCCTCGGCGGACGCCGCGGCCTTCGGGCAGATCCCCACGGCCGGAACCACGAGCGGCACGTACGCGGCGGGCAACGACGGTCGGATCGTCGGCGCCCTTCAGTCCAGCAACAACCTCAGTGACGTGGCCAGCACCAGCGCGGCCAGAACCAGCCTTGGTCTCGGCTCGGCTGCGACCATCTCCTCCACGGCAGGAGGCGATCTGACTGGCACGCTCCCCAGCCCAATCGTCGCCAAGGTCAACGGCGTCACTCTGCCTTCGAGCGCCCCGGCAGCCAACCAAGTCCTCACCGCCACCAGCGCTAGCGCCACGACCTGGTCCACCCCGGCCGCTGGAGTCACCCTCGACACCACCGGTATCGATATCGCTCCATTGGGAACGCAGGCCGCCGGATCTGTTGGCAAGGCCGCCGATGCTGGGCATATCCATCCCACCACCGGCCTAGCGCTGACGGCCAACAACGGCTCGGACTTCGCCGATGCTGGCAGCACCCGAGCCAACCTCCACGTTCCGGTCCTCACGCCCGCAGCTGCAGTCTCCAACTCCAACGTCTCATCGCTGAGCACCTCGACCACCACGGTTGACGGCTACACCCTCGCGAATGGCGACCTCGTTCTCCTGACCGCACAATCCACCGCCTCACAGAACGGCATGTGGTCCGTGCCTTCCACGGGAGCATGGACTCGCCCGACGGAGTTCGCCACAGGAACAGTAATCAAAGGACGCACCGTCCTGGTGATGGAAGGAACCGTTTACGCCAACACTCAATGGGCCCTTGACACCCCCACGGCGGGTATCACCATCGATACGACGGCGCAGACGTGGAAGATGGCGTTCAATGGCACGTATGCACATGTCACTGCGACAGTGGTCACCCCCTCGGGAGATACCACCGGAGCCACCGACACTTCCGCACTGAATACTGCTCTCAGCACAGCTCGGACGGCTGGCGGGGGAGCAATCCAGGGGGTGCCGGGCAAGACCTACTATATCGATGCTCCACTCGTCGTCGGGTCTGGATGCCAACTCCTGATGACGGGAGCCACGGTCATCGAAGTGGCTGAGTCTAACTGCAATATATTCCAAAACTACGCAGCTGCCAACCCGGCAGCAACGTCAAGCGATGGAGCAATCTCCGCTGGGTCCAATGTATTGACCACCTCGTTGGGAGCCTCCGCGGTGGCAGGGCAGACTGTCGTGATTGGTGCGATCGGTGGTGGCAGTGGTTGCGCTGGAAATGCAGGGCAGTCTCCGCTCTGCGGAATCGTGGCATCCGCAACGCCCACCACTATCACCATTAACAAGTTGGGTACTGGGCTTCCCAATCCCGCGCAACTTATCTGCCTCTCTCAGGCTCTCTCGACGACATCGGCCATCACTTCGCTGCCAGTGAGCATCCTGACCGAGGCTGTTTCTTCGGGGTCGGTGACCCTTACGTTTGGCGGGAATACACAGACGTTTACGACTACTGGCGCCTCCGTCGGAGCTACAAGTATCTCCGTCAGCTCCGCAACGCCGAACTATCCCTACCCAATGAATACCCAGATTGCTGCGACGTGCTCGGTAAGTTCCGCTGTGGTAGCGCTTTATACCAGGGACGCGAATATTAAGGTGATCGGCGGGATATGGAACCGTGGCAGCAACCAGACCGGCGGTAGTAATGAGTTGTACCAGTACGGAGCATGGTTGCGGCACGTTGACAACCTCCACATCGACATTGAGAACTACGTATCGACGGGGGGCAAGGAAGCCATCAATGCCGGTGACTTCACTAATGGATACTTCGCCCTGTATTCGTCAGGCTGCAACTCAGGCGGTGTCCAGTTCATCGGTCCATACTACGGAGCACAGATTCCGTCGATCACGGGAATCTATTCTGATGACGTTCTCGCTCCTCTAGGAGCCGATTGGTCCACCAACAACGATATTTCGGGCGATGGGTACGGACTAACCATAGGCACTATAAACGCTTCTGCGAGTGCTGGAAATCTTGTGAAGTTGATGGCCGGGGCCGGCGGGTTCCTCGATGCGGTGAAGGTGACGGGAGCCATCCTCGGGACCACATCCACCACTGCCGAGTCCAACGCTGTATGGCTTGGGGACGAGCAGTCGGCATCAAAGCCAGCCCTTGTCGGAGGAGCGTATGGGGTCATTGACCTCGGGCTCATTGCAGCTACACCAGGAGCCTCCACCGGAAACTATCTCCTAGCCCTCTACACTCCTTCGGCCGATCGCATCAAGGTGTTTATCGACTACCCCTCCACGCAAACCAGCACGATCGGCGGCGCGGTGGGAATACTTGGAACGGTCTCGACCACAACGATCAACTATCTAGAAATATCTGGCTCCTTTTCGACGGCAAATCTCTCGAGTGCCCGTCCGGCAGTCAACGTCAGCACAGCAAATACTACGATCAACAAGCTCACCTGCGACAAACTTACCTACTATGGGCATTTGACCCTCGGCGGCAACATTGTGGTCCTGGAAAACTTTGCTTTGACCGTCAGCGAGGTCGATCTCATCGCTTGTCAGGGAAACTATCCGGCACAGGTGAGTAGTGCCATCTGGGTCCTCAACGGAACTGGATCAGGTCCAACACTCACGCGCTTGAATATCATCGGCGGTTCGGTCACCAATGCCAACTCGGTATTCACTACTCATAATGGCAGCACGCTAGTGACCTTCTCGGGCGGTTTTGAGGCCACGGGGTGCAGTCGGATCTCGAATGCCTATGCAGGAACGCAGACGTACGCACTGGGCGAATGTCGATTCGATTCTCTGTCGAACCCTGCCTTTTACACGAACACCGCCACTCTTCTCTTCTATGGCGGTGATGGTATGACCACCTCGGGCTCGTTCACCATGCTAACCCGGAACGCTTCGGAATCGGTGAGCGCCTACGGCGAGAACCTTCCCTTCGACCTCGCTACTCTCACTCGCACCGTAGGGGAACGGGCGCTTGACTCGTCCAACCGGGTTGGCAAGGGGATCATCCCGGCAACCTGCACCACCAGCTCCTCCGGCGGATGGGTGACCGTCGCCGGGGGCACTTACTGATGGGGCGCACACTGCCGGTTAGGTGCCGTCGTGCTGGCTGGCTTCCTGACTCTCGCTGGCAGCACCAGGTCTGAGTTCGTCAGGTAAGAACAGCACAGGGACCCCATCAGCTTCGGCCATGAACTGCATCGTGTAGTCACCAGTCACCAGCAGCACTGGACCTCCTGGCCGACCCTGGAGGTATTGAGCCCTTCGGATGATCTCCTCATCGGCGATGGGTAGTCGAGTGTGGTTCGGTGGGTCCATGAGCAGCTCTACCGTCGTGTTTCGCGCTGCGATAGGTGCAGGACCTCGTCCACGCTCAGCCAGGGCGTTGCGAATGCTTCGAAGCCGGGGCCTCGCCTTGTCTGATCTTCCTGAGTCCTTGAGGTCGTCGAGCTGACGGATCACGAGGATCGGGATGACTAGTCTGACTGACTTAGCCCCGGCGTATTTCGTCCAGTCGACATCAGTAAACGACTTGTGCCTCACGATGGCGCTGGTGTCCAATACCAAACGGGCCGACTGACGGTCCTTGCCATCCTCCTCGTCGATGCGCTCTAGTTCTTTGTCGAAATCCAGCAGCCACCGTGCCAAGCGTCGGCATTCCGATTCGATCAGGGGCGACGGACGTCCGCTATTGACATCCATGTCTCGGATTACCCAGTAGCCGGGCGTCTGAAGACGTTCGATCCATTCGGATCCGTCCAGTACCTGGCGAAGCCACATATCAAGGCGCTCGATCGTCTGTACGTAGTGGCTTCGGTTGTCTTCCGCAGTCATCCCGACATGAACCAGGTCGCTGGTGAGAAACCCTTGCAAGGTCTGGCGCAGAGACGGGATATCTTGGCCGGGATTCAGTTCAAACATGAGATCACCACCTGCGACATGGCCTAACTATCGATCATCGGGCGAAATGAAGTCCACACCTGGTCGTGCAGGGTCAGCTGCACCTGCGGCACCTATCTCGCTCATCCGGGCACGCCACGTGTCACGCCAGCCCGTGCGTTGATCCTCGTCAGAGAGGATTGAGTCCACGGCGGTGGGGGCTTCGAAGGGCCAGACCGGATCGGGCGCATCAGCCAGGCAAAGCCTGGCGAGGAAAGCTCGACGAACGATGTCCCTCATGCGGTCTACCGCATGGGCCGTAGCCGTACCGAACATCTCATTGTCTGGGATGGTCGAGATCTTCCCAATCTCTGCCCGGAGCTTGCTCTCCTTGATCTTGCCGCCATGAACCAAGGTCGAACGCAGGCCGTAGAGACTGCCGATGTCATTGAATATCGCTGATGCTGGGTCTTCGTCGGTGGCGAGCAGCGCGGAGGCCCGGCTCCTCAGACGCAACGAGATTGCCTCAGTTGCCTGGTCGTTGCCGGTGAGTGTGGCCTCCAGGGCAGTGGCCAGATCCACGAAGCAGTCGAAGGGGCTATCGGTTTGGTACGTTCGCACGTACCGATCGAGCGCCATGTCAAACGGGGTTGTGATCATGCCCTCGCGCTTGACCACGGCCTCGTCAATCATCGTTCCGAGATTCTCGAACGCGGTCTCATCCGCCGGAGCCAATCGCGTGGTCCGCCGTACCAGCGGTCCCATGAACCCGGCCTTCCCATACCTGTCGTAGATCGGATTCATGCGAGCGACGAGCGTCGATACTCCACAGACTTGCCAGCGCGACTGAGCGGTGGCTGCGAAGAGGAGTCGACACAGCAGAAGAAACCGGTCGACCTGGGCTGACAGACGAGCCGCCACCGAGAAGGGATTCGCGTCTGTCACCTTGGCACGTACAACCACCATCGACTTTGGTGGGTCGTAGATCCTCGGCTCCTCCCGATTGAAAGCACCGACAGTTCCGGGGACGAGTCCGGCAGCAACGCCCACCAGGCCTGATCCGGGACCCTGGTCGGGTCCGGGGATGATCGTGACCTCACCAAGCTGGAGAGACTTCCCATCGGTCGTCGTCAGGTGCGATACTTCGCGGCAGCAAATGACTTCGTACTCATCAGAGTCAAGAACGGCGATCAGTTCGGCGATGTAACGCTCGACGGGTGGAGAATCGACGTCATAGGGGACGCCTTCGATCCCGCACCTGCCTACACACGCCTCCAAGAAGCTGAAGATGTAGGCATTCGGGAACTCGGCATGGTGCCGACGAAGCGGATCAGCAAATCGTCCTGGGTACACGTCGTGAAGCGTCTGCTCGAAGGCTGCGAATTCTGCCAGCGGCATCACATCGTCTCCGAAGTAGTCCCTACCCACCTTGATGTACGGGTGGACGCGAGGAGTCGGCAGGACGTTTTCTCGGGCCAGAGCGGTGAAAGCCGCACCAACGAAGGCTCGGGCAGCAGTTCTGATCCGCTCGGGGCCGTCTGCGTCAGCTTCCGCATGGATTGATTCAGTCATCCTCGTTGCTCCCACCGATTGACCCCTGGCTCCATGGCACCAGAAGCCTATGGCCGGGGTGTGACGGCACTGGGTCGTGGTCAGGGGAAATCCCAGCTAGCAACAGTTGTCGCATTGCCCCGAGACTGGCAGCATGAGGAAGCAGGTCGGACAGATAGGCCTCGACGACTCAGTCAGCGAGGGCTGTCGTTTCGCTCGGCTGCGTGCGGCGGCCACTTGCTTGGTCAGGGCCGGGCGACCACCATCTGCGGGCAGCTCGGCCCCGAAGTGGCGATAGCAACGGAGCCGTTCCTCGGCGGCGTGCATGTCCAGATCATCTGGCGGCTCCCCGCCGAAGTTCTCAACCACAGCGACCGCGTACCCCGGACCCACGGTCCCGTCCGAACGAACGCAGAGAGCGGAGAGCAGGGGTTCGCCCACGGCGTGGCAATCGCGTGCAGCGGTTCCAAGGACATCCCCAATCCAGTGCTGGAGGAGGCGTCTCGTTCGGATCCCGGACTCAGCTTGGACCTCCTCGGCAAAGTCCTTGTAAGTGATGGTGGCGTGGTAGGTCTTGGCGGTTCTCTCCAGGGCCGGTCGCGCCTCGAGCACCCACGCAGTCAAGGCGTCGGACGATGAGACGGCTGACTTGTCGACCTCCCGATAGGTTCCCGGGATGGTCACGGCGCCTCGGCCTGACTCCACCAGAGCGGTGGGCTACTTGAACTGCGCTGCAGGAACCCGTCGACATCAAAGCCGTGCTCATCCAGTCGGTGACGAGCCACTGCCCGCTCGTCCTCGCTGAACAGACCCTCGTACCAAGGGAGAAGAGCGATCGCCTCGCAGCTCATCTCCAGTCGGCCGTTCTCCCACAGCGTGGTGAAGCCGTCCGAGGCGTCGCGGCCCTTGAGCAACAGTCGGACCGCCTCGGGACCACCGTGCTCGGCGACCATCTGGTTGAACCGGGTCGGATTGTAACCGATCTCCTTCTTGAGGCGATCGGCACCGGCCAGCATCTCACTGTGGAATGCCTCTTCAGCCCGACTCGGCACTGGTCGCCTCCTCCCTCTCTCGGCTCCAGACCTTACCGATGCAGGGGAACCACCACCGGGGAGTGGGTTCCCGTCCTCGAAACACCCCGCTGGTACTGTCGGCGCATGATTAAGTACATCGGCTCGAAGCGCCGCCTCGTCCCGGTCCTGGGAGAACTCGCAGCCTCCGTGGCCGGAGCGTCCACCGCTCTGGATCTGTTCACCGGGACGACCCGAGTGGCCCAAGAACTCAAAAGCCGAGGTCTAGTCACGACGGCCGTCGATACGGCCCGTTACTCGGAGATCTTTGCCCAGTGCTATATCGCAATCGACGCTCGGGAAGTCGACTACAAAGCCCTTAGAGACGCCCTGGATCACCTATCAAGCCTGCCTGGAACACCGGGATACTTCACCGAAACGTTCTGTGTGGCCTCAAGGTATTTCCAGCCCTTTAATGGTGAGCGCGTCGACGCGATTCGTGACGTTATCGAGGCCGACTACAAGGGTTCCGACCTCTACCCGATCCTTCTCACCAGTCTCATCGAGGCAGCTGATCGCGTCGACTCCACGACCGGCGTGCAGATGGCGTACGTCAAGCAGTGGGCGACGAGATCGTTCAATCCCCTAGAGCTGCGTGTGCCCGACCTCCTGCCCGGCCCCGGCCATGCCATCCGCGGTGATGCCTGCGAACTCGTTGAGCCACTCGGTGAATTCGATCTCGCCTATCTCGATCCGCCCTACAACCAACACCGCTACTTCACGAACTACCACATCTGGGAAACCCTGGTGGCGTGGGATGCACCGGAGCACTACGGCATTGCCTGTAAGCGGATCGATTCACGTGACGACGAAACCCACAGCATCTTCAATGCCAAGCGAGCGATGCCAGCGGCCTTGCGTCAGGTCGTCCGGGATGTGCAGTGCAGAATCCTCATCCTGTCCTACAACGATGAAGCCTGGGTCACCCGTGAAGAACTAGAAGATATGTGCTCTCATCACGAGTTTGTCGAGTCGCTGGCGTTCGACTCCAAGCGCTATGTCGGCGCCCAAATCGGCATCTACAACCCCAGCGGCGACAAGGTGGGCGCGGTCAAGCACCTGCGGAATCTGGAGTACGTGGTGGTCGCGGGCCCCAAGGAGGAGGTCTGCCACATCACCGCCCCCTACACCGGAACCACGAAGCCGGTGGCTGGACAGGCCTCCCTGTTTTGATCTGACTCAGACTGCTCGCCTAGTCATCCAACCATTCTTGGCACTTCAGGATGAGGAACGCCTCGAGGATCTCCGGGTCGTAGTCCTTCCAAAGGACGTATTGACCGGGCTCGAAGTAGTGAACGGCCTTCTCGGTGTAGCGCGGGTTGACGGCTAGAGCCTCGCAGAAGATCGTGACGTAGGGGTGGTAGTCGTAGCCGAACCGCTCGTGCAGGCACTTGTAGAACTGAACGGTGTGATGCTTGCAGGCCCGCTCCTCGGCGTTGCCTCGGTCCCCCTGCTTCTTAACCTCTACGAAGAACCGCCGACCGGTAGCTTTGGAGATGACGGCTGCCTCTGGAGCAACCCCGGAACGTGGACCGAAGAGGTTGCGAAGTTCTCTGGGCTTGTCGACAACATCGTAGCGATCGGGGTCGAGAATCTGTGCGGCGGTCGCGATGAAGAGACTTTCCGACTTTTCGAAGGTGCGATCGTGGCCCGGCTGTTTCAATCGCGCCGATAGTTTTTCGCTGTCCATTCCGGCCACGAGTCGTCACGATAGCTGTCCGAATGTTCCAGATACCAGATGCCAGACATCAGATCCCTCGTCGAACCAGTCAGAACTAACTACGCTCGCGGAAGCAACCTGTTGCTCTATACCACGCGAGATGGGTACCTGGTCACCCGACGCACGGGATATCGCCTATCGGCCGGTACTCAAGGGCTGCGACGGCTCTCCCCGGTGAGACAGGACCACGTACTGTTAACCAGCACCGTTGGCCTGGCCATCGAACACATGTTCGGATATCATACGATGGAACGGAAAGCGGATGGAATCAATACAGACAACTCGGCGGGATCGAACTGATCTAGGCCCAATCGGCCGGGCCCTGGCCCAACTTCGAAGAAGCGCGATGAGAATTCGGGACGGTGCATCGTGGTGCTAAGGAAGTCCGATCTCTACAGCTCGTTGTGGAAGAGCTGCGACGAACTCCGCGGCGGCATGGATGCTTCTCAGTACAAGGACTACATCCTCACACTGCTCTTCGTGAAGTACGTCTCAGACAAGGCCATGGGCGACAAGAAGAGCCTGATCGACGTACCAACCGGCGGCTCCTTCGACGACATGGTCGCGCTCAAGGGCGACAAAGAGATTGGCGACAAGATCAACAAGATCATCGCCAAGCTTGCCGAATCCAACGACCTCCAAAAGGTGATCGACCAAGCCGACTTCAACGACGAGGAGAAGCTCGGCAAGGGCAAAGAGATGCAAGACCGGCTCACCAAGCTCGTCTCGATCTTCGCCGACCTCGACTTTCGAGGCAGCCGCGCCGAAGGTGACGACCTGCTCGGCGACGCATACGAGTACCTGATGCGCCACTTTGCCACGGAGTCCGGCAAGAGTAAGGGCCAGTTCTACACTCCGGCCGAGGTCTCACGGATCCTGGCCAAGGTCGTCGGTATTGGACCTGAGACCAAGCAGGACCAGACCGTTTACGACCCAACCTGTGGCTCCGGCTCGCTGCTGCTCAAGGTGGCTGACGAGGCGTCGCATGGCATCACGATCTACGGCCAAGAGAAGGACAACGCCACATGGGCGCTGTCCAAGATGAACATGATCCTGCATGGAAACGAGATCGCCGACATCCGTAAGGGCGACACGATCACCAGCCCGCAGCTACTCAACGGCGCTCAGCTCCGTACCTTCGACTTCGCCGTCGCCAATCCACCGTTCTCCGTCAAGTCGTGGAGCAACGGCCTGGAGAACGACTACGGCCGCTTCGAGTTCGGTCGACCGCCCGAGAAGAATGGGGATTACGCCTTCCTCCTGCACGTCCTCAAGTCCCTCAAGAGCACTGGCAAGGCCGCGGTGATTCTCCCGCACGGCGTGCTCTTCCGTGGCAACGCCGAGGCCACGATTCGCAAGGCGCTGATCGAGCGTGGATACATCAAGGGCATCATTGGCCTGCCGCCGAACCTCTTCTATGGCACGGGAATCCCGGCGTGCATCGTGGTGCTCGACAAGGAGAACGCTCAGGCCCGTACCGGCATCTTCATGATCGACGCTTCCAAGGGGTTCAGGAAGGACGGACCCAAGAACCGGCTCCGCAGTCAGGACCTGCACAAGATCGTCGATGTCTTTAACAAACAGATCGAGATCGACCGCTACTCCCGCATGGTGCCGACCGCCGAGATCGCCAATCCGAAGAACGACTTCAACCTCAACATCCCTCGCTATATAGACTCCTCCGAACCCGAGGACCTCCAAGACCTCCACGCCCACATGCACGGCGGCATCCCCGACCGCGACCTCGATGCCCTAGCCGACTACTGGGAGGCCTTCCCCCAGCTGCGTAGCCAGCTGTTCCAGGTGAACCGCCCGGGCTACAGCGACCTGACCATCGACGTCAACCAGGTGCAGCAGGCCATCCTCGACTCACCCGGTTCCAGAAGTTCGCTGACGTTGCCCGGGATCTCACCACCGAGTGGTTCAGTACCCACCGCGAGACCTTTGCGAGCATCGACGCCGAGACGCGGCCGAATGTGCTGATTGGTGCCATCAGCGACGACCTTCTTGCCCGATTCAGGTCCATGCCGCTCGTGGATGAGTACGACGTCTACGAGCAGCTCATGACCTACTGGCACAGCATCATGCACGACGACGTCTTCCTCATTATGTACGAAGGTTGGCTGGCCGCTGCCAAGCCCCGCACCGCAATCGAGGATAAGGACCGCAAGATCTCCGAGACCCCCGACCTCGTGAGCGGTACGGGTCGTAAAGCGACGAAGTTTAAGACCGACCTCATTCCTCCCGCCCTGATTGTCGCGAGGTATTTCGCTGATGAACAGGTGAAGTTTGATGAACTTACGGCTGCCGTCGAGGAGGCCACTCGCATAGTAGAGGAGTACGTGGAAGAGCACGCCGTCGAGGGCGGTCTGCTCGCGGAGGCGATGGACGACGACAAGATCACGAAGGCGCTCGCCACGGCTCGACTCAAGGTGGCGAAGCGTGACGGCTCTGATCCGGATGAGGTTGCGGCGCTAAACCATCTGATCAAGCTTTACAATGCCGAAGCCGAAGCGAAGAAGGTCGTCAGGGAGGCACAAACCGCCCTCGACCTGGCCACCCTCAAGAAGTATGGCGATCTCACCGTAGCCAACATCAAGAGCCTCGTGCTCGATGACAAGTGGCACAGCACCATTAGCAGCCGAGTCGCATCCGAAGGCAACTCCCTAACGCTCGCGCTAGTAAGTCGTATCCAGCAGCTCGGTGAGCGGTACACCGAGACCGTCAGCGCCATCGACGCCAGGCTTGAGAAGCTTGAGTCCAAGGTCGCCGCTCACTTGGCAGAGATGGGGGTGAAGAAGTGACCTCGACCGTCTCGCTCGATGAGATCTCGGCGTTCATCACGAAGGGTTCAACGCCAACCACTTACGGGTTCAAGTGGGAGGCAACCGGTGTTCCCTTCCTGCGCAGCGAATGTGTTTCCGATCACGGTCTCGACATGCGGCAGTCCATGTTCATCTCGCCTGCTGCCAATCAAGCGCTTCGGCGCAGCCAAGTCGTCGACGGCGACATCCTTATGACGATTACGGGCAACGTCGGCCGAGTCGTGCGTCTCACTGGCGTCGACCAGGCAAACATTAACCAGCACATCGCGCGGATTCGCGTAATTGACCCACGCTTCGATAGTGGCTTCATCTACCACTACCTGTCGCAGGGGGTGATGCGTGGTTACTACGAGTCGATCGTTACAGGACAGGCGTATCCACAGATCAGCTTGGTCCAAGTTCGCGAGACTGGCATCCCAGCTGTGCCTATCGCCGAACAAAAGGCGGTCGCCGTAGCCCTGTCTGATGCAGATGACCAAATCGTCGTTCTTGAGCGCTTGATCACAAAGAAGCAGGCGATCAAGCAGGGCATGATGCAGGCACTCCTTACCGGTAGGACACGTCTGCCCGGTTTCGCCAAGCCGTGGCTCAAGACTCAACTCGGAGACGTTGTATCATTCGCCAAGGGCTCGGGTCTATCCAAGTCGGATCTTCGCCGTGATGGTGCATATATGTGTGTGCACTATGGCGAACTATTCACCCGGTACGGCGCAGTAATCGAGTTCGTTCATAGCCGCACACACCTCCACCTCCCGGTCAAGTCCCAAGTAGGCGACGTGCTGATGCCGACATCTGACGTGACCCCACGCGGCCTGGCGAAGGCTTCCGTGATTCAGCAATCCGGCGTTGGACTTGGCGGCGACATTCTGATCATTCGACCTCACGCTGGATCGGCTGATGGCCGGTTTATCGCGCGCGTGATCCGACACGGCGAGAGCCAGGTTCTCACACTCGTTCGAGGCAGCACGGTCTTCCACCTTTATGCAGCCGACATGCGTGGTTTTTCGATTGATCTCCCGCCAGTTGAGGAGCAGGCAGCGATCGCCGAGATTTTGGCCGACGCGGATGACGAGCTTGAAGCCTCCCGACTGCGACTCACTAAGGCGAAAGCTGTGAAGCAAGGCATGATGCAGGAACTGCTGACTGGCCGCACCCACCTGCCTGGTGAGGAGGGCGCGGCATGAGCGACGTCGGCCAGATTGAGCGGAAGGCCCAAGAGAAGGTCGTCAAGCTCTTCCAAGAGCACCTTGGCTATGAGTACCTGGGCAATTGGGAGAATCGTGAGGACAACACCAACGTCGAGATAGAGTTGCTCGCTCAGAATCTTCGGGCCCGTGGCTACGACGAAAACCTAATCAACAAGGCCATCCTCAAGTTGACAAGCGACGCCTCGCTCGGTGGCGGGCGCGACTTGTACGAGGCCAACCAGGATGTCTATCGACTGCTGCGCTACGGCGTGCACGTTAAGCCGGGCATCGGCGAAAACACTGAGAGCGTGTGGTTGATCGACTGGGCCAAACCGGAGACCAACCACTTCGCTGTAGCTGAAGAGGTCACGATCGCCGGCAACCACGCAAAGCGTCCCGACCTCGTGCTCTACGTCAACGGCATCGCCCTCGGCACCATCGAGCTGAAGCGCTCCAAGGTCGCCGTCTCCGAAGGCATCCGCCAGACCATCGGCAACCAGAAGCCGGAGTTCATCCGATCCTTCTTCACGACGGTGCAGTTCGTGATGGCCGGCAACGACGTCGAGGGTTTGCGCTACGGCGTCATCGAGACCCCCGAGAAGTACTGGCTCAGTTGGCGCGAAGAGTCCGACATCGAGGAGCCACTCGATCGAGCGTTGACCCAGCTCTGCTCGAAGGAGAGGTTCTTGGAGATTATCCACGACTTCATGGTCTTCGATGCTGGTGTGAAGAAGACCTGCCGCCATAATCAGTACTTCGGTGTCAAGGCATCGCAGGTGCGGGTCGCCATGCGTGAGGGCGGCATCATTTGGCATACCCAGGGCTCAGGCAAGTCTCTGACGATGGTCTGGCTGGCCAAGTGGCTCCGCGAGAACACCCCTGATGCCCGCGTCCTCCTGATTACGGACCGTACCGAACTCGACGAGCAGATAGAGGGAGTCTTCAAGGGCGTCAACGAGCAGATCTACCGCACCAAGAGCGGGACCGACCTCCTCTCGACGCTCAATCAGAGCGATCAGTGGCTGATCTGTTCCCTGATCCATAAGTTCGGCGGTTCTGATGACGAGGAGGCCCGCGACGAGGCCGATGCAGACTTCATCAAGGAATTGAAGGCCAAGCTTCCATCGGATTTTCGTGCCAAGGGCAACCTGTTCGTCTTCGTCGACGAGGCCCACCGCACGCAGTCCGGCAGGATGCACGACGCCATGAAGCTCCTCCTGCCCGGGGCGATGTTCATCGGCTTCACCGGTACGCCGCTGCTCAAGCGGGACAGAGAGACGAGCATCGAGACCTTCGGCTCATTTATTCACACATACAAATTCGACGAGGCCGTCGAGGACGGCGTCGTGCTCGACCTCCGCTATGAGGCCCGCACCATCGACCAGGACCTGATGGCCCCTGACAAGGTCGATAAGTGGTTCGAGGCCAAGACGAAGGGCATGACTGATCTCTCCAAGGCCGAGCTGAAGAAGCGCTGGGGCACGATGCAGAAGGTGGTCAGCGCCGAGCCCCGTGCCCGCCAGATCGTTGACGACATCTTGCTGGACATGGACACCAAGCCTCGCTTGATGGACGGCCGCGGCAACGCCATGCTCGTCGGCTCCTCCATCTATCAAGCTTGCAAATTCTACGAGCTGTTCTGTCAAGCCGGTTTCAAGGGCAAGTGCGCCATCGTTACTAGCTACGAACCCCAAGCAGGCGACATTTCCAAGGAGGACTCTGGCGAGGGTGCCACGGAGAGACTGCGCCAGTACGACATCTACCGGCAGATGTTGGCTGATCACTTCAACGAATCGGCTGATCAAGCGGTCAACAAGGTGGAGCTGTTCGAAAAGCAGGTCAAAGAAAAGTTCGTCCACGAGCCGGGCCAAATGCGCCTGCTAATCGTGGTCGACAAGCTGCTCACCGGGTTCGATGCTCCCAGCGCCACATATCTCTACATCGACAAGAAGATGCAGGACCATGGCCTCTTCCAGGCCATCTGTCGCGTCAACCGTCTCGACGGCGATGACAAGGACTATGGCTACATCGTCGATTACCGCGATCTGTTCAACTCACTTGAGGTCGCTATCACGGATTACACCAGCGGAGCGCTCGATGGCTACGAGAAGAAGGACATCGAAGGCCTGCTCTCCAACCGCATCGATAGGGCCCGAGATGACCTTGATGAATCTCTCGAGAGGATCCGGGCGCTCTGCGAGCCGGTCGAGCCTCCCAAGAACACCTTGCAGTATCAGAAGTACTTTTGCGCCGCCGATCAGGGCAGCGCTGAACAGCTCAAGGCAAACGAGCCCAAGCGGGTTGAGCTCTACAAGACTGTCGCGGCGCTCGTCCGCAACTACGGCAATCTGGCCAACGAGATGAACGCGGCCGGCTATTCAGATGCAGAGGCTTCCGCTATCAAAGCTGAGGTCGCCCACTGCGCCAACGTGCGCGACGAGGTGAAGCTCGGTGCCGGGGAGGATGTGGACTTCAAACAGTACGAGGCGGGCATGCGGCATCTTCTCGATACCTACATTCAGGCCAAGCCGTCGGAGACCCTTTCTAACTTTGAGGACACTAGCCTCATCGACCTGATCGTCAAGCTGGGAGCGGGCGCGCTCGACAAGCTCCCGAACGGGATCAAGAAGGATCCGGAGGCCGTCGCAGAAACGATCATCAACAACATGCGCAAGGTGATTGTCGACGAGCGACCGATGAATCCGAAGTACTACGACCGGATGTCTGAGCTACTCGATGCCTTGCTTGTGAAGCGGCGCAAGGGTGCCCTCGACTACAAGGCCTACCTAGAGAAGCTTCTGGAGCAGGCCTCCCAGCTTGGCAAGGGCGAAGGAACCGGCGTCGAATATCCTTCCTGGGCCGACAACGGAGCTCGTCGTGCCCTGTTTGACTTCTTCGACTGTGACGAAGAAACAGCGATAGTGGTCGATCGATCGGTTCGGCATTCCAAGCCCGACTCATGGGTCGGCAACAGTTTGAAAGAGAAGAAGGTCAGGCGGGCCATCCAGGCGGTCCTTCCTGAGGAATTCGATCGCCTCGACGAACTTTTTGACTTGGTGAGAGCGCGCAATGAGTACCAGTAGCGCTTACCTAACCGTCGGTGGCATCGACGTCGATGTCGTCTTCAAGGAGATCAAGAACCTGCACATCGGCGTCTATCCACCGATGGGTCGTGTGCGCGTTGCTGCGCCAAATCAACTCGACGATGACCAGGTGCGCCTAGCAATCGTCAATCGATTGCAGTGGATCAAGCGACAACGTGAGCAGCTGCGGGCTGCCCAACGACAAACAATCCGGGAGATGATCACCGGTGAGTCCCACTACGTTTGGGGTAGTCGTCTTCGCCTGAAGGTCATGGAGCGTCCCGGTCGGGCTCATATTGAGGTCGATGGCGATCGCCTCTTGCTCTACGTCCCGCAAGGCTCGAACGCTGAACGCAGACGCTCATTGCTTGATGGTTGGTATCGAGACCAACTTCGACAGGTGATTCCCACCATGATCGCGAAGTGGGAACCGAAGATCCAAGTTGTCGTCCCGAAGTGGAGCATCCGGCGGATGAAGACAAAGTGGGGCTCTTGCAACCGGGAGACTGGCCACATTTGGTTCAACGTCGAGCTAGCCAGGAAGCATCCTGATTGTCTGGAATACCTGGCCGTTCACGAGATGACACACCTGATCGAGCGAGGCCACGGCGAGCGCTTCGCCAAGTTGATGGACAAGAACATGCCCGACTGGCGGTCACGCCGAGATCAGCTGAATCAGGCACCGCTCGGTCATGAGCAGTGGGTGCGGACATGAGTGACGGTGCGGTGACGGCAGCAGTCATTGGTGCTTCGGCCACGTTTGCTGTCGGGGCTATCACTGCAGGTGCTGCGTACCTCGCCTCCAAGCGAGACCGCCGTCGAAACCTCTACGGGGAAGCTGTCAAGGTTGCCGTTGGCTGGAAGGAGCAGCTCTACCGGGTTCGCCGTCGTGCGGAAGGAGCTGAAAGGGAGATCATCAATGATTTCCACAGGTTGCAGGACTCCCTTGCCTACCACCAGGCCTGGATCGGCAGTGACTCGCTGTACATGAAGCGCAGCTACGACCATCTAGTGACGGGAGTGAAGGCTCGGACTGAATCACTCATCACGGCCGCGTGGGATGAGCCGATCCGGCCTTCACCGGGCAATGCAAGATCGGAAGACAGCCATCCGGCCATCAACGATCTTGTGGATGACTTCTTGAGCGACGTTCGGTCTCATCTCTCGCCATGGCCTTGGCGGAAGGTCGCTGTCCGCTGGCGTAATCGAAAATCTGCTCGACGAGGTATCTCCGGTTGAGTGAGATTCAGCCACAGTTCGATCGGTTCATCGAGCGGGTTTCGCTAGGTGACAAACAGCAGACCCGTATTGCGAGCGCCTTCCAATCCCTTCAGGATTACCTCTGTGAGTCCTACGGAGTTGAGGCCGACAACGTCTTTGTTCAAGGCTCGGTCGCGAATGGAACAGCAGTAAAGCCGCTTGAGGGCGGGGAGTACGACCTCGACATTGTCGTGCTTGTCCCGGAGGCTGACGGTCTTGAAGCAAACCAAGCTCTTTTGGATCTTGAGACCATCCTCGAAAGTCATGGCCGATACAGCGGCAAGCTCACAGCCAAGAAGCCCTGCATCCGTATCCAGTATGCGGACGATGAGATCGGTGGGTTTCACATTGACGTAGTACCGGCCAGGCTTCATCCCAATCGTGCAGCCCCGATTCAGGTGCCTCGTAGGGACGAGGGGTGGTACGACTCTGCACCTCGGGAGTTCACAGCCTGGTGTCATGCCCAAGGAGATGGATTTCAGAGAAGCATCAAGGCGCTGAAGCGATGGCGGGACGATCAACAAGACGTTCGGCAGGCAATCAAATCAATCGTTCTTCAGGTGCTCGTGGCCAGAGCGACCTCGCCATCCGGATCTGATGCCCAACGGCTGGCGACCACCTTCTCGGAGATGCAGACATTCCTTGCCCAGCAGCCAGGTGTCCCCGTGGTACCGAACCCCGTACTTCCGACTGAGAACTTGACCGAACGCTGGACCCTCACCAGTTTCAACGACTTTCGTAAGGAGGTGGCTGCCGCACAGGCCAAAGCTCAAGAAGCGCTCGATGCCACGGACGATGCGGACGCATCGGCTCTGTGGGCTGAGCTGCTGGGCGAGGACTTCCCGGTGGCACCTCCTAAAGCAGCGAGTTTGGTCTTGGGTGACGTCAGCCATGCCCGATCCCTATCGGATGAGGGCTGGTACCAGCAGATCGATCCTGGCTCGTCTATTGCTATCCAAGCCACGGTGTACTCGGAGGCTCGAAGGCGGAGAGTTATCAAGAACTACGAAGGCAAGCAGCTGCTCCTCGCTGGCTGGAAGATCAAGTTCTTCGCTGACGTCGTAGCGCCCGACAGTGGGACCGTATGGTGGCAGGTAGTCAACACAGGAGAACACGCCCGGAGCCGAAACGGCCTCCGCGGTGAGTTCTTCAAGGGGCGAGAGCTGAACGGCGATTCCACTGCCGACCAGCGCCTCAATTGGGAGAGCACTTCGTACACAGGCGTGCACTTAATTGAGGCTTTCCTTGTGAGGGGGAGTGCGGTCGTGGCCCGTAGCGGTCAACTCCTGGTCCATATCAGGAACAGGCGCCGCTAGCTCCTGTATTTGGAGTCGATTCGATTGAGCGCGGACTCTCATGTTCCGCCCATGGGATTTTCGCAACCTGATTCCACCTCGGTGGACTCGAGCCGTAGCAGCTTCGCAGGATCGTCGTCCAAGAGGCTTCCGAGGAGGTCCTGGAAGTCGGGACTTGATAGCTGAGCCATTAACTCGGCTAGGCCGCCTGAATCCACGGAGGAGTTCGAATAGTGCCCCGTTCGGGCTCCCGAATGATCTGATCGCGGCGTGGCGGCTCTGATGGCTGCTCGTTGTGAACGATTGCGGGGAGCTCCTGATCCTCGTAGTAAGTACCTATGCCGGGTTGCCAGCAATGAATGCCAAGATGATGGCGCTCACCGAAATTCCCCAGAGTCGCTCACTGAAATTCCCCAGTGAACCCCTTGGCGGTTCTGGCTGTTTGTGACTCTACGTGGCGGGGGTCGAGCTGTCACCCCATTTCGCTGCCGG
>Ga0224558_1001320_pt1 | contig 26341 bp, 24 predicted proteins | sample 714S32024metaG_FD_180682 | JGI IMG/M metagenome (GOLD analysis project Ga0224558, IMG submission 180682) | Peat soil microbial communities from Stordalen Mire, Sweden - 717 S3 20-24 | ecosystem: Environmental > Terrestrial > Soil > Wetlands > Peat | place: Sweden: Norrbotten County, Stordalen... | reverse complement strand
TGGTGGAGGCGGCGGGAGTCGAACCCGCGTCCGAAATCGCTGTCAGCCAGGAGAGTTCATGCTTTGTCCGCTTCCTTGTGTTTTCATTCTCGGCACTCAGAACGGACAAGATGCGCCGAAAACTAGTCCGATGATCTCGCGGCTACAACACGGACCGAGAAGCAACCGCCAGCCCACTGTATGACGTCCGCTCACAGCCCGTAGGTAAAGCCGTGGAAGACGGCAGCTTATTTAATTAAGCTGCAAGTGCCAGATTGTCGTTGGCAACTTTTGTTTTGCAGGCGATTACAGGTGCCCACACCCTGACATGCCTCCCAAGCCGCAATCGATCCCGTCGAAACCGTGACGCCCCCACTTGGGTGCGAGCCGGGCCAACTGGCTCGTGCTGCATGGATTGATTCTACGCCAATTCCGATTTCAACGTAGGAGCATTGGTGATAGGGTGGCAGGGTAGGAGTTGACGCAAGAACGAAGAAGGAGATGGGAATGGTTGAGCAGGTAGTGCGGCTTACGGTTGACCTGACGGTCAACGAGAGGCAATTGGAGGAGTTCAAGAGCATTGCCGAGACCATGACGGCGGGCAGCCGGAACGAGCCGGGCACGCTGGGGTACGAATGGTTTTCGAGCGGGGACAGCAAGCGGTTCCGGCTGGTGGAGACCTACGTGAATGCCGATGCTGTGCTGGCGCACTTCACAGGGGCGGTGGTGCAGGAACTGGTGCCGAAGCTCGCGGCGGTCTGCACCGTGAGCGGCTTTGAGGTTTATGGGGATCCCGGCCCGGAGGTTACCGAGATGGCGACGGGATTCGGGGCGGAAATATTCCAATACTGGCTTGGAATCAGCCGCTGAGCCTGGACTCGGCGGGAATCCGGGTCTGTTCTTGCAGCGAAGGCTCTTTAGCCAGCTTCTACTGATTCTCGAGGTCGATAGACTCGTACTCGTGGCGAGCAATAGCGGCGCGAATCTCGGCCGGGGTCTTGCCGGCCTTGGTCTGCCGGTAGGCGAAGATCTCCTCTTTGGCGCAGGTGGAGCATTCGGTGCCGTGCGCATTCTCATAGCAACTGCGCAGGCTGGTGTGACCGAGGGCGCGGTCGCAGCGGCAATTACAGGGAAGCTGGTAGAGCACATTTCCGATTTTGACCGCCTGCTGGTAGATATGCACCTGCCAGGGATAGCGGAAGTTTTCGCCGGTCAACTGGGCGCCGGCAAGGATGGGCGGCAGGGCGTTGACTTTGAGGGGCGCGGAGGGGTGATAGGCGGGAACATCGTCGGCGGGGTTGGACCACTGGGCATAGCTGGCCGCGGTGAGGGCGAAGACGGCCAAGCCCAGGAGCCAACGGCGCTGGATCAGGTTTTTCATGGAAGCACTCTCTATTTCGCATTTTAACTGGAAGCTGGATCAGAAGGAACCAATGCGTGGCAAGGCAGAGGGTCCCAGGATACGGAGCGGATTGGCTGGTACAAAAAAAGACGGCACGAACGGTCTAGCTGTTCGTGCCGGGAGGCCAGTGACGCAACTTACTTCCAGCTCCAGAGCGGCAAGCTCTACCGCGTCCTTCACTGGAATATATACACCATAGCATAGATTCGGTAGAAAGCAAATACAAAAATCGAAATTATTTTTTCGTTCTCGAAAGGCAATCGCTTTTCTCTGTCCGGCATCTAAACCACAGCCCCGTTTTTGGTGCAGATAGCAGCAAAGGTCAAAGACGCAGGTCTTGCAAGCTATGACAAACTCTTTGGAATCTTCAACTTCATTCAACTCAGAAACGGAAGCCGCTCAACCGTCAGGCTGGCTCAAGCTCGGGGCACTGGCAGCAGTTTCGGCGCTTGCCGGGGGTCTGGCTGCCGCATGGTGGTACCGAAAGACCCTCATCAAGCTCCGTCAGGCTGACGAAAGTGCTCCGAATCCACATTTTGGGATTCCAGGGGACGATCCGGAGGACGAAGCCTGATCGCGAGAGGCCGGGATGGGCTGGTCAGACCATCAGGTCAGCTTGTCTGTCCGGGCTGCGAGATCGAAATCCTTGCTTGTCAGGCCTCCGGCGTCGTGGGTGACCAGGGCCAGGCGTACCCGGTTGTAGCGGATATCGATATCGGGATGGTGGCCGGCCTCTTCCGCCAGTTCAGCCAGCTGGTTGACGAAGCGCAGCGCGGCGCGGAAATCCTTGAATTGAAAGGTTCGCACCAGTTCACCGGCCTCGACCTGCCAGGCCGGCACGGTGCTGAGATGGGAAGCGACTTGCTGAGCGGAGAGTGGGGGCATGGTTTCAGCTCCAGAGAGAGATTCCGAGGATGATCTCCCCGGTGAGGGATGCGAACTACTGTACCCGGCAGAGGCGAATACGCTTCAGCTTGCCGGAGGGACGGGCGCAATGTCGAAGGTGGAGAGTCGCCTGCTCTGGCCGGTGATTTCCGAGCGCAGTTCGTGCCAAAGCTCGTTGGGGACTTTGAGAAAGGCCTCGACAACGCCGGGATCGAATTGCGACCCGGAGCAGCGCAGAATCTCTTCGCGAGCTGCGTCGTAGCTGCCGGCCTTGCGGTAGGGGCGGTCGCTGGTGATGGCGTCGAGGGTGTCGGCGACGGCGAAGATACGAGCGCCAATGGGAATTTCGGTGCCGCGCACTCCCCTTGGATAGCCGCTTCCATCGAAGTGCTCCTGATGGGAGAAGACGATCTCGGCCGATTCGGAGAGAAAGGGGATCTTGCGCAACATGTTGTAACCGCGCGCGCAATGCTCGCGCATGAGTTCCTGCTCTTCCAAGGCCAGCTTGCCGGCTTTGCGCAGGATCTCGTCGGGAATCGCCATCTTGCCGATGTCGTGGAGAAAGGCGCCGCGTGCAATCACCTTGATCTGCGCCGGGTTGATGCCGATGGCCCGGGCCAGGGCGATGGTATAAGCGGTCACCCGTTTGGAGTGTCCTTCGGTTTCGGAGTCCTTCAGGTCCAGCGCGTCGCCCAGCGCCTCGAGCGTAACGTCGTAGGAGTGCTCCAGATTTTCCATGGCCTGGCGGAGCATCTCGGTGCGGGCGCGCACCACCTGCTCCAGGTTCTGCTGGTAGTTGTGGCTCTCCTGCAGGGCCTGGCGGTGGTCAAGGGCGCGCTGCACGGTGTTGACAAGATGCTCGCGCTCGAAGGGCTTGAGCAGATAGTCGTAGGCGCCGCGGCGCATGGAGTCGATGGCCACGCCGATGTCGTGAATGGCGGTCACCATGACCACGGGAAGCTGCGGTTGCTGCGCGTGGATGCTGTCCAGCAGGGTAATGCCGTTGCCATCCTGCATCACAATGTCGGTCAGAACCAGGTCAAAGGCGTTCCGTTCCAGGATCTCCAACGCTTCGTGACCGCTGGCGGCCAACTGCACATCATATCCCTGGCGTTCCAGCGTGGAGCCGATCATCGACCGGACGTGGTTCTCGTCATCCACGACCAGAATCCGCGGCGTCCTGCGCAGTCTTGCGGCCGCGCGCGCTTCCGCCTCCGCGGGCGAATCGGCCGCGGGGTTGAGCACGTGCAGTCGTGCCAGGTTCAATGCCAAGCCCGGATCCTCCGATGCTCTTCGCCGGTCGCGGGAATGGCCGGAAAACGATTTTTCCTGAAGCGATCACTTCTCTGCTGTCCGCTTGCCGGCATCCGAACGGATCGCAACATGCGGCGGACAGTCCCGCTTCACCGATGTGTGTCTTGCCTGAATCCGCAACGAATACGCACCGAAACAGCGGAGGTATTCCCGGTGGAGGTTGGCGCAGCAATCAAAAGGCTCTTTTCGCAAGCCCTGCGACGCATTCAATCCTCCATCCACAATCCACAAGGCCTGGAAAGCGTTTAACGCGGATCAAACAAGGGGAAAAAGGGTCGACTATCTGCCCCGAACTCAAAAGCGGAAGTGGCTGGTCGTGTCGATCGTTGCCTAGCCCGTCATTTCCATAGTAATTACTTGGTAATTATATGGAAAGGTTCTTTCAAGAGGTTGTCAAGCGAAACATGTCTCCGAACGGCCACCAAGTATCAAATGCGGGAACCGGCATTTTGGCCTCGCACAATCAAAATTTTGCGCGAATTTCTTGATACGACAGAGCGAGGCGCACTGCTGGAGAGGCAGGCGGATTTCTTCCAAGAAATAGATTTAATTGAAGATAACGAATGGGATGCGTTCTCTATGAGGCCTGGCGTTCAGGCGGAACACTCCGCATTTTGCCCTGTTTTGGCCGACAGACGTTCCGGCGGGGCATTGGCCATTCCGGAGCGCGGGACCATTATCCAGACTGGTTCCGGTCTATTCCTTTGCCTTCAGGCGGGCGCGCCGGGCGTCGGCCCAACCCTCCTTGGCGATCTGGCGAGCCCGGCCGACGGCCAGAGATCCGGCCGGCACGTCCTTGGTGATGCAGGATCCGGCGCCAATGTAGGCCCTGTCTTCCACGGTGACCGGGGCGACCAGGGTGGAATCGCTGCCCACGAAAACGCCGTCACCGATCCGTGTGAGGTGTTTATGGGCGCCGTCGTAGTTGCAGGTAATGACGCCGGCGCCGATGTTGGTTCGCTGGCCCACCACGGTATCGCCGAGGTAGGTGAGGTGGCTGGCCTTGGAGCCTTTGCCTATCCTGGCCTTCTTGGTCTCGACAAAGTTGCCTATGTGGACTTCTTCGCCGATCTCACAGCCCGGACGCAGATGAGCGAAGGGGCCGATGAGGGCTCCATCGGCAACCGTGCTGCCGGTCAACACACAGTTCTGGCGCAGCACCACGCAGTTGCCCAGAGTGCAATTCTCGACCACCGTATAGGAGCGGATGAGGCAATCCGCGCCGATGCGCGTGCGGCCGAGCAACTGCACAAAGGGCTCGATGACAGTGTCGGGAGCCACTTCGACTTCGGCGTCGATGACACAGGTTTCCGGTCGGAAGATGGTGACGCCCGCGGCCATCAGGCGGCTGGCGGTGGCGGCGCGGAGGGTTGCATCCAGGGCCACCAGCTCAGCAATGGTGTTGGCGCCCAGAAGTTGGTCCGGGTCGCTGGTCCGGAAGGCGACAACCCGCTCCCCGGCGTCATGCAGCACCTGGGCCATATCGGTGAGGTAAAGCTCGCCGTGGGGGTTGTTGTTGGCGAGCTTGCCAAGGTGCGCGAGCAGGGGCGCGGTGCGGAAGGCATACATGCCCATGTTGGCCTCGCGCAATGACACCTGCTCAGGCGTGAGCATATCTTGCTCGACGACGGCGACGACCTCAGGCGCATCCTGGGTCCCCGGCGATGCCCCGACCCTGGAGGGTGCCCCGGCACCCACTTCGTCGCTGGGGTGGGAGTCGGGCGCAGGGTGCAGGACGCGTCCGTAGCCGGTAGGGTCTTCCGGTTCGGCTGAGACGAGGGTCATCGCAGCCTGCTGGTCCTGATGAAAACGCCAAAGCCCGGAGATGGTTTCCGGACGGATGAGGGGCGCGTCGCCCGACAGCACCAGGATGTTTTCGTAGCCGGCGATGGCATTGCCTGCGCACTGGACGGCGTGGCCGGTGCCGCGCTGGTCAGTCTGCTCGACGAAACGAATGCCAGTCTCGGCGACCGCTGCCTTTACGCGCTCCGCTTGGTGGCCGACGACGGCGTAGATGTCGCCCGGAGCCACAACCTGGCTGGCGGCGGCAATCACATGGGCAAGCAAGGGTTTGCCGCCGATCTCGTGCAGCACCTTGGGGCGGCGCGATTTGAGCCGGGTTCCCTTGCCGGCCGCCATGATAACCACGGCCAGCTTCGAGGCCGATCCCGAATCCGGTTCCACTTTGCTTTCTCGTTCCTGGCTCACTGTTCGTTCTCCGCCGGGCCTGGCTGGCCCGATTGCTTCCCTGATTGCTTGCCTGGTTGCGGAATGGTGATGTCGATGGCATGCACCGGGCCCAGCTTCAGCTCATCGAGCCCCGGCTTGATCTCAGGCCCGTTGCCGACTACCAGCACGGCCAGTTTGCCGGGGTGAATGTACTTCTTTGCCGCCGCACCCAGATCGGCAAGAGTCACTTTTTCCAGTGCGGCCTTGTAGGTTTCAAGATAATCGGCCGGATAGCCGTAGAATTCGAGCCGCTCCCGCTCGGCGAGCACTTTGTCCCTGGTGTCGTAGCGGAAGAGGAAGGAGTTGAGAATGTTGTCCTTGGCCCGCGCCAGTTCTTCCTCGGTGAAGGGCCTGGTGTTGAGTCCCGCGATCTCAGCCATTGCGGCCCTGGTGGCGTCCACGGTGGAGGCGCTCTTGGTGAGCGCGACCACGCGGAAGGTGGCCGGATGGTCATAGGCGAAGGCGATTCCCCCGTTAACCTCGTAGGCCAGTCCCAGCTCGGTGCGCACTTTCTGGAAGAGCCGGCTGGCAAAGCCGCCGCCCAGGATTTCGTTCATCACCGCCAGCGCGGGCACGTCGGGATTGCGGCGGTCCGTTCCCAGGCCCACGATCTCCACGTCGGACTGGTTCACGTCCTCTTTGTCGATGAAAGAGATGCCCGGTTGGGGTCCGGCAAAAACGTCGTGGCGGGGCGGCTCGGGTTTCACCGTTGGCAGCCCCTCAAAGGCCGCGCGCAGTTTGGCCTCCATGGCCACCGCATCGAAGTCGCCGGCAATGCCAACGATCAGCTTGCCGCCAATGGTGCGATCGTGCCAGGCCTTCAGATCGTCCAGGGTGACCGCGCCCACGGTGGCCAGCTCGGGCTGGCGCGTATAAGGGCTGTTGGCGCCGTACACCAGCTTGTCCGATTCGCGTTCGGCGATCCCGGATTCGTCATCGTTGCGCCGGACGATCCCCGTGGCTTCCAGCTGCTGGGCCAGTTGGAGCTTTTCGGCATTGAATTTGGGGTGCAACAGCAGGTCCAAAGCCAGCGAAAACACCTGGTCCGCGTCGCCTTTGAGCGAATCCCACGCAAGCGCGGTGGAGTCCTCGTCGCCCTCGGTCTCGATGTGGGCAGCCTTGGCCTCCAGCAGATCGTCCAGGGCGTCGCCGTCCAGTTTGGCAGTGCCGCAGGTCCGCCAGGCCTGGCTGTAGAGACCCACCAGGCCCGCCTTGGCCGGGTCTTCGTCGCGCGAGCCGCCCGGAATGAGGACCGATCCGGAGACGAAGGGGAGTTCGTGATCCTCCTGCAGAAAGAGAACGATGCCGTTCTTCAGGACAATTCTCTTTGGCTGCTGGGGCTTGAAATCATGCAGTTTGGGGATGGGTATCTTCTCCCATGGCTTGTTCTGCTGCGCGTTGAGGGCGATGGGCGCAAATAAAGCTGCAGCAATCGCACCTGCGAGAAGGATTGCGGGAGAATTCTTCCTGAAAAGGGTCTTCACGGAGAGGCTCTTCATTGCGCGCCTCCATCTTTATCTGCTGGGACAGCTTTCCGGTCTGTGGCTGCGGGAGCCTCGGTCTCAATCCACGCATCGGTGCGATTGCTGGGAACAAACACCTGGTTGGCTACGCGGCGGATGTCGGCCTTGGTCACCTTGTCCACCTTGTCCAGTTGCAGGAACAACTCGCGCCAATCGCCATAGCGGGTCTGGTACTCGGCCAGGTTGTTGGCCAGCCCCTGGTTGTCGGCCAGGCCGCGCAACAGGTCGGCGCGGGTACGGGTCTTGAACATGGCCAGCTCTTCGTCGCTGACGTCCGCCGTCCTCAGTTTTTCAATCTCTTTATGAATGGCGTCGCGCATCTCCGCCGTATTGTGGTCCGGCAGGGGGACCGCGCCGAAGACGAACAGGCTGGGATACTTGTCGCCGGGATAGGGGCTGAAGCCCTCGGCTCCGGCGGCAATCTGCTGGTCCCGGACCAGGCTGCGATAGAGCCGTGAGACGCGCCCATTCGACAGAATGTCGCTGATGGCCTCGTAAACCGCGTCATCGGGGTCGCGATAGTCCGGCCTGTGGTAACCCTCAATGTAGATGGGCTGGCTGGGGTCGCGAATCGCTACTGTTTTCTCAGCAAACTGTTTGGGCTCGACGGTGGTCATCTCCTCCGGCTTGGGACCGGCGGGAACACGGCTGAAGTATCTTTCCAGCACCGGCATCGCTTTAGAGGCCTTCACGTCGCCCACCACGGCCACCACGATGTTGGAACCTATGTAGAACTTCTTGTGGAATGCCATGGCCTCGGTGGCATTGACCTGGCTCACCTCGCTGGTCCAGCCGATGGAGCTGCGGCCGTAGTTATGGGCCACGTAGGCGGTGGCGGCGAACTGCTCAAAGAGACGGCCCTCGGGGTTGGAATCGGTGCGCATGCGCCGCTCTTCGATAACCACCTTGCGCTCCTGGTAGAATTCACGCGGAACGGTGTCGGCCAGGCGGCTGCTCTCAAGATAGGCCCACAATTCGAGCCGGTTCTCCGGCATCGACCAGAAGAACACGGTCTCGTCGAGCCCGGTGGAGGCGTTCAGGCCCTCGGCTCCGTTGCGCTCGGCAATATCGGTGAATTGGTTGGGGATGACGAACTTGTGCGCCTCGGCTTCGGCCTCTTTGAAGGCCTTTTCCAGCTCGGCGAGCTTGTGCTCATCGCGCCCGACGGCCTTCAAGTACTCGGCCTCGTAGGCGTCGTTGGCCGCCTCCACCTTGGCCAGCGCAACCTTCTCGGCCGCGTAATCCGTGGTGCCGATCTCGCTGGTTCCCTTGAAGGCCAGGTGCTCGAACATGTGCGCCAGGCCGCTCTGGCCCGAGGGGTCGTTCACGTCGCCGGCGTCGACGAAGGTGGAATAGCTGAAGACCGGCGCCTCCGGCCGCTCGCAGAGGATGAGCGTGAGCCCGTTGGGCAGCACCTTGACGGTGATCCGCTGCTCGAAACTCTTCAGATCCTGAGCCTGTGGGGCCCGCGCGCCGGCCAAGGCCATTGCCGCCAGCCCAAGCATTAGGGCCGCGGTTCGCATTCTGCTTTGCATCCAATCTCCTTGTTCGAGAACTGCGAAACCGCAACCCCGCACTCTTCCAAGCTAGTGCCCGCGACCGGAGGGGGTCAAACCGGGCGGCCCGGCGATGGGGCCTGAGTCAGTCTCCGATCGGCTCGGCGAATGCTGGCAATCTCCGCCAAGCGGCGGCGGAATGCTGGGCATCGATTGATTCTTGATACTCTTAAGACTCCATGGAGCGAGACCAAAGAGACCGCCGCCTTATCCCGCTCTGGCGGGCAGTGATTGAAATTGCGTTTATCGTCTTTCTGTTTTACTCCAATTTATTGATGGGCGAGTTTACCGCGGCCAATGGACAGGGGAAGAGCCTGGCGTTTGCCCTGCACGACATCTTGACCGGGACAAATCTCGTCATCGCCATGATCGCCGCGTTGATCGGGTATGTGGTGTTTGAGTATCTGCGCAAGAAACTTTAGCGCCGGGCGGCTGGGGCGATCCTTCACTGTCCTTGACCCCGAGCCGTTCACTTCCGTATGCTGCGATGGATTCCGCGCGGTGGACGGCGTCGAACTCCAACCCGCGCGGGGAGAACCCGCGTGAGCACGACTTCTCCGGCCGCAACTCCCGTTTTCAGCCTTGCCGCCCAGCCGTTTCTGGTTCGCCGCGCCGCGGTGCTGGGCGCCGGAACCATGGGCTCCCGCATTGCTGCCCACCTGGCCAACGCTGGAATCCCTGTCTTGCTGCTGGATTTGGTTCCGGCCGGCGAGGGCGCCCGAAACCGACTCGCCCTGGCGGCGATGGAAGCCCTCGGCAAGGCCAAGCCGGCCGCTTTCTATGAGCCTTCGCTGGCCGCGCTGGTTACCCCCGGCAACTTCGAAGACGACCTGCCCAGGCTGGCCCAATGCGACTGGGTGATTGAGGCGGTGGCCGAAAATCTGCCCATCAAGACGGCGCTGCTCAAGCGGGTTGTGCCCTATCTTGCGCCCCATGCCGTGCTCACCACGAATACCTCCGGACTGCCGGTGAACCAGATCGCCGCCGGGCTCTCGAACACTCCGGGGGCGCGCTGCGACCGGTTCTTCGGGACGCACTTCTTCAATCCGCCGCGCTATATGCAACTGCTGGAGGTGATTCCCACCGCCGAGACCGATGCGGGCGTGGTGGCTGCCTTTGCCGCCTTCGCCGACCGCGCCCTGGGCAAGCAGGTGGTGTTTGCTTGCGATACCCCCAACTTCATCGCCAATCGCATCGGCATCGCCGTGATGTTTACGGCGGCTACGCTGATGCTGGAGCAGCGGCTCACCATCGAAGAGGTGGACGCGCTGACCGGGCAGGCCATCGGCTGGCCCCGCACCGGCACCTTCCGGCTGGCCGACATGGTGGGCATCGACATCCTGGCCCATGTGGCTGCGAATTTTCCCCAGGGCGTGACGCCGGGCGGTTTTTCCGCCGTTTTGGAAGAGATTGTGAAGCGGGGCTGGCTGGGCGACAAGGCCGGCCAGGGCTTCTACAAGAAGAGCCGCGGCGCCGATGGAAAAGATCTGCGCCTGGTGCTCGATCTGGCCAGTTTCGAATACCGGCCTTCGGCCAAACCCGCGCTGCCGGCGCTTGAGGTGGCCAAAAACGCGGCCACGGCGCCGGAGCGGCTGCGGCTGTTGCTGGCCAATGATCCGGCCAAAGACAAGGCCGCGAAGTTTCTGTGGCCATTCCTGGCTTCGCTGTGGAACTTTGCCGCCGACCGCATTGGCGAAGTGGCCAGCGACGCGGCCTCCATCGACCGCGCCATGCGCGCCGGCTTCAACTGGGAGCTGGGTCCGTTTGAGATGTGGGATGCGGCCGGGGTGGCTTCGACCGTTGAGCGCATGAAGGCGCTGGGCTTGGCGGTGAGCGAGCGCGTTGAGGCTCTGCTGGGTCGCCGCGGCGACCTGTCGGCCGGGCAGTCGAGCTGGTATGCGCGCGACGGGCGGGAGTGCTTCCAGCCGGAGAAGGGCAAGCTGGAGCCGGTTGCCGCCGTTCCCGGTCATGCCCGAGTGGCGGACTTCCGGCGCTCGCACGGGGTGGTCCGCTCGAACGCGGGCGCTTCGCTGGTGGATCTGGGCGACGGCATCGGCTGCATCGAGCTGCACTCGCTGAAGAACGCCATCGGCGGCGATGTGCTGGCGCTGATTTCCGCGGTGCTGAACCTCGGCTCCGATGCGGTGCGCGATTTTGCCGGTTTCGTGATTGCGAGCGACCGCGAAAACTTCAGCGTGGGCGCCAACCTGATGCAACTGCTGCTGGCCGCTCAGGAGGGCGAGTGGGAGGAGTTGGCCGCGGTCATTCACGGCTTCCAGCAGATGACGGCGGCCATCAAGTTCTGCCCGCGCCCGGTGGTGGCTGCCCCGTTTGGCCTCACGCTGGGCGGAGGCGCGGAGATCTGCCTGCACGCCGCGCGGCGGCAGCCCCATGCGGAGACGTACATTGGCCTGGTCGAGGCCGGGGTGGGCCTGATTCCAGCCGGAGGCGGGACCAAGGAGATGCTGCTGCGGGCCGTGGACCAGGCCACTGCGCTGGCGCCGCCCGACCCTCGCGATCCGCCCTCGCGCTTTGCCCAGTCGGCGGAGATGGCCACGGCGCTGCGGCGGGCGTTTGAAACCATCGCCCTGGCCAAAGTCTCTACCTCGGCTGCCGAGGCCCGGCCGCTGGGGATGCTGGCGCCGGCGGACCGCATCACCATGAACCGCGAACGGCTGCTGCTGGACGCCAAGGCGCAGGCTGCGGCGCTGGCCGGGGTCGGCTACACCGCTCCGCAGCCCCGGACGCAGATTCCCGCGCCCGGGACGGCGGCGCTGGCCACGCTCGAGACCGGCGCTTTTCTCATGGGCGAAGCCGGCTACGCCTCGGAACACGACCAGAAGGTCGCCCGCTGGGCCGCGTACATTCTGGCCGGCGGAAGGGTGACGGCGGGTTCTCTGGTCAGCGAGCAGTACCTGCTGGACCTGGAACTGGAGGCGTTTCTGTCGCTCTGCGGCGAGCGCAAGACGCAGGAGCGGATTGCCTTCACTCTGAAGACCGGCAAGCCGCTGCGGAATTGATTTTGTAGGGGATGCTTGATGAGACGATGATGAACAGAGGGAGAATTTCGATGGATTCCGACACTGCTGCCCAAGAGACGAGACAGACAAGCCACGCTGCCTTGGCTAAGGGCTACCGCCAGATGGCGCGCGACCGGGAACGAGAGACGGAAGCAGAGGAATGGGCGGAGGCGTTAATTGGCGATGTCGCCTCAGATGAAGGGTGAGGGTATTACAAGCTTCGGGATGCGTCTGAGGCGCTTGAAGTGTCAGGGCACGACTTTAGTCGTGCCGCAAATGCAACAGAATCAATGCGGGCTTTAGCCCCTGAGGAAATGCAATCTCCATGGTTTGCGCTGGCCTGAGAAAGGGTGGTTGGTTGCTGAGCGGTTTGCTCCTGTCCTGCACTCTACTCCCCGCCCAGGCCCCGGCCCAACTCGACGAATCCGGTCAGATCGTCGTCGCCGGTCACTCGACCCCATACCTTATCCGCCATCTGCCGGTCAGTTCGTTTCCAGAGCTGCCGGCCGCAGTTCAAGACCTGCTTAACCGCCGCGGTTGCCTCATTCCGCAAACCTACGAGGCGCATCATCCGGAGAACGTCATCCACGCCAGCCTGGAACGCGCCGGCTCCTCAGACTGGGCGGTCCTGTGCTCGGCGCAGGGAACGGTCTCGCTGCTGGTCTACTTTTCCAGCGCCCCAGCCAACCTGCTGGTGCTGGCCGCCGCGCCTGAAACAGAACGCCTGCAAGCCCACGACCCGACCGGCGTTCTCGGCTTCAATTGGGGCATTGACCCGGCCTCGCCCGAGCAGATTCGCACGGCACAGATCGGCTTGCTGCATCCCCCGGCGCGGCTGGACCACGACGCCCTGGCCGATTCGCTCATCGACCACCGCACCGTCTACCACTTCTATTTGAAAAATGCCTGGATCATGCTGGAAATGCCGGAGTAACCGTTTGCCGTGCCGGGCTCAAACGATCGCCAAGGAGCATCGCCCTCATGCCGGAAGCCGTTCTAGTAAGCGCCGTTCGCACCCCCGTTGGCCGCGCCCCCAAAGGCGCTCTGTCCACCACCCGCCCCGACGACCTTGCCGCAACCGCGTTGAATGGAGCTTTGGAGCGGGTTCCAAGCCTCGACCGCGCCGAAATCGACGACGTGATCCTGGGCTGCGCCCAGCCGGAGGGCGAGCAGGGCTGGAACATCGCCCGCTTTTCCGCGCTCCGTGCGGGCTTGCCGGTGGAGGTTCCCGGCGTCACCGTCAACCGGCTTTGCTCCTCGGGCCTCGAGGCCATTGCGCTGGCCGATCTGCGCATCCGCTCCGGCGGCGACCGCGTGGTGGTGGCGGGCGGCGCGGAATCCATGAGCCTGCTCCCCTTTGGCGGCCTCAAGCCCAGCCCCAATCCGTGGCTGGCCGCGCACTACCCGGCCGCGCTGCTGACCATGGGCCTGACCGCCGAGCGGGTCGCTCGCCACTACGGCGTCTCCCGCGAGGATCAGGACGCCTTTGCGCTGGCCAGCCACCAGAAAGCCGTGGCCGCGCAGGCCGAGGGACGGTTCGCCGATGAGCTGATCCCGGTGCCGGTGACGACCGCGGTTCCGGGCGCGAAAGCCGGCAAGCCTGTGGTCGCGGAAAGAGTCTTTGCCGCCGATGAAGGCCCGCGCGCGGACACCTCCGCCGAGGCGCTGGCCAAGCTCAAGCCGGCGTTTCACGCGCAGGGAACGGTCACCGCCGGCAACTCTTCGCAGACCTCTGACGGAGCCGCCGCGGCAGTCTTGATGGAAGCAGGCCGGGCGCGGGAGTTGGGGATTCGCCCGCTCGCCCGCCTGGTGGCCTACGCCGCCACCGGCTGCCTGCCGGAGGAAATGGGCATCGGCCCCATCACCGCCATTCCCAAGGCTCTCAGCCAGGCCGGCCTCACCTTGGACGAGATCGGCCTGATCGAATTCAACGAGGCCTTTGCCGCGCAGGCTCTGGCCGTCATCCGCGTGCTGGGCCTCGATCCGGAGCGGATCAACGTGAACGGAGGCGCCATCGCCCTCGGTCATCCGCTGGGCTGCACCGGCGCCAAACTGACGGCCACGCTGCTCAGCGAGATGCGCCGCCGCCAGGTCCGCTACGGCATGGTGACGATGTGCGTCGGCGGAGGCATGGGCGCGGCGGGGATCTTCGAGCTGCTGGATTGACGCAGGGGCTCTGAGGCTCTTCAGGTGCGCAAAAACAGAAGCGGCCAGGATTGCTCCCGACCGCCCATGCTGATTTTGGAATGTTCTAGCCTTGCTTTGCTCTGCCGCACTAAGCCTTGGCCAGAACCAGGGCCTTCAGGCGCGCGTTCAGGCGGCTCTTGTAGCGGGAGACGGTGTTGTCGTGGAGTATGCCCTTCTGCACGCTCTTGTCGAGGGTGGAGACGGTCTCGCGATACTGGGCCTGGGCGGCCTTCACGTCGCCCTTGGCGAGAACCTCGCGCAGGGTCCGCAGGCTGGTGCGCACGCGGCTGCGGTTGGCGCGATTGACTTCGCTGCGGGTTACGGTCTGGCGGGCGCGCTTCAGCGCCGATACATGGTTTGCCATTATTCTTCCTTAATCTCAGGCCCTGATTTCAGGCGGGATGATGCGGGGTCAGAATGCAACTCGAGCCGCATCCCTCGCAATTCCCTAGTTTACGGGAAACCGGGCTGCGGGTCAATGCGGATTTGCGGTGAGGATTCGAAAATTGCCCGCCTTGATCTCAAGTAATTGTGGTCAAGGTCTTCCCTGACCACAATATGTGCCTCGCAAAATGAATTCTCGGACACACTCCTAACCGCTAGTCGGTCGCCTTTGATCGAATGCGTGGAGTGGCCGAACCAGGAGGTCTCACGGGGTTGCGCTCGGTGAATTGATCGTGCAGAACCACATTGAGCAGCCACTTATGGACCCGGATGCCGTCATTGTATTCAATAAGGCCGAGCTTGCGAAATCCATTCATGAAGAAGCTCACGCGGGACCGGGTGGTGCCGACCCCGGCGGCAACTGCTGCCGGACGGAAGTGATCGAACGTGAGAATGCAGCCAGTCTCTTCATCCCGTTCCGCATGTAGCTGGGGGCGATGTCTGCCTGGCGGTCGAGAGGTCAGCCCGGCTGCTGAGGTGAAAACAGCGAACATCCTGCGAACAGAAATCCCCGGCAGTTTGCTGGACAATTACCGCTCACGGACTTAGACTCTGTGCGATGCAGCTCTCGGCTTTCTTGCGCCCCCAGGTTGGAGTACAACGCAGTTTAAGGAAAGAATGTGTACGCTATGACGGGTCGTGAACGAATTCTTGCGGTTCTTGCCGGACACAAGGCCGACCACATTCCGTGCATGCCCATCACCATGACATTTGCCGCCGATATCCTGGGGGTAAAGTACTTGCAGTATGTACGCGACCACAGGGTCATGGCGGATGCGCAGGTCAAGACAGCCGCTATGTTCGGCTTTGACTATGTCTCCACAATCTCCGATCCCACCCGCGAAGCCGCTGATCTGGGAGCCCATATCCAGTGGTATGAGGACCGGCCACCGGCAATCCTCGAGGACGAGGCGCTGTTTGCGGATAAGTCCGTCTTAGCCGGGGTGGAAGCTCCGGATACGATCGCCGGCGGACGCATGGAAGATCGTGTCCGGGGCATCGAGTTGCTGCGCGAACGTGCGGGAAAGGGACTGTTCGTCGAGGGATGGGTCGAAGGTCCATGCGCCGAGGGCGCCGACCTGCGTGGCATCAATCGCCTGATGATGGACTTTTCCGATGACCCGGCGTTCGTTCACGATCTGTTCGACTTCACGTTGCAAGTAGCGATCCGCTTCGCCGCTGCGCAGATTCAAGCCGGGGCAGACATTATTGGCGTCGGAGATGCGGCCGCATCGCTGGTGGGACCGCGCATCTACAAAGAGTTCGTGTGGCCATGGGAGAAGAGGCTGGTGGATTCCATCCACGCAAACGGCGGAAGAGTCCGTCTCCACATCTGCGGGAATACGCGTCGAATCCTGGACGGCATGGGCACACTGGGTTGCGACATGATGGACATCGACTATCCTGTCCCCATGGACCAGGCGCGAACCCAAACCGGGCCGCAACAGACGCTGGCAGCGAACATTGATCCGGTGCGGGAGCTGCGCGATGGTTCCCCGGAGACGATTGCGCAGTCGCTTGAAGCGTTGCAACAACAGGCCGGCGCGCGATGGATCGTGGCCGCGGGTTGTGAGGTGGTCCGCGATACCCCCCACGAAAACGTGCGTGCCATGGTGGAGTTCGCCCAAACACACGCAGCAATCGCGATGGCGTGAATCGATCTTTGCAGGCAGGAATCATGGCGCAGTCAAAGGAACTTTACGAAGCAATTCTCAACGGCGACGCAAAGAAGGCGCACGCCGTTACGCAAGCCGCGATTGAAGCTGGAACGGAGCCGATGACCCTGATCTCGGAGTCCATGGTTCCGGCCATGGACGAAGTTGGCCGGCTGTTCGAGGAGGAAGAATACTTCGTCCCCGAACTGCTGCTTGCAGGCCGCGCCATGAAGAGCGCAATGGAACTGCTGCGCCCGTTGATGGTCGCTTCCGGCCAGAAGCTGTCTGCACGGGTGGTCATTGGAACGGTCAAGGGCGACCTGCACGACATCGGCAAGAACATCGTCGCGTCCATGCTCGAAGGCAGCGGATTCGAAGTCATCGATCTTGGCGCCGACGTGTCGGCTGAAGCGTTTGTGGCCGCGGTCGAGGAGCGGAAGCCGCAGTTTGTCTGTATGTCGGCGCTGCTGACCGTGACCATGCCGGCCATGAAGACCACCATCGAGGCGCTGACGAACGCTGGCCTGCGAACCAGGGTGAAGGTGCTGGTCGGCGGCGCTCCAGTCACATCGCGGTATGCCAAAGAGATCGGCGCGGATGGTTACAGTGAGAACGCCAGCGGCGCTGTCGGGCTGGTTAGAAACCTACTCGCAGAAGCTTGACACGACGATATGCCTGGCTATGGCCCATCGCTAAGCCGGTCGACTTTGCACGGCATCGTCAAATTCAGCATCGGAGATCGTCCGGGGTGAAGCATGCGCTTTAAGGTGATCAGTTGCCAGGTTCTCACCTGGGAGATGAACCACGTCCTTTCCCGCTCCCCTCACTCGATTGTGACGGAGATACTGCCGATGGGCCTGCACGACCTGGGCGCGGCGATGCGCCCGCGTCTGCAGGAGCGGATCGATGCCGCCGACGAAGAAGGGTATGACGCTATCCTCCTGGGATACGCGCTCTGCGGCAGAGGGACTGAGGGCCTGCGCGCGGGAAAGACGCAGCTTGTCCTCCCCCGCGCGCATGATTGCATCGGCCTGTTGATGGGCAGCCGCCTTCGCTATCAGGATTATTTCGACACTCATCCCGGTGTATATTTTCGTTCTCCAGGCTGGATAGACTTTCAGATCCAGGGCCAGACTCTGGAGCCGGCTAATTCCGCCGCAAATTACACCATCGGGGAGCGGCAAACTCGCGAAGAACTCATTGCCCGGTATGGCGAGGACAACGGGAACTATCTCTTTGAGCAATTCAATGCGTTTCGGCGCCGCTATTCCGGGCTGACCTATATCTCCACCGGCGTTGCATCCGAGGATAACTTCCGCAGTCTTGCTCGCGCCGAAGCAGAGAAGGAGGGATGGATCTTTGAAGAAATCGAGGGTTCGCTCACGCTGCTCGAACGCCTTGTCAATGGAAAGTGGGATGCGGCGGACTTTCTGGTTGTACCTCCAGGCGCGACCGTGCAAGGCGCCCTGGGCGAATCCATTGTGGAAGCCATATGAGCGTCGAGAGAGTGCGTATCCAACTGGAGCCATTGTCGGTAGACGTGGAGATGGCGCGCGGCGGTTCGCTCGCATCTGCGCTGCCACAGTTCGGCGTCGAGTTCCCATGCGGAGGAACAGGCCTCTGTGGCGGATGCGGCGTCCGCGTATTGGCGGGATCGCTCCCGGTCACCGGCCCGGATCTCTCCTTCTTCACGGCAGAAGAGCTTGCCGATGGATGGCGGCTCGCCTGCCAGGCGCGCGCGGAGATGCCGCTGGTGCTGGAGTGCGGCCAATGGCATATGGATGTCCTCACGGATAACTCCGGCCTGTCGAGCGGCGGTAAGTCCGGCCTGGGGATTGCCATCGATCTGGGCACGACCACCATCGCCGCGCAGATGGTCGACATGGCTACGGGCAGCGTTCTGGGGGTGGAAACCAATCTCAATCCCCAGGCCTCTTTCGGGTCGGATGTGATGAGCAGGATTTGGGCGGCCTTGTGCGGAGCCGATCTGACCACGGTCGTGCGCGTTGCCTTGCGACAGATGATCGCGAAGCTTGCCGGCGGCCGCGAACAGGAGATTGTCGAGGTGGTCCTGGTCGGCAACACGGTGATGCATCACCTGTTTGCCGGGCTTGATGTTGAGCCGCTTTCGCACGTGCCGTTCGCGTCGCCTCATCTGGGCGTGCAGAGGTTCCGGGCGCAGGACCTTGGCTGGGAGCTGCATTCGGCCTGCCGCATTCGCTTTGAGCGTTGTCTTGGTGGCTTTGTGGGGTCGGACATTCTCGCCGGAATACTCGCCGTTGGGATCTCTCGCGCGGAGGACCTGCTTGCATTGGTTGACCTTGGCACCAATGGCGAAATTGCGATCGGTAACCGTCGCGGAATTGTCTGTGCCTCCACGGCGGCGGGACCGGCCTTTGAAGCCGGCTCCATCCGCATGGGAATGCGGGCCGCCACGGGCGCCATCTCGCACGTGTCGCTCGACCAGGACGTGATGCGCGCCACAATGATCGGAGACGTGGAGGCTCGCGGTATCTGCGGCAGCGGCCTCGTGGATGCGGTTGCAGTGGGGCTTCAAACCGGTGCGGTTCTGCCTTCCGGTCGCATTGCCAATGGCACCCGGCTTTTCCCGGTAAGTGACCCGGTCATTCTCTTCCAGGCCGATATCCGCGAACTGCAATTGGCCAAGGCCGCCATCGCCTCTGGATTCAGGCTGCTGCTGAAGCGCCTGGACGTGAGCGCCGACCGTCTGCAAAGCATCTATCTTGCCGGCGCATTTGGCAACTATGTGCAGGCTGAAAGTGCTATCAGGATAGGACTCATCGAGGCGCCCATCGAGCGCATCCACGCCAGGGGTAACACAGCTCTGCGCGGCGCCAAGATGCTGCTTTTATCTGCGGGAGAACCTATTCTGCCTCCTATCGAGCATGTAAGTCTTGCCGCCGACCCCGGCTTTCAGGATGAATTCATGAACTGCATCGCCTTTCCAGAGGCAGCGGAGAAGAATATCTCGTCATAGCAGGATTCGGGATGGAGCTTTTGATAGCTAAGTGATAACCCAGCACACGCTGCAGGCATACCTTCCTCTTCCGGAGCGGCATTGCTTGCTGGACTCTGTGTCTCCTATGGCGGAAGAAAGCCAGGAGCAGGTGAAGCGCCAATTCTCGGGGCTCCCTCACTTCCTTCCATTGAATTCGTGCACCGCATCGATCATCGCGACGATGTTTTCGACCGGCGTTGCCGCCTGAACATTATGAATGCTGTTAAACACGAATCCCCCGCCTGGGGCGAAGATCTCGCAGCGGCGCAAAACCTGCTCCCGGACTTCAGCCGCTGTTCCGAAGGGTAGAACCCTCTGCGTGTCCACTCCTCCACCCCAGAAAACGAGCTGGTCCCCAAAGTTCGCTTTCAGCTGTTCAGGCTCCATTCCAGTAGCGGAGCACTGTACCGGATTGAGTATGTCGAATCCAGCCTCGATAAAGGATGGCAGAAACTTTGAAACTGCCCCGCAGGAATGCTTGAAGGTCTTCCAGGGCGTGTGGGAGTGAATCCAGTCATTGACCTGTTTGTAGTATGGAAAGTACAGGTCGCGGAAAGTCTTCACGGAACAGAATGCGGAAGTCTGTGTCCCGAAATCCGTGCCGCAGACGAACACCGCATGAACGCTGTCGCCGACTGCCGCGTAGATGCGCCCAAGATTCTCGATGGCAATCTCGCACTGGCGCTCAAAGACTCGGTGAATGTAGTCTTGACGGCTGCTGGTGGACACGTACCATTCCGCGATGTCGCGTATCCCCCTGGGATGCTTCAGGGATGGCGCTGGAACCAGCGCGATATCGCCGAATGCGGTTCCGCCAAAGCTGGCAATCACACCCCTGCCCGTCGTCCAGGCCTCTTGCGTCGCGCGCACAAGGTGGTCGAGATCCTCTTGCACGACGGGACCGAACTCCTCCATGTTATCTTCCGGATTCAGCTTCTCTTCGTCGAACGGATCCTGGCGGACAATGCTATCGAAGAAGTAGCCCCCACGCGGCATGCGCCCGCTCGCCGGGACCGTCAGGTCGCCCTCAGGGTAGATCAGAGTGTCGCCATTGGCATCGACCGTGGTGTTGAAGTCCCCCGGAACGAGCACCTCCTGCCCGTTAAACTGCCAGCGCTTCCATTCCTCTGCCGGAAAGCCGAACATCGTGTTTCGCGGGAAGACGCCGGTCACATCAAGCCCCATCGCGTCCTGCAGGTCTTCGTCCACCAGCCCAAGCATCTGGAACGGCTCGTGAATGCGCACGGGGCGCTGCTCAAGCCCGTAATAATCTCGCAAGGCCGCCACGCAACTGGCATGGATACCGGTGACCGCGGTTCCGCCAAAGTCGATAGGAATGCGGTCCGGCTGCTTGTGATTCAACGTGGCGGCAAGCCGCTCGCGCCTTGCCGTCTTCTCAGTTAAGGTGGCCATCTCTTCCCCCTTGCCGTCAGGCAGCTCCTGTTGCCACTCCGATGATCCATGCGATTATACTGCCTGCCCTCCATGAATTCATCCATTGACCGGAGTAACTTCGAGAACATCGACAGGTTCCGAATCCGGAAACTTGATCGGTATGCCGCGGACCCAATCGGGGTTTCCGAAGACGCCGAGATCTTTACCGGTAATGATAGAGCGCAACCTGTACTTTCCCGCCGGCATCAAGGGTAATTGCACTGTAGCAACTGGTTCCTGCGACTTGTTACGGAAGACCGCAATCACGCCGTTGCCGCTGCGCGCCAGGCGCGCGAAGCCATCCCAGGCAGCCGGCGAAGGTTGGAGCCAACGACCGAGCGGGAAGAAGCTTTCGCTGATCTTCGTGTTGCTTCTCAGCTTCTTGAACCAACCTGTTTTTTCTCGGTACCACTGGCGATCGGCCGCACTCAGTTTGCGCAGGTCGCCGAGCAGCAGGGGTGCCGAGCCGATCGCTGTCGCAAAACTTTCCTGAATCGACGGCAGTTCTGCGTGGATATTGCCGATCAGCATGCTCTCGACAGGCATGGAGGCCGCGCGCTGGTAAAGCAGTTGGCGGGCTTGCAGGGGCCCGGCAGAATCCGGCTGCGTGTCGTCCACGTTGCTCATCCAGTCAAGGTCGCCGGCCGCAAGCAGGCCGGCGTCGATGACGTGCTTCTGGCCCCAGAGTTCGAAGGTCAGGTCGAGAAGCACCTCCGGATGCTTTTGATAGATCCTGCCGGTCATATACGAGATGCCTTCGTAAATCATGTTCAGCGATTCGGCCCAGTTTCCATGGTAGTGGCCTTTGGCCCAGCAGCCTGGCGCTTCGCCGTAGGCATTGAAGATAGTCGTCAGGTCCAGCTTCACATAGGCGAGGTGAAAACGTTCGATGGCGTCGATGATGCGGTCGGCGGCGGCATCGCGAAATGCGGACGCCATGCAAATAACCACCTTTGCGCCCGCCGCTGTAGATGTGGTCTTGGGCTTGCCTTGTTGGTCGGTTGAGGCCCATTCGGGATGGTCACGATAGGTCGCGGTCGATGTCCCGATTGCCGCGACCGGAATCCACAGACCCAGGCGCATGCCCCTTGCCTCGACGGCATCCTGAATGGATTTCAAGCCGCCTGGAAACGAAGTCAGGTTCACGCCGTTGTCACCGTATTCCTGCTGCCACCCATCGTCGATGGTGAAGATATCGATTCCCATGGCGCCCGCGGCATCAATCAATTCAAGGGCCGTATTGCGATTGATTCCTCGCTCGAAGGGCTCCCATGTGTTGTAGATCCACGGGGGACCGTGCGCGTCGACCCGTCGCATCAGGACCTTTGCCGTGTAGGACGGCAGCAGCCAATGCGGATCGTGAAAGCCGTCGTCCTTGCGAAAAGTCACCAGCGATGCGCTGGCCGTGATGAATTCCTCGCCACTCGCGAGAGTCCGTTCGAAGGGCATCAGATCGGTGTCGTAGAGCACACCGATGCGCACGCGCCGCGGATCGTCCCAACCGCCGATCTCGGTGCGCTTCATATATCCGGGAACCTCGCTGAGGATGGCAATGCCGGCGCCGGTGCGGCCATTCGCTACCAGCAGCCCCGCATCCTCCGAGCGCCCCGTGTAGAAGATCTCGCGGGGAATCGTCCCGTACTGTGTAAGCAGAGTCGTTTCATTCTCCGGTCCAACCGAAACTCCGATGGATTCGATGTTGAGATGGGAAAGACGGAGCGGGGCAGTGCCGGTATTCCGCAGTAGCAGATGTTTGCGGATGGCCGGATGAGAGTTATAGACGCTGTAAACCACGGACACTTCAAGAGCGAGGTTCTTATGGCGCAGGCGGATGGCGAGTGACTTTCCGTTTTGAAGAGCGGCCTCGCTGGCGCTCAACAGGTCGAAGTCCGAACTGGTTCCCGCACAGAATTGGCCATTGCACAGGAAAGAGAACTCCTGGGCCATGTCCATGCGAAACTCTCCCGGCAGGATGAAGTCTACATGCGTCGACAGGTCGGAGAATCGCTCCGTGGACAGTCCTGTTTTGGGCTGGAAGGTCACAGTCCTCGCGACCAGGTCATTGCCAATGGTCCAGGTTTCGCCTGCCCCGTCGACGCCGGGATTGTCCCGCAAGTCCGATGTCTCGCCGAATGCCCAGGGCCTGCAGACACAGCTCGTGGCCATCAGCAATCCGTTCCGGATCAGTCTTCTTCTACTCACCAAAGTCTTCTCTGCGTTTCTCATCGTCATTCCCTAACCTTTCCCACTTCTTCCGCTGACGCATTGTCAAAACTCAATTCTACGAACAATGCCTGTGGACTCAACAAAACTTTCAGGGTTCGAATAAGCACTTGCACCTCGCCCTGCCGGGCGACCTATGGCAGCGGCTCGGCCTGCCGGAGTCGCTCAGGCCGGAGAGAGTGTGCATGGAACAACCCTTATCGACGCTGCCGGGGGTATACTGGCGCGGAGCCGGAAAAGCAAAGGTAAATCCCTGGCCAAAATGGTTTCGGGGCTGTCCGGCGCAGCAGGCCACAGCTTCCCAATGCTGGATGCCCGTACCCTGATTCAATGGAGTCTTGCATGAATCATCCGCTCAAACTGAATAGACCCCCGGTCAAGGGAGGATGTAGAGCCACCGGGCCCCTGGCGCTCATAGGGGTGCTCGCATGAGCCGCCTGCGCGAGTGGTTGGCCGACGGTCTGCTCATCACCGATGGCGCCTGGGGAACGGAGCTGCAAGCACGCGGGCTGCCCCCCGGCACGATACCCGATACCTGGAATCTGACCCACCCCGAGCGCGTGCAAGCGGTGGCGCGCGCCTATGCGGATGCGGGCAGCCAGGTCATCCTCACCAACACCTTTCGAGCCAATGCCGTCGCCATGAAGGGCGTCCCTGAGGCCGATATTGACGCGATCAATCGCGCCGGTGTAGCAGTCTCGCGTGGGGCTGCGGGGCAGGCGCTGGTGTTTGCCTCGATCGGTCCGACGGGCAAGATGCTGCTGTCGGGCGAAATCGACAGCGAGCAGGTTTCCGCGGCCTTTGTCGCGCAGTCTCGATCGCTCGCTGAAGCGGGCGCGGACGCACTGCTGGTGGAGACGATGAGCGACATCGAGGAGGCACGCCTTGCAGTGAAGGCGGCAAAGAGCACGGGGCTGCCAGCCATCGTCTCCTTCGCATTCGACTCCGGCAAGAACAAGGACCGTACCATGATGGGCGCGACGCCCGAGGCCGTGGCCGCTGCGATGGCGGAAGCAGGGGCGGACGCGGTGGGCGCCAACTGCGGCGTTGGAGTGGAGCAGGCTGTGCCCATCTGCCGGCGGCTGCGCGCGGCCTGCGATCTTCCCATCTGGATCAAGCCGAATGCAGGCCTGCCCACTATAGAGGGGTCGGCTATTCGCTATCGCACCTCGGCGGAGTTCTTCGCTTCGCACTACGCGGCCCTGCGCGAGGCAGGCGCCGCATTTCTGGGCGGCTGTTGCGGTTCCACGCCGGACTTCATCCGCGCTCTGGTCAGCGCCCGACGCGCCGCATCGTGAACCGCGGCGAGGGCCTTTGGGCTCATGATCCCAGGATCCGCGCCGAATCCGAAGATCCTCCCGGCGGACAAGAAATCGCTTGTGCGCGGGCCCGACGGTTTTGGGCGAAAGAGCCAGGGGCAGATGCGGTGGAAGGTGCGGGAGAAGGAGCCGTTCCACAACCGGGGCGAGAAATGCTAGCGTAGAGCGGATATGAGTTCTCCTACTGCCGATTCGATGGGCGAAGTGGGGCTGCCGGAACCGGTTGGCGCGCTGGCGGCCAGAAGCTGGGACACGATCGTGGTTGGCGCGGGCCACAATGGACTGGTTTGCGCGGCTTACCTGGCGCGGGCTGGGCAGAGGGTGCTGGTGATCGAGAGCCGCGCGCGAGTGGGGGGCGCATGCACGATCGAAGAACCCTTTCCGGGGGTAAAGATGTCTCCCTGCGCCTACCTGGCGGGGCTGCTGCATCCTCTGGTGGTGGAAGAGCTGGAGCTGGCGAGGCGTGGCTACGCGTGGACTCCGGCGGTGAATGGGCTGTTTGTGCCGTTTCTGGATGGGACGAGCATTCAGCTTTGGGACGATGACGAACGGTGCGCGGCGGAGGTGCGGGCGCTGGCTCCTGGAGACGTGGAGGGCTGGCGCGCGATGAGCGATGTGATCCGGCGGCTGCGGGATGCGCTTCGTCCGGCGGCTCAAGCGAACGCGCACGGACAAGAGGCCTGGGCGCGCGATGTTTGGATTGGAGAAGCGCCGGCGCGGGAGCAGTTGGAGGATCGGCTGGCGGGCGATGCGGAGGCTAGTTCGGTGTTGTTCGACTGGTCGATGGCCGAGTTTGTGGAGAAATACGTTGAGGACGAGCGGCTGCAGATTGCGTTGCTGGGCCAGGGCGTGATTGGAACAAACGCCAGCCCGTTTGACGCGGGCACCGCTTCGATTCGCTTCCATCATGCGTCGGGGCGGCTGGGCGGCATGGCCGGCATGTGGGGCTATGTGCGCGGCGGCATGGGGATGGTTTCGTTCTACTTTTGCGATGCGGCGCGCGAGGCCGGGGCGACGGTGATTGCGGGCGTAGCGGTCGAGGAGATTTTGCCCGGCGAAGGCGTGCGGATGCAAGGTGGAGAGCGGATCGCCGCGCGGACCATCGTGTCGAATGCCGACCCGCGGCAGACGCTGCGGCTGCTGGGCGCAAAGGCCGATGGAGCGTGGCGAAGACAAGTGGAACGGGTGCCGATGGAGGGCTGCACCGTGAAGCTCAACGTGCATCTGCGCGAGCTGCCCAACTTTCGGGCGCGGCCCGGCACGGATGAGCCCCACCACTACGGGCAGATCAATGCTCCGCTGACGAAAGAGGAGTGGAAGGCGGGCTTTGCCGCGGCGCGGGAGGGTGAGTTACCCGAGCACTTATGGTGTGAGCTTTACTTCCAGAGCGTGCATGACCGCACGGTGGTTCCGGCAGGCGAACACACCATGAGCGTGTTTGCGCAGTATGTGCCTTACAAGTTTGCGCAGGGAAACTGGGATGAACGCCGCGAGGAGGTGCGCAAGCTGGCGCTCGACTCGCTGGGGCGATTTTGTTCCAACATCGGCGGCGCGGTGATCGATGCCCAGGTGCTGGGCCCTCCCGATATTGAGCGGAAGGTCGGCCTGACGGGCGGGCATATCTTCCAGGGCGAGTGCCTGCCGCCGTATATGTGGGCCAACCGGCTGACGGCGCGCACGCCCATGCCCGGCGTGTATCTGTGCGGCGCCTGCACCCACCCCGGAGGCAGCGTGGTCGGCATCAACGGCCGCAATGCGGCCATGGCCGTGCTGGCCGACGCAAAGAAGATTTAGCTTCGTTGGCGCGCGCGGCTTTGATATGCTGCGCCGTACATGCCTTCTTCTCCCGCACTCAAGCGAGGTATCCGGTTCCGCGATCTGGCGCTGTTCTACGTGGTCGTTGCTCTCAGCATGCGCTGGACCGCGACCGCCGCAGCCGCCGGTCCCAGCATCCTGATCGTCTGGGTCGCCGCGCTCACCTGCTTCTTCGTTCCTCTGGCCGCCAGCGTCATGGAACTGTCTTCGCTGTCACTACAGGCATAAATTGGCCGGGCCTCCAATCATAAGTTGGCCGAAATTGGCAGGTTTCAGTGGGGCCCGTCAGCTATTGCTTGGGCATTTCAAGGATAAGTTGGCCGCGAGTTCCGTTTTC
>Ga0224558_1001319_pt1 | contig 26347 bp, 22 predicted proteins | sample 714S32024metaG_FD_180682 | JGI IMG/M metagenome (GOLD analysis project Ga0224558, IMG submission 180682) | Peat soil microbial communities from Stordalen Mire, Sweden - 717 S3 20-24 | ecosystem: Environmental > Terrestrial > Soil > Wetlands > Peat | place: Sweden: Norrbotten County, Stordalen... | reverse complement strand
CCCCTGATTCATGAGCCATTGTCTGCTCTCCTCGCATTCAAATCGCGGCAAGCCAGAAATGACTTCAACTTATTGCGCAGCTATTACTTGCAGCCAGCACCTTGTCACTTAACCGGACAGCAGTGATGCGCAATATGAAGAGATGGATTTTCTGGGCCGTGCTGCTCGGCCTCGCAGTGGGGTTCTTGGGGACGGCGCAAGCTTCCACGTCGAAAAGCGCGCAGGAGCAGTTGAACACGTTGTTGCTGGGGAAGGATGTAAAAGCTCTGGTCGATCTGCCGGCCTACAAGGATGGCCTGGATGTGTACTACGTGCCTCGGTCGAACAAGCGCACCGATGAGCGCGGTGTCGATTTGGAAGAGATGACCAAGTGGCTCAAGGACAAGGGCGTGGACCGCGATGAATGGGTGAGTATCACCAATGTCAAGATCGACGGCGACAAGGTGGAGATCCATCTGGAAGGCGGCGGGGAGGGGCGGCGGGGCAGCAATCATGCGAACAAGGTTGGGGCGTCCTACAAACGGGCCGGGGGCTCGCGGCTGAATCTGAAGTTTCAGAAAGATCTGACCGACACCGACATCGCGCCGCAAAATATCCTGAGCTTCATGGCAAGGCTGCTGGACGTGAGCCGCATCGAGCAGAAGCTCGAGGAGAAGGAGATGGCGCCGGAACTCCGCGCCGCCATCGAAGCGCACACCGTGCAGGAGAATATGACCTACGAAATGGTGCTGATGAGCTTCGGAGATCCCGACCAGAAGAAGGTGGACGAGAGCGACGATACGAATCTGCGCGAGACCTGGTTTTACTTGAAGAACGGGCACCGCTGGGTAGTGCACTTTGACAATGGAAAAGTGGCGAAGACGCAGGTGTTTTGAGGCCGCCGGGCGGGTCTGTTCACATTGCCGCAAGCAGTTCGCGGAGGGCGGCCGTCCCTGCCTATACCTTACCAATCGAACATCGACACCCGCTCACTGCACTTTCGGCGAATCCAGGTCCGCGGGCTTCCGATCGTCCGCATGAATTACACCATCTTCTTCGGCGTAGAAGGATCGGTGTTCGCTGTCCATCTGCTTGGGCGTCATGGTCAGCACGAAACCGTCTTTGTGGGGACGGAAACCGACCGTGTAATCCCCGCGCTCGGTGGTGTGCGCCATGCGCTTGGTGAAGGACCCGGTGCCCGCCAGCGCCGCCAGCGAATCCGCATACTTGTCATGCCGTTTCTTGTAAGCGTGCTCCGCCCGCAGCACCACCCGCATGTAGCCAAGCGCCTGCGCTTCCGCCTCCGAGCGCGCCGGATCGCCCGAAAACTGCGGTTGATACGTTGTTGAAGGTTGCACCGGCGTGGGCGCCGCCTGTGTTGACTGCGCCAACGCCAGCCCCGCCGCCATCAAGCCCACCCCCAGAATCCCTGCAAAATACCGTCGCATCCGCCGTCGCTTCACCGCAAAACCCTCCTCTGATGCCTGATCTTGGGGGTTACCCCCGTAATTTGCATCGCTCAGCAATCGTTCCAATTCCGTCCCGATTCAGGCAAGCTTGAACAGGATGCAATCCTAACAGGGAAACCTTGATGAAAGCTGCCGTCGCTAGAAAGCCATTGATACGCGTTGCCGTAGTGGAGAGCGATCCGCTGCGGTTTGTGGGATTCCGGGCCCTCTTTGATACCGAACCCGATTTGGAGTTAGTCTCCGCCTCGCTGGCCGATCTTGGCCAGTTGCCGAACATCGATCTCGTCCTGCTGGGCAATCGCGGTGGCCAGAACCTGTACGACATCATGGCCAGCATGAAAGCCGTCCGTCCCGACCTGCGCATCATCGTCACCGGTTCCGGCATGGACGATGAAAGCGTCCTCAAAGCCATTGCCGCCGGCGCTAAAGGCTACGTGGACGAGGCTGCCTCGCCGGCCGAGTTTATCCAGGCTCTCCGCATCGTCCATCAGGGTTCGGTGTGGGCGCCCCGCCATGTTCTTTCGACCTTCATCGAACGCGTCAGCGCATCCCCGGGTCGCATTTTCCCCGCCGGACGCATTAGCTTTACCGACCGCGAGAAGGAAGTCCTGGAGATGCTGGTAGCCGGCCGCTCCAATAAAGAGATCGGATCGGCCCTCGGCATCGAAGAGCGCACCGTGAAGGCTCACGTCGCGAAACTGATGCGCAAAGTCGGCGTGCAGAACCGCATTGCCCTCTCGGTCCATGCCATCACCCATTCGCTGGTGACGGCGAAGTAATCTTATTGGTAGAGTCGGCCCTTTGGCCGGCTCCCTGGCCGACGCCCCGTCGGCCACGTTCCCGGCTCGCATCCATTTTTCTCGTTTCTCTAACACCTGGAACCCTCAGCTTTCGGTCATCAAAAACATGAGATTTTACTGATGGCTGATGGCTGATAGCTGCCCGCGGTTACCAAAGTACAGTGACCCTGGTAATCTTGTCCGCTTTTCCCACCTGCCGCATACTCGCTTCACCTACCACAGAACCTGGGAGACGGGGCTGGAAACGGAGATTAGGGTCGCCGATTTCAGCCCCGCATTTTTTGCCTTAAAACCTGACTCACCCTGATCACTCCCGGCTATCCCCCGTTACGCACCCTGCATCGAATAGAATCATAGCTAGTAAATACGACAACTGAATCCATACTCCGATCTCCCAGGTGAGGTGTGATGCGAAGATTCCTCGTTCTGCTGCTCGTTTGTTTCCTGACATGTTCCCTCACAACCATCCTTTCCGCCAATACTGACGACGACACCAAGGCTCCGGAACCCAACACCAAGGCTTCCGGACGCGTCGAAGAAGCCGGCACGGTGCTCAACGAAATCCAGGCCGCCCCGGACAATCGTATCCCCGAAGAAATACTCGCTTCTGCCGAATGTGTGGCCGTGGTTCCGTCGCTGCTCAATGGCGGCTTCGTCGTCGGCGGCCGTTATGGCAAAGGCGTCGCCAGTTGCCGCACCGAAAAAGGCTGGAGCGCGCCCGCTTTCTTCACCATCGGCGGCGGCAGTTTCGGCTTGCAGATCGGCGGCCAGGCAACCGATCTCATCATGCTGATCATGAACAAGAACGGCATGGATCACCTGCTCTCCAGCCAGTTCAAACTCGGCGCCGATGCCAGCGCCGCCGCCGGCCCCGTCGGACGCCACGCCGCCGCCGATACCGATTGGAAAATGAGGGCGCAGGTTCTGACCTATTCGCGCTCCCGCGGCCTCTTCGCCGGACTCGAACTCTCCGGCGCCGTCATCAAGCAGGACAAGGGCAGCACCCGCGAATTCTACGGCCGCATGGTGCCCTTCAAAACCTCCCTCAAGGGAGAAATCGAAGCTCCCAAAACCGCTTATCCCTTCCTGAGCACGCTAGCCAAGTGGGCCCAGCAAGCGGCAAAGTAGTAAAGTTCTCAGTTCCCGGTTCTCAGTTCTCAGTGAACACCAGCGTGTCCGGCAACCACGTAAAATGTTTGGTTTTCCTGAGAACTGAGAACTGGGAACTGAGAACTGCCCCATTGCGAGAACGCCTCGAGTACGCTCTAGTCTGGTCCTGGGTTAAGCTTCTGGGCTTGCTCCCCCGTCCCGTGGCGCGCGCCATCGGCATCGCGCTCGGCTTAACCGTCTACGCCGTTCACGGACGCCTGCGTCGCGTCGGCCTGCGTAACCTGGCTCTAGCCTTTCCCGAAATGTCGCCGCGCGAGCGCCGCCGCCTGGTTCGCGGCGAATTCATTTCTCTCGGACGCCAGCTCGCCGAAGTCTGCCTCTTCCCCCGCTACACCCGCGAAAATGTCTCCCGTATCGTTGTCTATGACGGTTTTGAAAACTTCGAGCGCGCGTACGCGCGCGGCAAAGGCGTTCTGTTTCTCACCGCCCACCTGGGAGCCTGGGAACTCTCCGCCTTCGCCCACTCTCTACAGGGGCATCCCCTGTCGATCGTCATGCGCTCCCTCGATAATCACTACATCGACGCCCTCATCCAGCGCTACCGCACCATGCACGGCAACCGCACCGTGGACAAAGATGATTTCGTGCGCGGCCTGCTCTCCGCCATGCGCGCCGGCGAAACCGTCGGCATTCTAATGGACACCAACATGACCCCGCCGCAGGGTGTGTTCGTAGATTTCTTCGGCGTCCCGGCCTGCACCGCCAGCGGCCTCGCCCGCATCGCCCTGCGCACAGATGCAGCCGTAGTCCCCGGCTTTACCGTGTGGGATGCGAAGCTGCGCAAATACATCCTGCGCTTCGATCCCGCCGTAGAGTTAATTCGCACCAACGATAACGAGGCCGACACGCTCGCCAACACCGCAAAATTCGCGAAAGTAATTGAAGACGTCATCCGCCGCTATCCCGACCAGTGGCTATGGGTCCACCGCCGCTGGAAAACCCGCCCCCCAGGCCAACCCCCGCTGTACTGATATTCGTCTCCTGTTTGGAAGCGGGGCTTCGCCCCGCTTGGAAGGGGCGAAGCCCCGTCCCCACACGAGGTGCGTTGTACACACCCGCCCCGGAAAGCGACAATAGACAACCATGAAGCAAACCCTGCGCGATCTCGCCGAGAAGCTCGGCTGCCGTCTCCTCGGAGACAGTTCCATCACCGCGGCCACAGTCTCCAGCCTGCAATCCGCCAAGAGCGACAGCCTGGTCTTCGTGGATGACGCCCAGCACCTAGACGCCGCGCTCCGCTCGTCCGCCGCCGCCGTAATCGCCGGAGAGTTCGCCGCAAGCGCCACTGCCAAGCCCATCCTGATTTCCGCCCAGCCGCGTCTGACCTTTGCCCGAGCCGCGAAGCTGCTCCGCACCCCCCGCCTCAACCGCGCTATTCATCCCTCCGCCGCAGTTCCCGCCTCCGCCGAGATCGGCAAGAACGTAGCCATCGGCCCGCGCGCGATTCTCGGCGAACACGTCGAGGTAGGCGATGAAACAACCATCGGCGCCGGTTCGGTCATAGGCGGCAATGCGGGCGACGACGGGGGTGACGCGGTAACGAACGGTGACGCAGTAAAGATCGGAAGCCATTGCCGCCTCGATGCGAACGTCACCATCTACCCGGGCACCACTCTCGGCGATCGCGTCATCGTGCAGGCCGGCGCTGTTCTCGGTAGTGCGGGCTTCGGCTACGTCCGCGATTCCCAAACCGGACGCTACGAGCAATTCCCGCAAGTAGGACGGCTGGTCATCGAAGACGACGTCGAGATCGGAGCCAACTCCACCGTCGACCGTGGCGCTCTAGACGAAACCCGCATCGGCCGCGGCACCAAGATCGACAACCTGGTCCACGTCGGCCACAACGTGCAAATCGGTCAGGACGTGGTCATCGCCGCGCAGACCGGCCTTTCCGGAAGTGCGGTCGTCGAAGCCAACGTCATAATCGGCGGCCAGGTAGGCATCGCGGATCACGTGCGAATCGAAGAAGGCGCAATCCTCGGCGCGCAAAGCGGCATCCCAACCAAGAAAGTGATTCGCGGCAAGGGAGTCGTGTTCTGGGGCACCCCCGCGCGCCCCCTTCGGGAGTATCTTAAAGAGCTAGCGTTTGTTTCGAGGTCGGCCAAGAAACAACGCTGAATTCAATAAGGCTGTCAGCTCTCAGCTCTCAGCAAGTGAGCGGGGAAGCGGCGAGCCGCGTCTCTACAGGGGAATCTGTTTAGCCGAGAAAGCTAAGAGCTGAAGGCTGAGAGCTGAGAGCCGACAGCTGCCTTCCCATGCCCATCCTAGTCATCGGCGGACACTCCCGCAGCGTCGGCAAGACCAGCGTTGTAGCCGGCCTCATCGCCGCCCTGCCCGCCTTCCACTGGACCGCTCTCAAAATCACTCAATACGGACACAACGTCTGCTCCGCCAACGGCGAAGCCTGCGACTGCGCCACCGCCGATCATTCCTGGGCTGTGTCGGAAGAAAAAGACCACTCCGGCGAGTCCGATACTTCGCGCTTCCTAGTCGCCGGCGCCGATCACTCCTGGTGGGTCCGCACCCAGCAAGGGCATCTCGCCGAAGCCATGCCCCGCATCCGAAAAATTCTCGCCGCCACACAAAACGCCATCATCGAATCGAACAGCATCCTGCGCTTCGTGAAACCGGATCTCTATCTAACCGTACTCGACCCGCAGACCGCCGACTTCAAAGCCTCAGCGCAAACTTTCCTCGACCGCGCCGACGCCGTCCTGCTGCACTCCGTCGAAAATGCCGCAGGCCCAGCCTGGGAACGAGTCTCGCTGAAACCCGTCATCGGTCGTCCCATGTTTGAGATCCACCCGCCAAACTACCTGACGCCAGAAGTCATAGAGTTCGTTCGCACTCGCTTAAGCCCTTCCTAAAGCATTTCTCGGCGCCCTCGGCGTCTCGGCGGTGACACGACCTTCACCCCGTATACATCCCAATCACCCGCTCAATCGCGCGCCGGCAGACCGCGCAAAACGCCTTATGCCGAGTGAACATGATGCAGTCCACCTCCGGACGGTAGTACCCTTTAGTCTCGTAGTTCGCGCCCTCGAACGCTCCCACTTTCCCGGCAAACTTCTCGGAACCGAGCATCGCATCTTCCTTCTCGCGCTCTTTGCGGAAAAGTTCATCGACCTCCGCCTCCGCCTTCCCCGCCGCTCGCAGCTCTTTCCGCTGCCGCTGGATGTCCCGCTCAAAGCGATCGAAGTCCTCTTTATCCCAGGGTGTCGGCACCGGAGTCCCCGCCGCGACCAAATCCTTCCACTTCAAACTTGCCGGATCGAGCAACGCGGTCACATTCGGCTCCCACGGCTCCGTCTTTTTCTCCGGCGGCAGATACGCCACATCCGACGTGTAGTACTCATCCGCCAGCGCGCCGAACTGGTGGCCAAACTCGTGCACTCCCACATACCCCGCCCACAGATTGTCGATCGCCACAACCGCGTATTGATTGAAGATTCCGCCGCCACCGTAAGTCTGCCCGTTCACCAGAATTTCGATGAACTCATACGGCGCGAACGACGCCACATCCCGCAACGCCCGGTTCTCCGTAGTCAGCACATAGCGCTCGGTGCCGAACGTGTCATACGCAGCGCCCACCGGAGACCGCCGGTAAATTCCGCTCGAAGGCCGCGACACGCCCGACTCCTCCGCCGCCGGACACAGCCCCCACACGTTGAAATCTTTCTGGTGCTCGCGAAACGGCGATGTCGAAAACAGCGCCTCCATGAATCGCCGCGTGTCTTTCTCAAACTTTTCGCGCTCCGCCGCCGTGTAACCATCGCCCAGCACCAGCAAGTCCACCTTGGTCGCCGGATCGCCCATCTTCTGCAATTCCAGCAATGCTCCGGGCGATGGTGGACGCGACCGGTCGATGAACTTGTCCTTCGGATCCACCACCGTCTTCCACACTTCTTTCCACGATGGGCCAAAGCCGTCCCCAGCGCGCTCTTTCAGCGACACTTCCACCGGTCCGTCAGGCGTCGGAAAGCGCAGCGACTCCGAAAACGTCCGATTCGCGTGCAGCGCCTCTGCCGTCGTCTTCCACTCCCCAAACACGGAATTGAATCCGCGCGAGTACACCAGTTTCCCGCTGTCGCGCTCGCGCACTTCGAACAGGTACTCTCCCAGTTGACTTTCATCGATGGCCTTGTTCAGATTCCCCGGCCACTCCAGCGGCTCCAGCACCACCCGATCCAGGCTGAACCATTCCTCGTGCGAGTTCCCGGTGTGGTAGTAATCCACCCGCATAGTGCGTGGCGCTGAAAGATTGGCCGCAAAACTGTGTATGGAAAAACTGAAGAAGCAAAAAAGAAGAGAGGCAACCACCACGCCGAGCGTTCGTTTCATGCCCGGAATTGTACGCTTACGAGCCCGCTTTGATCTCCACCGCCTTGTCGTTTTGAAAGTTGATCACGAGCGGCTTTCCACCATTCGCGTAATGCAGAGTTCTCCAACCGTAATCGCCCGAACCCTCGGGCACGCCCATCCCAATCGCGAAGCTGGCCTGTAACTCGCTCATCCCCGCTTGCACTTCATGAGCGTCAATCTCTTTCCAGACATCCGCCGGCCAATCCTTGTAAAGCTCGCGTGGATCTTCGATGAAGAAAACGTCATCGGAGTAAATCTTGAAGTCGCCGTCCTTAACCGCTCCAATCGGAGCCGCATAGGTCTTGCCCTCGAGCGAAAAGCACGCCATCACCTGCTTGATCCCCGGAGCCAGCGGAGAAACATCGGTCACCACATCCTGAATCGCCAGCTTCTGCAAAGGCGGCAGCAGTCCCGCCTCGTGCCTGAAATCCGTCTTGTGCCGCTCGCGATCGTAGGGATAGTAAGTGAGTTGATAACCGGCCTTCACCCATACCGCCTGCTCGGTCAACTGGCGTGCCGAAGTCAGATCATAAGCATGCAGCTTCTTCGGCGTAACGTAATAGTCCGCCTTCAGCGCCGTTTCCGGCTTGGGCTTAGCCTCGTCCTTCATAGCCGCGCGCCGCGCGTAAACGATGTACGCCGCCCGCCCCCCCGCAATCACCAGGGCAGCCACCAGAAAGATCTGCAGCTTTTTCTGAAACTCAGAATCGAATGCCATGATTTAAGAACCTTAGTGTGAGGACGGGCGCCCTCGCCCGTCCGCGTAGGGACAGCCGAGCGCAGCTCGGCAGCTGCCCGCGCTCCCGGCAACCTTGAATTCGCTATAGAATATGGACAAGCGCGCTCGTACCAATACTCCGTAATCGAACGAACCGCAAAGGAAATTCATGCCCCTCGCCCAGGATGACGTTCTGAACGCACTCAAGCAGTGCTACGACCCCGAAATCCCCGTCAACATCGTCGATCTCGGCCTCATCTATGAAATCCGCTTCGACGACCTACCCGAAGGTCAACAGGACGTCGCCATCGATATGACCCTCACCGCTCAAGGCTGCCCCGAGCACGTCAACATCAGCGCCCAGGTCAAGTCCCGAGTCGAGCAACTCCCCGGCGTCCGCAACGCCAGCGTCAATGTAGTCTGGAATCCGCCCTGGACCCCCGAACGCCTAAGCCCCGAAGCCCGCAAACAACTCGGAATCGAGTGAAGCTGTCTTTCGCTGATCGCTATTCGCTGTTCGCCAAACCGCCGCCCACGTACTTCCGAACAGCGAACGACGAATAGCGAACAGCGAACAGCTAGTACTCCCCCAGTTCCTCAAACGCCAGCGCTGCGCGCTTTTCCGCCAGCTCTTCGAGCCTGCTGCCGATCTTCATCGCCAGATCCAGAAACTTCGTTCCCTGCCGCACATACGAAGGCAGCTCTTCGCGAATCTGGGCAAACTGATTCGGATACTCCGACGCCAGCACCGCCAGTCCCACCCCTCCCACCAGCACCGCCGCCGGACGCTTCCCCTTCAGCAGCAACAACGCCGCCGCTCCCGCCGATCCCGCAATCACCGCCCGCTTCCAGTTCTCCATCTCATCTCCTGACCGCCGCCGCTTTTCCTAGCAGGATTCTAAACCAACTCTTCCATGCTATATACTGCCGCCGAAGCTTAATCGAACCACACTTATGATCCGATCTCGCGCACTCCCGTTCCTGGCCGTGCTTCTCTGCGCTCTTCTCGGTACCGGCACTTTCGCCATCGCCCAAACCAAGCCCCGAGCCCGCGACCTCGGCGTCCCCTTCGACGGCACACCCGGCCCCAACAACGCCATCACCGACGTCAAAGGCGTAGAAGTCGGACACACCACGCTAATCTCCGGCAGCGGCAAACTTAAAGTAGGAGAAGGCCCCGTCCGCACCGGAGTAACCGCCGTTCTTCCCCGCGGCAAAGATTCCCTGGATCCTGTCTTTGGCGCCTGGTTCACGCTCAACGGCAACGGCGAAATGACGGGCACCACATGGCTGGAGGATTCAGGCTTCCTCGACGGACCAGTCATGATCACCAACACCCACAGCGTGGGCGTAGTCCGCGACGCGGTCATTGCGTGGCGCATAAAAAAAACCCCTCCCGACGCCGAGGGCTATGACTGGTCCTTGCCAGTCGTTGCGGAAACAGCCGATGACGACTTGAACGACATGAATGGCTTCCACGTGAAGCCCGAGCACGCTTTCCACGCCCTCGATACAGCCCATGCCGGTCCGGTCGAAGAAGGCAATGTCGGTGGCGGCACCGGCATGATTTGCAACGAGTTCAAAGGCGGGATCGGCACCTCCTCGCGCGTGCTTCCTGCGAGGCTTGGCGGCTACACCGTTGGTGTTCTCGTGCAGTGCAATTACGGATGGCGCAGCGAGTTGCGCATAGCAGGCGTTCCCGTCGGCCGGGAAATTACCGATCATTTGGTTCGCGACGAGGACATCGGATCCATCATCATCGTCGTCGCCACGGACGCCCCCCTCATCCCGACACAACTCAAGCGCGTCGTCCGCCGAGCCGCTCTGGGACTCGGTCGCGACGGCAGCTTTTCTGGCGACGGCTCCGGCGACATCTTCATCGCCTTCTCGACCGCGAACCCGGGAGCGGCAGGCTCCAAGGGCGTGCACGACCTGAAAATGCTGGCCAACCAGCAGCTCAACCCCATCTTTCTGGCCACCGTTCAGGCGACGGAAGAAGCCGTAGTCAACGCCATGGTAGCCGCCGAAACCATGACCGGCGCCAATGACCTCACCGTAATTGCCCTCCCGCACGACCGCCTGCAAGAGGTCCTAAGAAAATACAACCGCCTGGAAAAGTAACGCCGGTGCTGTGTGGCTAGTGTGGTATTGCTCGTGTGGGGACGGGCGTCCCGCCCGTCCAAGCCGAGCACCGCTCGGCAGTTGCCCGCGCCCACGGCAACTCTGGGTGCACCCGACCGTTACCTTCGCCGCCTCACCATCGCGTCTTCGCCCCGGCTCGCCGACGAGCTACAATTCATTCAGTGAAAGCCTACCGAATCGAGCGCATCAAGAGCGGCATGAGGTTCACCTGCACGCAGTGTGCCCACAGCGTAAGCACTCTGGAATTCGACGCGAAGTCCGGCAACCTCCGAACCCAAGCCGCAACCGCAATCAACCATCACGCCGCCACAGCGCACCACGAAATTGTGACGGTTTCGCCCTCCGAGGGTCAGCAGCGCAGCTGGCGCTAGGGCCAGCCTCGTCGCTGGTCCTGGGTAAGTTCTCCGGAAGGGCACGGCGCTTCAGCCGTGCTCCAACTGCGAACCGAGAACTGAGAACTGAACTGATAACTGACAACTGACAACTGACAACTGACAACTGAGAACTACCTCACCGCCCGATCCGTAATCTCAAGCCCCCTGTCAATGATCGCAAACGCTTCCCGCATTTGCTGCTCGTTGATACACAGCGGAGGATTAGTGAAGAAGGTATTCCACCGAACGAAGGTGTAGAGCCCGTTCTCCCGGAAGAACTTGCCGAGCGCAACCATCTCATCCGAGGTGCCATTGAAAGGAGCCATGGGCTGCCGCGTCGTGCGGTCCCGGATCAGTTCGACAATGCCGAACAGTCCAATCGAGCGTACCGCGCCCACCAACCGGTGTTTTGCCTGCAACTCCGAGCCCAGCGTTTTCATGATCGCGCCCATCTTGCGCGAATTCTCGATCAGATGATCTTCCTCATAAACGCGAATAGTAGCCAGCGCCGTAGCGCATCCCATCGGATGACTGTTATAAGTAAGTCCTCCATAGAACACCTTGTCGTCGAAGTGCCGAGCAATATGTGGCCGCATACCGACAGCCCCCAGAGGAATATAACTAGAAGTAAGCCCCTTCGCCATGCAAAGTAAGTCAGGAACAACCTTCCAATGATCGACCGCGAACCACTCGCCCGTGCGGCCAAAGCCCGACATCACTTCGTCGGCGATCATCAGAATCCCATACTTGTCGCACAGTTTCCGCAGGCCTTCCAGATATCCATCCGGCGGTACCAGAATGCCGTTCGTCCCGGTCACTGGCTCCAGAATGAAAGCTGCAATCGTGTTCGGGCCTTCCAGTTGAATGGTTTCGTCGATCATGGCCAGCGAAGTTTCCGCCGACTCCCATCCGCGTTCGATGCCGTGATAAGGATCGAGCACGTGCACCACGCCCGGAAGTCCCGGCTCAACCGCCCATCGGCGAGGATCGCCCGTAAGGCTGATGGCCCCGGCCGTCGCGCCGTGATACGAGCGGTAGCGCGCGATGATCTTGTGGCGCCCGGTGAAGAAGCGCGCGATCTTGATGGCGTTCTCGTTGGCGTCCGCGCCGCCGTTCGTAAAGAAGAACGTGTCAATGTCGCCCGGAGTGATCTCCGCCAGCTTAGCCCCCAGCCGCGCCCGCACTTCGGTCGTCATGAATGGATTGGCGTAAGCCAGCGCCGCTGCCTGCTCGGTTATCGCCCGGATGACGCGCTCATCGCCGTGTCCAATGTTCACCGACATCAACTGGCTGTTGAAGTCGATGAAGCGCTTCCCTTCGGGCGTCCAGAAATAAATGCCCTTGGCACGCGCCACCGGGATGGGATCGACCTTCGATTGTGCCGACCACTCAAACAGAGTGTGTTTCTTGCTAAGATCGACCATCTCTTGGCCGGTCATGGCAGGAACTGCGGTGGAAGTGTTCATAAGATTACCCGGACTAACTCAGAACCTGCTCAGAACTTGCGCGATTGCTCCTTCGCCCAGCGCTCGACGACGACTTTCTTTTCGGTGTAGAACTCGATCGCATCGCGTCCCTGTCCGTGCATGATGCCGAAGAAACTGTCTTTCCATCCGCTGAAAGGGAAGTATGCCATGGGCGCCGCCACGCCAACGTTAATTCCAATATTCCCCGCCGGAGTTTCATAGCGGAAGCGCCGCGCCGCCGACCCGCTCGAGGTAAACAGCGATGCCTGGTTGCCATACGGACTGCGGGCCACCAGGTCCATGGCCTCGTCCATGTTGCTGGCATGAACCAGGCTCAGCACCGGACCGAAGATTTCCGTGTTCGTCAGTTCACTGCTCGCAGGCACGCCGTCAAGCACGGTGGGCTTCACGAAATTTCCGGCTTCATATTTCGCGATCTTCGGATTGCGCCCGTCGATCACGATCTTCGCCCCGTCCCGCGCGCCGGCGCCAATCAAATTCTGCACCCGTTCTTTGCTTTGCCGCGTGATCACCGGCCCCATCTGCACACCTTCGTCGAGTCCATTGCCAACGCGCAGGTTCGCCGCCGCGTCGGTAATCGAGTCGCGAAACGTTTTTTGCGCGTCGCCCACCGTCACCGCGACCGAGACGGCAAGGCAACGCTGTCCCGCGCATCCAAAAGCGCTGTCGGAAATGATCTGCGTCGTCATCTGCATGTCGGCGTCGGGCAGCACGATGACATAGTTCTTCGCGCCGCCCTGGCATTGCGCGCGCTTGCCATTCGCGCCCGCGCGAGCATAAATGTAGCGAGCAACCGCCGTCGAGCCGACGAAGCTGATGGCCCGCACCGCCGGATGATCGAGCAGCGTATCGACGGCAGCCTTACTGCCGTTGACCAGATTCACCACGCCTTTCGGAATGCCCGTCTTCTCCAGCAGTTCGAAGGCGAGCTTCATGGTGAGCGGCACGCGCTCCGAGGGCTTTACGATCAGCGTATTCCCGCAGGCGATCGCATAAGGCAGAAACCAGAACGGGATCATGCCCGGAAAATTAAAAGGCGTGATCGCCGCCACGACGCCCAGCGGCTGCCGAATCATGGTCTCGTCGATGCCGCGCGCCACATCCTCCAGGTTGTAGCCTTGCATCATCATGGGGATGCCGCAGGCGACCTCGACGTTCTCGATGGCGCGTCGCATTTCCGCCTTCGCTTCCGCGAACGTCTTGCCATTTTCCTGCGTGATGATGCGCCCGAAATCGTCGAGGCGCTCTTCCAGCAGCATCTTCAGCTTGAACAGCGGCTGGATGCGGTCTTCAGCAGGAGTGCGCCGCCATTCCGGATAGGCCGCCTGCGCCGCATCAATCGCGCGCGTAACCTCCGCGGCATCGGAAACCGGAACGCGGCCAAGCACCTCAGCCGTCGCGGGATTGACGACGTCCAGCCATTCGGTGGCGTGTGATTCGATCCACTCGCCGTTAATGAATTGAGGGATTTTGTTGGCGGGCGGTGCGGCTGCGGTCATATTGATAATTACCTTTCGCGATCACGAATAAAACGTGCAAGGACAGCCGAGGGCGCCTGTCCCTACGTAAGCTGTGCGGTCAACGCGCCTTTCTTTTCCGCAGCATGCGCCAGCGCAGCTTCGAGCACATCCAGCCCTTCATCCATCTGCGCGTCGGTGATGACCAGCGGCACAAGCAGGCGAATCACGTTGCTGTAAGAACCGGCGGTGATCGTCACCAGGCCATGCTCGTAACAGTATTGTGACACTTGTTTGGTCTCCTCCTCCGCGGGCTGGCGGGTTGTCTTTGAGCGAACCAGTTCAATCGCCTGCATGGCGCCAAGTCCACGGACATCGCCAACCAGTTCCCACCGCTCCTGCCACTTCGCCGCGCGCTTGCGAAAACGTTCGCCCAGCAAGTTGGCGCGCGCGCAGAGGTTTTCTTTTTCGATGATGTCAAGCACGGCCAGCGCCGCCTCGCAGGCCAGAGGATTGCCCGCAAACGTGCCGCCCAGCTGGCCGGAGCCGGGTGCATCCATGATCTCGGTGCGGCCCGTGACCGCGCCCAGCGGCAGGCCGCCAGTCAGCGATTTGGCCATCGTGACCAGATCGGGTTCCAATCCCAGCCGCTCGCAGGCAAACATCGCGCCGGTGCGAGCGAATCCAGTCTGCACTTCGTCAGCGATCAGCAGAATCCCGTGCTTGCGGCAGATTCCGCCGAGCGTTGGATAAAACTCCGCCGGCGGCGTAACGAATCCACCTTCCCCCAAAATCGGCTCGACGATCACCGCCGCCACCGATTCCGCCGCCACCACCCGCTTGAACGTATCTTCAATGTGCCGCGCGCAATACACGTCGCAAGACGGATACTTCATCGAGTACGAGCAGCGGAAGCAATATGCATAAGGAATGCGATAAACCTCGCTCGGGAACGGCTCGAATCCCGCCTTATAAGGATGCGTCTTACTGGTCGCGGCCATCGCCATATAAGTGCGGCCGTGAAACGCGTCCTCGAAGCAAATGATCGCTTGCCGCTTCGTGTAGCAGCGCGCGATCTTGATGGCATTCTCCACAGCTTCCGCGCCCGTGTTAACGAGTATGGTTTTCTTCGGTCCTTTGCCCGGCACGAGCGCGTTCAGCTTCTCGCAAACGGCGATGTAGCTTTCGTAAGGCAGTACGTTGAAGCTGGTGTGCAGGAAGCGATCAAGTTGGCGCCGCACGGCCTCGACCACAGCCGGCGCGCGATGTCCGGTGTTGACGCAGCCGATGCCGCCGGCAAAATCAATCAGCCGGTTGCCGTCAACATCTTCAACGACCGCTCCCTCAGCTTTCTCAACGAAGACCGGCGTGGCGTGAAAAGCCGCCTGCACAACAGCAGCATTGCGTCGTTTCATCAAAGCCCGCGAGCAAGGTCCGGGAATAGGTGTGCGCAGTTGAATGGTAGACATAAGTCAGTTCTCAGCTGTCAGGTCTCAGTTAGTGTCCGCCAGAGCCGAGGTCGGTCTTGCTGGCAACTGACCACTGGCCACTGGCAACTGCTTCTCAATACCAGCCGATCGGAGCTTCGTTCAGATTGATATACACCTGCTTAGTCTCAAGATATTCTTCGATGCCCCACGGCCCCAGTTCACGGCCAAAGCCCGACTGCTTGTAGCCGCCCCAGGGCGCTTCTACATAAGTCGGCTGCATGTGGTTCACCCACACGATGCCCGCGCGCAGCGCCTTCACCGCGCGCATGGCTTTGAAAATATCACGCGTCCAGACGGCAGCGGCCAGCCCGTAGGGCGTGTCGTTCGCGATCTTCAGCGCGTCTTTTTCGTCGTCGAACGGAATCACGGCCGCGACCGGCCCGAAGATTTCTTCCCGCGCGATGCGAGCGTTGTTATCGACGTTATAGAAAATAGTAGGCTGCACATAGTAACCCTTGGCAAACTTGTCCGCGCGCCCGCCGCCGGCGGCAAGTTTGGCTTCTTTCTTGCCGATCTCGAGATACGAGCAAACGCGGTCGTACTGTTCTTTCGAGACCAGCGATCCCATCTTAGTCTCGCGCTCGAGTGGTGGACCGATCTTGATCTTCTTCGCCTTCTCGGCCATGGCTTCAACAAACTTGTTGTAAATCGATTTCTGCACCAGGATGCGGCTGCCGGCCGAGCAGACTTCTCCCTGATTGATGAAGACGCCGAACAGCGCACCATCGATGGCGGCTTCAAAGTCGGCATCGGCAAAAAAGATGTTAGGCGACTTGCCGCCCAGTTCAAGTGTCACGCGCTTCACGGTATCGGCGGCTTCCTTAACAATGATCTTGCCAACAGCGGCCGAGCCGGTAAAAGCGATTTTGTTCACGTCCGGGTGCTTGACCAAAGGCGAGCCGCAGCTTTCGCCGAAACCGGTAATCACATTCACGACGCCCTTCGGCAGACCGACTTCCTCGAACCACTTCGCCAGTTCAAGCGCGGTGAGCGGCGTTTGCTCGGCGGGCTTGAGCACGCAGGTGCAACCCGCAGCCAGTGCCGGAGCCAGTTTCCACGCCGCCATCATCAATGGATAATTCCAGGGAATGATCTGCCCGGCAACGCCCATCGGTTCTTTCAGCGAGAGGCTCATCGCGTTGTCGGGAACGGGATTTACATAGCCGACGACTTTCGTGGCCAGCCCGCCATAGTATTCGAAGCACGTAGCCACGTCGGTGATGTCGAACTCCGCTTCAACAATCGGCTTGCCCGAGTTACGGCATTCTAGTTCGGCGAGCATGGGCAGGTTCTGGCGCACCTTCTCAGCCAGTCGGAAGAGAACGCGTCCACGCTCCTGCGCTGTGGTGGTCGGCCACGGACCTCCCTCAAACGCGCCCTTGGCAGCCGCGACCGCGCGGGTAACGTCGTCCGCGTTGGCGTCGGGAACCTGTGCAATGACCTCTTCGGTCGAGGGATCGTACACGGGGAAGGTCTTGGCCGACTTACTCGCGACCCACTCGCCATTGATCAGCATCGAATAACTCTTGATGTCAGTTGTAACTCCACCGGGCATAAGTCCTCCACGAATCAGACTGCTTCTATTCAATCACGGCGCCCTGCGGATCTTTCAGCCGTCCGTACACAAAAAAGAAGAATGCGGCCAGCGCCAGAAAAAACAGCGTAAAGCCGAACATCTTCGCTTCATACCGCCAGACTGAAGTGATCTGCTTGGCCGGAAAGAACGCCAATGCGATTCCAAGCGCCGTCGTCACGAAGCCGCAGACTCCGGAAACAATCAGCGTGCCGCGGCCATAGCGCGCGCCCGCCAGGTCGCCACCGAAAGCAAACTTCAGCAGTGCCGCAAACACATACAGAAACGGCACCAGTTGCAGAACCACCGCCAGCGAAAGCATGGTCTGGAAAGTTTCCTGTACGCCGCCCGAGGCATAAAAATTGATGACGATCAATACCAGCGATACGACCGCCTGCACGATCAGCGCCGCCGCGGGCGTCCTGTATTTGGGGTGAACTTTGCCCAGCCACGCGGGCATGTACGAATCCAGCCCGGCGACGAACGGAATGCGCGCCGAACCGCCCATCCATGCCGAGCCAATCCCCGCAATCGAGATACTCAGCATCACTGCGAACGGGGTGATAATCCACGCCACGCCAACCTTGCCGGCCATATGACTGACCGCCTGCACAATTCCCTGCAGCACGCTGATGTCGTTCTTGCCCACCGCGACCAGCAGCGTCAGCGTCGCTCCGATGTACAGAAGCCCGGAAATCATGCCGCCCCATGCCACCGCGCCCGGCAATGTTTTCTGCGGATCCCGGATCTCATCGCCCATAACCGAAGCAAGTTCAAGTCCGACCAAGCCGAAGCAAATCACGCCGAAAGAATTCAGAACGAACCTGGGGTCCGGCGGAATCTGAAAATCGGCAGCGGTTACGGTCGTGCCAAAACGCGAACAGACTGTAACTCCCAGACCAATCAGAATCGCCGCCGCGACAAATGTTCCGATAGCGCCCAGATTATTCAGCCACTTCCCAACTCCCAGCCCAACAATGTTGACGACCGTAAGCAGCGCCAGTAGCGCCAGGGAAGCGGACATGGCAAAATTCTTGTTGTCGGCAAGTGCCGCGTGTCCCGGCCCCATCGCAAACACCGTTACGCCCACGAAATACAGCATCACCGTCGGCACGTACAGCATGTTATTAGTCCAGTAACACCAGCCGGAGAGAAAGCCGTGGAAGTCGCCGAACACTTCTTTTGCCCATAAGTAGACGCCGCCTTCCCCGGGGTAGCGATGCGCGAGTTCGATCACCGCGATCCCTTGCGGCCAGAAAAACATAAGCAGCGAGATGATCCAAAGCCAGACTGTCACGCCTCCGTTGGCAGCGATGCTCGGAACGACGTTGAGGTTGAATACAGCAACCACAAACAGCAACACCAGGTCAAAGCGTCCAAGGACGCGCTTCAGGTGCGGCTGGTTAGGATCGTCGTTAGCCATTTGAAGAAATCGCGTGATCGGATGATCGGATCATAGGGTGATCGGGCCATCGGGCAATCGGTTTCAGATGGCCCGATGACCCGATGGCAAGATGACCCGATCCAACTTAGTGTGCTGCTACGGCTCCCAACCGCTCGTGTTGCGCGGCGGCGAGAGACTCGGCCACGTCGGCAAATGCCCCCAGGTGTTTGTCGATGTCGGCCTCGGTGTGCTGCACGGAAATCGTCCACTGCTCGTCCCACCAGTAAGGCTGGCACATCACGCCGCGATTCACCATGCCGAACCAGTAATGCCGCCACAGGTCGACGTCAATCGCCAGCCAGTCGCGGTAGTTGCGGACCTCCTTCGGATACAACATCAGCACCCCATTCGCCCCCGCGCTCGCAACGTAACCCTGCAAGCCAACCTTCGCGACGATCTTCCTGTATCCGTCCACCAACTTATTGCTGAGTTTTTCGACGTGCGCGTAGTTAGCCCGAGTAAGCACTTCCCGAAAAGTTGCCAGGCCAGCCGCCATGGAGATCGGATTCGTGTTATAAGTGCCGCCGTGGAAAACCTTGTGGTCCGAGATCAAACTCATAACCCGCTTGTGCGTGCCGAAAGCCGCCAGCGGAAATCCACCGCCAATCGACTTCGCCAGGCAGATCATATCGGGCCTCACGCCGAAGTATTCCGTAGCTCCTCCCCAACAGAGCTTCGCGCCCGTCTTGACTTCGTCGAAAATCAGCAGCGCCCCATGCTTGTCGCAGAGCGTCCGCAGGCCTTCCAGAAATCCTTTCTGCGGCATGCAGATGCCAACGTTCATCATGATCGGCTCCAGGATGATGGCCGCAACCTCATTCGGATTCTCTTTGAACCGGCGCTCCACCGTTTCCAAATCATTGAACGTAGCAATCAGCACGTTCGCGATACTCCCCTTCGGCACGCCTGCTCCAGCCGGCACAGGCTTCGGATTCTTGATGTCGCCGAGATCGTCGCCGGGCGGGTGCGGCTTCACGCTGACCAGCGCCGCATCATGCAAGCCGTGGTAACCGCCTTCGAACTTGATGATCTTGTCGCGTCCCGTAGCGGCGCGCGCCAGGCGAATCGTATGCAAGGTGGCTTCTGTGCCGCTGTTGCCGAAGCGGCACATCTCCACGGGAAAGCGCGTGCAGATTTCTTCCGCCAGTTCCCACTCCATGTTGTGCGGCATGCCGTACGCGGTGCCCTTGTGCAGGCGGCCTTCAACCGCCTTGATCACCGCCGGATGCGAATGGCCCGCCATGAGCGTGCCGAAACATAGATTGTGGTCGAGGTATTCGTTGCCGTCGAGATCGCGGAACTTGCTGCCTAACGCTTCCGACACGAAGATCGGATACGGTTCGTAAGCGCGATAATTGCTGGCCACGCCCAGCGGCAGTCGCTTCAGGTTCTTCTTATGCGCTTCGGCGGACTTCGGAGTGCGGCGCTCGAACGTGTCGAGCTCTTTTTGCAATGCGGGGTACATCGTGATCTCCATTAAGGCTCAGGCCGGGTAGGCCATTAGATTGGGCCGGACGGCCGAAACCGCCCGGGGATCGGACATGTTTATTTTATTCTTTCAAACTCGTCTTTCGAACTAGAAGTAAAACTTCAAGGCGAACTGCGCCAGACGCGGGTCTTTGACCTGGGTGACCCGGCCAAACTGACTGCCGTCGGTGCTGTTGCCGTCCGGGTTATAGAACTGCGTATGGTTGAAGACATTGAACAACTCTGCTCGAAATTCGAAGTGGGTACGTTCGTTCACCATAATGTTCTTGATGGCAGAAAAATCAGTTTCGCTGATTCCTGGTCCGCAGCAGATCGTGCGCGGCGCATTGCCCACATGGCCAAGCAGCCCTTGTTGATAGCAACCGGGATAGGGGCTGCCGGCGCAGGTCGGGTCGCTGAAGTTTTCCGTGAAAATCTGAGGATTAAAATAATAGTTGCCGTTCTTCTGTGGCTTTTGCCAACCGAAAGGCGCCACTTGGTCAGGTTCGCCGGGGTATTCAAAATCAGCACTGTACATTAGCTCATTGTCGGCGGATGACGTGATGCGGATCGGAAATCCTGTCTGGTAGGTCGTGATACCCGACACTGCCCAGCCATCGACAAACTTCCCGGCAACACCATTGTATTTTCTCGCCGGCACCTCCCAGTAATAACTAATGACAAAGCGGTGCCGTGCGTCGAAGAGTGACCGCGCATAGTTACTGGCGCCCGGCAGTGGATTCAGTACCCCCTCAAAGCTGGAGGCCTCGTCAATGGACTTGCTGTACGTATAGGCTGCGGTAAATTGGAGCCCGCGGGCAAACCGCTTCTCCAGCGAAGCTTGCAGAGAGTTATACGATGAGCCGGCAATCGTGTCCTCAGCGAAGATGCTGGTAAACACCGGAACCGGTGGACAGGTGGCGACGTTCAATGGATTGCATTGGGGCGACGAGTATCGACGCAAGCCGACGAAATTCAGCGTTTGACCCGTTCCCGCGACTACCGATCCGTTGGGCATATGGAAATTGAAGCCGGTCGGCACAGTCACTGTGTACGGCGAGTCTTCGATGAACGGCCCACAAGTGCCGGCACCATCGAGCGTGTTGATGTCGAGGCAGGTCTGGGGGTTCGAGTAATTGATATCATGCGTCGCCAGTAAGCGGTGTCCTTGCGATCCGACATACCCGATTTCCAGCTTCAGGTCTCGGGTCAATTCGCGTTGGATGGTGAGGTTATACTGCGCGGAATACTGAGTACGCATATGTGGCTGGAAATCGCCGTACAGATCAATCGGCTCGAATTTTGCCCAATCCTGTGCGCTTCCTCGTGCGGGACTGATGACTCCGTTAAACGGATTCAGATAAGTAGTGACGCCGTCCTGCCCCAGAAAAGGCAGGTTGAACTGCGTCTCTGCAACGCTGGTGCTCCCGCCAAACGGAGGCTCGGCACCGAATTGTGCCAGTACAAGCTGCTCGACTGGGTTATAGAAGAGTCCCCACCCAGCCCGAATGCTAGTCTTGCCCGAGTTGCCCGGACTCCATGCCATGCCGATGCGGGGAGCAAAGGCCTTGTAATAAGTCTGGGTCATCCCCGGAGGAACCCCAGCATCGCCCGGAACCACCAATCCAATCGCATCTTGCGTCGAGCAGTCGGTGATCGCAGTGTTTGCGCACGGGTAGACCGTAGACGATTGGCCGGGGCGGAAAGTTTCAACGTGTTGGGCCTTATCCGCCAGGGGGGTGTTCAACTCCCATCGCAGCCCATAATTCAAAGTAAGATTCGGCCTTATCTTCCAGCTATCCTGCGCGTATAGATAGAGTCCGGTGTTGCGGATCGCTTCGTTTTGAGCCGAACCTTGTGCGAACGTATCGGGAAGGCCCAACAGATAATTGGCATAGAGATCGTTCGCCCCCACGTCGTTCGGCCCTCCCCCGCTATAGGTAAACTCTCCGTTCACGTTGTAGTAATAGAATTGGTTAAATTGCTGTCGACGAACATCCACGCCAAACTTGAGGGTATGATTGCCCGAAATCCTGGTTAAGCTATCTGCCCACTGGAACGAATTCCCCGTCTGCGGAAGCTCTCCCTCCCAATCGTTGCCGATGCTAAATCCTCCCGAAATAGAGATGAAGGGGAGTCCCTCGCGCGCGGCGCCAAGAAATGGATGTATGCCGTAGACGTTGCTCGCCACGTCACCATAAAAACAAGGCGGAGCCCCAAGCACATTCGTAAGCCAACTTGGAGCCGGCGGGCAGGAGTTCTGCACCAGTTCGGTATTGGCCGGATGCTGAAATGTCTGTTGGCCCTCGCGATTGTAATTGAAACGGAATTCGTTCACCGTGTTGCTGTTGATCGTAAAGGTGTGAGTAATGTTCCATTGCTGGAAGCGTTCCGCCACAATGTCTCCGAAGCCGGGCAGATCGGCGCCAGCCAGTTCGAAGTTGGCGAAAGGGTTGAGCGTGCGGTCGTCGTTGAAATAGTAATAGATGCTCAGGTTCTGCTTGTCATTCAGCCGGTGGTCAATTCTGACCGTCGCCTGATCGCCGCGTACGGCCTCGGTCGGGACGGTGCTGACCAGATTACCGCCGTTTGGTGCGGTGGGAACAACCTGCAGCAGATCAACCGCAGTGGGGTCCATGCAAGCCAGCGGGATCTGACTAGTTGGGAACACAGGCGGAAGTGGGTTCTCAGGGGTGCTAACCCCGTACGGCGCGCCATCTTGAATTGTCGCGGTAGGACCGTTAACCGCGTAGTTGGCCGTCTGACAGCCCGGACGGCTTGTCAGAATCGAGGAGTTGGTCAGCGTCCCGGTAAACGGTGAGCCTTGCTGAATTGCGGAAAAATCCCCGATAATCTGTCCATTCACCACGTTAGAAGGCGATGGTCTTTCAAGGAGACTGGGCACGGTGACGGCAGGCGATTGGAGACCTTGACGAATGCGCCGTCCTTCGTATGAGGCAAAGAAGAACGTTCGATCCTTCTTAATCGGTCCTCCAAGAGTGCCGCCAAACTGGTTTTGGTTGAACTGGGGCTTCTCGCAAGAAAGATTTTCCGGGGCGGCAGCCGTAAGGCAGTAGTTATTGGCGTTGAGCACCTTGTTACGGAAGAACTCGTAGATATTGCCGTGCCAATTGTTTGTCCCTGACTTGGTGACCACGTTGACGACCGAACCCGAGTTGCGCCCATATTCCGCGTCGAAAGTATTGGTAAGAACGCGGAACTCCTGAATGCTGTCAGGCGAGGGTTGAACCGTCGGAAGATTGACGAACAGGTCGTTGGCGTCGCCGCCGTTGACGCTGAAATTGTTGGAGCGTCCGCGGCCGCCATTCACCGACACCGCGCCGCTGTTGTCGCTTCCATAAATGATTGTATTGCTGGAGCCGATGGTCGACATCACGCCCGGCTGCAGTTGCAGAAGCTGATAGGTATCGCGCGTGTTGAGTGGTAGGTTCGCCACCTGCCGCGCGTCCATGACCGCGCCCAGTTGCGTGCTGGTGGTATCGACCAGCGGCGCTTCCGAGGTCACTTCGACCGTCTCTTTCGTCCCGCCGATCTGCAACACCGAGTTGACGCTCACGATCTGGTTGAGATCGACGTTCACGCCGCGCTGCAAGTTCTTCTTGAAGCCGGTGAGGTCGAATTCCATGCGGTAGGTCCCGACCGGAACTTGTGGGAAGCCGTAGTCGCCATTGGCGTTGGTGGTGGTTTGATTGCTCACGCCGGTGGCTTCGTTGGTGAGAGTGACCTTCACTCCCGCCAACACGGCGCCGCTGGAATCGGCCACGCGGCCGAGGATGCGTCCGCCGGTGCCCTGGGCACACACGAGCGTGGAGCAGATCAGGCACAGGCTCAGGGCCGAAGTCAAGAAAATGAGCCAGCAAGACATCCGGGAAGGTTTTGACGACGGCATGGAACAGATCCTCCAGATCTCGGGGGCAATTTGCCAGATCCGATTCAGCTTGCGCGCAACGCAAACCTTGCTATAATCGCGCAAGGTTAGAGATTCCGCCGCCCTCTGTCAAGCGGAAAAGTGCATCCCCCGGCGCGACCAGCAGGCACATTCGGAAGTCATGTCGAGCGACGCCAAAGTTTATCTCAAAATCGGTGACGTAGCGCGTTCAGTCGGGATTTCTCCGTCAGCGATCCGCGGCTGGGAAGCCCTGGGACTGACGCGCCCCCATCGCACCAAGAGCCGCTATCGTCTTTACACCAACGACGACGTGCGCCTGCTGAAAAAAGCGCGCTACCTGCGCAAGGTCCGCGGACTGAACGCGGCTGCCATCGTGCAGATGCTGAAGCGCGACGGCGCCGGCAAGCCCGCCGCCGGCAGCGGCACTGCGGCCATTGGCCCTCGACTGCGCCGTTTGCGCACCCAGCGCGGTCTCAGCCTCGCCCAAGTCGCCGCGGCGGCGGAAATTTCGATTGGCTTCCTCAGCGCGCTAGAACGCTCGCAGATGAGCGCCTCCGTCGGCACACTCCGCAGGCTAGCACGCTACTACCGCACCAACATTCTTGATTTTTTCGATGCGACGGAATCGAATACCCGATTGGTGCGCCCGCCCAAGCGCAAGGTGCTCGTAGCCGGTCCCGGCGTGCACATGGAGTTGCTCGCCTGGGGCAACAAGGTAATGGAGCCGCACCTGTTCCGCATCAAGCCACAGGCCGGCAGCGGCGAGCCTTACGCCCACGAAGGCGAGGAGTTCCTGTTCGTGCTGCGCGGCGAGTTGAAAATCGCTCTGGCCAGCGAGGAGTACCATCTGAAGCGCGGTGACAGCTTTTATTTCGAGAGCGCCACGCCGCATCACTGGAAAAACCCCGGACGGAGCGAGACCTGGCTGTTGTGGGTCAACACTCCGCCGACATTCTGAAGCCCCGGAGGGGCGACCCAACTTAGCCCAGCGCTTCGGCGCTGGGAGGAGCTCCGTTTTCGATCATGAGGGAGAATAGCTAATGTTGCGCAAATCGATATTCGCCCTGTTCGCCCTGCTGCCAGCCGTATTCTGCGCATCCTGCGCCAGGAAAACTCCCACCCTGAACCTGCTGGTCTGGGAAGGCTATGCCGATCCCTCTTACCTCAAGGCCTTCGAAGAGAAGAACCACTGCAAAGTAACCGCTTCCTACATGGGATCGAGCGACGAACTCGTAGCCAAACTGCGCGGAGGCAGCTCGGGCAATTACGACGTGATCTCTCCCTCGAGCGATGTAGCCACCATGATTGCGACCTCCGGTCTGTCGGCGCCCCTCGATCTCGGCAAACTGCCCAGCTACGGCCAGCTTTCGCCGCAGCTCGCATCGCTGTCGCTGGTTCGTGTGCACGGCGCAGTCTACGGCCTGCCGTTCATGTGGGGGCCAGACCCGATGATTTACGACACCACCGCACTCCCTCAGCCTCCCGAGAGCTGGAACGTCATGTGGGATCCGAAGCTGAAAGGGAAAGTTTCCGTGTGGGACGATCTTTCCACCGTCTATATGGCGGCCCAGGTGCTCGGCTACGACAAGCCCGATCCCGGCCGTCTCTATAATATGACCGACGAAGAACTCGACGCCGTCAAAAAGAAGCTGGTGGAGTTGAAGCCAAACATTCGCAAGATGTGGTCCACGGGCGGAGAACTCACCAACCTTTTTCAGAACCACGAAGTGGTGATCGCCATGGGCTGGCCGCTCATGACCAACCAGCTGCGCAAAAGCAATTTTCCAGTGGGCGAGACCATTCCCAAGGAAAACACCACTGGCTGGATCGATCACCTCATGATCACCGCTGGCAGCGAAAACAAAGATCTGGCCTACAAGTTTCTAGAGTTCATGATCCAGTCGCAGACGCAGAAAAAAGTCACCGACGTGACCGGCTACACCCCGGCGAATCCCCACGCCGCGCAGTACATGACGCCGGAAGAACAGAAGAACCTGCACCTGGACGACGTAGACAATTACCAGAAGCGTCTCTACTTCTGGCAGAATGTTCCGCGCCGCGCCAAGTACAACGAAATCTGGAACGAAGTAAAAGCAACCCAGTAGAAGTTTGTGTGGCGCGGACACTCCTGTCCGCGAACTGCAAACAGTTCTGAAACGACAGCCATGGCAACGAAGTCAGAACCCGCAGTAGCAACCAGCAGTCACCCAGGCGCCGCATCGCTCGTTTCCATCCGCTCTGTCGCCAAGCACTTCGGCAAGAACATAGTCCTGCGCGACATCTCGCTGGAAATCGCCGAAGGCGAATTCCTGACCATCCTAGGCGAGAGCGGCTCCGGAAAAACCACGCTCCTGCGAATTCTCGCCGGCTTCGAGCACTCCACCTCCGGAGAAGTCTGGATGCAGGGCGAGCGCCTGGACACCGAGCCTCCCTATCGCCGCCGCGTGAACACCGTCTTCCAGCACTACGCGCTATTCCCGCACATGACCGTAGAACAAAACGTAG